>DSLMC04102__coassemble_1574_pt1 | contig 12091 bp, 10 predicted proteins | sample DSLMC04102__metabat2_low_PE_003 | metagenome-assembled genome bin DSLMC04102 | reverse complement strand
CCGAGACCGGCGAGTGGATCGCATCCAAGCTGGGCGAATCCGACTTCACGGTGGAGCGCCTGTTCGAACCGGAACTGAATATACGGTATGGCTGTTGGTTTTTGAATTATCTGTTCTACCGGTTCTCAGGCGACTCGCAGAAGGCGCTGGCGGCGTACAACGCCGGACAGGGCAATGTGGACAGCTGGCTTGCGCGTCCCGAGTGCTCGCCGGACGGCGTGACGCTGGAGTACATACCGGTGCGCGAGACGCGCAACTACGTAAAGAAGGTCAAAGCGGCGCACGACGTATACCTGGAGCTTTACTATTCCGACCGCATGGCCGATCAGACGGCGCCGGCTGTGGCGTGACCGGACGCTGGGCCGATGGGTATTGCATGTATGTCGACGGCGGCTGCGCGCTTTACAGTTTGAAGGCGCGCACGCCGCGTGAAGCTGCGTATTGCCGGCTAGATGCCGGATGCATTCTGGACACATGAGCCGCGCGGGCGGCGGAGAGGCGCAAATGAAAAGGATAATGCTTATGGCGTTGTGCGCGCTTATGGCGTGCACGCTGGTGTGCGCGGGGGCCGGGGCGGAGGAGTGGACGGCGTCGTTCATAGCGGCAATGGTCACGGACACATCGACGCTGTTCAACCCCCTGTCGGCGACCAATCGCGACGTGATATCGGCCGACATGCTGGTGTACGAGAGCCTGATAGAGCTGGACGATACCGGCAAGCCGACGACCTGTCTGTCCACGAGCTGGACTGCCGAGGATGGGGGCTGGACCTGGTATTTCTCGATACGCGAGGGCGTACTGTTTCACAATGGCGCCGAGCTGACTGCCGCGGACGTGGTGGCGACGCTCAACTACATACTGACCAATAACTGCGGCGTGTGGGCGCAACCGCTGAGCGCAATGGTGGAGTCGTGCGAGGCTACCGATGAATACACGCTCAAGGTCACCGCACGCACTCCCAGCTACGGGCTGTTGTATGCGATGACGTTCCCGGTGGTGCCGGCGAGCGAGCTGAGCCTGGCGTTGCCGTCGGGAACGGGGCCGTATCGGGTCGTGCAGGCGTCGGCGGGGTCGCTGATGCGGCTGGAGCGCAATGACAACTGGTGGAAGCGCGCGCCCACGCTGGACACGATCGAGATACGCAATTTTGCCAATTTTGATTCGGCGCTGGGCCAGCTGGACATAAAGGCGGTGGACGCCGTGGCGACGCGTTCGACGGCGGCGGCGCGATTCCGCGGCGTGAACGCGTACAGCGTGACCGACTATGTGACGCGGCAGCTTGAGTGCCTGGTGCCCAATCTGGACAGCGATAGCCCGGTCGGCGACCTGAACGTGCGCAAGGCGATCATGCAGGCGCTGGACAAGCAGGCGCTGATAGACAATGTGTACCTGGCGATGGCGACGCAGGCGGACGCATGCGTCGCGCCGGGCAATTGGCTGTATGAGCCGCTGGCCGAGGTGTATGACACCGACGAGGAAGGCGCGCGCGCCTATCTGGCGGCGGCGGGCTGGACGGATGTCGATGAAGACGACATACTCGAAAAGCAGCGCGCCAATGAGTCATATGCGCAGCTGGACATAAAGCTGATAACTTATGAAGAGCCCGATTTCCCGGCGCGTCAGGATGCCGCCACGCTGATAGCAGAACAGCTCAGCGCAGTGGGCTTCAACGTCAGCATAGAAGTCATGGAGCAGCAGGAACTGCTCGACGCCATCGATAAAGGCGATTATGACCTGGCGCTGGTGGGGTATTATCTGAGCATGGTGCCGGATTACACATTCATGCTGGGCAGCGACGGCGATTCGAATCTGAACGGCTATTCGTCCGAGGCGATGGACGACGCGCTCAGCGAGGCCATGACCTCGGTAGCCGAGGGCGATTTCCAGAGCGCGATCAACCGCGTGCAGACGATTGTAGCGCAGGATCTGCCGGTGCTGTCGCTGTACTTCAGGGGCGGTTCGCTGGTAAGTCACATGGACATGAGCGGGCTGGAAGGTCTGAGCGAGCTCAACACATACAACGGACTTGAGTACTGGCAGGGACCGACGCTCGAGTGAGCCAACGCGGAGGTAATTATGGCTATGCTGAGCAAAATAAGCGGCCCGGCGGACCTCAAGGCGCTGGACGAGTCGCAGCTTGTCGAGCTGGCGCGCGAATTGCGCGAAGTCATAATCGGCCAGGTGTCGCGCACCGGCGGACATCTGGCCAGCAACCTGGGCGCGGTGGAGCTGACGATTGCGCTGCACCGCGCGCTTGACTGTCCGCGCGACAAACTGGTGTTCGACGTGGGCCATCAGGCGTATGTGCATAAACTGCTGACGGGGCGATATGCGCGGTTTGGCACGCTGCGCCAGCAGGGCGGCATAAGCGGGTTCCCGCGGCGCGGCGAGAGCGAGTACGACGCGTTTTCAGTGGGGCACGCGTCCACGGCGATATCGGCTGCGCTGGGCATGGCGCGGGCGCGAGACGCGCTGGGCGAGGACTACCAGGTAGTGGCGGTCGTGGGCGACGGCGCGCTGACCGGCGGGATGTGTTACGAGGCGCTCAATGACCTGGGCGCCTCGCCGACGCATATGACGATAGTGCTCAACGACAACGAGATGTCGATAGCGCGCAATGTAGGTGCGCTGTCGCGGTATCTGACGCGGCTGCGCAATTCACCGGCATACCGAGCGACCAAGGCGCGAGTGCGCATGAGGCTGGGGCGGTTGCCGGTATTGGGGCCGAGGCTGATACGCGTCATCGAGCGGGTCAAGGATGCGCTCAAGCTAATGCTGGTGCGCGGCTCGTTTTTTGAGATATTCGGGCTCGAGTACGTAGGGCCGGTAGATGGCCACGACCTGCGCGCGCTGGGCGAGGCGCTGGCGTATGCGTCGCATGCGGTTCGCCCGGTACTGCTGCACGTCATCACGCAGAAGGGCCATGGTTATGCGCCGGCTGAGCACAGCCCCGAGCGATTCCATGGCACGGCGCCGTTCTTCATTGAGACGGGCGAGGCCCAGTCGGCGCCGGTCACGCTCAACAGCGACGAGATGGCGCGGGGATTGACGGAACTGATGCGCAGCGACCGGCGCGTGGTGGGCATAACGGCTGCGATGCCGGCGGGCACGGGCATGAACCTGGTGGCAAAGCAATGCCCTGGGCGCGTATTCGACGTGGGCATCGCCGAGGAGCATGCGGTGACGCTGGCGGCGGGCATGGCGGCGGCGGGCGCGCGGCCGTATGTGTGTCTGTATTCGACGTTCATGCAGCGCGCGTTCGACCAGTTGCTGCATGATGTGGCGCTGGATGCATTGCCGGTATGCCTGCTGCTGGATCGGGCAGGCGTGTCGGGCGCGGATGGCGCTACGCATCAGGGTGTGTTCGACCTGGCGTTTTTGAGCATTGCGCCGGGGCTGCGAGTAATGTCGCCGCGGTGCGGCGAGGAACTCAGGCTGATGCTGAAGTTTGCGTTGGAACTCAATGCGCCGTGCGCGATACGCTATGCGCGCGATGCCGATGCGGATCTGTGCGGGGGCGTTGCGCCGATAGAGGATGGACATTGGGAGCGCGTCGCGCTTGCAGGAACCGGCGGCGATTCAGCGCATGCCAGCCCGGCAACGGCGGGCAACGCGCCTGAGCACAGCGCGCCGGCAACGGCGGGCAACGTGCCTGGGCAAAGCACATCGGCAGTGGCATGCAACGTGCCTGAGCACAGCACACCGACAGCGGCATGCAACGTGCCTGAGCACAGCACACCGACAGCGGCGAGCAACGTACCTGAGCACAGCGCACCGACGGCGGCATTCAACGTACCTGAGCACAGCGAACCGACAGCGACAAGCAACGTACCTGAGCACAGCACACCGACAGCGGCGAGCAACGCGCCTGAGCACAGCGAACCGACAGTGGCGAGTAACGCGCCTGAGCACAGCGAACCGACAGCGACAAGCAACGTACCTGAGCACAGCGAACCGACAGCGGCAAGCAGCGCACATTCTCATGACAGGCTGGCAGTTGAATCTGACAGTTCGGCCCAGGGCGGCCCGGCGGATGGGAGCCATGCGGGAGCTGCGCCATGCGTTACGTTCATTGCGGTGGGGTGCATGGTCAATGCGGCGTTGCGCGCGGGCGAGTTGTTGCGCAGGGATGGCGTGTGCGCGCAGGTCATAAACGCGCGCTTTGTGCGGCCGCTGGACGCGGTGATGTTGAACGAGGTGCGTGGCGCCGTAGTGACGGTGGAGGACGGCATTGTCAGCGGCGGGTTTGGCGAGTCGGTCAAGCTGGCGCTGGCGCGGCGGGATGAGCGCGGCGGACCGGGCGCGCGGGTGCTGTGTCTGGGTTATCCGGACGAGTTCATAGAGCATGCGAGCCGCGGCGCGTTGCTCCGGCAATACGGCCTGGATGCGCCGGGCATAGCGCGCAGCGCGCTTGAATGGGTGCGCCGGGATTAGCCTCGGGTGGATATCGCGGCGGCAGGCCGTTTGACGTTTGGCGTTACAATCAGCTGCAAAGAGGGAAGTGCGAAAGTGACAGAGAGACTGGATCAGGCGCTGGTGAAGCGCGGCATGGCGGAATCGCGCGAGCGCGCACAGGCGCTGATTATGGAAGGGCGCGTCTACATATTCGAGAACAAGGCGCTCAAGCCCTCGCAGAAGGTGAGCGAGCAGGACGAGCTGACTATACGCGGCGAACTCAACCCATACGTGAGCCGGGGCGGGCATAAGCTGGCGCGGGCAATGGAGGCATTCGGCGTGGACGCGCGGGGCGTGGCGGCGCTGGACATAGGGGCTTCGACTGGCGGGTTTACGGATGTGCTGCTTCGAGCGGGCGCGCGCAAGGTCTATGCCATCGATGTGGGTTATGGACAGCTGGCCTATAAACTGCGCTCAGATGAGCGCGTGGTGGTCATGGAGCGCACCAATGCGCGCTACATTGAACCGGCCATGTTTGCGGACGTGCCCGAGCTGGGCGTGACCGATGTGAGCTTTATATCGCTGAAGCTGATACTGCCTCCGGCGCTTAAGATAGTGCGCGACAGGTTTGTGGCGCTCATAAAGCCGCAGTTTGAGGCGGGGCGCGAGCGCGTGGGCAAAAAAGGCGTCGTGCGCGATCCGCAGGTGCACCAGGACGTGGTGCGTTCGATTGTGGAGTTCGTACCGGAATTGGGCTGGCATGTGCAGGGCCTGGACTATTCGCCGATAACCGGGCCGGAAGGCAATATAGAGTTCCTGTGCGACATCGTGCCGGGTGCGGAAGGCTCGCTGGATGTGGGCGTCATACCCGAGCTGGTAGCGCGCGCACACGAGGCGCTGGATAAGCGCGGATAAGTTGCCGAGGCTTGAATGGCGGCTTGCGTGGCTGGGAGCTGTGGATAACTTATCCGTTACAGCCGTAGATGGTTGAGTGGTCAGTGCAATTGTGGCCTGGGTGACTGCCCGGGCCATTATCTTTATGGTGAAGTCGCGGCCTGAGCCGGGCATGGGGCCGGGAGTGGCGCGCTGGATCGAGTTGCGTTGCGGCGGAAAAAGCCCGCGCGGCTGTGGATAAGTCCGCCAACACGCCTTCAAAAACGCATAAACCCGTTAGTCATATCGCTCAGAAGGCTGCATAAACTGCGAATACGAATAACAGCATGGCGCGGATTTTTGCGGCTGTATCCGGCATGAAGCGCTGAAATGGGCAGGTTTTGTTTATTTTAGGGAAAAACTCGGGCAGATTCGCAAAAACACTTGTATGTTTATGCATTGTCATATATACTGTATATTATGGGGGTGGTATACAGTGAAAGTGACGCGCGTGGGCGTGTATTGGAACTCGGGCAAGGCGCATGGCCTGAGCTGCGCGCGGGAACTTATCGCGCTGCTGGAGCACTCGGGACTCGAGCTGGTGCCGGAGCGGGCGCTTGCGCTTGCGCTGGGCACGGGGGACGGCGTCGAACTGGAGCGCATGGCAGAGATCACGGACTTGATAGTCGTGTTGGGCGGCGATGGCACGCTGCTGTCAGCGGCGGTGCCAGCGGCGCGTTGCGACGTGCCGCTGCTGGGCGTGAATATAGGGCATATGGGTTTCATGACCGAGACCACGCCGGATGAATTGCCCGAGGCGGTGGCGCGGCTGCGCGACGGGCGATTTGAGATAGAGCGGCGCATGATGATATCGGCCGAATGCGACGCCTGGCCGGCGCAGGTCGCGCTCAACGACATAGTGATATACCGCTCCACCAGCGAACTGCACATAGTGGAAACGCGCGTGAGCGTGGGCGGCGCGTGCCTGGGGCGCATAATGTCGGACGGGCTGATCGTGGCTACGCCCACGGGATCGACGGCGTATTCGCTGTCGGCGGGCGGGCCGGTTGTCGATCCGCTGCTGGACTGCATACTGGTCACGCCGATCTGTCCGCACTCGCCGCTATCCCGGCCGGCCGTGTTGCCCGAGTGGGAGCGGGTGCGCATAAACACGCCCGCTGACGGCATGGAATTGCTGCTGTCGGCGGACAGCCGGCCACCGGTGCGCATTGCGCCGGGCGCGAGCGTATTCATATCCAAGAGCGAATTGCGCGCAGGATTCGTGCGGTTAAAGCGCCGCAGTTTCTATGACGCGTTCAGACTTAAAATAAGCGAATGGAGCAATTAATAAAACAGGGGGGAAGCAGGGGAATGAAATCAGTACGCCATGCGATGATACTGGACGTAATAGAGTCAATGGACATAGAGACGCAGGAGGAGCTGGCCGACGAGCTGCGCGCGCGCGGCATAGTGGTTACCCAGGCCACGGTTTCGCGCGATATAAAGGAGCTCCGGCTGCTCAAGGTGCTTTCGGATAACGGCGGCTACAAGTACGCCACTGTCGACAAGGCCGAAAAGGGCCTGAGCGAACGCTTCATACGGATTTTCTCGGAGTCCACGCTGTCGATGCAGAGCGCCGAAAACCTGATAGTCATAAAGACGCTGTCGGGCAGCGCCAATGCCGCGGGCGAGGCGGTCGACTCGCTGCGCTGGAGCGAGATAGTGGGCTCGCTGGCCGGCGACAACACGCTGCTGGTCATCGTAAAGGACAAGGAACACGTGCAGTCGGTCATGGACAAGTTCAACGCGATGATGAAAAAGTGACGCGGAGGCCCGGACGTGCTTATAACGCTTGATATACGCAATATAGCGCTGATTGATAGACTCACGCTGGAGCTGGCGCCAGGGCTGAATGTGCTGACTGGCGAGACCGGCGCGGGCAAGACGATTATAATCGATTCGCTGGATCTGGCGCTGGGCGGTCGGGCCGACCGGGAGTTGATACGCACTGGCGCCGAGCAGGCCGAGGTGCAGGCGCTGTTTGCACTGGAAGGCGAGGGGATTTACGCGCAGCTGGCGGAACTGGGCGTGAGCGCCGAGGATGGCCAGCTGCTGATAACGCGCCAGTTGTCGGCGTCGGGGCGGAACGTGTGCCGCGTGGGCGAGCGCATGGTGTCGCTTGCGCAGCTCAGGCAGATAGCCGCTTGCCTGGTCGAGATGCATGGCCAGCACGAGCATCAGGCGTTGACGGACCCGCATCAGCAGCTCAGGTATCTGGACGCGTTTGCGCGGCGCGAGTTGAGCCAGTTGAAGGCCGATGTGGCGCGGCAGTATGCCGTATGGCGGGAGCTGCGCAGTCGGATGCGCGCGTTGAACGTCGACGAGCGCGAGAGCGCGCGCCGAGTGGAGCTGTTGCGCTTTGAACAAAAGGAACTGGATGCGCTCAAGTTCAAGCCCGGCGAGGACGAGCGCATACAGGCGCGACTCGACGAGATGCGCGACTGCGAAAAGACCAGCGAGGGCTTGAGCGAGGCCAATGCGGCGCTGGACGGCGACAATGCCAGCGCACTGGATCAGCTCAGGCGCGCGGCGGCTGCGCTGGAGCGGTTGAGCGATTCGGGCGAGAACTATGCCCGGCTCAGCGCGCGAGTCAACGATATGCTCTATCAGCTGGAGGATGTGGCGTTTGAGGTGCATGCGCTGCGCAGTGCGCAGGAGTTCGACCCGCAGCTCATGGAGCGGCTTGAGAGCCGGCTCAGCGCGTTGAATTCAGCCAAGGCGCGATATGGCCCGACGCTTGGCGACGTTATCGCGCGCCACGAAGGCATCGCCGAGGAGCTGGAGCAGATAGCCGACGCCAAACGTCAGTTCAAGGTGTATGCCGAGCAGCTCAAGCGCGAACAGTCGGCGCTGATACGGCTGTGCGAGGCGCTTACGCAGGCGCGGCGCGATGCGGCGCTTCGATTTGCGCAGAGACTGCGCGAGCACCTGAGCGATCTGGGCATGGCGCGCGTGGAGTTTACGGTCAACGTGACCGAGCATCGACAGGCCAGCGCGCTGTCGCCGCTGGGCTGGGATACAGTTGAGTTCCTGATGTCGGCCAATGCCGGAGAGGCGTTGCGGCCACTGAGCCGGATTGCGTCAGGCGGCGAGCTGTCGCGCACGATGCTGGCGCTCAAGGCGATTGCCGCCGACGCCGACTCGATAGGAACGATGATCTTTGACGAGATAGACACCGGCATTTCAGGGCGAATCACGCAGGCAGTGGGCGAGAAGATGGCCCGCATCGCGTGTGCGCGGCAGGTGTTGGCGATTACGCATCAGGCGCCTATCGCGGCGCTGGCGGACGCGCAGTATCTCGTCGAAAAGCATGAGCAAGGCGGGCGCGTATTCACGCGTGTGCGCAGGCTGGACGATGAACAGCGCGTGGCCGAGCTGGCGCGGATAATGGGCGGCGATGACGCAGCCTCATTGAACCATGCGCGCAGCATGTTGGCGACGGCGCGTCAACGGCGCAGCGAGCTTGCGCAGCGGCACGCGGCGGATACATCCGCTGCGGTTGAAGCGGCCGCAACGCCGCCCGCCAGCGATGTTGCACTGGCAGCCGAAGTGCCGGCGCCGTGTGCGGAGACGCCATGTGCGGCGACGCCCCAGGGCACTGCCGCATCGCAAGCCGTGCGCACTGCGGCCGATGCTCAAATGTAGTTTGCGCGGCTTGCAGGCGGCGTTCAGCTTTCTATGCCCTCAATGAAAGCTTCGGCCTGGGCGAGCGTGTCGGTGAGATAGCCGGCTTCAAGCTGTGCGATCAGTTCGGGATCAAGGGTTTCACGCGAGATAGTTGCGCTGCCCAGCTCGTGGAGCTGGCCGTCCTGCAGGCGGCAGATCGTAAGGCGCGAGCCGTCAAGGCGCAGCACGCAGTGGCGACTGCACGGGGCGTCGAGGGTGCGGCTCAGAGCTGCGCCGTCGGACGAGAACGAAAGCACCTGCCAGTCGGGATAGAGCGCTTCCAGACCGGCGCGATCCACGCCTTCGCCATCGCAAACGAGCGCCTCGGTGCGCGCGTCGGCATGCTCGCAGCCGGTATATCGTGTGGTCAGCGTCAGCAGCGTGCCGCGGGGCATCATGTCGCGCTGAGCTGCGGCCTGTTCGGAGCCTTCGGGCGCGCGCAGTGCCAGCGTGCAGGTGACTATTGCAATGGCGAGCAGCGCGCCAAGCGTGAGCAGCGCCAGCGTCAGACGGCTGCGCGCGCTGAACCAGTCAAGAAACTTCAATATAAATCGCCTCCGCATTGTCTTATATCAGAGTTTGCCCGGCGATCGGGTGCGCAATGCGGAAAACGCGGCGCAGGGGAGATGGCAGAAAATGAAAATTAAAATGATAGACGGGCTGGAGGCGCGGCTGGCTCAGTCGGCTGACGCCGAGTCGCTGGGAGAGCGCCATTGGGCGCTTGACCTGTACAATGCCGAGCCGCCGCTGACGCTGGAGATTGAGTTCAGCAAGCATGGCCTGGAGGTGACGGCGGCGGCCGAACTGCGCTTCAGCGAGGAACTGGACGGCTATTACATGGCTGAGCGCGTGACCGATGCCGAGCGTGTGCGTGCGGCGCTGTTGGATTGGATGCAGGGCTGACATGCGCGGCGCTTTCAGATTGGATGCAGAGCTGACGCGTGCGGCGCTGCCAGATTAGATGCAGAGCTGACATGCGCGGCGTTGCCAGATTGGGCGCTATGCGTATATGCGCGGGACCGCTGAAACTGATACAGAGCAGCGCGCTGAGCTGCCGATCAAGCACGGCGTTGATGCGCTTGACGTTGTGGCATTTGATGCAATGACATTGAGTGCAGTGCCGATACAGTGAGGAGTGCAATTGCAGGAATAAGCGACGCGGGCCGCTGCGCAGTCAGCATGCGCAGCGGCCCGTGAACATGTCAGCCTAATCCAGCTCATCCAACGTGAGTTCAAACCCATGACCGAACTCGGCCATAAACTCGCGCAGCTCGGGCAGCTCGATCTCCTCGAGCTGGCGGGCGATGCTGTCGCGGGCGCGCGCAAATTCCGAATTGCCGTCTTTGAGCTCCTCTACGCATTTTATATATGCGCTGAGCTTGTCGGCGGCTTTTACAATGCGCCATTCGCGCGATGACTCGTCGGGCGAGAGCAGCGGCTCAAAGTCATAGCGCAGGTCTGCGGGCAACATTGCTGCAAGTTTTTGCGCGGCCACCTGTTCTATTTCGCCAAATGCGCGCTTTATTGCAGGGTTGAAGTACTTTATGGGCGTGGCCAGATCGCCGGTAATGACCTCCGGGGCGTCGTGATATGCGGCCAGCAGTGCGATACGGCCCAGATCGACATGCGCGCCGCAGCGGCGGTTGGCAATCACACCCATGCCATGAGCCAGCATGACTACCTGCATGGTGTGTTCGAGGTCATTTTCGGGCTGGGTATTGCGCATAAGCCCCCAGCGCCTTATCAGTTTCATACGGTTTATGTAGGCAAAGAAATTGCTGCTCATAGCTATCCTCCAGTGAGAAAAATTGTGCCGGCGGTGGTCGCCGGCACATTTTGTAGCCTGGTACTGAATGCGAATGGGTCAGTTCTTGGAGTGCTTGACTGTGGGTATAAGCTCTAAGGCGCCGTTGGGACAGGCGGGCACGCACTTGCCGCAGCCCTTGCAGTTCCAGGTGATGACGTTGTGCATCTGACCGGGCTCGCCCTGTATGGCTTCGAACGGGCAGGCCTTGCGGCACTCGTCGCAGCCGTCGCACTTGTTGACGTGCAGCAGCGCCATGCGCCGCAGCGACTCGTTGGCGCGTATCGCGCCGGTGGGGCACTCGTCGGCGCAGTTCATGCAGCCCACGCACTTTTCGTGATCTATCTGCGGCAGGTTGTCCTTCATCTCTATCGCGCCGAACTTGCAGCCGCGCGCGCACTTGCCGCAGCTTATGCAGCCCGCGCTGCACGCGTCGCGCACGGCCTTGCCCTTTTCCATGGCCGAGCACACGCGCATGACCGGGTAGTTGACCGGCAGCATCTGCAACACGCCGCGCGGGCAGACGCTGACGCACTTGCGGCAGCCGCGGCACTTGTCGGGGTCGACCACGGCCAGTCGCTGATCGTTTATGTGAATTGCGCCAAACGGGCAGGCCTGCTCGCACGCGCCCAGGCCCAGACAGGCGTACTTGCACGCCTTGTCGCCCTCGCTGACCAGCGCGGCGGCGCGGCAGTCCTTTATGCCGTCATAGTCGAACTTTATGCGGCAGCGCTCGGTGGAGCCGCGGCATATCACCGTGGCGACCAGGCGCTCGCTGTCTCCGGCGTCCACGCCCATTATCTCGGCGATCTGCTTTGCGACCGGCTCGCCGCCCACAGGGCACAGGTTGGGCGCGGCCTTGCCCGAGGCCACGGCGTCGGCGTAGTTGTCGCAGCCCGCAAAGCCGCAGCCGCCGCAGTTGGCGCCGGGCAGGCAGGCGCGCACTTCATCGCGCTTGGGATCGGTGGGCACGCTCAGATACTTGGAGGCGATAAAGATTATGCCGCCGAACACCAGCCCCAGTGCGCCGAGTATGCCCGCCGCTATCAATATCTGCATAAGCTCATACCTCCTATTGTATCATGCCGCTGAAGCCCAGGAAGGCGATAGCCATCAGGCCGGCGGTTATCAGCGCGCCCGGGAAGCCGCTGAGCCACTCGGGCATATCGGCGGTTTCGAGGCGCTCGCGTATGCCGGCGAACAGCACTATCGCCAGCATGAAGCCCAGGCCGCCGCCGGCGCCGCTTATGACGGCCTCCAGCAGCGTGTAATTCGATTGAATGTTGAGCACCG
>DSLMC04102__coassemble_1555_pt1 | contig 12270 bp, 8 predicted proteins | sample DSLMC04102__metabat2_low_PE_003 | metagenome-assembled genome bin DSLMC04102 | reverse complement strand
CCTTGCCGCGCGGCGCTCGCATGCTTTTTGCACGGCCTTGTCGGGCGGCGTTCGCTTGCTTTTTGCACAGCCTTGCCCGGGCGGTGCTCATATGCTCAATCTACCCTGCCGCAATAGCCCCGCCGCGCGCCAGGCCCATCCGACTGACGTTGAGATCAGGCCCTTGCGAGCTTGTTGAGCCGGTCGGCCGCGCCCACTACCAGCAGCACATCCTCAGCCCGAATGACATCCTCGGCCTTGGGCGAGGCGTTCACGCCGCCGGCATTGCATATCGCCACCACGTTTATTCCGTAGTGCCTGCGCATCGCAAGCTCGCTGAGCGAATGGCCTATCCATTCCTCCAGCGGTCTGAGCTCCATCAGCGTAAACTCGCTGGACAGCTCTATCATATCCAGTATGTTGCTCGACGCCAGATGATGCGCCACGCGCTGGCCCATGTCGCGCTCGGGGAACAGCACCCGGTCGGCGCCTATCTTGCCCAGGGCCTTGGCGTGTATGTCGGTCTTGGCCTCGACTATTACGTTGGCCACGCCCAGCTCCTTGAGCAGCAGCGTGACTATTATGCTGGCCTGCAGCGCCTTGCCCAGCGCCACTACGGCGGTGTCGAAGTTGTGTATGCCCAGCGTCTGCAGCGCCTCCTCGTCGGTGGCGTCGGCCTGCGCGGCGTGGGTCACCTTGCCGTTTATCGCATCGACGCGCTCGCCGCTTATGTCCACCGCCAGCACGTCGTAGCCCATAGAGTACAGCGTCGTGGCCACGCTCATGCCGAACTGGCCCAGTCCTATGACCACAAACTGCTTGGCCTCCTCGGGCTGGCTGCGCAGTTTCCTCATTATCTTTTCCATAATCGCTTCACCCATCCAATCGATTAATTCGCGCCTTGTTCCGCGCACCTAACCTATCATCAGCCTGTCCTCGGGATAGCGCACCGGATCCTCCGAGTACAGCTGCTGCCGCGCCAGCGCCATAGTGAGCGACAGCGGCCCCACCCTGCCGGCGTACATCAGCAGTATGACTATCATCCTGGACACGAAATTGAGCTTGGGCGTCATATTGCACGACAGGCCCACCGTGCCTATGGCGCTCGTGGTCTCAAACAGCACCTCGTCAAACGGCTGCGCCTCGCGCATCGAGAACGACAGTACCATCGTAGACACCAGCACCAGCATCAGCATTATCAGGAATATCGACGTCGCGCGCAGCACCAGCGTATGCGGCAGCGCGCGCTGGCCCATCAGCACCTGCTTGCGGCCGCGCACCTGCGAAATTATCAGCGCAAACAGCACCGCGACCGTAGTGGTCTTTACGCCGCCGCCGGTCGAGGCGGGCGACGCGCCTATGAACATCATTATCGTGGTCAGCAGCTTGCTGGGCGCGTGCATACTGGCCTGGTCGATGGTCGCAAAGCCCGCGGTGCGGGTCGTGACCGACTGGAAAAACGAGGCTATCAGCTTGTCGGCGGCGTTCTTCTGGCCGTCGTTCAGCGTGCCAGGGTTTTCCCACTCCAGCAGCGCGAACATTATCGCGCCGCCCAGCGTTATCGACAGCGTAGTTATTATGACCACCCGGCTGTGCAGGCTCAGCCCGCGCAGGCCGCGGTGCACCACTATGTCGCGTATGACCGAATAGCCCAGGCCGCCGAAGGTTATCAGCGCCATTATCGTTATGTTGACCACCCAGTCGTTGGCGTAGGGCATCAAAGAAGTGCCCGCGCCCAGCACGTCGAAGCCCGCGTTGCAAAACGCGCTCACCGAGTGGAACAGTCCGAAGAACAGCCCCTGCGCCAGCCCGTAGTCGGGCACAAACCGCGTGCTGAGCACCAGCGCGCCCGCCAGCTCTATCGTAACCGTCGTAAGCAGCACCCATCTGACCAGCTTTACCAGTCCGCTGAGCCGGCTTTCGTTCATGGCCTCCTGAATTATCAGCCTGTCCTTGAGCGTTATGCGCCGCCCCATTATCATGAATATCAGCGACGTAACCGTCATAAAGCCCAGTCCGCCCATCTGTATGAGCAGCATTATAACTACCTGACCGAACGTGGAATATGTCTGGCCGGTTTCGACGACCGCCAGTCCGGTCACGCACACCGCCGAAGTCGCGGTAAACAGCGCGTCATAGAACCCGACCGAATGGCCGCTGCGCGTGGATATCGGCAGCGTGAGTATCAGCGCGCCGCCGATTATCAGCGCCGCAAAGCCCACGACCAGCACCTGCACAGGCTTCCAGTGCATCCTCGCATACCTGCGCTGCGGCAGCTTAATTGGCCCGTTCAATAGATCACTCCCTTCCGGCGGCCAGTCGGGCGAGCGCGCCGGCGCGCTTGACCCGGGGCCGTCATAGCGAGGCTATTATAGCACGTATTCCTGCATTGCACAAGCGCCTGCGCGCAAGCTGGCTCACAATTTGTCGCAATGCGCCATGCAGGCGGCGCTGCGATTTGGCGGGCGCACATGCTGTTTTACTGTCTGTACGGGTTTTTGCGCGCGAAATGGCTTTAGCGCGCGCAAAAAGGCCGCGGCTCCGCCGATGCGGATATCCGCGGCCATTGGAGTTTTCACCCCGGCGCAGCCGTCACATCTTCGCGCGTATCGCGTCCACGCAGTCCAGCTTCTCCCAGGGCAGGTCGAGGTCGTCGCGCCCAAAGTGGCCGTAGCTGGCAGTCTGGGCGTATATCGGGCGGCGCAGGCCCAGCCGCTCGATTATCGCCGCCGGGCGCAGGTCGAATGTGCGCGCCACCAGGTCGGCTATCTGCTCGTTTGACAGCGCCGAGCCGCTGGCATCCACGGTTATCGACACCGGATGCGCCACGCCTATTGCGTACGCCGCGCCCACCTCGACGCGCTTGGCCACGCCCGCCGCGACCAGGTTCTTGGCCACATGGCGCAGCGCATACGCCGCCGAACGGTCGACCTTGGTCGGATCCTTGCCCGAGAACGCGCCGCCGCCGTGGTGCGCGTAGCCGCCGTAGGTGTCCACGATTATCTTGCGTCCGGTCAGGCCCGAGTCGCCCGCCGGCCCGCCCAGTACAAACCGGCCTGTCGGGTTGATGAGATAGCGCGTGTCGCCGTCCAGCAGCCCGTCGGGTATGACCGGCCGCACCACGCGCTCAATCACGTCCTTATGGAGCTGTGCAATGTCCACGTCGGGCGAATGCTGCGTCGACACCACCACCGTGTCTATGCGCCGGGGCGTATCGCCGTCGTATTCGACCGTTATCTGCGCCTTGCCGTCGGGGCGCAGATAGCTCAGCTCGCCCGACTTGCGCACCTGCGCCAGATTCTTGGTCACGCGATGCGCCAGCGCTATCGCCGCCGGCATGTATTCGGGCGTCTCGTCGCACGCATAGCCGAACATCATGCCCTGATCGCCCGCGCCTATGTCCAGCACGGCGCTGTTGCGCGTCTCCAGCGCGCTGTCCACGCCCTGCGCTATGTCGGGCGACTGCCCGTGCAGCGACGTCAGCACCGCGCACGAATCGGCGTCAAAGCCGTATTTGGCGCGGTTATAGCCTATGCGGCGCAGCGTATCGCGCGCTATGCCGTCTATGTTCACGTAGCAGCTGGTGGTTATCTCGCCCATCACCATGACCAGCCCGGTGCAGCTGGCACACTCGCACGCCACGCGCGCCATCGGATCCTGAGCCAGTATCGCATCTAGCACCGCGTCGGATATCTGGTCGCATATTTTGTCGGGATGGCCTTCGGTCACGGATTCGGATGTGAACAATCGCTTCATACCTTACCTCCAATTAATCCCCCACCGGAATCGGAAGCCTGATTGGGCATATTGACAAAAAAATGCGCGCGCCGCGCGGCTCGCACATCGGGTCAAGCTGCGCCTCATCTTTGGCGCGCTCAACGCGCCCGGGAATTGGCACCGTCACAGCCTGCGCTGCTGGTTGCCGTGGCGTCACAGGGCCCGTCCCTCGGCCACTCTGGATAAGGCATCCGTTCTTTTAGGTTTTATTCGGCTAATTATATATCATATTCTAGTGCACTGTCAACTATGTGCGCGCTAAATTGCGCGACGAAAGCATTAACTTTTGCATGCGCCGCGTATCCTGGACGCAATATATCGCATCGCCAAAGACATGCGCACCGTGCGCAGCCGGTTTGCGCGTCGATCGCGCCGGATGCCCGACAACTCAGCATATGCCGCGCAACCGGCGCCGGTGCCGGATATTGAACAGATCCGCGCGCACACGGCGCACACCGTCGCCGTTCACCGCACAGGCCGCGCGGCACTCGCCATATCGCGCGCACCGCGACAAGTCAGTCCCGGGCTTCCAGCGATATGCCGTACTCGCGGCACTTTTCCACTGCCATGTCAAAGCCCTGCAATGCCGACTGCCTGTACCAGTGTCTGGCCTTTTTGAGATCGACGCTACCGCATATGCCGTTTTCGTATATCCATGCGAGATTGTACTGCGCATCCATATCGCCGTGGAGCGCCGAGCGGTTAGTCCAGTACAGCGCCTTTTCCACATCCTTTTCCACCCCATGGCCTTCCAGATAGCAAAAGCCCACCTGACATTCGGCCAGCGGATATGAGGTCTCAACAGCGATATTCATGTATTCTTCAAAAAACCGGCCGTAATCCCCGGCCACCCAATGCTTATCGGCTGCACGGCACCTGTCCAGCGCCTCGCCCGGTTCATAGTAACTCATACCCTGCATCCCTTCGGACTCGATATATCCGCAAAACATGACAAAAAGCGGCGGGTTGACATATTGCCGACCCGCCGCCGGTAATTATGCTTGCCTGCGCCGCCGACAGGCGCCGGCGGCATTCCGCAGCATGGCAGCGCTTTTGACTGGTTCAACCATGGGCCGCGGCCCAGAGTGCATTATTTGCGCTTAACCTACACTTGTGCCAAAGCAATAGTGCGCCATTTACGCAGAGCTTAGACATAAGCCCCAACGCATGAAGCAGCATTTGGGGCTGGCTGCGCGTCATCGGCATCGGGCGCCATGAGCCCAACGCATGAAGCGGCGTTTGGGTCTGGCTGTGCGTCGTCGGCATCGGGCGCCATAAGCCCAACGCATGGAGCGGTGTTTGGGGCTGGCTGCGCGTCGTCGGCATCGGGTGCCATAAGCCAAACGCATGAAGCGGCGTTACCGCCAGGCCAAAACATGGGCCTTGTCACAAATCGCAGCATCGCCACGCGGTTCAACCAAGCACATGCCGCAGCACCGCCACGCAATTCAACCAAGCACAAGCCGCAGCATCGCCACGCGATTCAACTAAGCACAAGCCTCAGCACCGCCACGCAATTCAACCAAGCACAAGCCTCAGCACCGCCACGCGATTCAACCAAGCACAAACCTCAGCACCGCCACGCAATTCAACCAAGCACAAGCCTCAGCACCGCCATGCGATTCAACCAAGCACAAACCTCAGCACTGCCACGCAATTCAACCAAGTACAAGCCTCATCAAATGCGCACGTGCGTATTCACGCACTTTTCGCCGGTAAGCTGTTCAGTGCGGGCGTCGGGCTGGCCCAGGCCCACGAACAGGTCAAACTCATGGCCGTCCTGACGGCGCACGCCCTCGTCGTCGACGATCTCAAACGCGTGCGCGCCCAGCTTTACCGATACCTCTACGCGCTCGCCCGCAGGCACGAACACGGGCTTGAACCCGCACAGCGCCGGATTGGCGGGCGCATACTTCGATTCGGAGCGCACATATACCTGCACGACCTCGCGCGTGTCGCAGGCGCCGGTATTCTCGACCATCACGCGCGCATACGCCGCGTCGTCGGCAAAGTCCAGCTCCACCGGCCCTACCGCGCGGCAATGGCCATAGGTAAGCCCATACCCAAACGGATAGAGCACATCGCCCTTAAAGTAGCGGTATGTGCGGTTGCTCATCGAGTAGTCGGTGAACTCGGGCAGATCGGCGATGTCGTTATAGAACGTGACCGGCAGCTTGCCCGACGGCGATACGCGCCCGGTCAGCACATCCATTATCGCCAGACCACCCAGCGCGCCCGGATACCACGCCTGCAATATCGCTGCCGCCTTGTCCTGAGCCAGCCTGAGGTCGACCGCGCTGCCGGTGAAGTTGACCACTACCACGGGCTTGCCGCAGTCCAGCACGCGGCGCATCAGCTCGACCTGCGGCGCAGGCAGATTCAGGTCAGCCTTGTCGCCCGAGAAGTACGCGTTGCCGGCATCGCCTTCCTCGCCCTCGAGCGTCTCGTCCAGGCCCACCGCCAGTATCACCAGCTCGGCATGCTCGCAGCAGGTCATGGCCTCGCTCAGGCGGTCCAGCTTGTACGCCGACAGGCCCTCGCTCTTGTCGCGCTTCTTGTCGCAGCCCTCGCTGTACAGTATGCGCGTGTCGCCAGCCTCCAGCTGAATCGCATCCATCAGCGTCACGTAACGCGACGCGGTGCCATGGTAATTGCCTATCAGCGCCAGCCGGCTGTCGGCATTGGGGCCGATTACGGCTATCGAGTGGTACTTGGACATGTCCAGCGGCAGCGTGCCGTCGTTTTTGAGCAGCACGATCGAATTGCGCGCGGCCTCCAGCGCGACCTCGTGGTGTTGGGCGCAGTCGTTGGCCTCGTAGGGGATCGCGTCATATGGCGTATCGGAGTCGAACAGGCCCAGCCTCATGCGCGTCGTGAACAGCCGCTCGCACGCGGTGGTTATGTCGTCTTCGGTCACCAGGCCCTCCTGCAGTGCGGTCAGCATGTGCAGATATGTGTTGCCACAGTTGACGTCGCAGCCGTTCTTTATAGCCAGCGCCGCTGATTCGGGTGCGGTGTCGGTCACATGGTGATTGTTATGGAAATCGGCTATCGCCCAGCAGTCCGACACGAAGTGCCCGTCAAAGCCCCACTTGCCGCGCAGTATGTCGCGTATCAGCGTCTTGGAACCGCAGCAGGGCTCGCCGTTGGTGCGGTTGTACGCGCCCATGACCGCCTCGACATGCGCCTCCTTGACCAGCGCCTCAAACGCCGGCAGGTATGTCTCAAACATGTCCTTTTTGCTGGCGATGGCGTTGAAGCGATGGCGCAGCGCCTCGGGACCCGAGTGCACCGCGTAGTGCTTGGCGCATGCGGCCGACTTGAGCTGCGGCCCGTCGCCCTGCAATCCCTTGACGAACCCCACGCCCAGCCGTGAAGTCAGATACGGATCCTCGCCGTAGGTCTCATGGCCGCGGCCCCAGCGCGGATCTCGGAATATGTTCACGTTGGGCGACCAGAACGTCAGGCCCTTGTATATGTCGCGGTCGCCGTGGCGCGAATACTCGTTGTACTTGGCGCGGCCCTCGGTTGATATCACATCGCCCACATGGCGCATCGCGTCCTCGTCGAACATCGCCGCCAGCGCAATCGCCTGCGGGAACATCGTCGCCGTGCCCGCGCGCGCCACGCCGTGCAGCGCCTCGTTCCACCAGTTGTACTCCGGCACGCCCAGACGCGGTATCGCCGGCGCGTCATAGCGCAGCTGCGAAGCGCGCTCCCATATCGTCATGCGGGAAACCAGGTCATGCGCCCGCGCCCGGGGCGACAGCGTCTTGTCCTTGTATGCTTCCATCTCTACTCCTCCTGTGCGGTTATGATAGATGTTTATGCACTAGCATTGTATATTTGACATCGCCATGAACCGGCGCGCTCATGCCACATGGCAGCGCCGTCACGGTTCCAGATATCCGTTCGTAAGAGTGCGCTTAGCATGCCGTCGATCATGCTATTCCCGGCAGCTCCAGCGTGAACACCGAACCCACGCCCTCCTTGGAGCGCACATGTATCCTACCGCCATGGCGCACCGCGATTATGCGCGCTATCGACAGCCCCAGGCCATGCCCCGGCACCGCGCCCCGCGAGCCATCCACCCGATAAAACCGGTCGAATACCCGCTTGAGCTCGCCCGCCGGTATGCCGCAGCCCGTGTCCTCGACCGATATCAGCGCGCCCATGCCGCCCTGTACGCACGATATCGTCACCTTGCCGCCCGCAGGCGTGTACTTGCATGCGTTGTCCATGAATATCCGCAGCGCCTGCTTGAGCGCCGTGCCGTCGCCCAACACCCGCACGTCCTGCATCTCGCCGCAGATTATCTCGTGATCGGGCGCTATCATGCGCGTTTCGCGCGCAATGCTCTCGGTCAGCTCGCGCATGTCTATCAGCTCCGGATTGAGCTTGAGCGTCTGCCGGTCGTGCCGCGCCAGAAACAGCAGCTTTTCGACCAGGTCCTTCATATTGGCGGCCTCGCTGCTTATCGCGGTTATGGCCTCGTCGCGCACCGCGGCGTCGTCCTTGCCCCAGCGCTGGAGCATGGTGGCGTAGCCCTGTATGACCGCAATCGGCGTGCGCAGCTCATGCGACGCATCCGACACGAACTGCTTTTGGCCGTCGTAAGCGGCCTCGATTCGGTCGAGCATTTCGTTTATCACCAGCGCCAGCTCGCGCAGTTCCGAGCGCGTGCCCTCGACATTTATGCGCTGAGACAGGTTCTGAGCATTGAGCGCGCGCGCAGTCTCGCTTATCTCGCCTATCGGACCCAGCATCTGCGCATTTATGGCCCGGCCCTTAATCAAAAAGTACAGCCCCCTGAACAGGTCCACCAGCGCCACGCCGCCCAACATTATCATGCACAGCCGCAGCCAGTACGTGAGCGCCGCCGCCACGTACACCTGGTACACATAGCCGTCCACGTTCACCAGCAGCGAATCCACCCGGTAGAACTCGCCGTCCCAGTAGCTCAACACCGATGCCGTCGTCAACTCGAACGGCGCGTCGTCATAGTACACCCGTCCATCTATGCCGCTGACCCGCGCATACGCATGGTCGGCCCCGCCCAGCCGCAAATCTATCAGCCGCACCGGTTCACGGGTCGGCGCCGGGCCGGTCGCCATGGCGTCCAGCTCATCAACGGCCTGACCGTCGGTCGTGACGGCCTGCCCATCCATCGGATTCTCGCCGGACTGCTCGTCCATGTTTGCGGCCTGTCCGCCGCCCTCTGCGTCCGCCGTCTCTGCTTGAACGCCGTTCGCGATTGCGTCCGACGCGAGCTGCATTCCCGCCATACCAGCTTCTGACGCCAGCTGAGCTCCCGCCATATCAGCGCCTGACGCCAGCCGCTCAGGCGCAAACGCTGATTCTGGCGCAGGCGTCGCCTCAGGCAATTCCGTCTGTCTCGGCGCGGACGCCAATTCTGTGCCCGGTATGGGGCCTGATCCGGGCGTTTGCTCAAGTGGGGCGGATTGCTCCGGCCCTGGCGTCGGCGCAGATGAAATTGGTTGTGCTGAGCCAAACGTCGACTCATACTCGGCGGATTGCTCTGATCCGGTCGCCGGCACAGACGCGGCGGATTGCTCTGATCCAGCCGCCGGCATAGACGCCTCGGATTGCTCCGACCCAGCCGCCGGCACAGACCCGGCGGATTGCTCCGACCCAGCCGCCGGTACAGACGCCTCGGATTGCTCTGACCCAGCCACCGGTACAGACGCCTCGGATTGCTCCGACCCAGCCACCGGCACAGATGCCTCGGATTGCTCCGGCCCAGCCGCCAACACAGATGAGGCTGATTGCACCGACCCAAGCGTTTGCCCAGATGTCTGAGCCGCATCGGACGCCGCAGTCGGCTCGGCAGACGGCGCCGGCGTAGGCTCGGGCAGTGCCGCCAGACCGCCCGGCAGCGCACGGGCAGCGTCTGCGACCTGCGCCGCCGCATCGGCGCTCACCGCTTCCAACTGCGGCAGCGCCGCCAGCGCGTATACCACCGCCAGCAGCACCAGCGATATCACCAGCGTCTCCCAGAGTATGCGCGTATAGTTCCACGATATCCGCGTCGACATCGAAAAGCGTATGTCATGCAGCGTGCCGCGCGCACGCGCATTTACGGCGCGGCTGACCTCATTGAATACGTTGTCGTCGCGCTGCCATTTGTCGCCACGGCCCAGCCTGCGTCCGGCGCCCGACTGATACGCCGCGTGCGCGCTCGATTTCGTGGCGTTTGCGGCGCTTATATTTGACTCAATGCGCGTTCGGGCCGTATTCAGCGCTTCCTCGACGCGCCGCGCCACGTCGTCCAGTTCGCCCGCGTCCACATCGGGCACAGGCTCAACCGGTGAGCTTCGCCCCATGCGCCACCAACGCCCCAGCGCACGCGTCGCATGGCGCTGGCGTGCGTTGCGCGCGCGCGGATCTGCGCGGCGTCCAGCAGGCTGTCCTGCGACGGCGGGCTGCTCAGGAGCCTCGGCGCGTGACTGGGCACTGTCCGCCACTGCGGACTGCCCTCCGGATGTTCGGGCGGGCGCGGCGGTTTCCCGCACGCCCGCACCGGGCTGCCGCTTGGGCGCCACCGCGCTGCCACGCATTGGCTCAACGCGCCGCGCTGCCCGAACGGCGCGCCGCGCGTGCGCATCTCCGGCCGACCTGCGGGACGCGTCGCGCTCGTTGCGATCCTCCGCGCGCTCGACCCATGGCTCCTGCAATACGCCGGACGCATCCGACGCGTCGGGCGCAGCAGCGCTCTGGTCCGGGCGCGGTTGCTCGGACGGAGCAGCCCCGGGCCGCGCCTGAGCGCTGCGCCGCGCGCGCCGGCCCCACGCGCCCAGCACCGCGCGCCACCTGCTATTGCTCATACTTAAACAGATACCCCACTCCGCGCACCGTGTGCAGCAGCTTTACGCCGTACTTCTCGTCCAGCTTCTGCCTCAGATAGCGCACGTACACGTCCACTATGTTGGTGTCGCCCGCGTATGAATAGCCCCACACCTCGCTGAGCAACTCGTCCCGGCTGAGCACCTTGTCCTGGTGCGCGACCATGTACGCCAGCATGTCGAACTCGGTCTTGGTGAGCGCGACTTCCTCGCCGCCAAACGACACCTGGCGATTGCGCGGATTGACCACGAGCGGCCCCGCGCTGAGCCGTCCATCCGAATCGGCGCCGGTGCGTGCGCGCTCGCCGTGCTTGAGCGCTACGCGGATCCGCGCCAGCAGTTCCTCTATCGCAAAGGGCTTGGTCACGTAGTCGTCCGCGCCCATATCCAGGCCCATGACCTTGTCGCTGACGTCGTCCTTGGCCGTCAGCATTATTATGGGCTTTGTGCTGTGCTGGCGCACGCGCCGGCAGATCTCTATGCCCGACAGCCGTGGCAGCATCAGGTCCAACAGCATCAGGTCATGCTTGTCCTCCAGCGCCTTGTCCAGGCCCTCGCGGCCGTCGTTTGCCACGTCGACCTCATAGCCTTCATGCGTCAACTCCAGCTCGACATAGCGCGCCAGCATCTTTTCATCCTCAACTAGCAGTATTCTGGCCATAAGCCCTCCTCAGTCGGCCCCGCGCTAGAGCACAAGGCACATAAGCGGCACAGTCACCAGCGACAGCAGCGTCGACAGACACACGCACTTGCTGGCAAAGTGATAATTGGCATTGTAGCGCTCGGCAAGTATCGCGGTCGTATACGCGACCGGCATCGCCAGCAGTATCACCGTGACCTGCACCAGCGTCTCGTCGACGCCCGCCAGCCTCAGCGCCGCCAGCGCTATCAGCGGCATGACGACAAGCCGCATCAGACTTACCAGCAGCACGTCCAGATCCAGCAACTCGCGCGCGTTCTGCTCAGCCAGCGACGCCCCGATTATCATCATCGCCAGCGGCCCGGTCATATCGCCTATGCTCCTTATCGCAGTCGCCGCCACGCCGTCCAGCGTAAACGGCATCAGCATCAGCGCCACGCCCAGAAACACTACCACAACGCATGGGTTGAGCAGCACCTTGGTGAACTTCTCGCGCCGTGAACCGCGCACGTACAGCGATACTCCCATAGTCCACAGCAGTATCCTGACCGGTATCATGAAAAACGATGCGTATACCACGCCCGACTCGCCAAACACCATCGACACTATCGGCGTGCCCGCATTGCCGGCGTTTGAGAACATCGTGCCGAACAGCAGCGTGCCCTGCCGGTCGGCGGCCTTGCCCCGCCATATCAGCTTGCCCACGACATACCCCAGAAAGCACATCGCGCCGCTTACGCACATCACCAGCGCCGCGCCCTTGAGCTCGTCCATGTCCAGCGGCTTGTTGAACGAGTCCAGTATCATGCACGGCAACAGCAGATTGGTCAGCAGCTTAACAAAGCTGCCGCGACTCTGCGCGTTAATAATGCCTATCCTGCGCAGTACCACGCCGCATATCATGTATATGAACATCAGCGTCTGCGTGTTTATCATCCTCTGCAATACATCCATGTGCAGCGTCTTCTTTCGGGCGTATTTGGCGCGAGCCAGATAACATGGTTATTCTGC
>DSLMC04102__coassemble_1447_pt1 | contig 13052 bp, 12 predicted proteins | sample DSLMC04102__metabat2_low_PE_003 | metagenome-assembled genome bin DSLMC04102 | reverse complement strand
GTCAAAGCAATAGCTGAACGACAGGTACGCATGATGTGGGTGAGCGTGCGCCCAAGCACAGAACGGGCCAAAAGTCAAGAGGGAACATAATGTCAAATCTGCCGGGGGCCGATTGACAGCGGCGCGAGCGGGCCATATAATATAAAAAGCAACGGAGCGTACAGCCTGTATGCTAATATTAGATTAAAGTGGAGCGCGCGTTTTGGGCGTAGAAACGCGCGCTCCGGCATGCGCAGACGGGTCGCGCGCAGAAAAATCGCGGCAGACGTTTTACGGCCGCGGCCTGAGGTATATTGGGATAAGAGAGTCGGCTGGATCGGCAATATTTTGCGGAGGCGATTTACAGGTGTTGACAAGCATACGCAAGCGTGACGGCAGGCAGGTGCCGTTTGACATTGACAAGATAGGCGGAGCGATAGGCAAGGCGTTCGATGCGACAGGCATGCACAAGGAGCCCGAGGTGTGCCGTGAGCTGGCCGGTCAGGTGGCGGGCAAGGTGGAGGCCGAGGGCCACGACGTGCCCACCGTGGAGGAGATACAGGACGTCGTAGAGCGCGTGCTGATAGAAAACGGCTATGTGCGCACCGCCAAGGCGTACATACTCTACCGCGCCGAGCGCACCCGCGTGCGCCAGATGAATTCGCGCCTGATGAAAGTGTATGAGGACATAACATTCTCGGACGCGCGCGACAGCGACATCAAGCGCGAAAACGCCAACATCGACGGCGATACCGCGATGGGCACGATGCTCAAGTACGGCACCGAGGGCGCCAAGCAGTTCAACGAGATGTTCGTGTTGAAGCCCGAACACGCCAAGGCCCACATCGATGGCGACATACACATTCACGACATGGACTTTTTGACGCTTACGACGACCTGCACGCAGATAGACCTGCTCAAGATGTTCGACGGCGGGTTCTCGACCGGGCATGGCGTGCTGCGCGAGCCCAAGGACATATACAGTTATTCAGCGCTGGCCTGCATAGCTATACAGTCCAATCAGAACGATCAGCACGGCGGTCAGTCGATAGTCAATTTTGACTATGGCATGGCGCCGGGCGTGGCCAAGACCTACGTAAAGTGCTACCGCGACAACCTCACGCGCGCGCTGGAGCTGATGACGCAAATTGTGGACGCCGATGAACAGGTGCGCGCGCTGATGGACGACATAAAGCGCGAACACGGCATACTGCCGCAGCTGGACGGCTGTCCGGAATACGGCGCACTGGCGCGGGCGCGGCTGATCGAGCTGGGCCTGCCCGAGGGCGATGTCGACCATGTGCTGGACTATGTATGCCGCCGCGCCTATCAGGAGACCGACCGGCGCACCTATCAGGCCATGGAAGCGCTGATACACAACCTGAACACTATGCACTCGCGCGCGGGCGCGCAGACGCCGTTCTCGTCGCTGAACTACGGCATGGACACGTCCAGCGAGGGCCGCATGGTGATGAAGAACCTGCTGCTGGCGACCGACGCGGGCCTGGGCCATGGCGAGACGCCGATATTCCCGATACAGATATTCCGCGTCAAGGACGGCATAAACTACAACCCCGGCGAGCCCAACTACGACCTGTTCAAGCTGGCGTGCCGGGTGTCGGCCAAGCGGCTGTTCCCGAACTTCTCGTTCCAGGACGCGCCGTTCAACCTGAAGTACTACAAGCCCGGCCATCCCGAGACCGAGATAGCGTACATGGGCTGCCGCACGCGCGTGATAGGCAACGTATACGACCCTACGCGCGAGATATCCAACGGCCGCGGCAATCTGTCGTTTACGTCGATAAACCTGCCGCGCATCGCGATAAAGTCGGGGCATAACGTGAGCCTGTTCTTTGAGGAGCTCGACCGCAAGATCGACCTGGTGATAGACCAGCTCAACGAGCGGTTCGAAATACAGGCGCGCAAGCACGTGTATAACTACCCGTTCCTGATGGGGCAGGGCGTGTGGCTGGACAGCGAAAAGCTCAAGTGGGACGACGAGGTGCGCGAAGTGCTCAAGCACGGCACGCTGTCGGTGGGCTTTATCGGGCTGGCGGAGGCGCTCAAGTGCCTGACCGGCGCGCATCACGGCGAGAGCGCCACATCCCAGAACCTGGGCCTTGAGATAATCTCGCACATGCGCCACCGCATGGACGAGGAGAGCGCCCGCACCGGCATGAACTATACGCTGCTGGCTACGCCCGCCGAGGGCCTGTCGGGGCGGTTCGTCAAGCTCGACCGCGCGCGCTACGGCTCGATAGAGGGCGTCACCGACCGCGAGTACTACACAAATTCGTTCCACATACCGGTATATTATCCGATAAACGCCGCGCGCAAGATACAGCTGGAGGCGCCATACCACGAGCTGACCAACGCCGGGCACATAACCTATGTCGAGTTGGACGGCGACCCGCTGCAGAACCTGGACGCGTTTGAAAAGATAGTGCGCGTGATGCACGACGCCGGCATAGGCTATGGCTCGATTAACCACCCGGTCGATCGCGATCCGGTGTGCGGATTCAACGGCATAATCGGCGACAAGTGCCCGCAGTGCGGCCGCGAGGAGGACGACATGCCGTTTGAACGGATACGCCGCATAACCGGCTACCTGGTGGGCACGCTGGACCGGTTCAACGACGCCAAGCGCGCCGAGGAGCGCGACCGCGTCAAGCACGGCATCTGATAAAAGGGGAGTGCGTCTTTAGTGCTTATGAGGGTTTACGGCGTAGTCGACGACTCGATAGTGGATGGACCGGGGTTTAGGCTGGCGGTGTTTGCGCAGGGCTGTCCGCACGGCTGTCCGGGTTGCCACAATCCCGAGTCGCATGCGCCGGACGGCGGCACGCTGCGCGATACCGACGAGATAGTCGGGCTCATCGATGCCAACCCGCTGCTGGATGGCATAACGCTGACCGGCGGCGAGCCGTTCATGCAGAGCGAAGCGTGCCTGGAGCTGAGCCGGGCGGCGCACGCGCGCGGGCTGAACGTATGGTGCTACACCGGATACGAGTACGAACAACTGCTTGAGCGCGAAGATGCCCGGGCGCTGCTGGACGACGTCGACGTACTGGTGGACGGGCCGTTCCTGCTGGGCGAGCGCTCGCTGGAGCTGCGGTTTCGCGGTTCGCGGAATCAGCGCGTGATAGACATGCGCGCGACGCGCGAGCGTGGCGAGGTCGTGCTGGTCGAGGGCATGTAGCGGCCGTGCGCCGCGGCTCAGGTGCGCCGCGCGAGCGTGAAGCGCCAACGATACATGCGACGTGACAGTTGCGCTCAAATGGTGTAAATATTCGCGTATGTGCTGGAACCTGGCCCCGAAAGCAGGTATAATATATGGGACGCGCTGAAAAATTTTCAAATTCCACAACTTTTTGACACGTCGGTGCGTCTAATGTTAGTAGGGCATTACATTGGGGTTGGGGGATTAGCTGATGAGGACTTTTTCGATAATCGCCGCGGTGATAACGGCGCTGTTGGTGGCGTGCGTAGGCTACGCGGCCCTGACTACCGAGGTGGGAGTGAACGTCGTGGCGGTGTCATCCGAACCGGCGTCAAATCGAACGGAGGCGTTCACCACGGTCAATACCTGGGTCAAGGAGCAGAACAGCAGCAGCATAACCCGCTTTACGGGCGATGAGCTCGGCGACATATCGAATTACACGCTGGTATACCTGACCGTTGAGGTAAACAACTGGAGCTTCATGCCGGCCGAGTGGGTGCAGCTGCAGGTGCAGCCGGCTGCGGGCGACGTATTGCAGATACGTCAGGATCCGGGCACGGCGCGGCCGCTGGGCAAGTCGGCGTTCCAGGCGGTGCTGCTGACCACCAGTCAGGACGTCAGTTCGCCGCGTCAGGTGACCGTCGAGTACTACCTGCTGGGGCGCAAGTACACCGCCACATCGGCGGTTTCATGATTGGCAAGAGCGTTTAGGCGTCGCGGCTTTAAGCCGCGGCGCTTTTGATGTTTTGGTATAGATTGGCGTGGATGCAATTTGCGCGCCGATACGGCGCATGCGCGTTCCGGTTGCAGCGGCTATTTTGACAAATGAGCCCAGAATGCGGTACGCAGTAGTTCGTTGAAATTGGACCCGTGCAAGCGGTGCGCCTTGGCTGGTTGCAATTGAACCCATGCAAGCGGAACGCCTTGGCTCGTTGCAATTGAACCAATGCAAGTAGCACGCCTTGGCTCGTTGCAATTGAACCAATGCAAGTAGCGCGCCTTGGCTCATAGCAAGCGAACCTATGCAGTCGGTACGCCTTGGCTCATAGCATGCGAACCAATGCAGGTGGCGCGCCTTGGCTAATAACAAGCGAGCCAAGAAAGCGGCATGCAGCGGCTCGTTGCAATTGAAGCCATGCAAGCGGCACGCCTTGGCTAATAACAAGCGAGCCAAGAAAGCGGCATGTAGAGGCTCATTGCAATTGAAGCCATGCAAGCGGCACGCCTTGGCTAATAACAAGCGAGCCAAGAAAGCGGCATGTAGCGGCTCGTTGCAAGTGAACTTATGCAGGTGGCATGCCTTGGCTAATAACAAGCGAACCAAAGAAGCGGCATGTAGTGGCTCGTTGCAATTGAAGCCATGCAAGTGGCACGCCTTGGCTCATAGCATGCGAGCCAAGAAAGCGGCATGAATCGGCTCGTTGCAATTGAACCCGTGCAAGCGGCACGCTTTGGCTAATAGCAAGCGAGCCCGAATAGTGGCATAAATCATTTCAGCGCATAAGACCTCAATGCTGAAATGCATAAGCGTCGCTTGGGCGCGCCCGGTGGTAGCCGTACCTCGATAAAGCGCAGGCATTTCCTGCGCGGCGCATATGAGCCGCGCCGCGAGCGCCAGGTCGCACAGCGCCCTGATATCGGCGGTACAGCGTCCGGTGTGAGCCATGTTTACAAATATTTTAAGTGTACGGGTGGAGAAGCGCTCGGGTTTGCGCTATAATTATGTAAGAAGAATACGTCAGGTTGAGGGGGATGGGTTTATGGCACAATATAATGAAAATGAACTCAATGAGCTGGCGCACGGCGCGCTGGTAGCGGTGGAAGGGCTGGTCGCATTTGCGCATGCTAAGGGTCTGGTCGACGCGTTCGACGAGGCGTATGTGCGCAATGGACTGATTGATCTGCTGGGCTTTGACAGCCCGCTGGAGGACGCGCCAAAACCTGCCGCGCTGCCCGATACGGCGACGTCGCTGCTCAAGCCCATAACCGATTATGCCTGCGCCAAGGGCATAATAGACGACGACAGCGGCTCGCGCGATCTGTTCGAGACGCGCGTGATGGGCATAATCACGCCTTCGCCGGCCGAGGTGCGCGCGCGCTTCAATTCGATATACGCTGCCGAGGGCGCAAAGGCCGCGACCGACTGGTTTTATAATATGTGCTGCGCGTGCGACTACATACGCGTCGACCGCGTCGCCAAGAACATACGCTACTTCTCGGATTCGCCGTGCGGCGAGCTGGAGATAACGATAAACCTGTCCAAGCCCGAAAAGGACCCCAAGGAGATAGCCAAGCTCAAGAACGCGCCGTCGGTGGGCTATCCGCGCTGCATGCTGTGCATTGAGAACCCCGGCTATGCGGGTCGCGCCAACTTCCCGGCGCGCCAGAACCACCGCATGGTGCCGCTCAAGCTCAACGGCGAGCAGTGGTACATGCAGTACTCGCCCTATAAGTACTACGAGGAGCACTGCATCGTGCTGTGCGGCGAGCATCGCCCGATGAAGCTGGAGCGCGGCTCGTTTGAGCGGCTGGCCGACTTTGTGGACATGTTCCCGCACTACTTCCTGGGCTCGAACGCCGACCTGCCGATAGTGGGCGGCTCGATACTCAACCACGACCACTTCCAGGGCGGCAACTACGTAATGCCCATGGATCGCGCGGGCGTCGAATGCGAACTGCGCTCCGAGGACGGCATGAAGGCTGAGGTCGTCGACTGGCCGATGCCCACCGTCGCGCTGATATCCAAGGATCGCCGCCAGCTGGTCGACAAGGCCGTCGAGATGCTGGATGCGTGGCGCGCGTATTCCGACCCCGAACTGGGCATACTGGCTCATACCGACGCGCCCCACAACACGATAACGCCGATAATGCACAAGTATGGCGACGAGTACAAGCTGCTTATGGTGCTGCGCAACAACCGCGTAAGCGACGAGCATCCGCTGGGCATATTCCATCCGCACGCTCAGCTGCACCATATAAAGCGCGAAAACATCGGCCTTATAGAGGTCATGGGCCTGTTCATACTGCCCGGCCGGCTCAAGACCGAGCTCAAGGACTGCGAGGGCTATCTGACCGGAGCGCTCAAGCTCGAGCGGCCCGCCGAGGATTCGCCGCTTTACAAGCACTACGACTGGATGTGCGACGTCGTGAAGCGCCACGGCAGTGGCCTGTGCGAGGCGGACGCCGCCAGCGTGATGCGCCGCGAGCTGGCCGACGTGTGTGCGCAGGTGCTGCGCGACGCGGGCGTGTACAAGCAGGATGCGGCCGGACGCGCCGGACTGTACCGCTTCCTGAGCACGGTGGGGCTCAATCGGGTCTGACGCAGCCTGTTAAGTTTGCCCAAACGCGCGGCCTTTGGTTGACGCGGGATATGCAAATGTAGTATAATTGTACGGTGCTCCGCACGGGAAGGGCTTCCAAATGCGCCATGCGCTGCCCGGGCCCGGCGAGACTTCATCAAGAAGGAGGTGTGCTGCCGTGTATGCTATAATCAAGACCGGTGGCAAGCAGTATCGCGTTGAAAAGAGCGACGTGATCTACGTTGAAAAGCTCGACGCACAGGAGGGCCAGGAGGTCACGTTCGACGTCATGCTCGTGGGCAAGGACGAAGGCGCCGTGATAGGCAAGCCGCTGGTGGCCGGCGCGTCGGTGACCGGTAAGGTCGTAAAGCAGGTCAAGAGCGCCAAGATACTCGTCTACAAGTACAAGGCCAAGAAGAACGAGCGCAAGCGCCAGGGCCATCGTCAGCCTTATACCAAGGTTGAGATAACCGCGATTAACGCGTAAATGACGCGCGTTCGCATGATCACGCGGCGGGGACGCTGCGTGGGGTTCACTGCCAGCGGGCACTCGGGCTTTGCCGAGCGCGGGCACGACATAGTGTGCGCGGCGGTGTCGGCGCTCACGCAGACCTGCGAGCTGGGTCTGAGCGACGTACTGGGCTTGGAGCCGGTAGTCGCCCGTGACGATGAGCGCGGCGCGTACGTCGTGCGTCTGCCCCGCGGCGTAAGAAAGGCTCAATTGCGCCGCGCGCAATTGCTCTTTAGGACATTGTACATCGGCCTCAAGTCAATCGAGGCCGCTTACCCGGATTGCGTCCGGGTCAACGCGAATGATCGGAGGTGGAACTGATGTTTTCTATGAATCTTCAGCTGTTTGCTCATAAAAAGGGAATGGGCTCCACCCGCAACGGCCGCGACAGCCATGCGCAGCGCCTGGGCACCAAGCGCAGCGACGGCCAGTTCGTGCTGGCGGGCAACATACTGGTGCGCCAGCGGGGCACCAAGATCCATCCCGGCAACAACGTGGGCATAGGTCACGACGACACGCTGTTTGCCAAGGCGACCGGCGTGGTGCGCTACGAGCGCCTGGGCAAGGACAAGAAGCAGGTCAGCGTTTATCCGCAGGCCGAAGCTGCTGAATAACTTGCGCGCAAAGTGCCTGCTCTCCTATGGGGAGCGGGCCTTTTTTATGTGGCGCAGAGGTTTTGAGGCGGCGTAAGGCCACTGCGGCAGCGCGCATGCGGTGCGCCCGAACGGTCGGCCAGAGCGCCTCGCCGAAGCCAGACGAATGTAGTGCGGTTCATGCTTAATCGTGTGGGTGGTATGGCATTTGCAATCGGTATAAGCGCCAAGCGCTGCCGACAGGGTAGTACAAGCGGCGCCGCAATGCCAGCCGGCGCAATGAACCCGTGATCGACCACATAAGCAATTGCCGTTCGCTTCATTATGGACACAGCCAATCGTGCGCATCTGCCGCATAAAAGGCGGCCGGCAATACGACTGACTCGCGTGAGAAGGGCGGGCCAAGAGGCAGGCCATGTGCTCCGGCAATCGCGCCGCTACGCTCGCCGCACGCATCAACAAAAGAACCGGGCGGACATGCCCGCGGAGGAACTGACTATGTTTATAAGATCGGATGTGGATCTCGACCTGACGCTGGTGCGCAGCGCACAGGTGTTCTTCTGGTACTTTGACGGCCGCGAGTACGTCGGTCAGGCCGGTGGCCAGCCTGCGCTGATACTGCCGCGCGAGGACGGCTTTGAAGTCATCAGCCCTATGGACGACGAGGCGTTCTGGCGCGACTACTTCGACCTGGGACGCGATTATGCAGCGCTGGGACCCATCTGCGAGCGCGATGAGTACCTGGCGCGCTCATACGGCGCGCTGCATGGGCTGCATGTGCTGAATCAGCCGGTGTGGGATACGCTCGCGCCGTTCATAATATCAGCCAACAACAACGTGGTCCGCATACGCGCGCTGGTCAGCAAGCTGTGCGAGGCGCTGGGCGAAGCGCGCAGTATAGACGCATCGATATACACCTGCTGCCCACTCCCGAGGCGCTGGCGGGCGCATCGGTCGAACTGCTGCGGGGCATGGGCATGGGATATCGCGCGCCGTACCTGATAGAAAGCGCGCGCGCCGTATGCGATGGATTCGATCTGGAGGCGCTGCGCGACATGCCGTATGAGCAGGCGCATAAGCAGTTGCTTCAGCTCAAGGGCGTGGGCCCCAAGGTGGCCGATTGCGTACTGCTGTTTGGCTGCCGGCATTCGCAGGCGTTCCCGGTGGACGTGTGGATGGAGCGCGCCATGCGCAACTACATGCCCGGCTGCACCAACCGCGCCGAGCTGAAGCGGTGTGCGCAGCGGCTGTGGGGCGCGGACGCGGGAATACTGCAGCAGTATCTGTTCCACGCCGCACGCATGGGCATAATCGTGGCCAATGACAAGTGAGCAATCGACCGCGCGGTCGTGCGATGGGAGCGGATTGATATGCCGGGAGTAATGATAAATGTGGCGGCGGTGCTGTTGGGCGGCGGCGCGGGGCTGCTGTTGGGCAATCGCGTCAGCGAGCGGTTCCAGCAGACCATGACGCAGGGCCTGTCGCTCTGCATACTGCTGATAGGCCTGAGCGGCGCACTGGACGGCACTGATACGATAGGTGCGATAGTGTGTCTGGTCGTGGGCGCACTGATAGGCGAGGCGTGCGACATAGAGCGCCGGCTGAACGGTTTGGGCGAGTGGGTGCAGCGGCGCATGCGCGGCCGCGGCTCCAATGTTTCGCAGGGGTTTGTCGCGGCCAGCCTGCTGTTCTGCGTGGGGGCCATGGCGGTCGTAGGGTCGCTGGACGCGGGACTGTTTGGCGAGTACGATACGCTGATAGCCAAGTCGATGCTGGACGGAGTCAGTGCGCTGCTGATGGCGACTACGCTGGGGATAGGCGTAATGCTGTCGGCGGCTACGGTGCTGGTGTACCAGGGCGGCATAGCGCTGTTGGCGGGGCTGGTAGCTCCGGCGCTGAGCGACGCCGCGGTGGCGCTTATGTCGGGCGTGGGCGGACTGCTGATTGCAGGGCTGGGACTCAACATGCTGGGCGTGAGCCGCATCAGGGTCGGCAATCTGTTGCCGGCGGTGTTTTTGCCTATAATATACGTTCCGGTTGTCGAGTGGGCGAGCGCGCTGTTGGGACTGGCATAAATGCGTCAAGTTTTGGAAAAATCTGCGGCGCGGCAATGGCCGGAGAGAGGGTTTATAGTGTATAATTGTATTAACACTGCGCGGAGGGAGTGAGCGCCGATCGCAGATGAATACATAAGCCGCCGTGCACGCCGAACTGACGCGCAAGGCGCGCATAACCCAAGTGTAGCCACAGGTCATCCCGGCGCGCAGTCCGGTGCACAGACAGTGCGTGGCAGTGCGGCATCAGGGCATGGTGCGCGCGGCAGCATGCAGACTTTGCGCGATAGCGCCGCAGAGCGCCAGACGACGCCAGGCAGCGCGCTAGCAGCGCGCGCCGGCACAGCATACCAAAGAGGAGCACATGACAGTGCCCAACCTGCACGTGCAAGCGCCGCAGAGCGTCAGGCGCCAGGCAGCGAGCCAGCAGCGCGCGCCGGTACAGCATACCAAAGAGGAGCGCACGACAGTGCCCAACCCGCGCGCGCAAGCACCACCGAGCGCCAGGCGACGCCAGGCAACGCGCCAGCAGGGCGCGCCGGTACGGCATACCAAAGAGGAGCACATGACAGTGCCCAACCTGCGCGTGCAAGCGCCGCCGAGCGCCAAGCGATACCAGGCAGCGCGTCAGCAGCGCGCGCCGGTACAGCATACCAAAGAGGAACGCACGACAGTGCCCAACCCGCGCGTGCAAGCGCCGCCGAGCGCCAGGCGATGCCAGGCAGCGGACATATGCGCACCGACACGTCAACCGGTCGAAGCACATATGACCGCGCGCAAATACAGGCTGTCGCGGATCATACTGGCGCGCACGAAGGCGCGCAACAGCCCCGCGCTGGCGTAACTGTGCATCAGGGCAGTCGGCCCAGACATCACGGAACGACGGACACTCCGAACAAGCATGACTACACGCGGCTCCCACGCGAAGCCGATAGGATGGCTTATGCCAATAACCAACCCATGCGCGCTGGCGCAGCGGACGGTCGCGGCGCGAATGTCAATGCGCATGCGCAGCATCATGCCGGCAATCGGATCGCACCGGCCGCATCGGCGCGCAGGGCGCCGGCGGCGCGCCATTCACCGGCGCATCGCCGTGTACGCAGCGCGGCGCGACGCCAGATTGCGCTCAAATGCGTTTGTGCGTTGGCGGTGCTGTTAGCGGCGCTGCTGTGGCCGGCGACCTGCCCGCCCGACGACTTGCCGCCGAGTGGCGATGCGGGCGTCGTGCAGCCGCTGCCCATTGCCACGCCTACGCCCACGCCCGCCCCGACCGCCGAGCCCGTGCCGGCGCGGGTGACGATCAGCGCGGCGGGCGACTGTACGCTGGGCTATGACCCGCAGCTGGGATATTCCAACTCACTGCCCAACGAGCTGGAGCGGCAGGGCGGCGATTACAGCTACTTCTTCCGGGATGTTTACCCGGTATTTGCCAGCGACGACTTGACGGTGGTCAATCTGGAATGTGCGTTTACCGAGTCCAACTCGCGCGTTGAGGGCAAGACGTTCTGCTTCAAGGGCGACCCGCTTTACCGCAACATGCTGACTGAAGGCTCGATAGAGGTGGTGTCGCTGGGCAACAATCACGCGCGCGACTACGGCGACGCGGGCTTTAACGACACGGTCGATGCATTGCGCGAGGCCGGCGTGGGATTTGCGGTCAATGGCATCAGCTGTTTGCGCGAGGTGAACGGCATACGCGTAGGATTTTTGAGCTATCGCAACCACACGCCCGAGTTGGATTCGCTGAAGGCCGATATCGCGTCGCTGCGTGCGCAGTGCGATGTGGTCGTGTGTTCGTTCCACTGGGGCGAGGAATACCGCAACGTGGCTAATTCAGAGCAGCTTGAGCGCGGGCGCGCGGCTGTTGACTATGGCGCGGATCTGGTGCTGGGGCATCATCCGCATGTAATAGGATCTATCGAGCAGTACAAGGGCGTGTACATCTGCTATTCGCTGGGCAACTTCTGCTTTGGCGGCAACCGCAACCCGGAGGACAAGGACTCGTTCATATTCCGTCAGACGTTTGAGCTGACCGAGCAGGGCGCAGTCAGCGTGGGTATCGAGATAGTGCCGTGCCGGATATCGTCTACCGATTCGCGCAACGACTACCAGCCCACGATCTATGGCCGTGAGGATGCGTTGCGCGTGCTGGAGCGGCTCAACTCGTATTCAGCGCCGCTGGAGTATGGCGTTGCGCTGGATGAGTCGGCGCTGGGCTGGCAGTGGATCGACGGCTAACCCGGGCTGTGTGGTTGGCCATGTCGTGAGCGCAGGTATTGAGCGCGCTAAATGGCGGCAAACTGCTGATTAGACCTGCAAATGGGCGGTGGAACTGCAAACGAACAACCGGACTGTAAACGGAAGCTCTAAAATATTAAACAGCCGCGCGGTGGCCAATGGCTGCCGTGCGGCTGTGCTTTATGCGTTTGAATATCGATTTAGTCATTTAGTCGGAGCGCGGGGGAATGGCCCGATATCATTCGACAAACGCCTTGTATATTGCGCGTATCGCGCGCTCGAAGTCCGATATGTCGACGCCCACGATTATGTTCAATTCGCTGGAACCCTGGTCGATCATGCGCACGTTGATGCGGTTTTCGGCCAGTGCGGTGAACAGCTTTGCGGCGGTGCCGAACGCGCCGGCCATGCCCCGACCCACGGTTGCGATCGAGCGTATCGGGCTGCACGGTGTCATTTATGCGGCGCAGCAGCTCCTCCTGATGCATGTTGAAGTCCTTGTCGTTGATTATGACGCACATCGTATCTATGCCGGTGGGCATGTGTTCGAACGACACGCCATACTCCTCAAGCGCGCTGAGCACGCGTCGGCCTACGCCCAGCTCGCTGTTCATCATGGCCTTTTCTATGGAGAGTATCGTAAATCCGGTGTGACCGGCGATGCCGGTTATTGCGGTATCGTTCATCTGGTTCTCGCTGGAGATATCGCAGACAATCATCGTACCGGGATCGTCGGGATCGTTTGTGTTGCGTATGTTTGTGGGTATGCCGGCGCGGCGCACCGGGAACACGGCGTCCTCGTGCAGTACGGTCGCGCCCATGTAGCTCAGCTCGCGCAGCTCGCGGTATGTGAGCTGATTTATGCGGCGGGGATTGTCGATTATGCGCGGGTCGGCCATAAGGAAGCCGGACACATCGGTCCAGTTTTCGTACCGATCGGCGTCTACGGCGCGTGCGACCACGGCGCCGGTTATATCCGAACCACCGCGCGAGAACGTCTTGACCTGGCCGTCGGGCATGGCGCCGTAGAAACCGGGTATCACGCCGTGCTCATGATGGCGCAGCTCGTCGGCGAGTATCGTATTGGTGAGTTCGGCCTGGAACACGCCCTGTTGTGAAAAGACTATGTAATCCGCCGGGTCGATGAAGTCCCAGCCC
>DSLMC04102__coassemble_1413_pt1 | contig 13375 bp, 7 predicted proteins | sample DSLMC04102__metabat2_low_PE_003 | metagenome-assembled genome bin DSLMC04102 | reverse complement strand
CGAGCTGTATTCGCAGGGGCACGATTGTCAAATGCCGCAGCGCTTAGAGGACTTGTATGCCTCTTACGCGTATGGGCAATCAGGCAGCATCAAAAGAGCACGTTTTTGATGTATTGGTTGCTGACATAGCCGCGCAGGCCGTCATACTCGACCAGGCTCCACTCGCCGACTACATCGACGATCACAAGCCGCGTACCGTTAGGTATCAGCGCTATGCGCGTGCCGCCGGGCGTCTTGCGCAGGTTCAGCCTGCTGCCGTTTGTGATCACGTCCACGAAGTAGCCATACTTGTCGGGATCTATGATCGCCAGTTCGTTCACGTAGGCTATCGCGGCGTATCCGACGGTGCCGTCGGCGAGCTGCACATGGTAAAAGTCGCCTTGCTGGCCCAGTATGGTCAGTTTGGTGCCGTTCCTGACGGTGGTCAGCGGCCGGCCGGAGGTATCAGCCGAGGGACGTATGTTGAGGCTGGTGTTGACGTTTACCACGACGCCCTTGCGCGCCGACGCGGGTTCAGTCGGTGCAGGCTCGGTGGGAGTGGGCTCTGGTTCGACCGTTGTCTCACGCACGTAGTCCTTGGACGCGTAGCCTGTGGTGCCGTCGGCGAGCTTGACGTGGTAGAAGTTGCCCTGCTCGCCGAGTATCGTCAGCTCTGTGCCGTTTTTGACGGTGGTCAGCGGCCGGCCGGAGGTATCAGCCGAGGGGCGTATGTTGAGGCTGGTGTTGACGTTTACCACGACGCCCTTGCGCACTGACGCGGGTTCGGTGGGCGCGGGCTCGGTGGGCGTGGGCTCAGTAGTCGCGGGCTCAGTGGGCGTGGGCTCGGTGGGCGTAGGCTCGGTAGGCGCGGGCTGCTCGGTGGGCAGCGCTTCGCTATCGTCGCATATGATGTCAAATCCGTATTCTATGTCCAGCTCGCCTGTGCGATTGTTGAAGAATTTGAGCGTCACGTCGATGGTCTCCGCAAAGTCCGGCGACGCCGTGATGGTAAGCGTCCGGGACTGGGCGTCGTAATCGAAGTTCAACTTGTCGGCGAGCAGCTCGGGTTGCGAACTGGTATAGCTGTTTGCCCAGGTCACGGTGTTGGACAGTATGCCGTCAAGCGGTATCGTGACCGAATCGCCGGGCTTAATATGTACGTCGCTTATGGAATCGACGGTGGTTCCTGGGTTGGTCACCGCTATGTCCAGGCCGCGCGATTCGTGCACGTCGGAATAGTTGGGGAAAGCCGTGAGCGTTATGTGGAAATATCGGCCGCCCGTGTCGGCGATCGTGTCGATATAGAGGCCAACGGCCACGTCGCATGAACCGTCGTCGTGGTAGATATAGTAATTATCGAGGCGTGCATTAAAGTAATAGGTCGACTCGTAGACAAACGACATACTGTGCGAGGAAGGCGGAGTTATGTCGCCGTTTTCGTTCGTCGCATAGAACACCACCACGCAGTTGGACGTGCCATTAGGCAGCGTCATCCTGGTGCCGTAGTTTTCTATCCACCCGATCCGGTCGAATTTCACTGCGTCGGCTGCGGGCGTGGGTGCGGCGGTCGCGGCGTCGCAGGTTATCGTGAAGTTCGCGGGGTCGTACTGGTGCGACGGGTCAGCGCCGCCGTCTGCGCCGGCCGAATAGAACTGCAGCACGCATTCTGTGTCGGCGTCAAACTCAGCCGTAGTCGTTATCGTGAGTTTGCCCGTGTCGGCGGCGTATTCGACGGTCACTGCGTCGCTCAGGTCTTGATTCACGATCTCGACGCTTTGGAGTTTGGCGGACTCGGGCAAGCGTGCGCCCTCATGCGCCATGTCGATCACGTCCACGGTCACCGATTCGCCGGCGGCCAGGCTTATGTCGGATACGTGCGGCGAATAGTGTTCATCGTAATCGGGCAATTCAGTAGTATTGTCAGACTGGGTATCGTCCTGGGGCGCGTCGGTCGGGGCGACTTCTGCGGTTGCCTGTGCGACTGGGTCTGTGGTTGCCAGCTCGTCGGCCAGCGCAACCGATCCAATGCATCCGAACGCCATCGCAACAGCCAGTATTTCGGACAGCAACTTCTTGAACACAGCTAACTACCTCCTTTTGCTCGCATGAAGTGAGATTAGCACCTTACTTATGAGTATATATTGCGACTCAATCCGTGTCAAGTCGGGATGAGCGCAAAGCGCAGAAGTTATTTTCATAATTTTTACTCAAATCCGGGCACGGCTGAGGACATGCCCGCCATGCGCGGATTGCGTTTCGGGCAAAGCGCGCGCCCAATGTGCGATTCACCCGCATTTTCAGAATATGAACTTTGCGCAACTCAGGAATCTGTTATGCGGGCTGAAAATCCGAAGCCGTCCGGCGAAAATCAGATATGCTTGCCGACGCGTGACTCGGCATTCAGATTGATATGGAATCGGACGCGGCGGCGCATTGCGCCGCAAAGCTCAACCTGATGAAACCGGCCCGGCGCTTAAAGGCAATCCGGCGGCAATCCGCCCGGCCGCGCGCCGGAATCGCCCATGACATGAAATATCCCGCGAACGCAAGATTGCGTCCGCGGGATATTTCGAACACGCGTGAGCGTCGCCAGCGCGCCTGCTCACAGCTGGAACAGCGCCAGTATCTCCTGTTCGGTGAGCTGGGTGGGTATCGTGTCGCCCGAGGTTATGACCTGATCGAACAGCGCGCGCTTGCGCTGCGACATCTCGAGCACGCCCTGCTCGACGGTGTCCTTGGTGATGAGCCGGAGCACCTGCACCGAGCGCGTCTGACCGATGCGGTGCACGCGGTCGGTGGCCTGATCCTCGACGGCGGGGTTCCACCACGGGTCGTAGTGTATGACCATGTCGGCGCCGGTCAGGTTCAGGCCCGAGCCGCCCGCCTTGAGCGATATCAGGAATACGTCGGCGGCATCCTCGCCGGCCTCCGCGCCCGCGTTGAACTGCTTGACCAGCGCTATGCGCTCCTCGGCTGGCGTCTGACCGTCCAGGTAGAGCCACTTTATGCCGGCTTCGGTCAGGCGCTGCTTGATTATGCTCAGCATCGAGGTGAACTGACTGAACAGCAGCACCCGGTGTCCCGCCTCCAGCGCGCCCGGCAGTATGTCCATAAGCAGCTCCAGCTTGCCCGAGGAGCCCTCGTAGTTGTCCAGGCACAGCTTCGGATGGCAGCAGATCTGCCTGAGCTCGGTTATCGCCGAGAGCACCTCTATGCGGCTGCGGCCAAACGCCGACGTACCGCCTTCGCTCTGGCCCAGCAGCTCCTGCACATGGCCGCGCAGCCGCAGCATCGACGCCTTGTACACGTCCAGCTGTTCGGGCGTGGGCTCGGCCACGATCGTCTGCTCGACCTTCTCGGGCAGCTCGGGCAGCACGTCGCGCTTGAGCCGGCGCAGCAGGAATGGCCGCAGCTTGGTTCGGAGCTGTTCGGCGTTCTGGCCCTGGCCATGCTGGCGCATGAAGGCGCTGTTGCTCAGCAGGTAGCCCGGCATCACGAAGTTGAATATCGACCACAGCTCGCCGGGATGGTTTTCCATAGGCGTGCCGGTCAGCGCGAAGCGGCTCAGCGCGTCTATCTGGCGCACGGCCTCCGCGCCCACCGATTGGGCGTTCTTTATGTTCTGGGCCTCGTCGAGTATGCAGAAGCGGAACTTGAATTCGCCCAGCAGCTCGCCGTCGCGCCGTATCAGCGGGTATGAGGTTATCAGCACGTCCACGTCGTGTTGCTTTTGCAGCTTTTCTATCAGCTCCTGGCGCTTTACGCGGGTGCCGTCCAGCACCAGCGCGCGCAGCTGCGGCGCAAACTTGTTCAGCTCGCTGAGCCAGTTGTACGTAAGCGTCGTGGGCGTGACGACCAGCGACGGCATGCGTCCGTCGCGCTGAGTTGCGTAGAGCATCAGCGCTATCATCTGCAGCGTCTTGCCCAGGCCCATGTCGTCGGCCAGCACGCCGCCCAGATGCAGCTTGTAGAGCGCCTGCAGCCACTCGAATCCGCGCACCTGGTACGGGCGCAGCGTCGCGGCGAGCTCCTCGGGACACGGGTCGGTCGGGGCCTCGAGCCGCGAAGCGCTGTCGACCGATTCGTCGGTGCTCATGTTGCTAAGGCCCTTTAGCAGCGAGTTGAGGTACGTCGCGCGGTAGCTCTCCAGCTCGAGCACGCCGCTCTTTCTGACTACGCCCGCGTCGGCCACCGCGTCGGCCAGCTCCAACCAGTCCGCGCCGACCTCGTCCAGCGACAGCATCGAGCCGTTGTGCAGCCGGAAGTACTTCTTGCGGTCGCGCAGCGCGGCCAGTATCGCGACCAGCTCCTGCGGCGGCAGCTCGCCAAGTTCGCCCTCCAGGCTCATCAGCAGCTTGCCGTCGGATATGTAGCTGCGGCCGCGCGGTATCAGCTTGCGCGGCGTCATGCGCCTGAACGAGTCCGAGCAGTACACCTCGCAGACCTTGCTGAGCTCCTTTATGCCTTCTACGAAGAACTCGTATATCTCGTCCTGACCGGTCAGATGGACCTCGCCCAGCCGCACCTTGAACCCGTAGCCCGACAGTATGTCGATTATCGAGCGCTCGCCCTCGGCGTCGCGCATCAGCAGCAGTTCGCCGGGCTGAGGGCGCTCGCTGGGCTGATTGTCGACGCGTTCGGGCGCGACCTCGCGAAATGGATCGTCGGGATCGTATTCGGTGAAGCCCTCCTCTGCGCCGCGCGCCTCGGTCATCGCGACCGTGCCGGCCGGCGCGAACGGGTCTATCTCTATATTGCCATAGCGGAACTTAACGCGCGCCGATATGCCGCCGCTGAGCGTCTGTGCGCCCTGGCGGTCCAGGTATACGCGCGGCAGCAGCTTTTCATTGACTATGCGCTTTTTGAGGTTGTCGCCTATCGCGACCGACGCGGCGAGCTTGAGCTGCGGCAACAGTTCGCTTATCACGCGCTCAGCCTGGCGCGGCTGGAACCTGAACGAGCTGACGCCGCTGGCCAGCTGCTTTATCAGCGGGAACAGCGCCTGACGCCGGTTGGCGGCCAGTCGGTACACCGCGCCGCCCAGAAACACGAATTCGCCGTCCAAGTCGAGCGGTATCGGTCGTCCACCCTCCACGCGCGCGCTGAGCTCTATGTCGCGGCCGGCGGTTTCCAGGCTGGCCCTTAGCGGCAGCGCCTCGCGGGTGATCTCCTCTATTTCGTATTCGCGCTCGCCTATCGCCAGCCGGAACGGACACGCCGACAGTATGCGCAGCAGCCGCGTCATCATCAGCGGCGGTATCGGCAGCATGCGCGCGTCGGCGACCAGCTTGTAGCCGGCGCGCTCGGCGGGTTCTATCGTGGTGAATATCTCGCACAGGAGCCTGAGCAGCGGCAACTGCGGTTGGGTGAACTCCATCCACTGCGGCTGGTATGTGAACGACTTGGAGAATTCGACCTCCTGGCGGGCCATGTGGCCGCGCAGAAACTTGGGCATCGAGCGCACCGCGTACATGCGCCCGGAGCGATCCGAGCGCTTTTTGCCGATGCGCAGCGATATCGTGGCGGGCGCCAGCGCGGCGTTATCCTGGCCGGTCAGCGCGCCGGCGGAGTTGTGCGCGGCCTTGAGCGCGGGCGCGGATATGTGCAGCGTGGGTTCGAGCACGAGCTGCGTCTCGTGTATGACCGGCTCATATGAGCTCAGCAGCGAGTCGCCGGCCTCCAGCGCCACGCGCGAGAAGTATTCGTCGGCCTTGCCGCTGGCCAGGTAGTACAGTATCGCGGCGACCACATGCGGGCATACGCGCCTGCCGTTTTGGGCCAGTTCGCGCTGATAGATCTCGCAATTGCAGATTGCGGCGCGGGCGTCGGCGCGCACGGCCACGGTGCGGCGCGGGGTATCGTTTACAATGAACTGCAAGCCGCTGGAGGCCTGTGTGCCCGATGCGGCGAGCTGGCTGCGCGTGACCTCGCGCACGCCCTGATTTTGATAAAACTGCGCGCCGGCGGCGTATATCTCATCGCCGGCGAGCCTGCGAAGTTGTTCGCGGGTCATTGGCTCCTCCTGTTTTGAAGCGTTATTTATATGTCTGCCCGGAACCCCGGGCCAAAAATGGCAAGCCCGTTCGTATTCGACACAGCTGCGCCGCATTCCTGCCTGTTTGAGCCGCCGTGCGCGAGTTTTTTCAGTATCTTATTCTTGAACGCGCCGCCGCAGATTATGTGAGCGGAGGTCGTTTATGTGCAACGCTCCCACGCCGGCGCGCATAAAGCAAGTTGGCCTGCGATACCGGCGCAGGCGGCGCGGCTACTGGCGGCGGGGCTTGCGCAATATTATCCGGTGCGATTGGGCTAATTAATGCAAATAGTGACATACTGCAATGGGCGGGATTTGATGCGACTGCAAAGTCCGATGCCAGAGCCTGCGCGCGTATGGCGCAGTGCGGCATACGAACTGCGGAATGTTGCAGCGCCGCGTCGCAGCCACTACGCGTTTGGCCGCGCTGCAGGGCATAAGCCATATGCGAGAAACGCCCCGGTATGGACGCTTGCGCAGGCATGAGTTGCCGGCAGCGTACCACGACCGGGGCGTACTTTTGATAAAACAGATATGCCCGGCAGGCGCTTGGCCCACCGGGCATATGATATCGTCGCGCCGCAATCGGAGCGGCCTGAAATTATCCGGCACTTTATGACATGACAGCTCACTGCGCCCATCGCTGCCGTCGTGGCGGCGATGGGCGTCGGCGTTGCCGGCGTGGCGGCAAATGGCTTCAGCGCTGCCGGCGTAGTTGCGAAAGGCGTCGGCGTTGCCGTCGTGTCGGCGAAATGCGTCAGCGTTGCAGGCATGGCGGCAAAAGGCGTCAGCGTTGCCGTCGTATCAGCGAAATGCGTCAGCGTTGCCGTCGTAGCGGCAAAAGGCGTCGACGCTGCCGGCGTGGTAGCGAAGTGTGTCGGCACTGCCATCGTAGCGGCAAAAGGCGTTGGCGCTTCCGGCGTGGTAGCGAAGTGCGTCGGCACTGCCATCGTAGCGGCAAAAGGCGTCGGCGTTGTCGTCGTGTCGGCGAAAGGCGTCAGCGTTGCCGGCATGTCGGCAAAAGACGTCGGCGTTGCCGGCGTGTCGGCGAAAGGCGTCAGCGTTGCCGGCGTAGTTGCGAAAGGCGTCAGCGCTGCCGGCATAGCGGAAAACACGTCAGCACTGCCGGCCTTGGCGCTTCAATTGCCATCCTGCCACCCGGCGCGCGGCGCTGAGGGCATTAGAACGCTATCATGGGTATCGTGCGCGCCTGTTCGTCGGTGGGCGCGGCCTCGCCGGCGTTTATCGCGTAGATGTGCTGTGCGCTCTCACGCGCGGCATTGAACATCTCGTCGTACGGGCGCAGGGTCACGTCCAGCAGGCCTATGTTGTAGTTCTCGCCGTCAAAGCGTCCCAGCGCGAACTGGTCGAAGCACTGGAAGTAGTGGCAGCCCACGCCCTGAGGATGCGCCGCGACCCGCTCGCAGTAGTACCGGTATGCCTTGGCGCGCTCGTGCTGGTCGGGCACGGCCTTCAGTCCCGTGGACGGCAGGCCCGCGTCTATCGCGCCAAAGTGGAATTCGCCTATCATCACCGGCAGGTCCACGCCCAGATTGCCCACGTTGTCCAGCGCAGCCGTCGGGTCGAACGAGTAGCAGTTTATCGAGAACACGTCGAAGTACTTCCAGCCCGTCACTATGTCCGGGTCGGATATCCATGCCCAGCGCATGCCCAGGTTCATGTGGTTCGGGTCGACGCGCCGGCATGCGCGCGCGGGCGTGCCCACGTACAGATCGAGCATCCGGCGTGAGAACTCGCGCATATCCGCGTTGGATGCGGCGCTGAGCGCCGAGGCGCACTCTATCGGCTCGTCCAGCGCGTCGTAGCTGTCGTACGCGGTGCCCCATGCCGCGTTGAGCGCGGCTATGTCGCCGTAGCGCTCGCGCAGGAAGTCCTTGAGCGCCGCGCGGCAGTACGACGGCTGCGGAGTATGCAGCACCTCGTCGGCGATTATGAGCCCATCCACAAACGCCCAGCTCGGCTCGTTGCGCAGGAAGTAGCCTATCATATAGCGGTCGTTGCGGAACTTGGACAGCTCGCGCGCGGATTCATCGGCGTTGCGGGCGTACTCGGGCGAGTACACGTCCGGGAAGTCGCGGAAAATCAACGTCTGCGTCGTCGGGAAATGGCTCAGCTGCATCACGTACGGCAGTCCCGCCCGCGCAAACAGCTCGCGCTCCGACCAGTTGCCCAGCGTGTTCATGCCCGCGCCGCGCAGCATGCGCCCCACGTACTTGGCAAACGCGCTGAACCAGCCCTCGCCAAACGCCCGCCGCAGGTTCCACTGGGTATACGAGAACAGCTCGCATTTGCGCAGATCGCCCGGCGTCGGGAATTCGCTCTTTACGAACAGCTCGGGCAGCTCATTCCGGTCGGGCAGCTCGTCCAGCAGGCCCTCCATGCCGTCTATGCGCGCGTCGCTGCGAATCACCGTGCAGTCGGGGCCGGTCGAGAAGAACGCGTTGCCGTCCGGGTCGAGCAGGTACCAGCGCCCGTTCTGCTTGAGCGCGCGGAAGAAGCCCGTGCCATCGGCCATATGGCGCGCGGAATCGCCGCCGTACCTGTCCCAACTGGCGACCGGGTAGCCGTCGTCCTCGGCGTTGAGCGCTGCGCGCAGCCGCTCGACCAGTTCCTGTTCGGTGTGGGTCTTGCCGGGCCACTCGCGGGTCTTGAGCTGGCCGAACTTGTCTATCAGCTTCACATCGGGCAGCGGGTATTCGGTCGGGCGCTCGTCGGTCAGCCGCAGGTTCTCAATGTACAGATGTACGTCGTGGTAGCACGGCGCGCAGCGCAGTTCGACCCGCTCCAGCGCGCTCCGGTGCACGCGGTGGCCGTGTATAACCACTTTGAGCTGGCCGCAGGTGTGGCCCGGGAACAGCTGCGCCGCGTCCATCCAGTTCATATCCAGGCATATGCGCGCCTTGAACGGCATCGCGCCAAAGCGCATCTCCAGTCCCAAAGCGCCGCCCGGTTCGATGCAGTTAAGGCTCATCACGGCGCAGTGCTGTTCGCGCACGTCCAGGTCGAACACCAGGAACCGCTGGCTGGCCGCGCACACGCCGTCCAGCACGATGCCTCCGCCCGCCGCGGGTATCGTCAGCGCCCAGCCCTCGCCCTCGCGCTCAAGCGTGACGCCGCTGGTGGGCTTAATGTCTTTCAGCATGATATCGCTCATTTGTGTAACCTCCAATCGTGCGATTTTAGGTGCTGCGATTAATGTTCGCCATTGCCGCATGATTTTCCTGCAAGGCGGTCAAACAGGTGTGACATGTTCATTCGGCGTGCGCATGTATACGTGAAAAACTCGCGCACACCGTTGAACACTTGCGCGCGGCGCGGTATAATTATCTACGCTGATCCAGGGATTTGGCTGCGCGGCCGGGGACTGATGGACTTATTGTGGCAGCTTGGTCGGCATGGCGACGGCGCTGCTGAAGCGCATGTTGCAAAAGTGGCATGGTCGGCATGGCGACGGCGCTGTTGAAGCTCATGTTGCAAAAGCAACATGATCGTGATGGCAACGGCGCTGCTGAAGCGCATGTTTCCAAAAAGACATGATCGACATGGCGACGGCGCTGTTGAAGCTCATGTTGCAAAAGCGACATGATCGTGATGGCGACGGCGCTGCTGAAGCGCATGTTTCCAAAACGACATGATCGGCATGGCGACGGCGCTATTGAATCGCATGTTGCAAAAGTTACATGATCGGCATGGCGACGGCGTTGCTGAAGCGCATGTTGCAAAAGCGACATGATCGTGATGACAACGGCGCTGCTGAAGCGCATATTGCAAAAGCGACATGATCGTGATGGCAACGGCGCTGTTGAAATGCATGTTTCTAAAGCGACATGGTCGGGATGATGACGGCACAAGTTGAAGCGCAAGCCGTTGAATCGACAATGGCGGCGCCGCGATAGCGTAGTCTGCGCTGGGCAATGGCCGGCAACCGGCGATTGACTCGTCACCTGCATGTCAGGCCTGCACAGCTGCATGCGGCAGTTCAGGCGGAGCAACAAGCCCCGCGCATGCGGCGCAATGCTCGGGTTGAATCGACCGCGCCGGCCATGAGCGCATCGACCAGAGCGCATGCTCCGCAATGCGGCTTTGCATCGAGCTGACGGTCGCCGTGCCGGGTCAGGCCGCGGCATTACTTTGGATCGCTTGCGACAAGATACCCTGCCGCCGTTTGAAGGTCCGGCCCCGCGCCGGATCGGGGCGGCTTTTACAGAAAGGCGTGTATGGATATATGGAATTTGAAGCCGGAATGTACGATGTGGTGGTGATAGGCGCGGGCCATGCCGGTGTGGAAGCCGCGCTGGCGTGTGCGCGGCTGGGGTTTGAGACGCTGATGCTGACGCTCAACCTCGACTCGATCGCGCTGATGCCGTGCAATCCGGCGATAGGCGGCACGGCCAAGGGCCACCTTGTGCGCGAGATAGACGCGCTGGGCGGCGAGATGGGCCGCGCGATAGACGATACGTTCATTCAGTCGCGCATGCTCAACACGTCCAAGGGCCCGGCAGTGCTGTCGCTGCGCGCGCAGGCCGACAAGCGCGCCTATCAGCGCCGGATGCGCGCCGCGCTCGAACACCAGCAACATCTGACTGTGCGCCAGGGCGAGTGCGCGCGCATAGACACAAGGTGCGGCCAGGTCGAGTCGGTCGTCACGCTGACCGGCGCGCGGTACCGCTGCCGGGCGGCGATAGTGTGCACCGGCGTGTACCTGAAGAGCCGCATAATAATCGGCGAGGCGACATGGCAGGCCGGACCACAGGGACTGTTCCCGGCGGGGCCGCTGAGCGACGCGCTGACCGAACTCGGCTTTGAACTGCGTCGGTTCAAGACCGGCACGCCCGCGCGCGTCGATGTGCGCTCGATAGACTTCGACAAGATGATACCTCAGCCCGGCGACGATCCGATAACGCCGTTCTCGTTCATGACCGAGGGCGAACTGAAGAACCGCGCGATGTGCTACCTGACCTACACGACGCCTCAGACGCACAAACTGATACGCGACAACATCGCGCTGGCGCCGGGCTATTCGGGGCTGATACGCGGCACCGGCGCGCGCTACTGTCCGTCCATAGAGGACAAGGTCATGCGCTTTGCCGACAAGGAGCGCCATCCGATATTCGTAGAGCCCGAGGGCCTGGACACGTTCGAGTGGTACGTGCAGGGCATGAGCACCGGCATGCCCGAGCACATGCAGTGGGAGATCTACCACAGCGTGCCGGGGCTGGAGCGCGCACAGCTGACGCGGCTGGCGTACGCGATAGAGTACGACTGCATCGATCCGACTTGCCTGCGCCCGACGCTGGAGGCGCGCGACATACCCGGGCTGTACTTCGCAGGTCAGATAAACGGCACGTCGGGCTACGAGGAGGCCGCGGCTCAGGGCCTGATAGCGGGCCTCAATGCGGCGATGAAACTGCGCGGTGACGCGCCGTTCCTGCCCACGCGCGCGCAGGCGTACATGGGCGTGCTGGTGGACGACCTGACGACGCGCGGCGTGGACGAGCCATATCGCATGATGACCTCGCGCGCCGAGTACCGGCTGGTGCTCCGGCAGGACAACGCCGACATGCGCCTCACGCCCGAGGGCCGGAGGATGGGCCTGGTGGACGACGCGCGCTGGGCGCGGTTCGAGCGCAAGGCCGCTGAGACCGAGCGGCTGACCGGCGTGCTGAATTCGACACAGCTGCGCGGCGACGCCGGCCTGAACGCGCTGCTGGTCAGCCGGGGTGAACCGCCGGTGGACGGTTCGGGGCGGGCCAGCGATGTGCTCAAGCGCCCAGGCATACGCATTGCCGATCTGGCGGAGTTGGCGCCCGAACTGCACAGCGGCGCCCCGGGCGCCATGGAACAGGCCGAGATACGCGCAAAGTACGAGGGGTATCTGGCGCGCCAGCAGCTCCAGATCGACCAGTTCAGGCGCGCTGAGGCCCAGCTGTTGCCCGAGGACACCGACTACATGGCGATAACCGGTCTGCGCATCGAGGCGCGCCAGAAGCTCCAGCGGCTCAAGCCGCGCTCGCTGGGTCAGGCCAGCCGAATGATGGGCGTGTCGCCGGGCGACGTGCAGGTGCTGATGGTATACCTCGAAAAGCTGAAGGCCGGGCGCGCGTGACCGCGGGCGGCATATCGCGGCGGAGTGGGATGGAGTATGCGTCCGGATTGTGTGGCAGGAGTGGCATGGCGCATGCGTCAGGATGGTGTGACAATGCGGCATGGAGTATGAGTCCGGATGGTGTTTCAATACAGCATGACACACGCATCCAGACGGCGTTTCAATGCAACAAGGCGAATGCATCCGGACGGCGTGGCGGGAGTTGTAGGGCGCACGAGTCCAGACGGAGCGACATCGCGGCACGGCGCACGTATCCGGATGGCGTGGCGGGAGTTGCACGGCGCACGCATCCCGACGATGTGACGTCGGCACATTGACGCAACGACATATGCGGCGCATGCTCGGATGCCGCTTGACATGACGATGCATTTGCGAAAGGAGGCACACTATGAACAGTACAGCGGCGCGGCTGACGGAGGGCCGCATAATAGCGATTGTGCGGGGCGTGGCCAGTGAGGACATGCTGCCGCTGGTGCGGGCGCTGGAAGCAGGCGGCGTGCGCGCGATAGAGGTAACGTTCGACCAGCGCGCGCCTGAGAGCTGGCCTGACACGCTGCGCGCGATACGCGCGATTGCCGACGAGTTTAATGGGCGGGTGCTGCCAGGCGCGGGCACGGTGCTCACGCCCGAACAGGTGCGCATGGCCCACGATGCCGGCGCTACATATATAATATCGCCGGATGTGGACGAGGCGGTCATAGCGCAGACCCGCGCATTGGGCATGGCGTCGCTGCCGGGCGCGCTGACGCCCACTGAGATAATGCGCGCGGTGCGGGCGGGTTGCGATATAGTCAAGATATTCCCGGCGGGCGAGCTGGGCGCGGGCTACATAAAGAGCATACGCGCGCCGCTGGGGCATGTGCCGATGTTTGCGGTCGGCGGTGTAAACGCGGCCAATGCGGCTGAGTTTATGCGCGCGGGCGTATCCGGGCTGGGCGTGGGCGGCGCGCTGACCGACCGGGCGCTGATCGCCGGGTGCAGGTTTGATCTGATAGAGGCAAATGCCCGGGCGATAGTTGAGGCGGCACGCGGGTGAGATCAGGCGCGCCTGTATTATGTCAGAATTGGTGTGCGATTGAGCAGCGCGTTGTGCTTATGCCAAAATGTGCGATTGAGCAGTGCGTCGGCGTTGCTGAAAATATGAGTGCATGCAGCGCGTTTGTTTGATTTCGGATGCAAATATCGGTGTATGGCAGATGCGCGTGCATAGCTTCGGGATCGGCGGCGAAATGCAT
>DSLMC04102__coassemble_1392_pt1 | contig 13501 bp, 9 predicted proteins | sample DSLMC04102__metabat2_low_PE_003 | metagenome-assembled genome bin DSLMC04102 | reverse complement strand
AGAAGGGCATGTTCTCGATGATGAACTACTACCTGCCGCTCAAGGGCATCGCTTCGATGCACTGCTCGGCCAACACCGACATGAACGGCCAGAATACCGCGCTGTTCTTCGGACTGTCCGGCACCGGCAAGACTACGCTGTCCACCGACCCCAAGCGCCTGCTGATCGGCGATGACGAGCACGGCTGGGACGACAATGGCGTGTTCAACTTCGAGGGCGGCTGCTATGCCAAGGTCATAAACCTGGACAAGGACTCCGAGCCCGACATCTACAACGCCATACGTCGCGACGCGCTGCTTGAGAACGTCACCGTGGACGAGAACGGCCACTGCGACTTCAATGACGGTTCGGTCACCGAGAATACCCGCGTGTCCTACCCGATCGATCATATCGAGAAAATAGTGCGCCCCGTGTCCGCCGGCCCCGATGCCAAGAACGTCATCTTCCTGTCGGCCGATGCGTTCGGCGTGCTGCCGCCCGTGTCGATACTGACCCCCGAGCAGACCCAGTACTACTTCCTGTCGGGCTTCACCTCGAAGCTGGCGGGCACCGAGCGCGGCATAACCGAGCCCACTCCGACCTTCTCGGCGTGCTTCGGCCAGGCGTTCCTGGAGCTGCATCCCACCAAGTACGGTGAGGAACTGGTCAAGAAGATGAACAAGAGCGGCGCCAAGGCCTATCTGGTCAACACTGGCTGGAACGGCACCGGCAAGCGCATCTCGATAAAGGACACCCGTGGCATAATCGATGCGATACTGGACGGCTCGATCAACAAGGCGCCGACCAAGAAGATACCGTACTTCAACCTCGAAGTACCCACCGAGCTGCCGGGCGTCGATTCCAAGATACTCGACCCGCGCGATACCTATGCCAATCCTGAGGAGTGGGACACCAAGGCCAAGGATCTGGCTTCGCGCTTCCAGAAGAACTTCGTCAAGTACACCAGCAACGACGCCGGCAAGGCGCTGGTTGCGGCTGGCCCGCAGCTGTAATGGCTCACGGCGCTTAATGATGTGCTGATAGTCGCGCCTCACTCTGCGTTTGCAGGGTGGGGCGCGTTTTTGTTGGGGTGGATGTACGCTGTCCAATTGGGGATGTTTGTTATGATGGATCAAACGAGCGCGCGCCTGATAGAATGGCTGAGCCGCAAGGCCTCGGCGCAATATGCGCGCGATATAGCGCTGGTCATGGTATACGGCTCGCGGGTAAACGGCACGGCCAACGCCAGATCGGACGTGGACTGCTATTTCATACCCAAAACTCAGCGCGCGTATGACTTTGCGCGCACATTCATTATAGACGGCATAGGTTACGACGTATTTCCGGTTTCGTGGGAGCGCGCCGAGGGTATTGCCGATCTTCAGGAATCGCTCATACCGCTGATAGGCGATTCAGTGCCGATCTACTGCGCAACGCGTGCGGACATGGAGCGGTTTGAGCGTTTGCGCGCGCGACTGAAGCGCAATCTGTGTGACCCGCGGGCCGCGCACAGTGCTGCCCATGCGCGGCTCGTCAGCGCGGGCGACCTGCTCTATGAAGCGCGCGGTGCAGGCGACGAATCCGAACTGCGCATGATCGTCGGCTATGCAGCGCTGGCATTGGCGGACGCGGTGGCGCTCCATCATAATACTTACTACCACTTCGGCTTGAAGCGGCAATACGCCGACCTGTGTACGATGCCGGGCGTGCCTGAGGACATATGCGCTGGCTATCGGGACGTATTGCTTGCGCGCACTGCCGATGCGGCGCTTGTGAGTTGCGATGCGCTGTTGAACGATGTTTGCGCGCATATGGGCGAACAGAAGCCCGTGCCAGGCGTTAATGCGTGCTCCGGCGCGGATGATGTGTCCGGCTCGCACGCCGAGTATGGCGCGCTGGCAAAGCTGTATGAGGAGATCTGCTCGACGTTCAACAAGATATATGTCAGTTGCGATTCGGGCGATGCCATGCTTGCGTGCATATCGGCGGTCTGCCTTCAATATGAACTGGACTGTGCGCATGCCGAGTATGGCGCGCACAGGTATGGGCTGTTCGAGGCATATGCGCCGGACAACCTGACCGCCTGGAGTGGAGCTGTGCAGGCCATAGAGCGCGATTTTGAGCGCTTCATTACAGCGGGTGGCGGGCGCATAAGGCAGTATCGGACATTTGATGAATTTGCCAGTGGCATTGAATGAATGCGCCGCACGGATGGTGACGGGCGTTTTTGCGCGCTGCGGACAGTATTGCGATAAACCCTGCAGGCGCATTGACTAATCGGCGCAAGTGTGGTATCTTATATGTGACGATAAGTTTGCGCGGAGGATATGTGATATGGAGACTATGCGCGTGGGTGTAATGGCAGCAGTGGTGGGTTATGGTCGCAGCGCCATGGCGGTATCGGTGCCGGCGCTGGCGGCGTTGGGATGTCAACCGTGCGCTATGCCCACGGCAGTGCTGTCCAGTCATCCGGGCGGGTTCAAGCTGTTCCAGATGCAGGACATGACTGAGCAGCTCGAGCGTCAGATAATCCATTACGACCGCGAACACATCGACATGGACGCCCTGATGACCGGATATCTGTATAATCCACGGCAACAGGAGCTGGCGATAAACTTCATAGTGAGCCAGCGCCGCCGCAGTCTGCGCCGGGTACTGATAGACCCGGTTATGGGCGACAACGGCACGCCCTATACGATTGTCACGCCGGAGCTGATGCAGGGCATGCGCGAGCTGGTGCACTACGCAGACATGATAACGCCCAACCTGTCCGAGGCGTGCTGGCTGCTGGAGCGGCCATACGACACGCGCGCAATGACGCGCACCGATGCCATGGATATGGTGCGCGCGCTGTCAGCGCTGGGGCCGCGGCAGGTCGTCGTGACCAGCGCGCGGATCGAGAGCGGCTGGGCCAACTTATACTACGACGCTGACCGGCACGAACAGGGCGTGCTGGCGTACGAGGCGCTTGAGCGCCAGTACCCGGGCACGGGCGACCTGTTTGCGGCGGTGCTGATGGGCAGCGTGCTGGGACGGGGCATGACGATCGAACAGGCGGTGCGGCGTGCGGGCGGCTTTGTGTATCGCGCGGTCAAGCGCACGATAGCCGCCGATACGCCCACGCGTGAAGGCGTGCTGTTTGAGGGCATGCTGGGCGAACTGACCGGCGCGGCGTGCGAGTGTTGATGGTTATTGTCAAATTATCGAGATAAGTTTGGTATGGCGTTTTACCGGAACATGTTGTATAATAGAGAAAAGAGCAAGGAGGAGATTGGCATGATTCAGGCAATCTACGGTAAGAAAGGCTCGGGCAAGACCAAGCGTCTGCTGGATATGGCTAACGACGCGCTCAAGGTGGAGCACGGCGACATAGTTTTCATAGATGATGACAAGCGTTATATGTACGACCTGCGCCACGAAGTGCGCTTTGTGGACGCGAGCGAGTACTCAGTAAAGTCGGCCGACATGTTCTTGGGCTTCATATACGGTATGTTGTCTCAGAACTTTGACGTGACGGCTATTTTTATCGACGCGTTTATGAAGCTGGTCAAGACCGACATATCCGAATTGGGCGATTTCTTTGCGCAGCTGGAGGCCATGTCGGACAAGCGCGGCGTGCGTTTTGTGATATCGGTCAGCGGCGATCCAGATGTGATGCCGGAGTTTATGCGCAAATATGTGATCTGAATATGCGCCGCGGCTTGCGCGACCGGGCGTGTGGTCGGGGCGGACTTGCCACAGGGCAGGTTCGCCCTTTGTATTCGGCGAATGCGGGGAGGAGTTTGTTTTGCGATACATGTCAACGCGCGATGCGGCGCTGAACATGACTGGTGCGCAGGTGATAGTGCGCGGACTGGCGCCCGACGGCGGACTGTTCGTACCGGAGCGCTTTTGCGCGCTGGGGCTGGACGGCATAGGCGCGCTTGCAGGGCTTGCGTATGAGGCGCGTGCGGCGCGCGTGCTGAGCGCGATGCTGGATGAGTTTGCGCCGACGGAGCTGGAGCGCATGACCCAACGCGCGTACGGCGGCAAGTTCGAAGGCGGCGCGCCTGCGCCTGTGCGCACGCTGGATGCGGACACGCACGTGCTGGAGCTGTTCCATGGCCCGACCTGCGCGTTCAAGGACATGGCGCTGCAGCTGTTGCCACATCTTATGGTGGCATCTAAGCGCGCGCTGGGCGACGAGCGGCGGGTGTGCATATTGGCGGCCACGTCGGGCGACACCGGCAAGGCGGCGCTGGAGGGCTTTGCGGGTGTCGAGGGCACGCAGTGCGTGGTGTTCTATCCGTATGGCGGCGTGTCCGAGGCGCAACGGTTGCAGATGGTCACGCAGCGCGGCGACAACGTTGACGTGGTAGCGGTGCGCGGCAACTTTGACGATACGCAGCGCGGCGTAAAGCGCATATTCTCGGATGCGGAGCTGGCCGCGCGTGTGGCGGAGCTGGGGTGCGAACTGAGTTCGGCAAATTCGATCAACTTTGGCCGACTGGCGCCTCAGGTCGCGTACTACTTTTCGGCATATGTGGATCTGGTGGCGCGCGGTGCGATTGCGCTGGGCGATGAGATCGAGTTTGCGGTGCCCACGGGCAACTTTGGCAATATACTGGCTGGGATATACGCCAAGTGGATGGGGTTGCCGGTCAAGCGCTTTATATGCTGTTCGAACCGCAATCGCATACTGGACGACTTCCTGCGCACCGGCGTTTACGACGTGCGGCGCGAGTTCTATCGCACGACGTCGCCATCGATGGACATACTGATATCGTCCAATCTGGAGCGGCTGCTGTTTGAGATGGCCGGACGAGACTCGGACAAGCTGCGCGGCTGGATGGAGCGCCTGATGCGCGAGGGCATATATGAGGTCGACGCCGGTACGCGCGCGCGCATGGCGCAGTTGATTTCAAGTGGTTGGGCCGACGACGCGGCTGTTGCGGCGCAGATAAAGCGCACATGGGACGAGCATGGTTATCTGCTGGATACGCATACGGCTGTGGCGATGCATGTGTTGGCGGAGTATCGTGCGCACACAGGCGACCGCACGCCATGCGTGGTAGTGGCCACGGCCAGTCCGTTCAAGTTCAGCGCCGACGTATTGCGCGCGCTGGCAGGAGACGCGCCTGCGGACGCGTTTGAGTGCGCGGCGGAGCTGGAGCGGCGCTGTGGCGTTGCCATGCCCAGGCCGCTGAGCGAGCTTAAGCAGTTGCCCGAGAGGCACAATAAGGTAGTGGACGCGCAGGGCATGGACGCGGCGGTGCTCGACGCGATTGCAAAAAAACTTTAGGAAAATGAGAGTTTGAGTGTTTAAAGCGCCGCGTCATGGGTTATCTATATAGCGTCGGGCGCGAGGCCCGGATGAAGAGAGCTAACGAGCCAATGAAAATATGAAAAGGACGGGTGAACATCATGAAGAAGTGGGTATGCACGGTTTGCGGTTATGTTTACGAGGGCGAGGCTGCGCCCGAGAAGTGTCCGGTATGCAAGGCTCCGGCGAGCAAGTTCAAGCTCATGGAAGAGGGCCGCAACTGGGCGGCTGAGCACGTGGTAGGCGTGGCTCAGGGCGTGGACGAGCGCATAATACAGGGACTGCGCGAGAACTTCAACGGCGAGTGCACCGAGGTCGGCATGTATCTGGCGATGGCGCGCGTGGCGCATCGCGAAGGCTATCCCGAGATTGGCCTGTACTGGGAGAAAGCCGCGTTCGAAGAGGCCGAGCACGCCGCCAAGTTCGCCGAGCTGCTGGGCGAGGTCGTGACCGACTCCACCGAGAAGAACTTGCAGATGCGCGTTGACGCCGAGAACGGCGCGACCGCTGGCAAGACCGATCTGGCCAAGCTGGCCAAGGAACTGGGCCTGGATGCCATCCATGACACCGTACACGAGATGGCGCGCGACGAGGCCCGTCACGGCAAGGCTTTCGAGGGCCTGCTCAAGCGCTACTTCGGCAAGTAAGATTTGCCCTACATAATGACAAGGGAACTGCTTCAATAGAAGCGGTTCCCTTTTTATGTGCCGTTAAGCCGGGCGTGCCGGGCCGACACCATGCAGCGCGTGACATAAAGCATGAAGATTGCGCCAGCGCGCATGTGTTGACGGCGCATGCGGCGGAGGCGTTCAGCATTACAAGTGCTGCTTTATAAATTCACGGCGCACTTCAAGTGGCGGACGATTGCAATCGATTAGCAGAGACTGTATAATGTTGACAAACGGAGGTGCGACACAAATGAAACTGGACGCTGAACGTACTGGCAGATTCATACAGTCCTGCCGCAGGGATATGGGCCTTACGCAGTCGGAGCTGAGCGAGCGGCTGGGCGTGAGCCCGCAGGCGGTGTCGAACTGGGAGCGTGGCGAGGCGCTGCCGGATATATCGGCGTTGCCGGAACTGGCGTGCGCATTGCGCTGCTCGGTGGACGCTCTACTGTCGGGCGGCACGGGATGCGGCGGCTTCCGGCGCCATGTTACCGTAGCTCAGATGCGAGAAGCGCTCAGCGCACTGGGGCGCATAGGTGAGCTGCTGGGACGGGATCACTTCGTGTACGACTGCATTATACGCGCGCTTAACGAGCGCATGAACACTACAATAGAGGCATCGTTTTCGAATGCGCACATATATGAGGCGTTTGTGGGCGAATTTCTGCTGGGGTGCGTGCGTGCCGGGGACTATGTCGATCCGCGCGATGTACAGGCGCATATGCAGCCCGGCAAGCCGCGCGACTACATATTAAACGCATTGCGCGAGGCGGGCATACGCTGACGTGTTGAGCGAGTCACTCGCAGAAAGGTATATGCATGAAATTCATTATAGAGGACGACAGGATAGGTCTTGTGCAGTACACCTACGCCGACGACAGGGATATGTATGAGTGCTGGCAGGACGAGGTAACGCAGCGTGGCTACAACGGCGCATACTACGATACGTTCGAACAGTACGCGGCAACCGACATAGCGCGGTTCCGGTTCTGGGTCACGGCTGTGGATAAAGCAAGCGGCGAGCGCGTAGGCTCGTTGCGGTTGGGATTGGACGATGAATGGCCCGATCTGGCGATATGGATATATCCGGGATATCGGCACATGGGCTACGGACGTGCGGCGTATGCGCTGGCGCTTGAGTACCTGTTTGAGCGAGCAGGGCTCAAACAGGTGTCGGCGGGCTGCTACGAGGACAACGAATTCAGCCGGCGCATACTGCAGGCGCTGGGATTTGAGCGCTATCCGGCGGGCGATGAGGTCGAGCCGAACTACCTGACCGGTGCGCCCACAGTGCAGCAGGAATACAGGTTGCATCGTGCGGACTTCAACGCTTGAACGCGTAGGGCATGCAGGCGGCCTCAGCTGGATCAATTTGCCGCAGCAGAAATTCCGCATGTAAACGCATGCGGCGCACACAGCAGGACGCCGGGGCGGCAAGGCCCCGGCGTCTGTTTTATGTGCGTGCGGTCATGGTTGACGGTTCATGCCGGTCGCATCGATCATAGCGCATAGCCGAATTCGAACTCGTGCTTTATGGGTATGTCGTCGCAACCGGTCAGCGGTATCGAGGGTTTGAGCTTGCGCGATTCGGCTATCGCGCCTATGCGCACGGCGTCAAGTTCGAAGCCGAAGCGCTGATAGAAGCGGATCGCGTGCAGGTTGTCATTGGTCGTTATCAGCCACACGCGCACACAGCCGGCGGCGCGCGCGACATCGATTACCGCGTTTATAAGAGCTGTGCCGACGCCTGTATTCTCGACTATGCTCTGGAGCACCAGCAGTTCGCATTGACCTTGCGCGATTTCGTAAAGCGCGTAGCCCACGAGCGTGTCGCCATCCATTGCCATAAAACCGTTTGCGTTGGATGTGTCGTGGGCCGCTCCCCGGCTGACTATTATAGGTCCAGCCCATTCGGAGGCTATCAGCGCGTTTATCGCCGGGCGCTGTGCCGGGGCTATGGGTGAAATTGTGAACATGGATAACTTTCCTCCCTAAACTTAATCAGGCGTTTAGGATTATGTCTGCAATGGCGTCGATGCTGTCTACGACCCAGGTTGCGCCCGCGTCCGCAAGTGCCTGGCGTTCAAACGACGTCGTTATTGCGATGGAGCGCGCGCCCGCCGCGCATGCCGCCTGTATGCCGGATATCGCGTCCTCTACGACTATGCAGTCGCGCGCGTCCAGGCCCAGCCCCTGTGCGGCGCGCAGGTATATGTCGGGGAAGGGCTTTTTGCGGGTCACGTCATTGCCGGCCAGCACTATGCCGAACATGTCAAACGGTATGCCGGCCACACGCAGGTTGGCCCGCACCTTGATGAGGTCGGCCGACGACGCCAGCGCCATGGGCACGCCGGCGGCGTGCAACCGCTCAAGCGTGGGACGAGTGCCCGGGTAGACCGTGAGCGCCTCGTCGACGCGTTCGCAGTACAGCCCGTATACCAGGTCTTTCATTTCAAGCCGGTATTGCTGGCCGTACTTTTCGGCCACACCGCCTATAAACCGATCCTCGCCCATGCCGGTAAAGGGCTTGAAGTCCTCATATTGCGCGGGTATGCCCAGGCGGCGCAATCCCTCAACTGCGGCCGCGGTTATGACCGGTTCGGAATCGACAAGCACGCCGTCCATATCGAATAGAACGCCCGTTTGCGCCATTAAAATCATCCTTTCGCAAAAGCCTTGCGTCAATATGATACTTAATCAAGGTTAATTCTGAAAGCGGCGCGCATAAATAGCTGCGCCGTTTCGAGTAAAGGCCGGCCGGCACGACCGTTGTGCGCGCTCTGGGGATGGCATTAACTGGCCCAATGCATATTCAGATTTAATTGGAATGCAGCGCGCTGTAAGTTATTTGGAATACATGTGCAAACCGGATCGTTTGCCGTATGCGCGCGCGATTGCCGGGGCATAATGGCATATATGGCGGGAGCTGTAAGCTCCCCACATGCCGCGATAAGCGGCGCTGGGAGGCGAACCGATGAAGGCGTATCAAGGGCAATACCCGCGCGGGCGTGAGACGCTTGCGGACGACGCGTTGTGCCGGCACATAAGCGAGATGGCCACCGTCTGGCACGCGCAGGAGCGCGCGGCGCTGGGCGACGGCCGCGCGACGCTGAAGCGATTGCACGCGTTGCGCACTGCGATGGCGCAGTTCGATGGCGCGGGCGAATGCGCACTGCGCTGTGCGGCGCAGCACATCTCGCAGGTAATGACGGCGCTAAAGGGCTGTGCGTTTGCGGGGCGGTTGCCCGCGGTGGGCCGGGAGGCGCGCGTGCGACTGCTGGCGCGGGAGCTTTGCGCGCATTCGGAGTTAAAGTTGAGCGCACGGCGGCTGTTGAGCGCGCTGGAGACTTTCGAAAGCGTTGAACCCATGGAAGCCGAGGAGATATGGGCGCTCAACGCCGCATTCAAACTGGAACTGGGCGATGAATATGCCGCGGTATGTGCGTTAGTCGTAGAGGCCGAACGCGCACGGTTGAATGCCGAGGTATGGGCTGATCGCATTGCCGGCGGAGCGCGCGTGGATGCGTTGGGCGAGCGTGCGCGTTCGGATGCGTTCTATGAGCGGCTGGCGCGGCTGCTGAGTCAGCGTGAACTCACGCAGGCGCTGGATGCGCTGCGCCGCCAGGCTGCGCATGCCGGTGTGGAATTGGACGAGGCTGCGCGCCGCGCTCAGTCCGACGAGGCGCAGTGCGCGCTGCTGCTGCGCAACGCGGCCGAAACGCTGCACATGCTCGAGCGCATAGACTGGCGTGAGTTGTCGTGCGCGCTGGGCAGCGTGCACCTGTGGCTGATGCGCGACCCGGCAGGGGTATATCCGCGCATGGACTTCGAGTCCCGTCAGCTGTACATAAGCGCGGTCTCTGAGATAGCGCGCCTTGCGGGCATATCGCAGGATGCGGTTGCGCGCGCGTGCGTTGTCAATGCCAGTGAAGCGCAGGGGCTGGCGCGCCATGTGGGCTATCACCTGGTGGATGAGCGCGGCCGTGCGCGGTTTATCGAGACATTGGGCGCGGATTCGCCGGCCGTCAGGTTGCGCGCATGGCTGCGACGGCGCGGCAAGTACGTGTATATGTATTCTATAATTGTGCTGGCGTTGGGCGCATTGGTGGGGCTGTGCGCGTTGGGTCTGCCGGCATGGCTGGCGATACCGGGTGCTGCATCGGCGCTGACACTGGCGCAGTTGGTCGTAAACCGGTTGGCAAACCTGCTAAAGCCGCGAATGCTGCCGCGCATAGACCTGCCGGGCAACGTGCCCGAGGATCTGCGCACGCTGGTGGTGATACCGGCGCTGCTCAGCAGTGCGGAACGCGCATGCGAACTGGTGCATCAGCTCGAGGCGATGGCGGCGCTTGAATCGGACGGCCTGGACTTTTTGCTGCTGGGCGATTACGCCGACTCTGCGCGCGCGCGCGAACCCGACGATGCGATGATAAGCGACGCCGCGCGCATTGAAACTGAACGCGCCAATGCGCGTGCGGGCAAGCAGCGGTTCTACTACCTGCAGCGCGAACGCGAGTTCAATGACCGTCATGACCGGTTCATGGGCCACGAGCGCAAGCGCGGCGCATTGATGGCGCTCAACCGGCTGCTGCTGGGCGGCGAGAGCGCGTTTACAGGCGATGTGCCGCGCGAGCTCGCAGGCCGATATACGTTTGTAATAACGCTGGATGCCGATACGCGCGTGCCGCCGGGTGCGCTTAAGCGGTTGATTGGCGCGCTGGCCCATCCGCTGAACAGGTTCACGCTCGAAGGCGGGCGGGCGCATGGGTACTCGGTGTTGCAGCCGCGCATGGAGCTGAGCTTGGGTGCAGTCGTGAACCGGTTTGTGCGCGTGATGGCGGGCGAGGGCGGGTTCGACGCATACCAGAGCGGCGTGAGCGAGGCGTACTGGGACGTGTCGGGCACGGCGGCGTACGCGGGCAAGGGCATATACGATTTGCGCGCGTTTGATCTGCGACTGCGCGGCGTATTGCCCGACAATTCGATACTCAGCCACGACCTGATAGAGGGCATTATCGCAGGCGCGGGCTATGCGAGCGACGTGCCGCTGTACGACGGATTCCCGGCGACGCTTGGCAGCTATCTAAAGCGCCTGCACCGCTGGACGCGCGGAGACTGGCAGTTGATACGCTATCTGGGGCGCGAGGTGCCCACGGAGCTGGGCCCGGCGCATAACGCGTTGGGCATGTTCGATCGTTGGAAGATATTTGCCAACCTGTTCAGATCGCTGTGCGCGCCGCTGGGCCTGATTACGGCGCTGCTTTCGCTGTATATGGGCAGCTGGCCGGGGCTGGCTCTGGCGCTTGCGCCATATGTCTTGCCATTTGTGCTGGGCAGCTGGAACCATGAGGCGCTGGAGCGCATGGCGTTCAGAATTGCAATATGGCCCATGGAGGCGGCATGCCAGCTTGATGCGATAGCGCGCACGCTGTACCGCGTGTATTCGAGTGGACGCAACATGCTGGAATGGGTGACGTCGGCCGACGCGGAGGCGCAGCGCGCACAGGGCGGCATGCGCATGTGCGTGCTGGGTGCGGCGCTGTGCGTACCGGGCTTGTTTGTGAGCGGCACCTGGGTGTGCGCGGCAGTGCTGGGTGCGGCGTTTGCGGCTTGCCCGTGGTGGACGCGCTGGCTGGAGCGTCGGTATGCGCAGCCGGAGCTGAGTGCGGGCGATTCGCGCTACCTGAGCGAATTGGCGCGCGACACGTGGCGGTACTTTGAGCAACACGTATCTGAAAACGGACTGCCGCCCGACAATGTGCAGCTGGAACCGCCGGTCGGCGCGAGCATGCGTACCTCGCCGACCGATACGGGCATGTACATGGCTTCGTGCGTAGCGGCGTGCGAACTGGGATTGATAGGCGAACGTGAGCTGCTGGCGCGGCTGGCGCGCACGCTGCGCAGTCTGGAAAAGATGGATAAATGGCGCGGTCATATGTACAATTGGGTCGACATACAGACGCTTGAGCCGTTGAGCCCGCGCTATGTATCGACTGTGGACAGCGGCAACCTGTTGGGCTGTCTGTATCTTTGTCGCGCGGCGATGGATGGCATCATAGAGCGCAACGGCGGTTGGGGCCGCGTTTTGCGCGAGGGCGCGGGTGTGGAAAAGGCGCGCGCCGACAGACGTATCGGCGCTCACAGCGCAGCGGCCATCGCATTTGATAAAAGCAAGGATGGCAATATAGCCGGCAGCGGCTCAGCGGGCCTGAGCTTTAAGGCCCAGACCGATGAGCACTCAGCGCTGGCCGATGAGCAAACCCGTGTAAAGCTCACGCTGCACAGCGCGGATGCGCTCGCGCAGGGCGCATCGGACGAAGATGACGAAGCCGACTGCGCGTTGGAAACCGGCGATGCATATGCGCCGGCGCCCGCTGCCGTATCCGCGTTGGACGTCCATGGCCCGGAAAGCATGTCGGGCGGCGCATATGCAAGCGCTGCTGGAGTGGTGACCGACGATTCATATCTGAACATGGCAGGCGAACTGGTCAACGGCGCATATGCGACGATGGCGGGCGGCTCTGCACATGCGGTAAGCAGCGATGCTCAATCCGACGTGCCAGGCGATACCGGCAAGTACGAGGCTGAAGCATCGGATGCGGCAGCAGGTGCGCAGGCCGGATATGCTGAGGTGATATTGGAAAAAGACGCGAATTTGGATGTAGACAGTGCGCCCGGCCAACCGCGCTCTGAGAATATGGCGCGGCACAGTGCCGACGAACCGGCTGCACCCGATCTGGAACTGCTGCGGCAAGCGCGGCTGTTGCGCGCACGCATATGTGCGCTTATCGATGGTATGGATTTCAAGGTGCTCTACGATGCGCGCCGCGACCTTTTCCATATTGGCATAAACGCCGAACAGGGCGAGCTGAGCCGTTCGTATTACGATCTGCTGGGCAGCGAGGCCCGGTTGGCCAGCTTTGCCGCAATGATGAAGGGCGATGTGCCGCCGCGGCACTTTGCGGCGCTGGGCCGCGCGTGTGTGCGCGCCGGGGGCGATGCTGCGCTGGTCAGCTGGAGCGGCACCATGTTTGAATACTTCATGCCGCACCTGCTTATGGCGGCGCCACGCGGTTCACTGCTGGCGCAGACGCTGTATGCGGTGCTGGGCGAGCAGATGCGCTACGCCGACGAGTTGCCGTGGGGCGTGTCGGAGTCGGGTTATTACGGTTTTGATGAGCTGCTCAACTATCAGTACAAGGCGTTTGGACTGCCGACGCTGGCGTTGTCGGGTGGCGATGCAGGCGCGATAGCGCCGTATGCCGCCGAGATGACCGCGCAGTTTGCCCCTGCCGCCGCCGTGCGCAACCTGCGTCGGATGCAGCAACTGGGGCTGCGCGGCGACGAGGGCTTTTTCGAGGCGTTGGATCGCGAACCTGGCCGGCTGCCTGAAGGCGCGCGCTACCGCATAGTAAAGAGCTACATGGCCCACCACAAGGGCATGGCGCTGCTGGGCATGACCAATGCGCTGTCCGGCGGTGTGCTCGTGCGCATGTTCATGGGGATGCCTGAGGCGCGGGCGCTGGCGCTGCTGCTCGAGGAGCGGCGGACT
>DSLMC04102__coassemble_1376_pt1 | contig 13645 bp, 10 predicted proteins | sample DSLMC04102__metabat2_low_PE_003 | metagenome-assembled genome bin DSLMC04102 | reverse complement strand
TGATACTGGCGATGCTGCTGTTTTCGCTGCCCGCGTTCTGGCTGGGCATACTGAGCCAGATACTGTTTTGCGTCATGCTCCGGTGGCTGCCGGCTACCGGCGTCGGCGGCTGGCGGCACCTGGTATTGCCGGCGCTGATACTTGGCGCGAACACGCTGGCGGCCATGATACGCATGAGCCGCACCAGCATGCTGGACGTGCTCAAGCAGGACTACATCCGCACGGCGCGCGCAAAGGGCGCGTCCAGGCGCCGCGCGATATTCAGGCACGCGGTCGGCAATAGCCTGATACCGGTCATCACGCAGATAGGCATAAGCTTTGCAGGCTGCATAGGAGGCGCGGTGGTGACCGAAACGGTGTTCACGATACCGGGCATAGGCGCGATGCTGATAAACGCCGTCAAAGCCCGCGACATACCCGTGGTCATGGGTTCGGTCATATTCATCGCGCTGATCGTGGGCGTCATAAACCTTATAGTGGATCTGATCTGCGCGAAAGTGGACCCGCGGATCGATCTGGCGGCGTAGAGAGGAGGCGGCACGGTTGGAGACTCGAAAGCAACGACGCGCTCTGGAGCGCAGCACCTGGCAACTGATAGCATTTCGTTTCTGCAAGAACCGGCTGGCGATGGCCGGGGTCATCGTGCTGGCGCTGATGATACTGGCGATACTGCTGGCGCCGCTGTACATGTCCTACGACGAGATGATAAGCCAGGACGTGTTCAACAAGCTGCAGCCGCCCAGCGCGCAGCACCCGCTGGGCACGGACGAGCTGGGGCGGGATCTGCTGGCGCGCGTGCTGTACGGCGGGCGGATATCGCTGCTGGGCGGCATGGCCACGATCGCGATAGCGTTTACGGCGGGCTGCATAATCGGCGGCGCCGCGGGCTACTTTGGCGGCAAGGTGGACACCGTGCTTATGCGCATAATCGACATGCTGATGGCGATACCGCCGGTACTGCTGGCGATGGCGATACTCACGGCGCTGGGCAACGGCCTGTTTAACCTTATAATATCGCTGGCGATAAGCCAGATACCGCGGTTTGCGCGCGTGGTGCGCTCGGCGGTGCTGACGCTCAGAAGCATGGAATATGTGGATGCGGCGCGCTGCTATGGCTGCAGCTCGCTCAAGATAATACTCAGGCACATACTCCCCAACGGCATCGGGCCGATAGTCGTGTCCGCCACGCTGACGCTGGGCCAGATAATACTTAGCATATCGTCGATGGGGTTTTTGGGGCTGGGCGTGGCGTCGCCCACGCCGGAGTGGGGCACGATCATATCGGAAAACAAGCTGAACCTCCGCTACTGCCCATATCTGGGACTGGCGCCGGGCCTATGCATCTGCCTGGTGGTGATGGCGGTCAACTTCATAGGCGACGGCCTGCGGGATGCATTTGACCCCAAGGCCAAGAATTGAGAGGTATCCAGATGGCACAGGATGTAAAGTCAGGCTCTGAGGAGCTCTTGCTGGATATAAGCGACCTGCATGTGCAGTACGCGACGGACGACGCGACCGTGTACGCCCTGAACGGCTTCGAGCTCAAGGTCAGGCGCGGTGAAAAGCTGGGGCTGGTCGGCGAGACCGGCGCGGGCAAGACCACGATGGCCTTGTCGGTAATGGGCCTGCTGCCCGAAAAGAACGCTAAGGTCACGGCGGGCCGCATAATGTTTGGCGGCGATAACCTGCTCGCGCAGAGCGAGGCATACATGCTCGGACTGCGGGGCAGGCGCATATCGATGATATTTCAGGACCCCATGACCAGCCTTAACCCGATAGTTTCGGTGGGCGATCAGATAATGGAGGTGCTCGACCTGCACGCGCCCGGCATGTCCCGGCACGAAAAGAGCGAGCGCGTGGACAAGATACTGTCGATGGTGGGCATACCTCCCGCACGCAAGGCGGAGTTCCCATATCAGTTTTCCGGAGGCATGAAGCAGCGCATAGTCATAGCGATGGCGCTGATAGCCGAGCCGGAGCTGCTGCTGGCTGACGAGCCGACCACGGCGCTGGACGTGACGATACAGGCGCAGATACTGGACATGATGAGCCGGCTCAAGCAGCAGTTCAATACCGCCATAGTGCTCATCACGCACGACTTGGGCGTGGTCGCCGAGTTCTGCGACCGGGTGGCGGTGGTCTACGCCGGCCGGGTCGTGGAACAGGGCACGGTGGAGCAGGTCTTTGCCCGCACGCGCAATCATCCGTACACCGTGGGGCTTTTGAACTGCATACCCGACCTGGAAAGCACCGCCGCGCGGCTGGAGCCGATACCCGGTCAGATGGTCGATCCCACCCAACTGCCGCCCGGCTGCGCGTTCGCGGACAGGTGCGCGCACTGCATGGACGTTTGCAAGTGGCAGATGCCCGGGATGTACGAGCGCGACGGGCACCGGATACTGTGCCACCTCTTTAAAGAGCAGGAGGGTTGACGATGGCGACTCCGTTGGTAGAGACCGTGGGCCTTAACAAGTTCTTTAAAACGCCGGGCGGCATGCTGCACGCCGTGGAGGACATCAATCTGAAGATACCGGCGCACAGCACGCTGGGCGTGGTGGGTGAGTCCGGCTGCGGCAAGTCGACGCTGGGCCGGACGCTGCTCCGACTTACGCCCGCCACGTCCGGCAAGGTGCTGCTTGAAGGAGAGGACATACTGCGCTTTGGGAAAACCGCAATGAAGCGCGTCCACCGCGACATGCAGATGATATTCCAGGATCCGTACAGCTCGCTCAATCCGCGCATGACGATATACAACCTGATAAGCGAGCCGATGCGCGAGCTCTATGGGCACTCGCTGCGCCGGTCGGAGCTGGACGAGCGCGTACACCGCATCATGGAGCTGTGCGGGTTGCCGCGCCGCTATGCAAACAGCTATCCGCATGAGCTGGATGGCGGGCGCAGACAGCGTGTAGGGCTGGCGCGCGCGATGGTCGTAGAACCGAAGTTCATAGTGTGCGACGAGCCGGTGTCCGCGCTGGACGTGTCCATACAGGCGCAGATACTCAACCTGCTGATGGATCTGCAGCAGCAGCGCGGCCTGTCTTATATGTTCATAACGCACGACCTGTGCGTAGTGCGCCACATCAGCGACGATATAATGGTCATGTACATGGGGCAGGTGGTGGAGTACGCCCGCAAGGACGAGCTGTTCCGGAATCCGCTGCATCCGTATACCCGGGCGTTGCTCTCGGCGATACCCACTACGAACCTCAGCAGGCGGAACCGTGCGCGGCACATGCTTCAGGGCGAGGTCAGCTCACCCATCGACCCGGCGCCGGGCTGCCGGTTTGCGCCGCGCTGTCCGTATGCGAGCGAGAAGTGCAAGGCGGAATACCAGCTCAGAGAGCTGGCCCCGGACCACTATGTCGCGTGCCATATGTGCGATTGACATTGTATGCGCCGGTTGCGAGCGGCCGGGCGGTGCGCGCTCGGGGCGTGGACAAAGCCCCGAGCGTAAGACCGCCGGGGAATTGGAATTTCCACATTGAGTTATATGCCGGCTGTACTGTCGCAGCGCGTTTGCTCATGCCATATCAAATCTGCGATTTGCAGCTGACGCCTGGTCGATTTGAACATCGATTTGTCGGGCGGAGGCGTTGCCAACTCTACAATAAACCGGCGCCGGGCAGGGCTTGGCCGGGACCACTGTCTATCATGAAGCATTTCTTATCGTGATCGTTTTGCCATACAATGATTTGTTGATAAAAAAGCGCAGACCACTGACGCTCCGGCCATATTTTTTTATGGCGGGGTTTGTCAGTGGTCTGATGCTTGCCGGGTTTAATCGGCAAGCTTATAAACGACGATGGCTAACACTGAATAAAAGCAGGATTTATCTATAACTTGCAGCTCCAAAACGCAATAGCCCGCCGATTAAACGTGTAGCTCGCGCAGAGCTGTCCATCGTAAGCGATCAGCGACGGATATGAGAACTCGGCCGGCGCGCCGGTTGCCGGGTCGGTCGGCGCGTCCTCAAGCACGGCGAATGGCCGAAACTCGCGCCCGTCGTCGCTCATATACACGCAAAGCGGCGTGCGCGCCACAAAGTCCCCGCTTACCGGGTTCAGCGCCAGGAACAGCCGGCCGTCATCGGCACGCGTAACATCTATGCCGCTGTTGTTGTTGGGCAGGTCAGTGCGGCGCGCGCGGGTCCATGTGCGGCCGCCGTCGCGTGAATCCGAGGCGTATATGTATCCTGCGCTGGTGCGCAAAAGCGCGTGCAGTCCGTCGGCGTCCTGCCACAGCGTGGGCTGTATCGCGCCGCGACCCGAGATGTAGTCGGATGCGCCGGCGTCGGTCAGGTTCACTGGTATGTCAGCCAGGCGCTCAAACGTCTCGCCCTCGTCGCGGGATATGTCCACGCGCGGCGTCCAGTGGCCCGCTTCATCCGAGTTGGGCGCCAGCAGCGCGCCATCCGCCAGCCGTATCGGCTTGGAGCGCACAGGGCCGCCGGCGGGGTTGTCCGGGTAGCCGTGGGGCGTGCTCCAGGTGCGGCCCTCGTCGCGCGACAGCATCGTCATGCTGCGCCAGTGGGCGATCTCCCAGCCCACCTTGAACACTATCCTTATGCCGCCCGCTACGTCGAACAGCACCGGGTTCCAGTGCGGTTCATCGCTGAGCTTGGCTATCAGCCGGGGCGCCTGCCAGGCCGTGCCGTCGTACTCGCTGAGCCATATGCTCACATCGCCGGCCTTTTCGTGCGCTCCGGCGAAGTACGCAGCCAGATACCGTCCATCGGGCCGCGGCAACACGCAGCTCGCATGGCAGCTCGGAAAGTACCGGTCGGGTTCAAACATTAGTATATTCATATCATTTCCCTTATCGCGCCCACGCGCGCGCTGTCCACCATGTCAAAGCTGTCCTCGGGTGGATAGAGCGCTCCGCCGAAGTGTATCGCCGCATTGCCGGTGCACGACGCGTCGCGCTGGGCCGACTTGGCTGACATGTGCGCCTGCGTGCAGCCGGTCGCGCGCAGCACCGAGCGTATGTTGCGGGCGTTTATGCCGGCGCCGGGCAATATCTCTATGCGTCCGGCGGCGTATTCCACCATGTCGGCGATCACGTCCAGGCCCAGCGGCGCGGACGGCATCTGACCGCTGGTCAGCACGCGGTCCACGCCCAGCTGTATCAGCGCATCCAGCGCCGCGCGCCAGTCGGGCACCACGTCTATCGCGCGATGGAACACCGCCTGTGCACCCATGTCGTGGGCTATCGCGGTCAGTCGGGCATTGCGCTCGACGTCGGGCGTGCCCTCGGACGTGAGGCAGCCGAATACTATGCCTGCCGCGCCGGCTTCTATCAGCGCGCGCGCGTCCTGCTCCATCGACTCGAACTCGCGCGCCGTATAGCAGAACCCGCCTGCGCGCGGCCGTATCATGGCCATTATCGGTATCTTGCAGGTTTGTGCGGCGATGCGCACCGTGCCCAGGCTGGGCGTCAGTCCGCCCAGGAACAGCGCCGAGTTCAATTCCACCCTGTCGGCGCCGCCGCGCTCAGCTTCCACGCAGTCGTCGGCCGAACCGCAGCAGATCTCAAGCAGTATGCGTTCCATGGCATCGACCTCCTTCGTATGTCAGATGGCTATCTGTTCGTTTATCAGCGCGTGTATCGCGGCGCGCATTGCGACTATGGCCGCGCCGGTCACGCAGGCTTCCTCGTAGTTTTCGCCGATTATGACGCGGTTCTCGGGCAGCGCGTCGCGTATGTAGGGCGCGAGCTTAGGTATCAGCGTGCCGCCCAGTATAATGCTGCGCGGGTCGCATACGCCGTCTATCATGTGGATTATGAAGCCCAGATAGCGCTTGAAGTCGTCGACTATCTCGCGCGCCCAGGGCTTATCGATGTTGGACACTATCGCGCTGACTGAGTCTATCGTGGGGTCATTGCGAGCGGCGCGCTCTATCAGTGCGGATTCGATAATGTGCTGGTGGAGCGTGGTCTGGGCGGGCGAGTCGGCGACGATCGGCACGCGCTCTATTTCGCCGGCGCGACTCTTGTCGCCGCGCATCACGCGGCCCGACACGGTCGCGGCCACGCCCACGCCGGTGCCCACCATAAGGTATACGGTATCCACGGCGTCGGACAGCCCGCGCCGGGCTTTTTCGCCTATCAGGCAGGCCTTGACGTCGTTTTCGATCCACACCGGCAGCTCAAACTCGCGCTGGAACGCGCTGCGCAGATCGACGTCGGCCCAGTGCATCTGGTCGGATTTGACGACGCGGCCGGCGTCGGGGTCGACTATGCCGGCGCACGACACGCCCAGCGCACACACGCACTTCCAGTCGCGCACCAGGTAGCGCGGTATGCTCTTATACAGGTCATGGCTCAGCCGCGCCAGCTCGTCGGGCGAATATGTGCGGCGTTCCAGCTTGAGTATGTCGGAGTGCAGCACGTGGTTGCCATAGTCCATAAGGCAGGTGCGTATGCTGTCGTAGGTCAGGAATACGCCGAACGTGTATATGCCATCCTGCTTTATGCACAGGTTGATGGCCTTGCGGCCGCGGCTGGTCTTGGGCACGGAGTCGGTTTCGTATATGAGACCGAGGTTTATCAATGCGTTAATTATTCGGGTGATGCTGGTGGGGCTCATCTCGGTGAGGCGGACTATCTCGGTGCGGCTCACGGGCTGATACTCCTCCAGTACGCGCAGCACGGTCTGTATGTTGTAGTGCTTCACATAGGATTGATTGCGTATCTTGACCGTGCGCGGCTTTTTAGAGCTGGTCATGTGCGAAATCCTTTCTAATATGGGCGCGATGCGCTATTGGGCAAAAGTGCAATTTAATTATACCGCATTTGCAAACGTATTGCAACTGGCGATTTGAGCGGCTGGCGCGCGGCAATTGCCATGTGCCAGTTTAGGTGGTTTTATCAGCGCCGCCAGGCGCGGCCGGCGCAATGGCAGGGTATGAAGCCCATCAGGCAGCTAAATGGTGGGCTAAAGTATCGTTGCATGGGATTTGTGCTCCATATTATGGCATATTATTCGATGTGCTGGCACATACGGCTCCACTTGCACGTCTTGAACACGAGTGCAAATGCCAAATCAAATCCACTGCACCGTGCACGGCGATAGCCGCTGCAACGATTGTATACACCGCCGCACAGACCAAAAAGTAAAGGCATATTAGCCGGATGCAATCAAAATTTACCGCAAACGGGCCAATGCCGTTGACATAAGCGGCGTCAGGTGTTAATATAGTGGGCAAATCATGCAATACATACTGCAAACGATTGAACGCGCGTGCAGAAGCCGCGCGGGAGGAGCTGAATATGAGGAGCATATCACTGAACGGCCGCTGGAACGTTGCGTTTGCGGACGGCCGCGCGGCGCAGGTAGACGTGCCGGGCTGCTTTGACAGCGTGGCGGGCCGCTGGGACGTGGCAGACGTGGTAAGCTATACCACGACGTTCACGCTGGATGGTGGCGAAAAGTACGCGCGGCTCAGGTTTGGAGGCGTGAGCTACTACTGCGACGTATATGTAAACGACGCGCTGGTCGGCAGCCACGAGGGCATGTGGGACGGCTTTGACATCGACATAAGCGGCTGTGCGCGTCCGGGCGAGAACCGCCTGCGCATTGACGTGACCAAGCCCGGCTACCACGCGCAGGACAGGTTCCCGCTCCGGCAGGTGTTGTCGGGGTTTGTGCCGGACGTGCTGTGCACGTTTGGCGGGCTGTGGGACGATGTGGCGCTGGAGCGTGCGGACGCGTTCTTCGTGGATGCGCACAGCGCCGCAGGCGACATGCGCGGCAAGGTCTGCCTGGACTGCGATGTGGACGCGCGCGTCGCGGGCAGCATGACGGCGCGCCTGACGATTGCCGACGCACAGGGCGTCCCGGTCGCCAGCGCAACGCAAACCTGCGCAGTACAGCCGGGCCGCAGTCAGCTGAATATCAGGGCCGATATCGAGTCGCCGCGCCTCTGGTCGCCCGAGGACCCGTACCTGTACAGCTACCGCCTCGAGCTCGAGCTGGCCGGTCAGCGCGAACAGCTCGAGGGCGAACTGGGCTGCCGCGACGTGCGCGCAGAGGGCACGCATATAATGATAAACGACGCGCCGTGCTACCTGCGCGGCATACTGCACTGGGGTTACTATGACGATGCGATCATACCCAATCCGTCGCCCGAGACGATAGACGCCGAGATAAACGCGATACGCGAATACGGCTTCAATGCGATAAAGCACTGCCTGTACATACCGCGCGAGGAGTACTTCCGCGCCGCCGACCGGGCGGGCGTGCTGCTGTGGATAGAGCTGCCGCTGTGGCTGCCCGAGCCCAGCCCGGAGCTGGAAAACCGCATACGCCGCGAGTATCCGCGCCTGCTCAGGCAGATAGCCGGGCATCCGAGCGTGTGCGCGGTGTCGCTGGGCTGCGAGCTGGACGACAGCGTGGGCGGGGGACTGCTGCGCGAGATGTACGAGCTGGCGCAGCGCACGTCGCGGGCGCTGGTGCGCGACAACTCGGGCTCGGGCGAGTGCTATGGCGGACTCCAGGTCGACTATGCCGACTTCTTCGATTACCACTTCTATGCCGAGCTGCAGAACATGGAAAACCTGATCGAGACGTTCACGCCCGGCTGGCGCAACACGCGGCCGTGGCTGTTCGGCGAGTTCTGCGACAGCGACACGATGCGCGATCTGGCGCAGATACGCCGCGCCAAAGGTGTGGATAAACTCAACTGGGAGCTGGCCGATCACGCGCGCAATCCGATATCGCTGCTCAAGCCGGACTTCTTCCTGGGCGAGCACGACGCACGCATGGAGCAGTCGGGCATACGCGCTGACTTCGAGCTGATACGCGCGCTGAGCTACGACCACGCGCTGACGCACCGCAAGGTCACGCTCGAACAGACCCGCGCATGCCCGGTCACGTCGGGCTACAACATAACCTCGATACGCGACGTGCCGATAGCGACCAGCGGCATGTTCGACGACCTGATGCGTCCCAAGTTCGACGCGGCGCGGGTGCGCGCGTCCAATGCCGACGCGGTGCTGTGTCCGGCATGGGACCTGGGGCGGATGTGGATAAATGCCGACCGCGTGAAGTCCCGCGAGCGCTACAACTTTGCCAGCGGCAGCGAGTATACGCTGCGCGTGCTGCTGAGCAACTACGCGCACGACGCGCAGGCCGGCACGCTGACATGGAGGCTGATGCGCGGCGCCGAGCAGCTGTGCGGCGGCAGCTTTGACGGCATAGACTGCGCGCGCGGCGACGTGATACAGGCTGGCCGCATAGTGTGCACGCTGCCCGAGGTAACCCAGCCGTGCACGCTGCGGCTGGAGGCCGAGTTCAACGCCGACGGCGTGCATACCGCCAACGACTGGCCGGTATTCGTATACCCGGCGCACACCGCGCCCGCAGGCCGGTTTGCGCTGTACGACCCGACCAACGAGTTCTTCACGCTCGAACGCGTGCTGGACTGCACGCGGCTGGGCGAGGGCCAGCCGGTGCCCGAAGGCACGGACGTGGTGATAACCACGCTGATAACGCCGGCGGTGCGCGCATATGTCGAGGCGGGCGGACGCGCGCTGCTGATGCAGCAGGAGGATGGCGTGTTGCCGGTGCGGCGCGTGGCGTTCTGGCGCGAGGGCGTGCTGCGGCAGTACGACCACGAGATAGTGCGCCCGCTGAAGCGCGAGATGTACTGTGACGAGCTGCGCTACTTCTCGATGACGGCCACGTCGGCCATTGAGACCGACAAGCTGGCTGAGCGCGGGTTTGGCGATGCAAGGCCGATACTGCGCCGCTACGACTGCCGTGAGTGGTACGCGAGCGACTACATGCTGGAGTGCACGCTGGGCAGCGGCCGCATGGTGGCCACGACGCTGCGGCTCCAGGGCGGCATGGGCAAGCAGGCCCCGTTCATTGCCAACAATCCGGGCGCGGTGTACCTGCTGACGCGCGCGGTGGAATATCTGGCGCGCGGGTGAGCGCGGATGGGTGAAGGGCGTTCGCTTTGGTAAGTGGACGGAATTTGAAGCGACCATCGCGGTTGGGCGTATTGCGAAAAAGCGATGCGCACTATGCAGGCAAAACAAGGTGCGTTTACTACGCGCAGAGTTGCGCCAATGTGTGTTCTGCGCCAATATGTGCCCCGCACCGATGCGTGCTCCGTGCCAATGCGTGTTTCGCAACAATGTGTGCCCCGCGCCAATGCGTGTTCTGCACCAATTTGTGCTCCGCGCCAATGCGTGCCCCGCACCAATTTGTGCCCTGCGCCATTGCGTGCTCTGCACCAATGCGTGTCCCGCACCAATTTGTGCCCTGCGCCATTGCGTGCTCTGCACCAATGCGTGTTCCACGCCAATTCGTGCCCCGCACCAATGCGTGCTTCGTACCAATGTGTGCTCCGCACCAATGTGTGCCCCGCGCCAATGCGTGCTTCGCACCAATGTGTGCTCCGCACCAATTCGTGCCCCGCACCAATGCGCATAGCAAAAGCGATGCACACTGTGCAGGCAGCACACCGCGCGGAAGCGCTGAGCGTTATGCGCGTAAATGGCCTGCGCATGCGCGCATGACGCAAACGCAATGATGAGTGCTAACCGGGCAGGTGCGGCACAGGTATGGGCTGTGCGCGCGAATCATGTCGCGCGCGGCGCAGCTGTGCCGCAAGTCCGCCCGGCCTGTCAGGAGGATATGATTATGAGCGAACTGAAGGGCAATGGCATGCACGACCTGTTCGTGCTGAACCGGTGCCGGTCGCGCCGGGCGTCGAGCTACGACCGCTCGGGCGGCAATCACGACTGGCTGGACGTGCCGTCGGGCGCGACGGTCGAGTTTGCGGATCTGCGTGGCGCGGGAATAATCCGCCACATATGGTGCACGAACTGGGTCGGCGACGCCGACTGGAACGCCGAAAAGCAGGCGCTGCGCAAGCTGGTGCTGCGCGTCTACTGGGATGACGAGGCCATGCCCAGCATAGAGGCGCCGTTGGGCGACTTCTTCGGCATGGGGTTCGGCATGCAGAAGGTGTACTGTTCGGCGGCGTTCGCGATGAACCCGGAGGATGGGCGCGGCATGAACTGCTACTTCCCGATGCCGTTTGCGCGGCGGGCGCGGTTCACGCTGCAGAATGACTGCGACAATCCGTGCAACTTTTACTTCTATATAGACTATGAGCAGTACGACGCGCTGCCCGAACAGGACCTGGGCTACTTCCACGCGTGCTGGCGGCGCGAGCGCGACACCAATGGCTGGGCGCCGCGCGAGGCCGGCCTGCTCGACCGCGAGAAGGCCAATGTGCCGGACGAACCGGCATGGCTGCCCAAGGCGTGGCTGCGCCGCAACACCGATGGCAAGGATAACTACGTGATACTCGACGCCGAAGGTCGGGGCAAGTTCGTGGGCTGCAACCTGAACATAGACGTGTTCGAGCGGCAGGCCAACGACTGGTACGGCGAGGGCGACGACATGTTCTTCATCGATGGCGAGCCATGGCCGCCGTCGCTGCACGGCACCGGCACCGAGGACTACTTCAGCACGGCGTTTTGTCCGACTGAGGAGTACTGCGCGCCATACAGCGGGCTTACGCTGTACAGCGGCGACCGCGCGGGCTTCAAGTGGGGCGGCAAGAACAGCATGTACCGGCTGCACGTGCTCGACCCGATATACTTTGAGCGCTCGATGGTGTTCTCGATAGAGCACGGCCATGCCAACAAGCTGTCCAACGACTACTCGTCTACGGCGTACTGGTACCAGACCGAACCACATAAGCCGTTTGAGCCGCTGCCGGGCGTGGAAGGCCGGCTGGCGCGCGAGGACGTCCGGGAGGAATGAATATGACATCCAAGGAACGCATGCTGACGGCGCTGAATCGGGGCAAGCCCGACCGGCTGCCGGTCACGATACACCAATGGCAGGATTACCATCTGAATCACTTCATGGGCGGCGTCAGCGACATAGAGGCCAACCGCATCTGTGGGCTGGACGCGTCGATCAACTTCTACCGCACGCTGGAGGATGCGCCCAGCCCCGACTGGCGCGTGACGGTCAGCGCCGAGCCGGGCACGGCCGACTATGCCGTAACGCGCACCACGATAACCACGCCCGAAGGCGAGCTGACCTGCTGCCACGGCGCAAATGAGATGACGACCTGGGTCACAGAGCACCTGATAAAGCGCCCGGAGGACATACGACTGCTCAAGTACATGCCGGTGCCGCGGTTTGACCGCGAGGGCGCACGGCGCAAGTATGACGAGCTGGGCGACGGCGGCATACTGCGCACATTCGTGTGTGGCGCGCAGGGCGGCTGCTGGCAGGATGCGTGCGAGCTGTTCGGCGTGGAGAATCTGATATACGCGACGGTCGACGACCCGGACTGGGTACATGAATTCATGGAACTGCTGCTGGACTGGAAGCTCAGGTACATAGAGCGCAACCTGCCCGGACTGCCGTTCGACCTGATCGAAACCGGCGGCGGCGCGGCCAGCAACACGGTGATATCGCCGGCGCTGCATCGCGAGTTCTGCCTGCCGTACGACCGGCGGATGCATGACGCGCTGCATGCGCTGGGCTACAAGGTCGTGTACCACACCTGCGGCGGCATGACAAAGATACTCGACCTGATAGTAGCCAATGGCTGCGACGCCTCGGAGACGCTGTCGCCGGCGTCGGTGGGCGGCGACATAGCCACCGACGAGGATGGCGAATATGTGCGCGCGACGCTGGCGCCGCATGTCGCAATGATTGGCGGCATGGACCAGTTCGGCATACTCGGCCGCGGCGATGAGCATGCGATACGCGCCGAGGTCGAGCGGCTGTTCATGGTGTTTGGCGCTCAGGGCGGCTACATCATGTCGGCCAGCGATCACTTCTTTGACGCGCCGGTCGACAAACTGCGTGGGTTTGCGCGCGCGGCGGCGGAATGCGTCTATTGAGCGGCGCGCGGGCTGGTGCGCCCGAATTGGACGGGTTAGAATTGTGCATGCGGGCGCGGCGGCTTTGCGGATGGCGATGATGTGTGCCGCGGGCCGCTTGTGCCTGAAATGCTGAACGCTTGCACACGGTGCGGATGTTTTTGCGCGCTGTGTGCAGCTAGTATGCGCATTGTGCGCATGTGCGCGGGTGCGATTGCCTGAGGCGGATGGGTTGTTTGGGTATGATGCGCATTGCGCGCATGTGCGCGGGTGCGGCTGCCTGAGGCGGATGGGTTGTTTGTGTATGAGCATTGCGCGCATGTGCGCGGGTGCGATTGCCTGAAGCGGATGGGTTGTTTGTGTATGAGCATTGCGTGCATGCGGCTGCCTCGGTAGGCAGCGCGCCACAGGGCTATGAGCAGCGCATGCGCTTTGCGCACGAAGGCGGGCGTTGATGGCGTGCAAGCTGTGCAGGGCGCTTTGATTGCGGAGAGGGTGTTATCTGCCGAGTCCTGAGCGGTATTGTGTCCATCGGCGCTCGTTGAGTCGGGCGCTTCTGCGCGTTCAATGTGCTGTCGCCGCATGATGTTGCGAACGTGCGCACGATTGCTGTGCGCATGCCGCCGTTGCGGAAGACATGCGTCTGACGTCGGCGAGAGCTGTCGGGCGACTTCGGTATGCGCCGGCGAGCTGGTTGGAGCGTCGGCAGTTGCGCAACGGATGATATTCGGTTGGCGCAATTGTGCATGCACAATTGCACAAAGCAGCGTGAGTTGCATAA
>DSLMC04102__coassemble_1363_pt1 | contig 13759 bp, 13 predicted proteins | sample DSLMC04102__metabat2_low_PE_003 | metagenome-assembled genome bin DSLMC04102 | reverse complement strand
TCCTGCATTTGTTTGCCGATTATGCGAACCCTCCAGCCCCATCACAGCGGTTTGCGGGCCATGAAATAGCGCATGCTTATCCGATAGCCCGCCGCGCCGTAGAGCTGCTCCAATCCTGAATACGTATATCCTATGAACCCGCGCGCCATGCCCGCCCTGCGCAGCGCGCCGGTTGCCGCACACACCAGCGCCCGCGCTATGCCCCGGCCGCGCCGCTCGGGCACGACCGCAACGCACGCAATGCCGCCCACACCCGCGGCCGCCTCGCCACACCCGGCTATCAGCACGCCGACCACGCGCGCCGCTTCAACGGCCAGCAGTGCCCGCCGCGCACCCGGCACATACAGCTGTGCCGGCTCGTAATAGCGCTCAAACGGAGCATGCGCCGCACGCGCGCACTCCAGCGTTGCCGCACGGTCGCGCGCCTCGGCCCAACGCAATTCCACGCCGGCCGGCGCTTCATCCGAATCTGCCGCGCCATCCAGCGTCGCGCCATCCGCGCAGGACTGCCGGCCAAATTCGGCGCACATGTCGAAGCACTCGCATTCGCCCCAGGCGTGCCGGTAGCCGCGCCGCACGAAGAACTGCCGCGCAGCGTCTGCCGCGACTTGCGGCTCGCTGCCTGTCGGGGCGCGCGCTTCTCTGTCTTGCTTGGCATGCGGCTCATCCGCTGCCGCGACTTGCGGCTCACTGCCTGTCGGGGCGCGCGCTTCTTCGCCTTGCCCGGCATGCGGCTCATCTTGCGCCGCGACTTGCGACTCGCTGCCTGTCGGAGCGTGCGCTTCTCTATCTTGCCCGGCATGCGGCTCATCTTGCGCCGCGCCTTGCGACTCGCTGCCTGTCGGGGCGTGCGCTTTTTCGCCTTGCTTGGCATGCGGCTCATCTTGCGCCGCGACTTGCGGCTCGCTGCAATCCGGGCCGCAAGGCAAAATCGACGGCACGCCGGGCAGCAGATAGTCATCGCCCGCGCCTACGCTCACTTCGGCATAGCCCTGCTCGCGCAGCAGCGCCTCGCAGCGCGCAAGCAGCGCCGAACCTATGCCCTGCCGCCGCGCGCGCTCGTCGACGCACAGCATTAGCACCGTGTTCCGCCGCATCACCGCCGCGCCCATCAGCCGGCCGCGCTCGCGCCACTCCAGCACGACGTTGGCCGGATGGCCCAGCGCGGCCTCAACCGCTTCATCCGAGCGCACCGCCCAGCCAAAGTTGCGCCGAAACAGTTCCGCCAGTTCCCGCACCCGCGCCCGATCCGCCGCATGCGTAATATCCATCGTGTCGCCTTTCCGCGCAAGCGCGCTCTTTTTACCATATTATAGCACAGTTTGAAGCCGCGCGGTAGTTGAATTTCAGCCCTGCGCCGCGCAATATCATGTCAACCCCGCCCTATGCCCCGATCAATTATCCGCCTTTAAATCGCCGCATCCGCCACGCGCCGCTTTAACGCCCGCGTGCGCGACGGCGCGGTTGGGTTTGGGTATAATTAGATATCATATTGGCGGAGGCGGAGTATGGGTAAATGCTATCTGTGCCCGCGCATGTGCGGCGTCGACCGGCGCACTGAGCGGGGATTCTGCGGCATGGGCGAGGCGCCGGTCATAGCGCGCGCCGCACTGCACCACTGGGAGGAGCCCTGTATAAGCGGCACGCGCGGTTCGGGCACGGTGTTCTTTTCGGGCTGCACGCTGCGCTGCATATACTGTCAAAACCACGCCATCAGCCGCGAGGGCGTGGGCGTGCCGATAGACACGGCGCGGCTGCGTACGATATTCGAGCGGCTGGTGCGCGAGGGCGCCCACAACATAAACCTGGTCACGCCCACGCACTTTCTGCCCGCGATACTGCCCGCGCTCGAGCAGCCGCTGGGCGTGCCCATCGTAATGAACACCGGCGGCTATGAGCGCGTCGAAACGCTGCGCAGCATCGAGGGGCGAATAGACGTATACCTGCCCGATCTCAAGTACTGCGACGAGCAGCTGGGCCGGCGCTTCAGCGGTGCGCCAGACTACTTCGAGCACGCCGCGCGCGCACTCAAGGAGATGGCCCGGCAGGTCGGCGCACCGGTTTACGACGCCGACGGCATAATGCGTCGCGGCATGATAGTGCGGCATCTGGTGCTGCCGGGACACCTGGGCAACACGTTCCGCGCGCTGCGCTTTATAAAGAATGAACTGCCCGCCGGCACTCCGGTGAGTCTGATGGCACAGTACACCCCGTGCGTGCCCACGCCCTACCACGAGTTGAACCGCACGCTCAGCCAGCTCGAATACGACACCGTCGTCAACGAACTGCTGCGCCTGGGCCTGACCGAGGGCTATGTGCAGGAACTGGAGAGCGCGCGCGAGGACTTCATACCGCCGTTTGAAAAGCTGGAGATATAGCGCGCCGCAGCAAAACCCCGCACGCTCCGAAGCGCGGCGCGGCCGGCGGCAATAACTTGCGCACCGTGCAGGTCGCGGTGCCGACATGCTCAGGCACTGCATGGACGCGGATGCCGATATGTGCACTGTACCGTGCGAACTGCGGTGCTGACGCGCCAAATGCGCCGCGCTGATCCGGACGCTGATATATGCGACTTACAACGTGGGCCGCAGTGTTGACGCGCCAGATGCGCCGCGCAGATTCGGACGCCGATATATGCGCCTCACAACGCGAGCCGCAGTGTTGACGCGCCAGATGCGCCGCGCAGATTCGGACGCCGATATATGCGCCTCACAACGCGAGCCGCAGCGCTGACGCGCCAAATGCGCCGCGCAGATCCGGACGCTGATATATGCGCCTAACATCGTGGGCCACGGCGCTTACGCGCCAGATGCGCCGCGCAGATCCGGACGCCGATATATGCGCCTCACAACGCAGGCCGCAGCGCTGACGCGCCAGATGCGTTGCGCAGATCCGGACGCCGATATATGCGCCTCACAGCGCAGGCCGCGGCGCTGAACAAATACAATCGCCGACACGCGCACCGCGTATCGGGCACGCTCGAATCACGGCGCGACTGCCGGCATGCGCGCCATGCAGACCGGCAATACAATCCGTTGCGGCTTTGACCTGCGAGCTGCAGCAGCCCATACCGGCGCTTTGACCGCACGCGATTTTATACGGAGGGATAACGATATGCTGACAGTTATACTGAATGGTTCGCCCCACGCCCGCGGCGACACCGCACAGCTGATAGCCGCACTGCGCTCGGAACTGCCCGGACAGGTCGAAGAGGTGCGCGCCTACTCGAACGACATCGCGCCCTGCAACGACTGCCGCTGGTGCCGCACGCACATAGGCTGCGTACGGCGCGATGGCATGCAGCGCGTGTACGAACTGCTTGAGCGCGCCGACAACGTGGTGGTTGCCTCGCCGGTGTACTATTCCGAGCTGACGGGGCGTCTGCTGGATCTGATGAGCCGGTTGCAGACCTACTACTCGCGCACGCGGTTCATGGGCGCAAAGTCACCGCTCAGCCGTCCCCGGCATGGCGCGATACTGTTGGTGGGCGGCGGCGACGGCGAGCCCGACACCGCGCTTACCACCGCGCGGCGGCTGTTGCACTGCGTGGGCGTAAGCGAGCCCGAATGCGCGATGAGCCTGCGCACCGACGAACTGCCCGCTGCACAGGATGAGCCCGCGCTCGCCGCCGCGCGTGATATCGGCCGCAAACTCGGTGAGCAGTGCGGCTGACGCACCCCGGATGGCCGGCTCTACATTTGAGCGCTGCCAATACTGGCGTTTGTGCGCATCGATCATAATTGCCCTGCATTCGTTTGCGTTTTGCCAGCGCAATTGTCGGCAAAGCTATGATTGCTTTATGTGCACTGGCGGCGCGGTTGGCCGCAACTCGCCTGGCGCGTTGCGGCGGCATGGCTTACGATACGTGCAAAGCGCTTTACGAGCATCGGCTGCGCACTGGTGACGATGCGTAATTGCGTTTGGTGCTTTCCGGCGGCGTGGTTTACGATACGTGCAACGCACTTTACGAACATCGGCTGTGCACTGCCGACGATACGTAATTGCGTTTGGCGTATATCGGCGGCATGGTTGACGATAAATGCAAAGCGTCCTACTGGCACCGGCCGCGCGCTACCGACGATGTGTAATTGCGTTTGGCGCTTTCCGGTGGCATAGTTGACGATAAATGCAAAGCGTCCTACTGGCACCGGCCGCGCGCTACCGACGATGTATAATTGCGTTTGGCGCTTTCCGGCAGCATGATTTACGATAAATGCAAAGTGTCCTATTGGCATCGGCTGCGCGCTGCCGACGATGCGTCATTGCGTTTGGCGCTTTCCGGCGGCGCAAATCATGGCATTGCGCGCGGCCAACTAGTCCATAATAACGATGTACTTATTGCCAGTGCGAAGGGCGTAGATGCCCTTCACTGCCGCGCAACAGCCCGGCCCGACGGCATGTGGCGCCGGCGCGGCTGAGCACGCATTGACCCGAGGAGGCAAAATAACATGCGCAAATTCGCAGCGCTAATAATCACACTGATGCTTATGCTGTGCACGGGCTGCAGCGGGCAGACGCCTGCGCCGTCCGCTCCGCCCAGCGCCACCAGCGGACAATCGCCCGCGCCGTCCGCGGATGACGCGGTCACGCCGTCCTCGGGTACTGCATCGCCGTCCACCATGCAGCCCACCGCGCAGGGCTTTGAACTGCACGTGCTGGACGTTGGCAAGGCCGACTGCCTGCTGTTAGCGTGCGACGGCCTGTACATGCTGGTCGACACCGGCGAAAAGGAGGACGAACAGACCATACGCGACTACCTGACCGCGCAGGGCGTCACCCGGCTGGAACTGCTGGTGGCGACGCATCCCGACAAGGATCACATAGGCGGCATGCCATGGGTGCTGCGCGAATACGACGTGGCACAGGCCTGGATATGCCCGCTGAGCCGCGAGAGCGATCCGTACATGAGCATGATGGTGGCGCTGTCGGCCGAGGGCACGCCGGTCGAGCACCCCATGGCGGGCTATGCCGGCTCGTTGGGCAGCGCAACGATAGAAGTGCTGTCGCCCAACGACGCGCTGCTGGCCGACGGCGACAAGAACGAATGCTCGCTGGTATTGCGCGTGACGTATGGCCAGACGCGTTTTCTGCTGATGGCCGATGCCCAGAAGGACGCCGAACAGTATCTGCTGGACTCGGGCCGCGACCTCAGCGCCGATGTGCTCAAGGTGGGCCACCACGGCTCGGACAAGGCCACGACGCGCAAGCTGCTGCGCGCAGTAAATGCCGAATATGCGGTGATCTCCGGCAACAACCCCGACAGCGATACGCTGGACAAGCTCTCGGAAGAGGGCGCAATCGTGCTGCGCACCGACGTTGACGGCACCGTCGTGTTCTGCTCGGACGGCGAGTCGATAAGCGTGCGCACGGAGCACTCGGAAGCACAGGCGGCCTGACGCGCGCCCGCAGGTAAAGCGCAGAAAACGACGCTGAAGCCGGGTTCACTGCGCGATGCGGTCAGAGCCGATATACCTGGTCATTGCCGTGCGATGTTGCCGCAGATGGATATGCCTCGTTGTGGCCGCGCGGCGGTATGGCGAATGGTTGTACTACATCGCAGTCGCGTGACTTTTCAGCGAACCAGCATGCTCGATCGTGGCCACGCGGTGGCATGGTGAACGGTTGTACTCCATGACAGTTGAGCAACTTTTCCGCAAACGAGCATACTCTATCGTGGCAGCGAGGCGGTATGGCGAACGGTTGTACCTTATCGCAGTCGTCCGACTTTTCCGCAAACGAGCATGCGCCACCGTAGCCGTGCGGCGGCATGGCAAACGGTTGTACTACATCGCAGTCACGTGACTTTTCAGCGAACTAGCATGCTCCATCGCGGCCACGCGGCGGTATGGCGAACGGTTGTACCTTATCGCAGTCGTCCGACTTTTCCGCAAACGAGCATGCTCCACCGTGGCCGCGCGGCGGCATGGCAAACGGTTGTACTACATCGCAGTCGCGTGACTTTTCAGCGAACTAGCATGCTCAATCGCGGCCGCGCGGCGGTACTGCGGCCGTCCGTTGACATATCATGGTTGCGCGACAGTGCCGCTACTGATTAACTCGACGGCGAATTGCGTCGCGCCGTTTGACAAACGCCATCGCGACTATGCGTGCAGCTCCCGCGCCGTCCGCTCGATGCAGCCCCGCGCCGCCATCGACGGCGCCGCCATGACAAGCGCGGCAAACCAATCTTTCAACCGCGCGGCGATAATGCGCCGCGTTTACCCCTCGACCAACGACATTAAATAGAGGTGATAATAGCCATGAAATTGATGATAGCATCCGACATACACGGCTCGGCGCTGTACTGCCGCGCGATGCTGGACGCGTTTGAACGCGAAAATGCCCAGCGCCTTATACTGCTGGGCGATATACTCTACCATGGGCCACGCAACGACCTGCCCGACGGCTATGCGCCCAAGCAGGTGATAGCACTGCTGAACCCGCTGCGCGAAAAGCTCATGTGCGTGCGCGGCAACTGCGAGGCCGAAGTCGATCAGATGGTGTTGGATTTCCCGGTGCTGGCCGACTATGCGCTCATGGCGCTGGGCGAGCGCATGATCTACATTACCCACGGCCACCTGCACGGCGAAGACAATCCCCCGCCGCTGTGCCCGGGCGACATACTGCTGTGCGGACACACGCATGTTGCGCGGCTGGCCGATCATGCCGGTTTTACATATATGAATCCCGGTTCGGTTTCGCTGCCCAAGCAGGACACCCCGCGCTCGTACATGACGCTGGACAACGGCGAGTTCACCTGGAAACGCCTGGACGATGGCCAGGCGTACATGCACCGTGCATTCGTGGTCTGAGCCACGGCACGCGCCCAAGCCGAACCATACGTGCATGCAGCGTCAAACTTGCCCGATATAACGAAATCGCCCGCGCGCTGCGTGGGCGGTTTTATTTGTATGGCGTCGCATGCCGTTCTGATAGCGGCCATGGCAGCGCACCTGTCACGCGGTCGGGCCATTTGCAGATTGCGCATTCGTGACATTTGGCCCGATTGTGCGTCAACCGCGTTGCGGGACGTTTTGCACTTTGCATGTTGCTCCTTCAGGCGATTTAGCCACGCTGTGCGTCAACCACGTTGCGGGGCATTTGCACTTTGCATGTTGCTCCTTCAGGCGATTTGGCCCCGTTGTGCGTCAACCGCGTTGTGGGGCATTTGCACTTTGCATGTTGCTATTTCAGGCGATTTGGCCCCGCTGTGCGTCAACCACGTTGCGGGGCATTTGCACTTTGCATGTCGCTCTTTCAGGCGATTGGTCCCCGTTGTGCGTCAACTGCGTTGCGGGGCATTTGCACTTTTGCATGTTGCTCCTTCAGGTGATTTGATCTCACTGTGCGCCGATCACGCTGCGGGCAATTTGCATATTTGGCATTGCAGCGCACCCCAGCTTCAACAGCAATGACATGTTATCAGGCACGACCGCACTTAACGCAACTCGACACAGCTATTGCCGCCCGACGGTCATATGGCTTTGCGCGAAGTTAAACGCACTGCCAGGCGTCTGGCAATGCGCTCTTGATGTTGAAGTCCTTTGCATATCCGCTATGGCCGTGTGTCGCCGGCGCGTCAAACGCCTGCCGCCACGCCATTTGATAGCACATACTGCCGCCACGCCGCCTCCGCTATGGGCACAGCGCTTACAGTTCAAGCCCAGATCTGTTCAGCTTAAGCTCACGCCTGGTGCAGCTGCGTTCGGCAAATTCGGCTCAGCTCCCTGCCCTTGACGGTGCAGCCGTGCTCAGCTGCCGGCGCAACTTTCCGCATCCTGAGCCGGCGCCGCCGCAGCCAGCGCCTTTTCCAGCGCCGCCGCGCGCTTTACCAATTCGCACATGAACTCGCCCCAGCCGGCGTCGCGCGCCTCGCCGGGCAGCGCCATGTACCCGCGCACGCACTCAAGCAGCGGCCGCGCAGTCTCGCTGAGCTGCCGGGCATTGTGTTCGGCCTGAGCGCGCTCGTCCAGCAGCGCCTCCAGCGTGGCCAGCATGTCGCATACGCGCTTCTCGCCAGCGCCGGCCCGGCGCACGCGCTCCAGCGCCGCATCCACCGGACGCGCAGTCGTGTATGGCGACGGCGGAGTCAGTCCCTGCGCCCGCAGCCGCTCCAGCACTCGCTCGACCACGTCCGGCCGACTGCGCAGCATCGCCCGGTACTTGTTCTGATAGCGCAGCATCAGCCGCTGATCGCCGCCCGACAGTCGCGTCACGCATGCGCGAACGCTCTCGCCGCTGGCGCGCGCTGTAAGTATCTGTTCAGTCAACTGTTCGGCCTCTCCGGCGTCAAACGGCGTGAACCGCGCGCGCCGTTCGCCGTCGCGGTTCTGTGCGTAGTAGAAGTTGCGTATGCTGTTGGGGCGACGGCCCGTGCTCTGCGCCGTCGCCTCGAACACCTCGCGCAGTGGCCGGCCCTGTTCGCGCGCCTGCCGCGCACGCTCCATCAGCGCCGCCGTTTCCGCCTCGCTCCAGCCGGCCCTGCCCATCCTTGCCTGCATATGTCAACCACCTTTCATATACTTCTACTACAAGTATTGCTTAAATGGCCTGTCCATATACCTGTGTTGGAAAAAATATTTGCATTTATTGCGCATTTACACATCGCCGCCGGATGCCCGCCGCGCCTGCTCGCCGGCGCACTCAACGCGCTGCCCGTCAGGCCCCCTCATCGCCGTGGCGATATGGCGCATGTTCAAACTGCTCAGGCGATATGGCAAATGTAAATTAAATCATCGACGGACATGGCATGCGTGTGCGCGAGCGCCTCTACCGGCTGGGCGGATCAAGACGGCCGCTTCGATTAAGGCTGCCCCGCAAGCATATACGTCAACGTCAATGCGACCGCGATGGGCCAAGCTTGCAATGCCCGCACCGCCAACAATCAATCCGTCCAACTCGGCCGTGCGACAGACAGCGCTTGTCCATTTATCGTCAGCGCGGCCAACCGCATGCACGGCGCACTTGCCAGCGCGGCCAACCGCATGCGCGGCGCACTTGCCAGCGCAGCCAACCGCATGCACGGTGCACTTGCCAGCGCGGCCAACCGCATGCGCGGCGCACTTGCCAGCGCGGCCAACCGCATGCGCGGCGCACTTGCCAGCGCAGCCAACCGCATGAACGGTGCACTTGCCAGCGCGGCCAGCAGCCGCCCATCACATGCCCACTGCGTTTGCACAGCGTTGACGACAGGCTGCCATGCGCATGGCGCTAACCCGGCACAACATCCGGCTCCGAGCTGCACAGATCTATGAACGCCTTTACCGCCGCAGTCAGGTATTTGTGCTTGTGCCATACTGCGCTGAACTCGTATCTCAGCTCCACACCCTGTATCGCGCGCGCGCATACCCGGCCCGCCGCCACGTCGTCGCGCACCAGCCGCTCCGGCAGCAGCGCCACGCCCAGTCCGGCTTCGACCGCGCGCACCAGCGCCTGAGTGCTGGCGCTTTCCCAGGCCGGCTCGACTGCGCGGCCGCGCTCCTCCAGCAGCCGGTCGACCAGCGCGCGGCATGCGCTGCCCGGTTCGCGCAACAGCAGCGGTTCGCGCAACACGTCGTCCAGCGCGACCTGTTCCGGCTCGCACAGGCGGCTGCCCTGCGCCACTATCAGCGTCAGCACATCCCCGCCAAACGGCTGCGAGATCAGCTCAGGCGACACGCTCGCGCCCTCGGTCAGCGCTATGTCCAGCTCGCCGGCCATCAGCGCCTGCGTCAGTTCCTGCGCATTGGCCACCCGCGCGCGCACCCGCATGCCCGGCCGCGCGCTCATGAACCGCCGCACCAGGCCGGGCAGTTCGCAATTGCCTATCGCCGTCGTCGCCCCGACCCGCAGCACGCCCGTCGCATCCCAGTTCAGCAGCCGGCGCTCCAGCTCGCCAAACGTCTCGTCGACGTGCAGCGCGTAGCCATACAGTTCGCGCCCGCATTCGGTCGCACACAGGCCCCGGCCCAGCCGCTCGAATAGCCGCACGCCATAGTAATGCTCCATCTCCTGTATCGCGCGGCTCACGGCGGGCTGAGCTATGTGCAGCTGCTGCGCCGCGCGGGTCATGTTCATTTCCTCATATACCGCTATGAATATGCGCATGTGTCTTATCGTCATCGGACGGCGCTCCTCTCTCAGGCAGTTGGGCCGCAAAGCATATCTTATGCGATATCTCTTATGGGTTTATGATACCATTTTGCTTATTTCAATGCAACAGCAACCGCATGTCAGCCGCTGCTTTCGGCCAGGCGCAAGCTTTGTCTGCCGCATGCCCGGCGCGGCCGCGCTCGCAACATGTCCGCCGTGCGCTTGCCGCGCCGACCCGACGCTGCGCTGTCACCGACGATACGCCGCTACAGATGCTACACCGCCACCGATGCCGCTGCGCCGTCACGACGATACGCCGCTACAGATGCCACACCACCCCCGACGCTGCGCCGCCCTCGACGCTACACCGCCACAGACGCCGCTGTGCTGTCCCGACGATACGCTGCCACAGACGCTACACCGCCACCGACACTACACCGCCACAGACGCCGCTGCGCTGTCCCGACAATACGCTGCCACAGATGCTACACCACCCCCGACGCTACACCGCCCTCGCCGCTGCACCGTCCCGACGATACGCTGCCACAGATGCTACACCACCCCCGATGCTACACCACCCTCGACGCTGCGCCGCCACCGACGCTACGCCGCCCCGGTACTACGCCCTGCCGCTGTCTCCCCTGGCAAGCCATACCCAATATGATATCGATCCGATGAAATAATAGCATTTTACATATCGCCGCACACGCGGTATCATGTTATCGAGGGGGAGATGGCATGGAACAGAAGCCCGTCGCCCGCGGGCGGCATACGCTGTGGACGCTGTTTACGTCGATGCTGTACATAAGCGCGTTCACATTCGGCGGAGGATTCGTAATAGTCACATTCATGAAGCGCAAGTTCGTAGACGGCCTGCACTGGCTCACCGAGGACGAGATGCTCGACATGACCGCGCTGGCTCAGAGCGCACCCGGCGCGATTGCCGTCAATGCCGCGATACTGGTCGGCCGGCGCGTCGCGGGCACGGTGGGCATGCTGGTAGCGGTCGCCGGCACGATAATCCCGCCGATGGTGATACTGTCGGTTATATCGCTGTTTTACGAGGCGTTCGCGCACAATCGCTGGGTCGCCGCGGCGCTGAGCGGCATGCAGGCCGGCGTGGCCGCCGTGATATGCGACGTGGTGATAAACCTGGGCGGCCGCGTAGTCAAGGAGCGCAGCGCGCTGTCCATCGCGATAATGGCGATAGCATTCGTCGCGGCGGCGGTGTTCGACGTGAACGTAATAATCATAATACTGTGCGCGGCAGCGGTTGGCGCAGCGCGCATACTCATCGAGCGCGCAAGGAGGAAGGCCGGATGATTTATCTGCAACTGCTGCTCAGCTTCATGCAGGTGGGGCTGTTCTCGGTCGGCGGGGGCTACGCCGCCATGCCGATCATACAGGCGCAGGTCGTCGAGCGCTACGGCTGGCTGACGCTGCGCGAGTTCACCGACTTGATAACGATAGCCGAGATGACTCCCGGCCCTATCGCGATCAACTCGGCCACGTTCGTGGGCATACGGCTGGCCGGACCGCTGGGCGCCATCGTGGCCACGCTGGGCTGCATACTGCCCTCGATAGTCGTGGTATCGCTTATGTCATGGTTCTACTCGCGCTACCGGTCGTCCAACGGCATGCAGTCGGTGCTGGCATGCCTCAGGCCCACGGTCGTGGCGCTGATAGCGTCGGCGGCGCTGTCGATACTGCTGCTGGTCGTGTTTGGCGAAGCCGGGCCCGGTGCGGGCGCGATCAGCTGGAGCGGCCTGGCGCTGTTTGCCGCGGCGCTGGCGCTGCTGCGCATAAAAAAGCCCAATCCGATACTGGTCATGTCGCTGTGCGGGGCGGTCAATCTGGCGCTGTACGCGCTGACCGGCGCGCAGTAGTCTGAATCGGAGTAAGCCGGAATCGATCGGCGGCAATGGCCATTCTCCGGCGTGAAGTCGTCAGCGGCAGGGTCGCTATGATAGCGATATGCCGGCCGCAATTGCTTTGCGTCCGGCATGACACTGTTCATCGCAGCGCGCGATTGCATCGGAATGGTTGGCACGTCGCCGTTATGCCGGACAGTCCACAACATGTCATGACATAATCGACGCAGCATTGGTGCGCCGACATGCCCGCATCGGCCTGCGGCAGCGCCTGTACGGCATGTGTTTACCGGATAGAATATGTTTATTGGCTGGCACTTTCAGCAGATGGCACATGTTCACTGGCGGGCGCATGTTTACCGGATGGCACGCGTTTACCGGCGGGCGCGTGTTTATCGGATGGCGCATGTTCACCGGCGAGCGCATGTTCACCGGCGAGCGCATGTTCACCGGCGAGCGCATGTTCATCGGCGGGCGCATGTTTAACGGCTGGCACGCGTTCACCGAATGGCGCATGTTCACCGGTTGGCACGCGTTCACCGGATGGTGCATGTTCACCGGCCAACTCATGTTTACCGACTGGCACATGTTCATCGACAGGCGCATGCTCATAGGCAGACATATTTCAGCGTCAACTGCAGCGCGCATTGTTGCGCAATAACCGCATATAATAACGCCACTGCTTTAATGCACAACAGGCCGCCGCACGGATCGCAATGTCCGCGCGGCGGCCTGTCTGCTTATTCGCCCACGCCCGCGCGCACGCCGCGGCCCAAGCTGAGCTGTCGATAACCCCGGAAAGCGCCTTCGACACAGTTGCACAGCATGTGCGGCTCGGTCCGCCCGACCGTGACGCTCAACAGCTGCTGTACCAGCTGCACCGGCACGAACCCCATCGCCCGGCACAGCGCGCCCAGCGCTACATACGCCGTAGGACAATGGCACAGCGCCGCGATGTACTCAGCGCCGCCATGCGGTCCTGCACCCAGCGTGTACAGCCGCGCGGCCGGTACAAGCGGCGCTCCCGGCTGCGCGACAGCATATGCCTCCGGCCCGGCCTCTGAGCGCTGCACGCCGGAAGCTGCCGCGGTTTGCCCCGCGGTCGATTGCGCACCGAATGCCGTCGCCCGCGCGCCTGCAATCCCCGCATCAGGCGCTCCATCGGCCTCCACGTTCACCGGCGCCGCCGCGTCGGTCAGCTCGGGCGCAAGCTCGCCGACAAACTCGCACGCCCCCCGCGCCGCGCTGCCTAGCGCAAGCACCGACGCATGGCCGTCGGTCAGCGGTGCGGCCTCGCCCGTTACTATAAGGTCGGGCGGCGCATCGAACTCGGGCAGGCGGGCCGTGCTCCAGCAGACCGTGAATCCCGCGCGGCCTATGCGCCGGGCGGCATGCGTGCCGAGCATGTCCGCGCCCAGCCGCGTGGCCAGGTACGACAGCGTCAACGCGTCCTCGCGGCTGAGCTTCTGTATCGATATCACATAATCGCGCGAATATGTGGGCAGTTGAATTGACAGCAAAAGTATCCCTCCGTTTCATCTATATTCTGTGCCTGCATCGGGCAAACTTGCGTGCTGGAATCATTTTACGGGTTTATCTGGACGAATTGGATATGGTTAATTTTATGCTTTGCGCGCGCATGGTATGAGGCGCTTTAGCGCGGCGCGCAACGCCGTGGGCATTTGTTTTCATATATGCATGCGGCCGGCATGCATAAGGATGCCCTGCGCGCCGCGATTTGCCTGACTTGCCGAGCGTACGACCGGCAACGCCTGCGCATGCGTCCGGCAGCATTTGCAAATATGTCCGCAACCACC
>DSLMC04102__coassemble_1325_pt1 | contig 14070 bp, 9 predicted proteins | sample DSLMC04102__metabat2_low_PE_003 | metagenome-assembled genome bin DSLMC04102 | reverse complement strand
GGCGGGGAGCTTGAAAGGGAGGATTATACGATGGAGCGCGTTTATAATTTCGCGGCAGGCCCTTCGACGATGCCTGAATCGGCCCTCAAAAAGGCTGCATCCGAAATGCTGTGCTACGGTGACACCGGCGTGTCGGTCATGGAAATGAGCCACCGCGCCAAGATGTACATCGAGATCTGGGACGGCGCCATGGACATATTTAAAAAGCTGATGGGCGTGCCCGAAGGCTATACGGTGCTGTTCTTGCAGGGCGGCGCTACCGCTCAGTTCGCCGCCGTGCCCATGAACCTCATCGGCATCACCGGCAAGGCCGATTACGTCGATACCGGCTCGTTCGCCAACGGCGCAATGAAGGAAGCTCAGCGCTATGGCGACGTCAAGTGCGCCGCCTCCAGCAAGGCCGACGGCTACACCTACATACCCGAGCTGACGCGCGAGACGTTCCGCCCGGATGCCAGCTACGTGCACATAACCGGCAACAACACGATATTCGGCACGCGCTATGCCGCGCTCCCCGACACGGGCGATATACCGCTGTGCGCAGACCTGTCCTCGTGCATACTGTCCGAGCCGTACGACGTGAGCAAGTTCGGCGTGATATACGCCGGCGCTCAGAAGAACATCGGCCCGGCCGGCCTGACCGTGGTAGTCGTGCGCAACGACCTGATGGGCCACGCGCTGCCCATCTGCCCCAAGGTGTACAACTACACCACCGAGGCCGAAAAGGAATCCATGCTCAACACCCCGCCGACCTACTCGGTCTACATGGCCAAACTCTGCATGGAGTGGCTCGACAGCGTCGGCGGCGTACAGGCCATAGAACAGGTCAATATCGAAAAGTCCAAACTGCTCTATGACTTCATAGACAACTCCAAGCTCTTCAAAAACAACGTCGACCCGCGCTATCGCTCGCGCATGAACGTGACCTGCGTGACCGGCGACCCCGCGCTCGACGACGCGTTCGTAAAGGGCGCCGCCAAACACGGCCTGATCGCCCTCAAGGGCCATCGCCTCGTCGGCGGCATCCGCGCCAGCATCTACAACGCCATGCCGATCGAAGGCGTAAAGGCGCTCATCGACTACATGAAGCAGTTCGAACTCGAAAACGCCTGACCGGCAGGAGGAAGCAATATGTATCGCATACAGACGCTCAACGAGATCTCCGGCGTGATAAACCAGGTGTTCAACTCCGATTACGAGATCGGCAAGGACGTATCCCAGCCCGACGCAATAATCGTGCGCAGCGCCAAGATGCACGACATGGAACTGCCTGATACACTCACCGCCGTGGCGCGCGCCGGCGCGGGCTACAACAACATCCCCGTCGACAAGTGCTCACAGCAGGGCATAGTTGTGTTCAATACCCCCGGTGCCAACGCCAACGCCGTCAAGGAACTGGTCATCGCCGGCATGCTGCTGGCCGGCCGCGATATAATCGGCGGCGCCGAATGGGCGCGCACGCTCAAGGGTCAGGGCGACAAGGTGGGCGCACTCGTAGAAAAGGGCAAGGGCCAGTTCGTAGGCCCCGAGCTCAAGGGCAAAAAGCTGGCCGTCATAGGCCTGGGCGCCATAGGTACCATGGTCGCCAATACCGGCCGCGCACTCGATATGGACGTGTACGGCAATGACCCGTTCCTGTCGGTCGAACACGCGCTGCAGCTGTCGCGCGCGGTGCATGTCGTCAACCTTGATCAGCTGCTGGCATGCGCCGACATAGTGTCGCTGCACGTGCCGCTGATGGATGCCACGCGCGGCATGGTCAACGCCGACTACCTCGCCCGCATGAAGGACGGCGCGGTGCTGTTGAACTTCTCGCGCGGCGAACTGGTCGATTCCGACGCGGTGCTGGCCGCGCTCAAGTCCGGCAAGCTCCGCCGCTACGTGACCGACTTCCCCACTGACGACATGCTTTGCACCGAAGGCGTCATAGCGCTGCCCCACCTGGGCGCGTCCACGCCCGAGTCCGAGGACAACTGCGCCGAAATGGCCGCACGCCAGATCGTCGATTACCTCACCCGTGGCGCCATCGTCAATTCGGTCAACTACCCCGCCTGCGATCCGGGCACGACCGCCGGCCCCCGGCTGTGCGTGCTGCACGCCAACGTGCCCAACATGGTCGGCGCAGTGACCGGCCTGCTCGCCAGCAAGGGCATAAATATATCCAACATGGTCAACAAGTCGCGCGGCAACGTGGCCTACACCGTCATCGACGTCGATACCGCGATAGACGCGGCCACCGTCGACGCAATAGCCGCCGTGGACAACGTGTACAAAGTGCGGCTGATAGGCTGACCTGGACACAGACTGCCGTAAACACACCGGCGCTCGAAGCTTTGCCGCTCCGAGCGCCGGTTTCATTTTGGCCGGGGTAAACCGCACGAAATACGCGCGGCCGGCCGCAAAGCATGCGCGACCCGCCAGGCAGTGCGAGCCATAACTCTAACCCGCGCGATCTCCCTGCATGCGGCAGACGAGCGCGCTCAGACCGTTGCGGCGGCGCGGCCGACCTTAGAGCCCGTCCGGCCGTCGTTGACATGGGTGTACAGGACACATGCCTTATAGCTTGCAGGATAAATTATTTCGCTTTTCTGCTTTGACATGCGGCGCGTTGCCGGGCACACGCCGTTTGCGCACCTCAATATAAAAGCGCGGAGCCGCTCGCTTGCGCATGACCCCGCGCCGACCGCTCGCGCCCGGACAGCTGCACATGTATTTGCCGCTGCTTTGACGTGCGGCGCATTGCCGGGCATGCACCGCTTTCGCACCGCAATATAAAAGCGCGGAGCCGCTCATTTGCGCATGGCCCCGCGCCGACCGCTCGCGCCTGGACAGCTGCACATGTATTTACCACTGCTTTGACGTGCGGCGCATTGCCGGGCACGCACCGCTTGCGTACTGCAATATAAAAGCGCGGAGCCGCTCATTTTCGCATGGCCCCGCGCCGCACGCTCGTGCCCGGACAGCTGTACATGTATTCGCCGCTGCTTTGACATGCGACGCATTGCCGGGCACGCACCGCTTGCGTACCTCAATATAAAAGCGCGGAGCTACACGCTTTCGCATGGCCCCGCGCCGCCCGCACTTGTCCGGGCAGGTCTTCAGTCTAATTATCAGTTCTTGGGCGTCAGGCGCTCCAGGCCGCCCATGTAAGGCCGCAGCACCTCGGGTATGATGACCGAGCCGTCCTCCTGCTGGAACTGCTCTACTATCGCTGGCATCAGGCGGCTGGTCGCCAGGCCCGAGCCATTGAGCGTGTGCACATACTCGATCTTCTTGGTGTCGGCGCGGCGGAAGCGTATGTTGCCGCGGCGCGCCTGGTAGTCGTGCGCGTTGGACACCGACGAGCACTCCTTGTACTCGTTCATGCTGGGCAGCCACAGCTCCACGTCATACGTCGTCGCCATGGACGCCGAGCAGTCGCCCGCCGCCAGTTTGCTCAGCTGGAAGTGCAGGCCCAGCCCTTCAACCAGCGCGCATGCCTTGCGTATCAGCTCCTTGAGCATGGCGTCCGAATCCTCGGGCTTGGTGTAGCCGAACATCTCGACCTTGTTGAACTGATGGCCGCGGATCATGCCGCGCTCGCTCGCGCGGTACGTGCCCGCCTCGCGCCGGTAGCACGGCGTGTACGCAAACAGCTTGCGCGGCAGCATGCTCTCGTCGAGTATCTCGCCGCGGTACAGGTTGATGAGCGCCGTCTCGGCCGTGGGCAGCATGAACCGGAAGCCCTCCTCGTTGAGGCGATAGACGTCATCCTCGAACTTGGGGAACTGGCCCGCCGTCAGGCCGCACTCATACGTCAGCATGTGCGGCGGCAGCATGAACTCATACCCATCCGCGATATGCGTATTTATAAAGTAGTTCAGCAGCGCCCACTCCAGCTGTGCGCCCAGTCCGGTGTACAGCCAGTAGCCGTTGCCGCCCATCTTGACGCCGCGCTCGTAGTCGATCAGGCCCAGGCTCTGGCACAGCTCGACGTGGTTCTTGCCCTCGTAGGGCAGGTGCGGCTTCTCGCCGAACGTGTATACCACGCGGTTGTTCTCCTTGCCGCCGGCCACCACGTCGTCAGCGGGCAGGTTGGGCAGCGCCAGCATGAACTTCTCTATCGCGTTTTCGAGTTCGGTCTGCTTTTCGTCGAGCTGCTTTACGCGCTCGGCCATGCCTTTGAGCTGCTCAAGCAGCGGCGCGGTGTCCTGGCCCTGCTTGCGCAGCGCGGGTATCTGCTTGTTGAGCTTGTTGCGCTCGGCCTTTATACCCTCGTTTTCGGCCAGTATCGCGCGGCGCTCCTCGTCCCACTTGAGCAGCTCGGTGAAGTCGGCGTCGTAACCACGCTTGGCCAGGCCGGCCTTAACGTAGTCCGGATCGCGGCGAATCAGATTCAGATCCAGCATAGTGTTCCCCTCCAAGTCATGTTCATAGGTCCTGCGAAAAAAATAAGCCCCTGCCTGACGCAGGGGCGAAATATCTTCCGCTGTACCACCCTAATTAAGCCGCTTCAGATACGGCCCTTTATGCGCTGTATCGGGCGCGCCCGCGCGGCTCATCGCCGCCCGCTCCCGGCTGGAAATCGCGCGCCCCGGGCACGGCTCACACCTGCCGCCGCTTCTCTTGAGCCCGTTGCACGCGCGAGCTTGCCGTTCGTCGCGTTATGTCTATTATAGGCCATTTTCCCGAAATTGCAAGTAAATTTTCATGTAGCGCCGCCACGCAGTGCCAGGCGCGCCCGGCAGTCCGCTGTGCATGTGCCCATGTCACGCGGGCCTGCGCTGCCGCGCTGCTTCCCGAAATTGCAAGCAAATTTTCATGTAGCGCCGCCACGCGGTGCCAGGCGCGCCCGGCAGTCTGCTGTGCATGTGCACATCTCGCGCGGGCCTGCGCGCAACCACGCTGCCGCAAGTCTGTGCGCATATATCCGCGCCCGCACCGCACGCGCCGCCAACTCCGCGCTGCGCCAGATGCCGCCGCGCTGGTCACTCCGGCGCAGCGCTGGCCAGGCAGACGCCGCATTTGGCTACTTTGGCATGGCGACAACTGATGCGCCGCAGGCGTTTATTCGGCCGCCGCCGCGTCATCTGCGGGCTGCGCCGCCGCGTCGCCGCCATCTATGCGCCGGCACTCCAGATAGAAGCGCTTCTCGTGCGCCTCGCCCATGGAGAACGTCTTGCGCGGCAACGCGCCGCCCTGCTCCACCGCCGGGAACAGCGTGCGCTTGTCCATAGGCTCCAGCAGCACCCCGCAGCAGCCCTCTCGCGACGCCAGCTGTCTGAGCGACTGCTCGCCGTGCACAAAGTCCAGTTTGACCTCGGGATGCAGCTTGACCCACTCGTCCAGGAAGCTCTGCAGCGTGCCCACATCAATCGGATAGCGCGAGCCGGTCACGGTCACGGCCATGTTGCTTGCGCCGTTGACAAACCGGAACACATGCCCCGCGCGCGCGCCGCGCTCCATCTTCATGCCGCCGCGCTCACACCACGCTCCGAAGTCGCGCACCAGCACGCCCATGTCCGCCCCAAACAACACCCGGTGCACCGGCTCGAACACCAGCGCATCGCTGTGCAGATTGACCAGCTCGCACAGCGCAAACCGCGCCGGGTGATTCTCGCGCTGCTCGGGCGTGAGCGAGTCGCGCATGTCCAGCCAGCACTGGCGCGCGGTCGCCAGCGAGTGATTGCCGTCGCCGACGGCTATAAATATGTCGCCCGAGCGCGCCCGCAGCTCCGCCATGGCGCCCAGCACGAACTCTACGGCCTCGCCCTCGACGGCCCAGCCCCGGATATGTCCGCCGCCCTGCATAAGATCAAAATCGTACAACTTTTCCAGGCTCTCGCGCATCTCGTAGAGCGGCTCAATCACCGTGCGCTCATAGTCGTCCAGCAGCATCATTATGTGCGGCAGCTCTATGCACGCGCCGCGGCGTATCCTGACGCGCGGCGGTATGCGCTCCAGTATCGTGCCTTCGGTCGCCCGCACCGGCGAACGCGACCCCGCCTCAAAGTCATACGCCTCCAGGTCGACCGGCGCGACCAGGCCCACACGCGCGCCATGTTCGCATTCGCGCTCCACCAGCACGAACCCGTGCACGCGCGGCACCAGCACGCCTTCGCTCAGATAGCGCCGCATCCGGGCATTTATATCCGCAATGCGCGCATCGCCCTCGTCCAGGAACGCCTCGGGGTATATCAGGCCCAGCGTCGACGGCGCGTCGCCGACTTCGCGTTCGACCTCGTGCCAGTACTCGGGCTCGGACGTGTACTGGTCACACGCCACGACCGCCCACTTGCTCATGTCAACGCCCTCTGCAGGCAGGTATATGTCATCCACAGCCAGGCATACGTCGGTATGCAGTTCCATGTTGCGCCTCCTAATCGATTGCCGGCGCGCGCCGGCCTGTCAATACAGATTTTAACATCGCCAGCGCGCGCCATATAGTATATTTATGTAAATTATAAACGCTGATATTCACATTACCCGCATTCGGCAGTTCTACCTGCGGCGTTGCATGCGCTTGATGCGGCACACTCCAGCGTAACCCGCGGCGTTGCATGCGCTTGACGCGGCGTTGCGTTATGCTCGCCGCCGCTCTCGCCAGCGTAACCCACAGCATCGCATGAATACTTGCCGTCATTCTCGCCGGCGTAGCCCGCGGCGTTGCATGCGCTTGACGCGGTACACTCCAACGTAACCCGCGGCGCTGCGTTATGCTCGCCGCTACTCTCGCCAACGTAACCCGCAGCGTTGCATACGCTTGACGCAGTACACTCCAGCGTAACCCGCGGCGTTGCGTTATGCTCGCCGTATCCCTCGCCAGCACAACTAGTGTGCATCGCACGATGCTTGCCGTCGCTCTCGCCAGCACACCTCCGCGACGCTGCATACGCTTGACGCGGCACACGCCAGCGCAACCGCGGCGTTGTATTATGCTCGCCGCCACTCTCGCCTGCGCCAGTTACGTCACCGCGCGGCGCTTGCCGCTGAGCCGGCCGGCATAACCTGCACAACGACATGCAGTCTACTGATGGGCACGCCGTCGCGGCATTCCATGCGCCCACACGCTGCCCACGCCTAGACGGCCCGCAATGCGAACTCATCCAACGGACGCATCCGGCACAGCTTCACTACCTGCGGCTGTGCTTGCCGGGACGACTGCGCGGCACAGCCGGCTCGTCGTGCGGCGGATGACGGTCTGCATGCGCCCGACGCGTGGGCACGTAGACCTTTACGTCGTCGTCCTCATGCGACTCGGGCGGCACGGCATGGCGCGGTCCAGACCTGGGACCGCCGCGCTTGCCCTGGCGCGCAGAACGACCGCGCGCAGCGCTGCGGCGCTTCTGATCGCGCGCGCGGTTGGCGCTTACAACCACCAGCAGCACTATCACCAGGCACACCGCCGCCGCCAGTATGTACGTCAGCACGCGATTGATCGCGCTGTCGTATGCGCGCAGCGTGGTCGGCGACATCGTCGCGGCAGGCGTAGGCACGGGCGTGGGCGTGGGCGCCGGGCTGGGCGTAGCCGCGCCCAACGAGATCGTGATCGGCCCGGCTATGGCCTCGCGCGTCGCGCCATCGGACTGCGTCATAGTGGCCACAAACGTGAACATCTCATAGCCGGTCACGGTGTACTGCGCGGTTATGGGCATGCTCTCGCCGGCGCGCAGCGTGTCGACATGGGTTATCGCGCCGCGCGTGCGCTCCATGACGTCTATGCCGGTTATGTCCGAGGAGCCGCCGTTGCTCAAAAGCAGCGTAAACGTGACCGTATCGCCGCTGTACACCGCGGTCTTGTCGGCCTGCGCGCTGAGCGTCAGCCCGGCCTCGTCGGTCTCGCTGACCACGTCTATCGTAAGCGAATTGGACACGGCCGTCACATCGCTGCCGGTGGTGTCCTTGGCGGTTATGGTGAACTTGAACGTCGTGCGCGACTGTATGCGCACCGACTTGGCATAGACCGTGTCGTTGCCCGCGCGCAGATCGTCTATGAAGCCCAGGTCGCCCAGCACCTGATCGCTGAGCTGTATCTTGCGGTAGCCCACGTTGCCATTGTTTATCAGCTTGCAGCGCAACATCACGGTGTCGCCCGGATTGACCAGCGTCGCGTCAGACTCAAGCACGACCTCCAGGCTGGGTTGCGCGATCTTTATCGACGAAGCGGCGATGTCCTTTTGCACTATGTCCTGGCTACCCTCGTATGAATAGCTGACGCTGGGCGCGCTGGTGAGCGCCGTCGAGCCCACGGTGACGCGCTTGGTGAACGTCTTTTTCTCGTCCACGCCCAACTTATCGAGCGTACCCACCTCGCCAAACAGCGAGTCGGTTATGCTGATGTCGACCAGCGGCACATTGCCGGTGTTCTTTACGGTATACGTCAGCGTCACGCGCTGGCCGGGCTGCGCATATGTCATCGACTGCGAGCGGCTGAACTCCAGATCCGGGCGCATGCTCACCCGCTCAACGCTGACCGCCACCGGCTTTTTGCGCTGCTGTTCATACAGCGGATCGCCCTTGGCCAGCACATACGTCACGTTGACCCGCGCCTCGCCGGCGTCCAGCATCGCGTCAGTCACCTCTATCTCGCCCGACCAGGTCTTGCGCTCGCTCAGGTCGAGGTCGTAGGGCCCCCACAGCACATTGCCCGCATCGTCGCTCAGCGTCACATCGCCTATCACATCGTCGCCCTGATTTATCAACTCGACGCGCGCCTGATAGCTGCCCGCCACCGTAAGCTCATCCGTATCCAGCGTCAGCGTGGCCTCAAGCGGGTCGTATTGTTCCTGTTCCTCCAGCGCCGCGGCCTCAAGCGCATTGGCCACTATACCCGCAGGCGCTCCCAGGGCCGGCGCACACAGCGACAGCGCCATCAGCGCTACCAGCGCCATAAACACGCCGAGCATCCCGCCGTGTCCGTCATGCATTGCCACTGTTTCCGCCTCCCTTCACGCATTTGTCGCACATATATAAGTACAGTTTATTTTATGACAGCCATCCCTGCTTGTCAAGTTCGCGCCCGAATCGGCGTTTTACAGTAGCACATTTGTTGCATTTGTCACCGTATCGTCATTAAAGCGTAGTATTTGGCGGCGACTTCGCGCAAAACAGCGCTCAACACCCAACAGGCAGCCCAACCGCACCGCGTCACTAACCGCATGGATGCCGGCACTGCACTCCCGCGCCCGTGACGGCGCCGCATGTGGACGTGCGCCCGCGCTGGCAGATCCATAAGGGCCTTGCCAATCAGCAGCGCCCTGGCCTGATTAGGCTGCCGCGCGGCTTGACATGCTGACGGCCCAGCCATAAATCGCCAAAGCGAGCCAAAAGTCATGCCGCCAATGCAGGCGGTGCGCTCGCCGGTTGAACTGACAGGCGCGCCAGACGCAGGCCCATAATATAAATTCGGTCGAAACGGCAGGCCGGTGCCTGTCGCAAATTTGGGCGCGGCGTTAATGCGTACGCCCGTCGAAGTGGCGGTCGCAGCGGCAGGCCTTCGTTTCCCGACGGCTGGGCGCAGCGTCGATACGGCCATAATTCGGCAATGGTGATTTCAGCGGCGGATTAGCATTTACCGGCGCCTGGCCATATCTGCAAGGTAGATCATGCATTGACAAAACACTCTGCGGCGGCAAGCCGTGCGTTTACAGAACCCTCTGCGGCAGCAAGCCATGCGCCGGCAGACGCCCGTTACCGGCAGCGCGCAATCACGCCGCGCAGACGCGCACGCTCCAAGCATGTGATGGATGCTGACGATACCCGCTCCGCGGCTGCACGCCGCCCAATTTGAGCCGCCGACGCATGGCGAAGCTCGCCGTGCACAGCTAAAGGCGTGAGTTCGCTCCGTAAATTGGCTTGGCCGCTTCCCGAGCCTATCCGCTTCCAGGCACAAAAAAGCCCGCTCCCATTGTGGAAGCGGGACAAATCAAATCCCATGAGTGCCGTCTGCTCCGTCTTTTTCACCCGCCACGCTGGCAGGGCGGTGCCCTACAGTCGCTTGCTGCCGTCCCCTGGCACCCCGAAGGGCGGGGGCATGACATCCACGATCTGACGCGGGCTCCATTTTATGAAGTGTCGGTAAAAACAAGAACATAACGTACACCACAGGATATCTGGCGAATTGTACGACCTGACTGCACGCCCGGCCCGGCGTCACCGCCTCACCGGCTGCATTTTTATCGGGCAAGCAAATTATACAGCCTTACACCCCAACTGTCAAGTGCATCTAACCATTTGTCATGTTTTTTCAATATTTTAGCGTGCCCGCCTCATATGCGCCGCTGCACGATCTCGCCCGCGCGCTTGTATATCATGCCCTCGCCGACGTAACCGCGCACGCTCGAGGTCGGGTACACGCTCGCGCGCCGGCCTATCACCGTGCCCGGATTCAGCACGCTGTTGCAGCCGATCTCGGCCCCGTCGCCCAGCAGCGCGCCCAGCTTCTTGAGACCCGTGTCCAGCCTGACCTCGCCCATGCGCACCGATACCGGCGTCTTGTCGCTCTTGACATTGGACGTTATCGAGCCTGCGCCCATGTGCGCCTTGTAGCCCAGTATCGAATCGCCGACATAGTTGTAGTGCGGCGTCTGTACGCCGTCGAACAGTATGCAGTTTTTCAATTCCACAGAGTTGCCCACGACGCAGCCCCGGCCCACCAGCGCCGCGCCGCGTATGAACGCACAGTGCCGCACTTCGGTGCCCGCGTCGATTATCGCCGGCCCGCCTATGTACGCCGAACCAAACACATGCGCATCTCTGTGCACCCACACGTCCTCGGCCACGCGCTCAAACTCGGTCCCATCCAGCTGCGCGCCCAACTCGAGTATGAAGCCCTTCAGCTCGCCCAGCACCTGCCACGGATACTCGCAGCCCGCCAGCAGTGCCGCCGCGCGCGTGTGCTCCAGATCGAACAGCGCCGCCGTCGTCAGTTCATATACCGATCCACCCATCTTGTGACGTCCTCCCATCGTATATCTTATGCGTGCGTTGCGCGGCGTATTCACTCATGCGCATATGTCGCGCATCAAATTCGTCCAAAAACTGCGCGCGCGACTCCATCCGGCAGGAAACCGGCACGCACGCGGCGTATTCAGATAATCGAAATCAATTTTGCAAAGGAGCATTACCATGAGCAAACAGATACTGCATACCGATTCCGCACCGGGCGCCATCGGCCCGTACTCCCAGGCGACTCGCATCGCCGACTTCGTGTTCACCAGCGGTCAGCTCGGCATAGACCCCGCCACCGGCAAACTCGCCGACGGCGTGCAGGCGCAGGCCGCTCAGTCCATGCGCAACATAGGCGCGATACTCGCCGCCGCCGGCCTGGATTACGCCGCCATCGTCAAGACGACCATATTCGTAAAAGATCTGGCCGACTTCAAGACCGTGAACGACGTCTACGCGTCCTTCTTTGAGGGCGACTATCCGGCGCGCAGCTGCGTGCAGGTCGCCGCGCTGCCCATGGGCGGACTGGTCGAGATCGAGTGCATCGCGCGCGCCTGAAACCCGCGGCGCTGCCGGCTCAAAACATATCGAATGGCATTTGACGAGCGCGCACTGGCAAAGTGCGCGCTTGCGCTTTGCAGCCGCGTCTGGCGGTTGGCTTCATACTGTCTTGCGCCGCGTTTGGCATATCGCATGACTTGCGCTTTGCCGGTGCGCCCGGCTTTTGGCTTCATACCGCCTTGCGCCGCGTTTGGCATATAGTGTGACTTGCGCTTTGCCTACGCGCCCGACTGTTGGCTTCATATCGCCTTGCGCCGCGTTTGGCATATCGCATGACTTGCGCTTTGCCGGTGCGCCCGACTTTTGGCTTCATACCGCCTTGCGCCGCGTTTGGCTTGTCGCACGACTTGCTGACGCGGTTTGTCATGCATCTCAGGGTCTTCCGTCTGTCTCATGCTTTGCCGCCGCTTCGCACAACTGTTTGCATTGCGTGCAGTCTTTTGCTTACAGCGCAGTTTGCCGCTTTGAAGAGCGATTTTTCAGCTTTCGCATTTCCCGGCCATGTCACAGTCTTACCGCGTAGTGCGGATTTCGCAATGCCATATGGCTTATGCTTATAACGTCGTGCCCGTATAATCCCGGTTGTCCCCGCAACACATTTTGCCGTCCCGCGCAGATTTCGCCATGCCGCACGGCTCATGCGCCTGCATCGTGTTCGCAATATCCCGGTTGCCATCGCAGCCGATTTTGCCGTGCCGCGCGGCTTTTGCGCAATTACTCCGCAACCCGCGGCTCGCGCCACGCGTTCAACGCAAAAGAACGGCGCGCACCGCCCGCCGTTCTTCAATTGCCTCCAGTTTGGGATCAGTCGGCTACTTCCATCTGAACGCGCTCGATCTGCGCGCCCAGCGAGCGCAACTTCTGCTCCAGGCACTCGTAGCCGCGGTCTATAAAGCGCACGCCGCTTATCTCAGCCACGCCCTCGCACCCCAGCGCCGCCACCACCAGCACCGCGCCTGCGCGCAGATCGCTGGCGTGCACGCGGCAGCCTGTCAGCCTGTCCACACCCTCTATTATCGCTATCCGGTCCATCACGCGGATGTTTGCGCCCATGCGCAGCAGCTCCTCGGCGTACTTGAACCGGCTCTCATATATCGTCTCGTTTATGACCGACGAGCCGCCCGAAGTGCACAGCAGCGCCGTTATCGGCTGTTGCAGATCGGTCGGGAAGCCCGGATAGTACTGGGTCTTTATCGTCACGCCGCGCGGCCGGCCGCCGGTGGCGCGCACATGTATAACGTCCTCCTGGCTGTGCACATATATGCCCATCTCCAGCATCTTTGCGGTCAGCGCCTCCATGTGCGTGGGTATGACGCCATGTATCTCGACATCGCCATGCGTCGCGGCCGCAGCCAACATCAGCGTACCGGTCTCTATCTGGTCGGGTATTATTGCATAGCGCGTGCCGTGCAGCGTGCGCACGCCCCGCACGCGTATCGTGTCGGTGCCCGCGCCTTTTACCGAGGCGCCCATGCTGTTGAGGAAGTTGGCCACATCGACCACATGCGGTTCGCGCGCGGCGTTATGTATCTGCGTGACGCCCTGCGCCTTGACCGCGGTGAGCATGGTGTTGATCGTCGCGCCGACGCTGGGCATATCGAGGTACACCTCGCCCCCCAGCACCTGATCGCTGTCTACATACATCACGCCCGCATTGCTGGTATAGTTTACATTCAGCGTGCGCAGGCCCTTTATGGTCTGATCGATGGGCCGCGAACCTATGTTGCAGCCGCCGGGCATCGGCACCTCGGCTCTCCCGAACCGCCCCAGCAACACGCCCAACAGGTAGTACGACGCCCGCATGCGACATGTAAGACTCAGCGGCGGCTTATACGAATTCAGCGTGCGCGCGTCGATGCGCATCACGCGGTTTTCAAACGACACCTGCGCGCCCAGCTCGGTAAGCATTTCCGCCAGCACGTACACGTCGTCGATCTCGGGCAGGTTCTCGATATATGACACGTCGTCGGCCAACAGTGCCGCAGGTATTATCGCCACAGCGGCGTTCTTGCCGCCGCTGACGTTCACGCTGCCGCGCAACGGCTGTCCGCCGCGAATTCTGAGCACATCTTCAATCGCCATATCGTAAATCCGGCCAGGTAAAGCCGGCTCACCTCCTGCACCGCGCGGCGCGCCGCGCGACTTGTCAAAGCGGGATGTGCGCAAGCGCGCACGAAACACGCCGGCCCGCCTTCATTAATATGTGCGGGCGACGCTCCACAGTATCTAATTATACACATTTTTACGCCGCCGTGCAACCTTTTGCTGACGTTTAGTCTGCATTTGATGTGCTTACACTGTTAAGCTGATGTCAATCCTGCTTAAATTGGGGTAAATTATGCAAGATTTAACACCGCGCCTTCACCGGCCGCGCTGTAACGCGCCGCGCAACGCGCGAATAGTATAAACCATCCGGGAGGTGAGCCGATTTGGAAAATCGGAATATCTGGGACATGGGCGCCCAAATGGACGCATTTGAAACCTTTAACGCAGGCAGCTCCGGCCAGTCCGCGGCCAACATGCAATCCAATACATACGCCGGCCAGTCCGCGGCCGACATGCAGTCCGATACATACGCCGGCC
>DSLMC04102__coassemble_1309_pt1 | contig 14252 bp, 12 predicted proteins | sample DSLMC04102__metabat2_low_PE_003 | metagenome-assembled genome bin DSLMC04102 | reverse complement strand
GTACCCCGAGCGCCACGGCATCGTAAACAACGAACAACCGGTGCTGTGTCAGACCAACACGCAATGGGAACTGTTCGCACGCGCGATAAAATCGCCCACGCTGTTCGACCTGGCACACGCAAAGGGCCTGCGCACCGCATGCGTGTTCTGGCCGGTGTGCGCAGGCAACAAGTCGATAGACTACCTGCTGGCAGAATACTGGCCTCAGTACGGCGAGAGCGTCCGCCAGAGCTACATTGACGCCGGCGCGCAGCCCGAGGTCATGCGCATAGTCGACCGCTACATGCCCATGAACGTGCCCCGCCTCCACCCCGAGGCCGATGCGTTCATAAACGCCTGCGCCGCCGACATGATACGCGAGTTCAAACCCAACCTGATGCTGATACACCCCGCCAACATCGACGACTATCGCCACAAGACCGGACTGTTCTCCGACAAAGTCACGCATGGCCTGCATGAGATAGACATCTGGCTGGGCGAACTTATCCGCGCCTGCCGCGACGCCGGCATATACGACGACACTGACTTCTTCATCGTCAGCGATCACGGTCAGCTGGGCATAGTGCGCACCGCCTCGCCCAACGTGATGTTCGCGCGCCACGGCCTCATAGACGTCGGCCCCGACGGGCAGATAACCGATTACCGGGCATTTTGCAAGTCAGCGGCGCTGTCGGCCCAGATCTACCTGCGCGATCCCGACGACCGCGCCACTTACGACAAGGTGTACGCACTGCTCAACGACATGTGCCGCGACGGCGTCTGGGGCATAGGCCGCGTCTACACTGCCGAGGAGGCGCAGCGTGAAGAGCACCTTTCCGGCGGTTTCTCGTTCGTAATAGAAACCGACGGCTACACGTCGTTCACCAGCGACTGGCGCGAACCGTATGTCCATCCGCTGGATATCAGCGACTACCGGTTCGGTCGGGCGACCCATGGCCACCTGCCCGATAAGGGCCCCCAACCCACGCTGCTGGCGTTCGGCCCCGACATACGCCCCGGCGCCGTAGTCGAGCGCGCAGCGCTGGTCGACGAACCGGCCACGATAGCGCGCGTGCTTGGACTTGAGTTCGGCGACATCGACGGCAAAGTCATAGAGGGCATACTGCGCTGATATTCTTCGCCGCACCGACGGCCAACGCCATACAATGCCGAGCTGCATTTGCCGGTATGCCCGGCCGTGTAAAGCCGCCGCGCCGACGGTCAACGCCATACAGTGCCAAGCCGCGTTTGCCGGTATGTACGGCCGTGTAAAGCCGCCGCACCGACGGTCAACGCCATACAATGCCAAGCCGCGTTTGCCGACATACTCACCGTGTAAAGCCGCCGCGCTAACGGCCAATACCATGCAATGCCGGGCAGCGTTTGCCGACATACCCATCGTGTAAAGCCGCCGCGCCAACGGCCAACACCATGCAATGCCGGGCAGCGTTTGCCGACATACCCACCGTGTAAAGCCGCCGCGCTAACGGCCAACGCCATACAATGCCGGGCAGCGTTTGCCGACATACCCACCATGTAAGGCCGTCGCGCCAACGGCCAACACCATATCATGCCGAGCCGCGTTTGCCGGCATGACCGGCCGCGTAAAGCCGCCGCGCCCACACCGGCCGGCAGTCATGTGGCTGAACCACATGACTCCGCAATCCGGAAAACCGGCTTTATCAGATCGTCCAATCAAACCCGGGCCTGACCCGTTGCCGTTCGGGCGAGTCCGCCGTAAATTGTCCGCGCATATCGCGCATGGTCCGGTCATATTGATAGTCAAGCGACAACGCGTCCCCCTAACGCGTGCCGCAAACGTCGAAAGAAAGTGATGAGCCATGCCGGTATTAAACTGCCGCTGCGGTCAATGCGGCGATACAATGTGTTCCCGATGCCCCATGCGCGGCATGTGCGTATGGTTCACTGGCCCGACCGGAGCCACGGGCATGACAGGTCCTGCGGGTCCCACTGGCCCAATTGGTCCAACCGGCCCAACTGGTCCTACCGGCCCTACCGGGCCCACCGGAGTAACCGGCCCCACCGGAGTAACCGGGCCCACCGGAGTAACCGGCCCCGCCGGTCTGAGCACAATGACCGGCCCTACCGGCAGCACCGGAACTACCGGCCCTACCGGGCCTACTGGGCCTACTGGCCCCACTGGTCCCACCGGCCCAACTGGCCCTGCCGGACCCGCCGGAGTAACCGGCCCCGCCGGTCTGAGCACAATGACCGGCCCCACCGGCAGCACCGGTGCAACCGGCCCTGCCGGACCAACTGGTCCCACCGGTCCCACCGGACCCACTGGTGCGACCGGGCCGGCCGGTCCGGCAGGCGCAGACGGCCTGAACGGAGTCGATGGTCAGGATGGCGCCGACGGAACGGATGGCAAGGATGGCGCGGATGGCCTGAACGGAGCCGATGGCAGGGACGGCGCGACCGGCCCCACAGGTCCAACCGGCCCTACTGGTTCCACAGGTCCTACCGGTTCTACCGGGCCTACTGGCCCGATTGGTCCCACCGGGCCCACCGGAGCTACCGGCGCTACCGGGCCGACCGGAGCCACCGGGCCGGCGGGTGCTGACGGCCTGAATGGCGCAGACGGCAGGGACGGCGCCGACGGGTCAGATGGCAGGGATGGCGCGGATGGTCTGGATGGCGCCGACGGAGTTGACGGTGCGACCGGGCCGACTGGGCCCACCGGCCCCACCGGCCCAACCGGCCCGACAGGAGCCACCGGCCCTACTGGTCCAGCCGGTGCGGATGGATTGAACGGAGCCGACGGTTCAGCCGGAGCCATCGGGCCCACCGGCCCCACCGGAGCCACTGGCGCAACCGGACCTACCGGGCCAACCGGTCCCACTGGCCCCACCGGAGCACAGCCTGAGGAGTCCTTTGCGTCATTTGCCAATCTGCAGGCGATCTGGAACCCGAACAGCCTTATAGACATGTTTCCGGATACTACCGATCCGACCGGCAACATAACGCAACTCGACACCTCTCGCATATCGCTTGAACCGGGCTACTACCTGATAGCATACAGCGTATCGGCAATATACCGCACCGCAAGCTATATGCAGATAACGCCGTACTACAATGGCGGGCCACACCTGGAGACCAGCGTATATTTTGCCACCAGCATAAACGGCTCGTCGGCATGCGGCTCAGCGCACATGATTATATATGTGCCCTCCCAGACGACGCTGAGCCTGTACTACACCAGCCCCGCACAGGCCACCGATGGCACCGTCAACATGACTATAGTAAAACTCAACCGTCAATAGCGGCGACCGGCATATCCGTCCGTCGGCCGCTCTACCGGCCCCGGCGCGCTGAGCGGGCATCCTGTCCCGTTCAAGCGCCGGGGCTGGTTTATGCAGTATTATTCGATGTGGCGGCATACATTGCGCAGTTGCCCGACTGCCAACGCCGTCGATCCGCTCACGCCTATGCGCATTCACAAGCGGCGATCCATTGGACGCAGTCATGACTTTGAGGAGGCGCACCGCGTCCCCGCGATTGCTGCGACGCCGCCATGCGCGCACGCCTTTAGAAGCGGCTTGCATTGCGCCCGAACGCATCGGAGGCAACGGTTCAGCCGGCGCACCATGTTCATTCTGCGGCGGCAGGCTGTACCAGCCGCATATGACTGCGCGTACAGCTTCCCCAAGGTTGCGGCGACGCCACCATGCGCGCACGCCTTTAGAAGCGGCTTGCATTGCGGCCGAGCGCATCAGCGGCAACGGTTCAGCCGGCGCACCATGTTCATTCTGCGGCGGCAGGCTGTGCCAGCCGCATATTACTGTGCGTACAGCTTCCCCGAGGTTGCGGCTACACCAACATGCGCGCACGCCTTTAGAAGCGGCTTGCATTGCACCCGAGCGCATCAGCGGCAACGGTTCAGCCGGCGCACCCTTGTTCATTCTGCGGAGGCAGACTGTGCCAGCCGCATATTACTGCGCGTACCTCGTCCCGCCGCATGCGCCGGCCGCATGGCGCATGTCGTGCTTGTCAAAACCGCTGTCATGTATTATAATAATTTTGTCGATGTGAAAATAAACGCCGGAAGAGGTGTTGCATATGTGGAGCATTATCGCAACCTGGGACTTTGCGCAGACGCCGGTGAGCACCGTCGCGCAGCTGCTGGGCGACGGCGCAAGCGCGCTGGATGCCGTCGTCAAGTGCGGTTCAATGGTCGAGGACGACGAAAGCGTGGACACAGTGGGCTATGGCGGACTGCCCAACGCTCGCGGTGAGCTGGAGCTGGACGCCGCCATAATGGATGGCCGCGCATTGGACATCGGCGCGGTCTGTGCGCTCAAGCGCCATCGCCATGCGCTTGAAGTCGCGCGCAAGCTGCTCTATCAGCGCCATAACATGCTCGTGGGCACGCCCGCCGACGAGTTCGCAGAGGCGCATGGCCTGCCGCCGACCGAAATGCTGACCGAAAAGGCGCTTGAAAAATATCGCAAGCTCGCCGCTGAACGGCCAGGCGAGCTGTTCGGCCACGACACTGTGGGCATAGTCGCCCTGGGCCGCGACGGCAACATCGCCGCCGGCACGTCCACCAGCGGCATCGGCCTTAAAATGCCCGGACGCGTAGGCGATTCACCGCTGCCCGGTTGCGGATACTACGCCGACAACGCCTCGGGCGGTGCCGCCGCGACCGGCATGGGCGAGGACATAATGCGCACATGCACCTGCTTTTACGCATGCGAGCTGCTGCGCGCCGGCGCAAGCGCTCAACAGGCGGCCGATGGCGCCGTGCTGCGCGCCCACCAGGAGCTGACCCGCCGTGGTCGCGAGAGCGGCAACGTGGCGTTGGTGGTGATGGACAAGTCCGGCAACTTCGCCGGCGCCGCCAATCACGAGGGCTTCGCCTTCGCCGCCGCAAGCGAGACCTGTCCGCCCAAGCTCTACAAGGTACAGCCAGTGATAACCCGCCAGTCGTCAAATACCAAGCTTGAAATCTACAACAACATAGCGCCATGACCACGCTGCGCCGCGCCCGGGATCGCATGCCGGACGCGGCGCTTGTTTGCATGTACTCGCGCGGCACGCGTACTCGCCGCGCTGCGGCCCCCGCCGAATGCTACATCGTTTATCGCAGATTAAAGCCTTGCGCACGCACGGGTCTGCGGTGAAAGATTGAACTGCCGACAGACTAAGCTGCACATTGCGCTCTCGCGCGTAGCTGCGGCGTCCGATTGAACCGCCGACAGCCTGAGCCGCGCTTTGCGCTCGTGCGGAGCTGAGGGGTCCGACTGAACCGCCGACAGCCTAAACCGCGCATCGCGCATGCGTGCGGAGCTGCGGTGTCCGACTGAATTGCCGCCAGTTTGCGCACGTGCGCGGGTATGCGGCGTCCGACTGAACTGCCGCAAGCCTGAGCCGCGCTTTGCGCGCACGGAGCTGCGGTGCCCGATTAAACCGCCGCAATTCTAAGCCGCACCTTGTGCTCATGCGGAGCTGCGGCGTCCGACTCAAATACCGCCAGCCTTAACCGCACCTTGCGCTTACGTGGATCTGCGGTGTCCGACAGAATTGCAGCCAGACTGAGCCGTGCCTTGCGCTCGCACATGCGTCTACGGCGTCCAACTGAACCGCCGCAAGCCTGAGCCGCGCATTGTTCACGCGCGCGTAGCTGCGGCGTCCGACTAAATTGCCACCAACCTGAACCGCGCTTTGCGCTCGCACGGAGCTGTGGCCACGAACACATCGCATAGGTCAACGCATTATAAAACTGCTTCCGCGCTGCGCTCACAGCGGAAGCAGTTTTGTGTATTTGATTCAAGTTAAAGCGCGACTTAGCCCAGCGCTACGTCCAGCAGCATCATGAGTGCAAATCCCAAAGCCACGCCTATCGTGCCGGTGTTGGTGTGGGGCTCGCTCTGAGATTCGGGTATCAGTTCCTCCACGACTACATATATCATCGCGCCCGCTGCAAATGCCAGTATGAACGGCAACAGCTGCGATATAGCCGACGTAAGCATCAGCGTTGCCACCGCGCCCAACGGTTCCACTACGCCCGACAAAAAGCTATAGCCGAACGCCTTGCCCCGGCTCATCGACGCGCTGCGCAGTGGCATCGATATTATCGCGCCCTCCGGCACGTTCTGTATCGCTATGCCCGCCGCCAGCGTCAGCGCACCCGCCGTGGATACCGCGCCGCCCTCGCCCAGCATGCCCGCCAGCACTACGCCCACCGCCATGCCCTCGGGCAGATTGTGCAGCGCGACCGCCAGCGCCAACATGGCCGTGCGGTTCAATCGCGAATGCGCGCCTTCCGGCTTATCTGTATTCAGATGCAGATGCGGTATCAGCATGTCCAGCCCCAGCAGGAATCCCATGCCCGCCAGGAATCCGCCCACTGCCGGCAGCCACGCCGGACTGCCCGCCGCCTCTGCCATGTCCATGGCCGGTATCAACAGCGACCATACCGACGCCGCTATCATCACGCCCGATGCAAAACCCAACAGCGCCTTCTGTGGCTCAGCCCCTATGTCGCGCCTGAGCACGAACACCGATGCCGCGCCCAGCGTCGTGCCCAGCAACGGCAGCATAAGTCCCACCAGTATGCCCATGTCCATAACCAGTCACCTCCGGCTCATGCGGCCTGTATGCCGCCGGCGTATATTATATACACCGGCCGCGTTCGACTTAAACCGACATCACACCCGCCTGGGCTGCTCAAAACCTCTGGCCGCGCCGCTTTAATCGCCTGCGTGCAGGCGCGTTGCGCGGCTGGCTGCGGTCGGATTTGGCCGACGGTGTGCGCAATTGCATGGGTTGAACGGCTGGTTGCTGTCTGATTTGGCCGACGATTTGCACAATTGCACTGGTTGAACGGCTGGTTGCTGTCTGATTTGGCCAGCGATTTGCGCAATTGCATGGGTTGAATAGCCGGTTGCGGCCGGATTGGCCCGACGGTATGCGCAATTGCATGGGTTGAATTGCCGGTTGCAGCCTGATTGGCCGATGGCGCAGGCTATTATCTGTCTTGTCAATCGGCTGAGGCCGGATTTGGCCAACGAAGAATTTGCTTATTCGTACTGAACAGCGGCCGCGCTCGGGCTTGGCTGTCTGCGCGAGCAAATGGAGTTGTATGCAACTGCCTGCGGCCATGCCAAACCTCGCACGACCGCGCCTTGATGCGCTGGCCTCAATTCAGGCCCTCCTGTTCGGCGTGACGGCGCATCGCCTCGAATGTCTCGTCGCTTATGTCGTGTTCCAGCTTGCACGCGTCGGCCCGCGCCGTCTGTGCGCTGACGCCTATGCGCTCAAGAAAGCATGTCAGCAGCTTATGGCGCTCATATATGCGCGAGGCTATCGCCATGCCCTTGTCGGTCAGCGTTATCAAGCCCTCACGATCCATGGTTATATAGCCGTTCTCACGTAGCCGCTTGGTCGCGTAGCTCACGCTGGGCTTGGTCACGCCCAGCTCGGCCGCTATGTCTATTGAGCGTATGTAGCCGTGACGCTCCTGCATCATCAGCATTGCCTCCAGGTAGTCTTCGGATGATTTGAGTATCTGCATAGCCTTTCCTCCCGCGAGTACTTGCATAATATGTTATCATACGCTAACCCAAAAATCAATCGCCCCGCACGCAAATAATTGCAACATATGCCCGAAAATCTGCGCGCCACTATTGACAAATTTGAGCCGTTTTGATATTATAAACCCAGTTAGAGTACTTTAACCGCATTGTGGCATTATTTTTTCGAGCATGAGTTAGATACATCTAATACAGGCAGGAGGGTAAATATGAGCATCATCATAATCGGCGGCAATGAGTGCATGGAGCGCGCATATGCCCAGGCATGCCGCCAGTTCGGCTGCCAGGCCAAGATATTCACGCGCCGTCACAAGGACCTGCAACACGTGTTCGGCTGTCCCGACCTGTGCATACTGTTCACCAGCACCGTGTCTCACAACATGGTCAAGATAGCCGCCGCCGAGGCGCGCAAACGCCGCGTGCCACTCGCGCGCAGCCACACCAGCTCGCTGTCAGCGCTGAACGCCCTGCTTGAGCAATTCTGCGGGCAGCGTCCAGACGGCTGAAAAGCCTGACGTCAATGACAATATCGTTTTATCAGATTCTGCTTAATAATGAAGGCGCGTACTGAACCGACATGCTCAAGTGATACGCGCCAGTGCATCAATCAATTTGCAAGCTGCGCAATCAGTGTATGCAATTCAAGCTATGCATCGGGCAATCGCGGGGTCGCATTGCAGTGAATGTGCAGCACATATTCATTGTGCAGCACATTGGATTCGCATGATTGCGTACCCCAATGCTCAAACAACGTCTGAATGCGCGCCGGCGACACCGGCGCGCATTCATGGCCGTGCGGCCGGTCAGCGCTCGCCGCGCGCCCGAAGCAGCGCGTCGCAACCGGCGCTGACCGCCGGGTACAGCACGCCCGCTACCACCCATATCAGCCAGCTCAGCTCCCATCTTGCCGTCAGGAAGCTCACGCTCAGATATACCGCTACCGCCGTCATCCAATACGCCAGCACAATCGCGCCGCGCACGCCCTGCACCGCCTTGCGCCGGGGCGTGTACTCGCCCTCCTGCAACAGCCGCTCGAACCCGGCCCACACCACGCCCACGCGTATAAAGCTGATTACTCCTGCGCCCGCTATGGCCAGCAGCGCCGCCAGCATGCTGACCATCAGCAGCGCGTTCTCGCCGTTAATCATTATCCCCATGAACAGCGGCAGCACCGCCGCCACGCACAGGCTGGTTCCCACTACGTTGCCGCGCGCGTATTCTGGCCGGAACTGCTCGCGGCGCTCTTTTATAGCGCCGGTCACGCCGTACTCGGTCTCAAACGGCTCCCTATCCAGGTATTCAAAGCGCGCCGTGCGGTTGCCGCACGCCACGAACACCGCGCACGCCGCCGCCACCAGCGCTACCAGCACCACCATGCCCACGCCCATCGCCATCCCCTCGGACAGCAGCGCATACGGCGGCGCGCTCAGCACACCCAGCACCAACAGACACACCGGCGATATCACGCACGCAAACGTCGCCCAACTCATGGGGACCGCCGTGGACGCCTTGGCCTTTATGAACGCGTTGGCCTCCTCCAGGCTGACCCGCCGCAGCGCGGGCGTCGCCTGCCCCACGTCGACGCATGACTGATCCCGCGCCATACCGGGCGACGGCAGTTCCTGCTCATCCTTGAGCAGGCAGTCCACGCTCACCCCGAACAGCTCCGACAGCTGCAACAGCCGGTCTATATCGGGTATCGACTGCGCGCCCTCCCACTTGGATACCGACTGACGCGACACGCCCAGCTGCTGCGCCAGCTCCTCCTGCGACCAGCCGCTGCGCTTGCGCAGTTCGATAAGTTTGTCGGCGAATATCATACCACACTGTCCCTCCCATACCTCAACTTGTGTCACGGCTCACCACCGGCCATGGCCCAAGTATACCATAATATCCGGTTGCACGCCACCAACCGGTGCTTTGCAATCTGTCAACCAGCGGTTGCGGGCGGCCAAACATGGCGCAAAGGCGGGCATGTGCGGCGCGGATGGCAGGCTGGCACTGCATTACACGGTCAGGCACTACGCGATGCCGGACAGCTGAGGCGTGAATGAATGGAGCGCATATCGCGATGCCGGGCAGGTGCGACGTGTAAGCCGACTTCATTGCATGACCATGCACTGGCGTGGCGTGAAGGTCGGTTTGCATTGCAGGATGCCACACAGGCGTGACGTGAAAGTCGGTTCCATAGTAGGACGCCGCACATGTGCGTTGTGAAAGCCGGCTTCATTGCAAGACGCCGAGCAGGCGCGCCATGAAGGCCGGTTTGCATTGCAGGATTCCGCACAGGCACTACGTGAAAGCCGACTTTATTGCAAGACGCCGCACAGGCGCAACGTGAAGGCAACGTACATAACGCGATGCCTGTTATGTGCGGCGTTAAACTTTCAGGCAAGACTCAGGTGGAGATCGTGCGCGCCGCCTTACACAACCGGCGCAAGAGCGGTTGTGCAATACTGCCTCAGATACAAGGGAGTTCGCTCTCGATATTGCGGCGAATGTACAATGCCGGCCTTCAGGCCTTGCAAATTGCATTCGAACCGGCTTTACGTCCATATGCGCCTTACAAAACACAGCAGTGCCGCCAGCATAGCCTACTGGCGGCGCAATCATGGACGATAACGCTTCGAGTCGCATGCCCTGCTGCTCGAAAACGCGCTGTTGATTCAGATTATACGATGAAAGCCGGGCAGCGCATGCCCATGCTGCGCAAGAGCGCGCTACCGACGCTCATGGCGGTGCCGCTGGCCACGGCAGGCGCGAGCGGCATTTTGTGCCTGAACTCACATTCACCGCCGCACCTCGCCAGCCACGGAGGGCGCGAGCGGCATTTTGTACCTGAACTCACATTCAACGCCGCCCCTCGCTAGCCACGGCGGTCTTTGTGCCTGAACGCACATTCTCCACTGCCCATCGCTGGCCACGGCAGGCACGGACGGCATGCCGGTGCGCTCGGCATGCCGCTTTTACGGCCTTATCACCTCTTGCACAGCGTAACCCGCGCGCGCAATCAAGCTGCGCAGCTCTCCCTCTTCAAGCGGCTCCACCGAGTACACGTCAGCCGTAGCCGCGCTCAGCTTCACCCGCGCCATCATGCCTGGGCGCGAGTTGAACGCGTTTTCGACGCGCCGCGCACAGTGCGGGCAGCGCATGCCTTCTATGCGCACCCGCACATGATGCGCATAGTGCACGGGATCGGCATCGGCAGGCCGCACCCGCTCTGGCGCATCTCCGCCGCCACAGCAGCCTCTCCTCAGCCGGCGCATGTAATACCCCAGCCCCAGCACCGCCGCAATCAACAACAACAGCACTATCGCAATCGTAGCCGCCGACATATCGCCTCCCCCTTCGCGTCAAAGCGCGCTGCGCCGACATTGCGCCGCGCACAGCCGCTCTATGCCCTGTCGGCTCAGCCCGCTGAGCAACAGCGCCGCAAACTGCGCGCCTTCGCCTGGCTCCAGTCCCAGCCGGCACGCCAGCAGCGTCAGTTCGTCGCGCTGACGCTCCAGCTCACGCGCCAGTTCTGCGCCCTCCGCGGTCAGCCGCACGTCGCCATACCGCTCCTTGTCTATCATTCCCCGCTGCTTCAGCGCTGCAAGCGTGTTGTGCACAGTGGGCTTGCGCACGCCCAGCAGCCGCGCAATGTCCTTGGATGCCACGCGTTCGCATTGGTCGCTCAGCGCCAGCACCGCCAGCAAACACCTTATATGCGACGCCGTCATGCCGCCTCATCCCCTTTGAAGTGCCGCGGCGGGACGCGGCATCCAATCCGCGCCCCGCCCGGCTTGCTGCGCATTCACCTGCCGTGCGTGCAGCGCCCGCAGCTGCCGCAGTCGCCGCCGCATGAGCAGCTCCCCCGGCCCGAGCGCCAGTCCTTAATCAGCTTCCAGGCCGCGCCGCCTACCAGCAGCGCCACTACCGAGCCCGCTATTACCGTTGCCATTATGCACCCACCTTTACACTTTGCGTCAGATGTTCCGAGTCGTAGCGGTTGCGCCGCACCACCAGGTACGCCAGCCCCGCTACCAGCACTATCGCCACTGCTGTCAGCGCCGTAAATCCCGCGCCGCTGAACAGCAGTCCCAACTGATACACTATCAGTCCCGTTATGTACGCAAACACGCACTGATACGCTATCGCAAACGCCGTCCAGCGCCAGTTGTTCATCTCGCGCTTTATCGCGCCCATCGCCGCAAAGCACGGCGCGCACAGCAGGTTGAACAGCAGGAAGCTAAACGCCGCGAGCTGTCCATGACCGCCGCTGGTCTCCTCAAACGCCAGCATTATCGGCGAAAGCGCTTCGGCCTTTTCGTCGTCGGACATGTCCTCGTTCTCGATTATGCCCGCCGCCGCGTCGTTGCCCTCGTCGTCTACCACGCCGAACAGCACGCCGAACACATTGACGACTTCCTCCTTGGCCACCAGTCCCATGACCGTAGCAACCGTCGACTGCCAGTTGTCAAAGCCCAGCGGCCTGAATACCGGCGCCACCGCCGAGCCTATATGCCCAAGTATGCTGTGGTCTGAGTTCTCGACCGCGCCAAACGTCCAGTCGGCGCCATCTGCCGCTTCGAGCGCACCAGCCGCCTGGGTGTCGGACGCCTCGGGGGCCATGAGCGCGTCGGCGGACTCCGACTGTGCCGCGTCGGCTTCGGCGGTCTGCACGGCTGCAGGCTGCCAGCCGTAGTTGGACGTGAACCATATGAGTATGCTGGATACCAGTATCACGGTGCCGGCGCGCTTTATAAACGACCAGCCGCGCTCCCACATGCTGTGCAGCACATTGGTCCATGCCGGCGCATGGTACGCGGGCAATTCCATCACAAACGGCGCCGGATCGCCAGCAAACATCCGGGTCTTTTTGAGCAGTATGCCGCTGATTATGACCGCCGCCACGCCGACAAAGTACGCAGTGGTAGTCACCCACGCCGCGTTATGGAACAGCGCCGCCGCCACCAGCGCGACGATCGGTATCTTGGCGCCGCAGGGTATGAACGTCGTCGTCATAATCGTCATCTTGCGGTCGCGGTCGTTCTCGATGGTGCGCGAGGCCATGACGCCCGGCACGCCGCAGCCCGAACCTATCAGCATCGGTATGAAGCTCTTGCCCGACAGCCCGAACTTGCGGAATATACGGTCCATTATGAACGCCACGCGCGCCATATAGCCCACGTCCTCGAGTATCGACAGCATGAAAAACAGCACCAGCATCTGCGGCACAAACCCTATGACCGCCCCCACGCCGCCGATTATGCCATCGCCTATCAGCCCGACCAGCCATCCGGCTACGCCCACGCTGCTCAGCCAGTTCACGACCGGGGTCTGTATCCACTCGCCGACAAATGTGTCGTTAGTAAAGTTGGTCAGTATGTCGCCTATCGTGGTGACCGACACGTAGTACACGAGCCACATCACCAGCACGAATATCGGCAGCGCCAGTATTCGGTTGGTGACGATGCGGTCTATCTTGTCCGATACGGTCAGCGCACCGCGCGGCCGGCCCTTGTGCACGCAGGCGCTGACCAGCCGGTTTATGTACGCATAGCGCTGATTGGTGATTATCGACTCGGAGTCGTCGTCCATCTCGGCTTCGCAATCCTTTATCACGCGCTCTATCGCATCCATTATGCCCTTGGGCAGGTTGAGCGCCGCCGCGGCCTTGTCGTCGCGCTCGAACAGCTTTATCGCATACCAGCGCACCAGATGCGGCTCGACTATTGCGCCCGAATGCGTCTGACCGTCGGCATGATGGTGATGCTCGGGGGATTGGCCGTCGTTGTGAGTGATAAGGTCCTCGATATGGGCCAGCGCATGTTCAACGCTGCCCTGAAACACGTGCGGCGCGGTGTGCCGCGCGCCCGCGCGCGCCAGCTCGGCCGCCCGGCGCGCCGCCGCCAGCGAACCCTCGCCCTTGAGCGCCGACGTCTCGACGACCTCGCAGCCCTGCTCCGCACCCAGCCGCTTGAGGTCTATCCTGTCGCCGTTTTTGCGCGTGACGTCTATCATGTTCAGCGCCAGCACCATCGGTATGCCCAGTTCGGCCAGCTGCGTCGTCAGGTACAGGTTGCGCTCAATATTGGTTGCATCGACTATGTTGAGTATCGCGTCGGGCCGCTCGCTCACCAGGTAGCCGCGCGCCACCACTTCCTCCAGCGTATACGGCGACAGGCTGTATATGCCCGGCAGGTCCTGTATTACAACGTCGGCCGCGCCTTTCAGGCGGCCCTCCTTCTTCTCGACGGTCACGCCCGGCCAGTTGCCCACGTACTGGTTGGAGCCGGTCAGGTCGTTGAACATGGTCGTCTTGCCGCTGTTGGGATTGCCCGCCAGCGCTATCTTGATTGCCATGAGCTGTTTCCCCCTTAAACCTTGGTCATCAGCGCCGTGTTAGATGCCTCTAACTCCTGCTCAAAAAATAAAGCGACCTACTTTACCTCAATCATCTCGGCGTCGGCTTTGCGCACCGACAGCTCGTAGCCGCGCACCGTCAGCTCCATAGGATCGCCCAGCGGCGCGACCTTGCGCACGTACACCTCGGTGCCCTTGGTTAGGCCCATATCCATTATGCGGCGCTTTAGCGCCCCTTCGCCGTGCAGCTTTTCGATCACGGCGCTTTCGCCGACCTTGACCTGTTTGAGCGTCTTCATGTCGATTGCCTCCTCTTTGTCACACCATTATCCGCATCGCCATGGTCTTGTCGAGCGCTATGCGGCTGTC
>DSLMC04102__coassemble_1285_pt1 | contig 14669 bp, 15 predicted proteins | sample DSLMC04102__metabat2_low_PE_003 | metagenome-assembled genome bin DSLMC04102 | reverse complement strand
CATCATTGGGTGCGCAAAAGCCGTGCCCGATCATTCATGCATCTGCTTCGCGCAACGCAAAAAAGAACCGCCCACATACAGGCGGCTCTACCATCAATACTCTATTCCTCTGCGCGCTGCTATGCCCTGATCCATCGGGTGGCGCAACATGCGCATCTCTGTCACGTAATCGCACACGGCTATCAGCTCATCGCCCGCGCCGCGACCCGTAAGCACAATCTCCAACCCCGGGCGCCGCGACCTGACCAGTTCACACAATTCGTTCTGGCTGAATGCGCCCAGATATGTCGCGCTCAGCGCTTCATCCAATATGAGCATCTGTGCGCTGCCGGATGCGCATTCTGCCCGCGCTCGCTCGAACAGCTCGCGCTGCGCCTGCGTATATTCGGCGCGCTCGACATCGTTCATGTCCCACACAAACTTATCGCAGTCGGTGAGCGCACGCTCGAACTCCACGCCCAACGACTCCAGTTGCCGCTGCTCTCCAGTGGGTTGTTGCTTCATGAACTGCATCACGCGCACTCGCATGCCGCACCCACGCGCTCTGACTGCCAGTCCCATCGCCGCGGTGGTCTTGCCCTTGCCGTCGCCGGTATACAGATGTGCCAGCGCTATGCTCATTGCGCATCCTCCGTGTACTGCTGTTCGACGGTGCCCGCACGATCAAACGGATAGAACAGGTACCGCACGCGGCCCACTATCTGCGAGCGGCTCAGCGGCCCCACTGAACGCGAGTCGTTTGAATTGGCGCGATTGTCGCCCATCACAAAGTACTCGTCTTCGCCCAACGTTATTGGGCCAAAGTCGCGCGTTGTCGGATATGAGATGAAGTCTTCATCCAGCGCTTCGCCATTTAAATATGTAACTCCGCCCCTTATCTCAAGCGTATCGCCCGGCAGGGCTATCAGGCGCTTGATATAGTTCTCCTTGGAGTTCGGATAGTGGCAGATCACGACCGTGCCACGCTCGGGTTCGCCGATCAGATAGTCAAACTTGGTCACAAACACGCGGTCGCCAGTAAACAGCGTATCATTCATCGAAGGGCCGTCTACCACTATCGGCTCGAACACATACGAGCGCACCAGGAACACAACTGCCAGCGTGCAGACGATCAGTACCAGCCAATCGCGCGTCTCCTTGACGATCTTCTTCCTGCGCTCAGCCTTGCGCTTGAGCTCGCCTTCATCCTCGGCCAGCTCGAGCAGCTTCTTGGGCGCTTCTGCGCCTTCATCTTGCAGCTCAGGCTTTTGTTGATTTTCGAGCTCAGGCTTGTTATCCATACGAATACTTCCTTTCGCAATGCTGTATCATATATCGTCTTGCGCGCCACCGCGCAACCATGTCCCGTAAAAGTGCTTTAGCAGTACTCACAGCCGCCAGCCGATCCGACCCGCACGCGCAATCGGCCATATCCTCAACACCGCTACCGCGCGAATATCCCGCGCACGCAACGGCCCCACGGATCGACTGTCCCGCGAATTAGTCCTGTTATCACCTAGCACAAAGTACTGACCCGCACCAAGTTCAATCGGCCCGAATCTACGCCGGGTAATCCGCGTGACATACCCTTCGTGCAATTGCCTGCCGTCTATGAACAATTCGCCGTCGTGCAACTCAAGTTTTTCGCCCGGCAGCCCAATCAGCCGCTTTATATAGTACCGCCGCTCGTTAGGGTATCGGCATATTACGACGTCTCCGCGCCGCAGCCGCCCCAACCGCGCTGGCAGTTTGAGCGATATCAGCCTGTCGCCGCTATGCAATGTCTCGCGCATCGAGTCGCCCTTGACGCACACCGGCAGCACAACCAGCCATCGCAACAGCGCCGCAATACTGAGCGCCAGCACAATATCAAACCACATCGCGCTCAAACCTGCTTCCGCACTAATTGGCCACCTCGCGCACAGCGTCAAACGGGTACACTACCCATCGCACGCGCCCAACCATATCATCGGCACGCAGCGTGCCCACGTCGCTGGCACGACTATCGTGGCTTATCGCGCGATTGTCGCCCAGCAGCATATACTGTCCATCGCCTATGAGCACCGGACCATAGTCTTCCGTGGCCGCAAACTCGACGTAGCTCTCGGCGATCTGCGCGCCGTTTACGTAAGTGCATCCGTCCCTTATCTCAAACTCGTCACCCGGCAACGCTATGACGCGCTTTATAAACGTGCCGTCGCGGTTGGGATATCGGCATACCACTACGTCGCCACGCGCTGGTTCGGCGGTCAAATAGTCAAAACGCGTGACCAACAGCACCTCGCCGCTTGCAAGCGTGGGACTCATTGACGGACCTTCGACGCGCACCAGTTCGAACACAAACCCGCGCACGACAAACCCCACCAACGCCGCAAGCGCCAGTGTGACGACCCATGACCCAATCTCGCGCCATACGCGCCGGCTGTGCGTTGATCTGCGCGCTCTGCGCCGCGCATGCTCAGCGCCATGCGGCGCAGGCTTCCGTTTACGGCGAGCCTGAGTTCGCGGCGTACTGTGAGCCGGTGCAGGCCGTGCACTGCGTGAAGCGTGGCCAACCCCATCGCCATAAGCATAAGCCGGGCGCGGATCCGATCTGCGTTGCCCAGCTTGTGCATCTCCCGAAGCTGTACGCGACCGCACTGACGTTTCGGCCTGACGTTGACCTCGATCAGGCTGCGCGCCACGGTGTCGCGACACATAGCCCAGTTCGTCTGCGCCAGATCCATGGGGCAAGCTCCGACTGCGCGCCGCGCTCTGTGCACCCCGCGTCGGTTCACGCGCGTTCATCATCCGCCTCCGATGCGTGCTGCACGAGCTTCTTGACCCGCTTTTCAAACTCGGCGCGGTCTAGCATGACCAGTCGCCCGCAGCCCTGACAGCGTATCTTTACGTCCGCACCCGTGCGCACTATCGTCCATTTATCGCTGCCGCACGGATGCGCCTTGCGCATCTGGACCACATCGCCTAACGCTATCAGCATCCATTACACCTCGCAACAGTACGGGCCGCCGCATCCATACGGCAGCCACTTGCAATTATAGACTGTGATATCAGTATATTCAAGTGTTTTTGTGTTATGAAGCAGGTACATACTTTCGCGCATATCGCCATGCGCGCCACATTTGCGCCACAGTATCACACATTATGCGCTTCGCCATTGTAAACATAGCCGCTCATCGGATCGAGCGTTATGGTCGTGCCAGTGCGCAATACCGAGCAGGCATTCTCAGCCGAATGTATGACCGGTATCTCAAGCGTCAAGGCGGCAATCGACGCATGGCATGCCGAGCCTTCGCACTCGACTATGACGCCCGACGCCCGACGCAGATACGGCAGGAAACTGTTATCAGTCTGCTTGGCGACGAGTATATCGCCCGGGGTAAAGTTGCTCGCCGCCTCAGCCAGCGTATGCGCAACGCATACCCGCCCTACGACCGGCTCATCGCCTATGCCGCGTCCACGCAGCAACACGTCGCCTATAACATGCACCTTTATCAGATTCGTGGTGCCGCTCATGCCCACCGGCACGCCTGCCGTGATTATAGCCACGTCGCCCACATTCAAAAAGCCGTGCGCCAGCGCTGCGTCTATCGAACGCGACACCATTTCATCGGTATTGTCGCTGTGCTGTACCAGCAGCGACATCACGCCCCACACGCAGGCCAACTGATTATAGACGCGTTGATTCTCGGTAGTGGCAATAAGCGTACACGCCGGACGGTACTTCGATACCTTGCGCGCAGTCGAACCGCGATGCGTGGGCGTGATTATGGCCGCCGCATTGAGGTCAGCGGCTATCGTAGTGCAGGCATAGCTGACCGCGTTGGTTATTGAGAAGTTGACGTCAAAGCTCTCCTGAACGCCCTTGGGCTCGGAGTTGCGGTGGGCTTCAGTGTGATTGGCTATGCGCACCATCGTCTTGAGCGCCTCCAGAGGATACCGGCCCGACGCCGTCTCTCCGGACAGCATGATGCAGTCCGTGCCATCCAGTATCGAATTGGCTACGTCGGAAACCTCGGCGCGCGTCGGACGAGGGTTGCGTATCATGGAATCAAGCATCTGAGTCGCGGTGATTACAGGCTTGCCCAGGTGATTGCACTTGGATATCATGTTCTTTTGAATCAGCGGTACCTCCTGTATCGGCACCTCAACGCCCAGATCGCCACGCGCGACCATCAAACCATCGGCAAGCGTAATTATCTCGTCTACGTTTTGCACGCCCTCTTCGTTTTCGATTTTGGCGTATATCTGCACGTCTTCGCTGCCCGCTTTCTCAATCACATGCCTGAGTTCTAGCACGTCCGCCGCCTTGCGCACGAATGACGCCGCGATAAGATCTATGCCCATTTTGCAGCCGAACTCTATGTCGTCGACATCCCGCTCAGTCACCGCCGGCAGGTTCAGCTTTACGCCCGGTACGTTTATGCCCTTGTGATTGCTTATCACGCCGCCATTGAGCACATTGCAGATTATGCGATTTTGGTCTATCTCCTCGACCGTCATCTCGACCAAACCATCGTCTATCAGTATGCGCGAGTCCTGACTCACATCCTTGCAGAGGTTGTCATAGGTTATGCAGGCGTAGTCCTTCGTGCCGGGTATGTCCTCGCCGCAGATCAGCGTAAACTTCTGTCCGGGCTCGAGCTGCACGCTGTCGCCTTCGAAGTTGCGCAGCCGTATTTCGGGACCCTTGGTATCCAGCATGATCGCCAGCGGCACACCCTTTTCGGCGCGCAGTCGTTTGAGCAGTTCAATGGTCTCGCCGTGCGACGCATGGTCGCCGTGGCTCATGTTCAGTCGCGCGACGTTCATGCCCGCGTCTATCAGCGCGCGCAACATCTGCTCGGAACGGCTCGCCGGGCCGATAGTGCAAATTATCTTAGTCTTTCTCACGCAAACCATCCTCTACGTTCTGAATTCAGAGATATTATATCAGAAATTTGTGCAAATTAACAGCGCAAATTGGCAAATCTCATCGATTTGCCGTATGCACGGCAATTTTACGCCATTTGTCAATGGCCCTTGCCTTAGACAGCGATATGTATTATAATCCAAGTCTGGGACTCGAACAGCAAAAGGCGGCGGCCAGATGAACTCCGACCGCCGCGCGGCATGTCACCTTCCAAACAGCGACAGCGCACGCTGCATGCGCGCCTTGACCGGCACATCGAACGGACAGCGTATCTCACAACGCCCGCACGCAATGCAGTGACGCGCGGTATGCTCAAGCGATAAGTAGTGCTCGCGCACGCTTTGGGGCACTTCCTTCTGCGACAGCGCCAGATCGAGGTACTTGTTGACCTGCGCGATGTCTATCTTAGCCGGACAGGGCAGACAGTGATTGCAGTACATGCAATGTCCCACCAGCGAAAACTTGGGCGCATGCATCATAAGCCGCGCATAATCGCGCTCCTCTGCCGACGCATCCTCATAGGCCACGGCGGTATATACCTCCTCGGGCGTCTGCGCGCCCACCAGCACGCTTGCAACTGCCGGCCGCGTCAGCGCATAGCTCATCAGCTGATGCACAGTGAAGGCCTTGCCAAACGGCGAACCCGCATCGCTGAGCAGTGATCCCGCGCCCAGGCTCTTCATTACCGTTATGCCCACGCCGCGCGCCTCGCACTCTCGGTACAGCTGCGCCCGCACCGGATTGGGCGTCAATTGGTCGAGCTGGTAACTCTCGGACTTGAACAGGTCGTCGATCTTGGTGCTCTCGCTGAGAAGGTCATAAGCCGGATTGAGCGAGAACATAAGCACCTCGATCAGCCCCGAGCGCACCGCCGTCAGCGCCGTCGCCGGATTATGCGACGACATGCCCAACGCGCGTATCACGCCGTCGCGTTTGAGCTTTAGCGCATACTCCATTACGTCGCTGTGCTCCAGCGCCGCCCAGTCGTCCGGCTCGTCGACGAAATGCAGCATGCCTACGTCGATGTAGTCGGTACCCAGCCGCTTCAGGTAGTCCTCGACAAACGCCCTGCATGCGCCCAGATCGCGCGAACGCGCATACTGGCCATCCTGCCATACTGAGCCGATGTGGCCCTGAAGCATCACGCGCTCGCGCCGGCCGCGCAGCGCCGCACCTATATTTGAGCGCACCTCGGGCTCGGACATGAACGTGTCCAGGTAATTGATTCCCGAGTCCAGTGCCGCGCTTATGACCGCGCTCACCTGACTTGCGGGCTTGCCCTGCAGGTGTTCGCAGCCCAGTCCAACCTCACTTGCCATCATGCCGGTCCGGCCCAGCGCACGCATTTTCATAACGCTCTACCTCCGTTGCCGCGCGCGGGCATGCCGCACGCATATTGTCAATTTGTATTACTTCCATTATAGCGCGTCGAACGCCGATTTACAAGCTAATTCCGGCCGTGCAGGCCGATTGGAGGGATTTTATGGCCTATACTATAATGTTGGCGGTGCTGCCGTTTGTAATAATAGGGCTCAATGTAGGCGCCTTTGCGCTCATGGGCATTGACAAGCGCCGCGCGCGCCGCAATCAGTGGCGCATCAGCGAACGCACGCTCTGGTTAAGCGCACTGCCATTCGCCGCGCCCGGCGCATATGCCGGCATGCGCGCATTCCACCACAAGACGCGTCATCGCGCATTCCGGTTCGGCATGCCGGCATTAGCGCTGGTTCAACTTGCGTTAATGGCATGGCTGGGCTATATCGCGCTGCGCTGAGCGCCGATGATGTGCAGCACTGCCTCACGCGCCAGCATTATGCCCGCAACCGGCGGTACGAACATGGTCGAACCTGGAGTCGAACGCCGCGCTCTTGATTCATCAGATGTACCGTCTGAGTGCGCATCTGGTTCAACGCGCGGCGGAGTCGGCTGCTCGCGCGAATACACGACTTTTAACGCCGATACGCCGCGCTTGCGCAGCTCGCGCCTCATAACACGGCACAGCGGACATACATCCGTCGAATAGATGTCGGCGACCTCCAGCCGCGTCGGGTCGAACTTGTTTCCGGTACCCATGCAGCTTATAAGCGGCACATCCATGCCGATGCACAACTCGGCCAACGCAAGCTTGGCTGCTACCATGTCGACCGCATCTATAACGTAGTCCACATCCGCGCCAAACGGCGCCGCGTCCCCGGGCATGAACATGCGCGCCAACGCGTCTACGCGCATTTCAGGATTGATGTCCAACATGCGCAGGCGCGCCGCTTCGACCTTATACTCGCCCAATGTCGAATGCAGCGCAACGATCTGGCGGTTTATGTTGCTCATGGCGACGCGGTCGCCGTCGATAAGCGTCACATGTCCTACGCCGCTGCGAGCCAGTGTCTCGGCGGCAAATCCGCCCACGCCCCCTACGCCAAACAGCACTACATGCGCCTGCGCGAGCCGGCTCAGCGCATCTGAACCTATCAGCATGTTCAACCTGTCAAATTCGCCCGCCATCACTGCCCTCCGAACTTCGAATACTCCGACAATATCGCCGCTGCATCCAGCTGCGCCGGCGCGCCGCCCTGCGCAAAGTTGGGCCTGCCGCCGCCGCGTCCGCCGTATTCGCTCAGCGCTGCGCGCATAAACCTGCCCATGTCGCCCTGCACATCGTCCGCACGCGCAAATACGGCTATGTCGCCCGCTGAATCCGCCGAACCTGCCATCAGCAACGCAACCGTACCCGGCTGTTCTATCAGTTCCGACGCCGCGCGTATCAGCGCCTCGCGCCCAGCCTTATCGAATCTATGCGCCACAACGCGCACGCCCTGCACATCCTGCGCCGAGTTCAACAGCTCCGGCAGCTCGCGCATAAGCTCAGCCTGACGCAGCACGGCTACCTCATGGCCGCGTTCGCGAGCCTCATCCAGCACGCGTTGAGTCGCCTCAACCAGATCCTCATGCGTCGCACTCAGCAACAAACCGGCATCGCGACATGCCAGCGCCTCGTCATGCAACCGCTGATATGCCCGTGAGCCGCACAGGAACGAAAACCGCGTCTTGCCGCGTGCCGGATGCGCTCCCAGCACCGCGATCAACCCGATCTGACCGCTGGACGTGGGATGGGTTCCACAGCACGCTACGCATTCAAAATCGCCGGTCATGACTATGCGTATGTTCTCGCTGACCGTTGGCCGCTTGCGCAGCGGCAAAGTAGCAAGCTCCTCATCGCTGGGAAACCACTGTCTTACCGGCAGGTCGCGCCAGATCAGCTCATTTACATCCTGCTCAAGCTGATTGAGCTGCTCTCTTGAGGGAGCCTGCTTCAGGTCAGTATCTATCGTGCACTCCTGAGCGCCTATGTGCAATCCATACGTATAGCCGCCAAACCGCTTGTATATCGCCCAGCTGAGCAGATGCTGACCGCCATGCTGCTGCATGTTCGAAAACCTGCGCGCCCAGTCTATCGCGCCATGCACTGTACCGGACAACGGCGCGTCGACTATATGGCAGATGTCTTCGCCCTCCTCCTGCACGTCCACCACCTGTGCGCCGCCCAGCGTACCCAGGTCGCATGGTTGCCCGCCTGCCTCGGCATAGAATGCCGTGCGATCCAGCACTACGGCGTATCTGCCGTCATCAAGCGCCTTACAGCTGAGTACCTGCGCGTCAAATTCACGGATGGTCACGTCGTCATGGAACAATTTATGAGTCATTATATTGCTCTCCTTGTGCGGTTATTTGCATTGTGTTTTGATGTCCTGGTTCGCGGCAGTGCGCAGACCGCATTTCATGCTCGAATGCCTCCGGTCTAACCTTCATTGCCGGTCGGAAGCAGCTCGCCATCCAACCTGTGCACCAGCTTGGATATGTACTCGCGCGCCTGGCTTGCCAGAAGCATCTGCTGTTCCGGCGTGGGCACGCTGTCGCCCATCAGTCCGACAAACTGGCTGACCTTCAACCCCAGTGCCAGCTGCATCTCCTGATCCGAACCGCGCGGACTGACCAAATAGTAGCAAAGCAGCGAATCCCGCTGACCTATGCGGTGAGCACGGTCTTCAGCCTGCGAATGCACCGCCGGCGACCAGTCAAGTTCGCCAAACACTACGCATGTAGCCTTTTGAAGGTTCAATCCGCTCGCTGAACGCAGCGATATACAGCAAAGCGCAGTCTCTCCGTCCATAAATGCCCTGACCGCCGCATCCTTTTCGGATTCGCTCTCTCGGCCGGTTATGAACACTGGATGCGCGCGCTTTAATTCGCGCCGGTATATGTCCATCACCGCATGATGATGCGCAAACAACAGCACCCGCTCGCCCGCCTCCAGCAGAGCGCGCACACACGCGCACACATACGGCGCCTTGGCTATGCCGGTTGCCTGGCGCTCGGTCTGCGATATCGCATCCTCGATTATCGCGCGACGCGATGCGTCCGTCTCACCACGCAGCGTGCGCAGCGCGTCGACAACCGGGCGCATGTATTCACGATATACCTCGTCGTCCCAGTCGATCGACTGCACCAGCCGGCGCTTGGGCGGCAGTTCGGGCAGCACCTCCCGCTTGGTGCGCCTGAGCATCAGTCCCTCGCGCTTGAGATGCTCGCCCAGTTCCTCGGGCCGCGCGACTATGTCGCTGCCATAGCCGCAGCACCACTCGCGCGTGAAGCTCTCCCAATCGCCCAGAAAGTGGTAATCTATGACGTTTATCACATTCCATATCTCGCCGCCGCGATTGTATATCGGCGTGCCCGAAAGGCCTATCACTGTCTCGCAGTCGCCCGCCAGCAGCGTCGCCGCCGAATACTTTTCTGTGCCCGCGCGCCTCAGTTCCTGAACCTCATCAAACACCACGGCGCGAAAGTTCTGGCGCGGCAGCACCTTTTTCCAACCCCGCAGCAGCAGGTAGTGGATTATGTACACGTCGGCCTCAGGCAACTCATACGGCGTGAGCCCGCGCACGATGTGCACGCGCGTACCGCCCGGCAAATCCACAAACCGCGCGATCTCGCGCTCCCAGTTGCGCACCAGATGCGGCGGCGCAACGACTATCGCCGGAAATGCTCCGCGCGCACACAGCAGCGCCAACGCCTGCACCGTCTTGCCCAAGCCCATTTCGTCCGCCAGCAGCGCGCGCGGATTGTCCATCAGAAAGCCCAGCCCCAGTTGCTGAAACGGCATCAGCTCGCCCGTGAATGTGGCCGGCGGCCGCACACGCGATGGGTTGGCGCGCGCCCGCTCGCGCCGCGCAGCATACTCGCGTGCCGAGGCTATTGCCTTTTGCCAGCGCGCGCGGTCGCGTTCAGCCACCTCCAGCGGATAACGCAACATAAGCCAGTTCAGTTCGCCTATGATCCGCGCATGCGCCGCAAACCGAGCCACGCCGCGTCCGCGTCCATCGCACCCCGGAAACAATCGCTTGGCCAGTTCGACCACACATGGTTCGCCGCGTATCGTCCATACCCGACTGCGGGCATTGTAACTCAACGTGCCATAGCTATGTACTCGCACATCCGGCTCGGCCAGGTACGGCGGCAGCCAGCCAGCCTGTAAAGCCGCCGTCTGATCCGCATCGGCAGTATCCATTGCGCGCGCATCATCCATGCCCCTTCCGCATTCGTCAAGCGCGTCCGACGCATCTGTACCTGCACCGCACGTTTCAGCCAAGCTCTGCAGATCGCCCGTCTCCGCGTCAGGGCTGCACTCCGCAGACTTGGGCTCAGTTGACAAGCGCTGCATAGGCTGCTCATCCGCAATGTTTTCAGCACCAGCGTCCGAGTCCTCGGCATCGCCGTAGCGCTGACGTATGTACTCGTCACGCGCCGCATACATTTCCCGCGCCTGCATGGCGTGCTTGAAAGATTTCGACCTGCGCCTCAAGGCAACGCCACCCCCCACAGCCTGGCCAGCGCTACACACCGTACCGGTACCCCGCCTATCGCGCGCGGCAACCGCAGGTCGCCCGGTGCGACTACGATCAGCGCCTCTACTTCTCCACTTAACGCATATCTGCGCAGCTGGCTGAGCACTGCCGCGCGCGCAGGCTTGCCTTTCTTCACCTCTATGCCCACGCCGCCGCACATAAAGTCAATGCGCTTGCCCGGACCCAGCCTCACCTCATGCGCTACGGGCAGTTCTGCCTGCTCAAGCGCCTGCTCTACCAATTCATGCATATCATACTCACCCGGCGCAGCGGGCAGCCTTAACACGCTCAGCGCGCGCGCTATCTCCTCCACGCGCCGCATGACCTCTTCCACCCGCTCACCTCCATCCGCATCATTATAGCATGATTTGCGCCGCGCGACAAACCGTATTTGACCGGCAAGTGTGAAATCATTGCGCAGCACATTGAATGTAAATAAAAACCGTGATATAATCGCATACGAGAAAGCGAGGTAAGCGGCGTGAAAGATACCAAGACTAACGCCATGCGCATACTGGAAGGCCTGCGCATAGCCTTCGACGTACACTCATACGACACATCCGACGGCGCACTGGACGGCGTGACCGCGGCGCGCAAGCTCGGCATAGATCCGGCCCGCGTATTCAAGACGCTGGTGACACAGGGCAAATCCCGCGCGCACTATGTGTTTGTGATACCGGTGGCCTGCGAACTCGACCTCAAGGCCGCCGCCGCTTGTGTGGGAGAAAAGTCAGTCGAAATGATACCGCAAAAAGAACTGCTCAAGACCACCGGCTATGTGCACGGCGGCTGCAGCCCGATAGGCATGAAAAAGCAGTTCCCCACCGCGATAGACATGTCCGCGCTGGAGCAGTCGCGCATATGCGTGTCGGCCGGGCGCGTGGGGCTTCAGGTCGACCTCGATCCGCGCGCGCTCATCGCCGCCACCGGCGCGCAGACGGCTCACCTGGCGGTGGCGCGCACTGATTCGGAGGTGTAAATTTGTCTGTTGAACGAGTAAAGAAGTATCTGGAACAATTCGGCGCTCAGCAGCGCGTAATGGAGTTCGACAAGTCCAGCGCAACGGTCGAGTTGGCCGCTCAGGCAGTAGGCACGGATGCCGCGCGCATAGCCAAGACACTGTCGTTTGAAACCGATGGCGGCTGTATGTTGCTCGTTGCCGCCGGCGACGCGCGCGTGGACAACCCCGCATTCAAGCATCGCTTTGGCCGTAAGGCGCGCATGCTTACACCTGAGCGCGCGCTGGAATTGACTGGTTATGCCGTCGGCGGCGTGTGCCCGTTCGATGTAAAGTCCGATTCGGTCGAGATATACCTGGACGAGTCGCTCCGACGCTTTGGCACGGTTTACCCCGCCTGCGGAAGTTCCAACTCGGCAATCGAGCTGACCTGCGATGAGCTGGAGCGCTTTTCGCATGCCGATGGCTGGGTGGACGTATGCCGCGGCTGGCGCGAAACCTATCCGCGCGTGATCGATATGCATGCCCACATGTTCCCCGACGCCATAGCTCAGCGCACCATGGACAAGCTCGTGACCGTAGCCGATGGTCTGCGCCCAGTGACCGACGCAACTCACGACGGCACAGTGCGCCATATGCGCAACTGCGCAATATCCGCGTTTGCCGCGCTCCCAATAGCGACCAAACCCACGCAGTGCACGTCGATCAACAACTGGACCGCGTCCATGTCCGACGATTATGTGCTGGGCTTTGGCACGGTGCACCCCGACTTTGAAAATCCGATAGCCGAGATAGAGCGCGTTAAGGCGCTGGGGTTGCACGGATTAAAGCTCCATCCGGACTATCAGCACATCTATCCCGACGAAGAGCGCATGTTCCCGCTCTATGAAAAGATGGCCGAACTCGGGCTGCCGGTAGTGCTGCATGCGGGCTGGGATCCGGTTTCGCCCGATCTGACCCGCTCTACTCCTGAACGGCTGCGCAGGGTGCTGGACCGCGTGCCAGGGCTGACTATGATAGCCGCGCACATGGGCGGCATGAAGATGTCAGACGACGTCATTAAGTATCTGTGCGGATGCGATGTCTACTTCGATACGTCGATGAGTTATGTATACCTGACGCCTGAGCGCTTCCGCCTGCTGATCGATCAGCACGGCGTTGACCACATACTCTTTGGCAGCGACTGTCCCTGGAGCGATGCCAAGCGCCAAATCCAGATGCTGCGCGATGTGGGCATAGAAGGCGATGCGCTGGACAAGATATTGTACCGAAACGCCGCAAAATTGCTGGGGCTTGAGGAATAAACCCGTAAGCCAATGCGGATAAGATAAGTTAAAATGTGATCCCCACACGGGCCGCGCACAGCATCGCGCGGCCCGTTTTGTACTCAGCTTTTTCAACTTTCCACTCAAAATGAGCGCAAAAAACGGCGCGCAACCCAAACCGGGCTGCGCGCCGCAATTCCCTCTGGCGCTATCGCTTACTGCCCTTTCGGGCATTAATGCTTATTGCTCGCTCTGCTTACGGCGCAGGCCCACGACAGCCGCTACCGCAACCGCCGCCGACATCAGCATCAGCGCAATGTAGAGCTGGTTGTTGCTGTTATCGCCGGTCTTGGCCAGACCTTCGTCATCCTTATCAACGAAGGTGTTGGTCACGCGGGCAGTGGTGTCCTTGGTCAGCGTACCGCTGCAGTTGCTGTAAGTGGTGTCATAGCCGTTCTCATCGGCCTCGCGCTCGCGAACCTTATACGTCGTGCCCTCGGGCAGGTCGTATATCGTCACGCTCTCGCCACCCTTGAGGGTGATGCGATCGCCGCTCTTGATGCGGTCGCCAGTGGAGGTCTTGTAGCTGCCGTCGGCGTCAAAGGTCACGGTCATGGTGAACTTGTCGCTCTTGTCAGCGCCGTCGCCCTTGAGCACCTTGGTGATCTTCAGATCATAGTAGTTGCTGGGCTTCTCGGTCGGCTCGGGAGCATCGCCCGATACGAAGGTGTTGACGTACGCCACAGTGGTGCGCGCGCCGCTCAGCACATCAAAGGATGCAACAGTGCTCGGCACCCACTCGCCGCCGTTGACCTGGTTCTTGGTGGTGCAGCCTATCGAAGTGAGCTGCTGCGACAGCGCGTAATTGGCCGCCGGCAGACCGGCTATCACCGCGGTCTTGCCCGCAGGCACAGTGAAGCTGCCGTCCGCACCCAACGCAACCTGCGTACCGTCTATCTCAACGGTGCCAACCACCGGCGCACCGTTAGAAGTCAGCTTATAGGTGAAGCTGGCGTCGCCCAAGTCGGCCATGTTGCCGTCCTTGGAAACGCTGATCGCCACTTCGCCCTTTTCTACCGGGGTCGCGGTGACCTCAGGGGTCGCAGTGACCTCAGGGGTCGCAGTGACCTCAGGAGTCGCGGTGACTTCCGGGGTCGGGGTAACCTCGGGCGTCGCGGTCACTTCAGGCGTCGCAGTCGGAGCAGCGCCATACACATTCATGAAAGCCACCTTGGTGGTGCCTTCGCCAACGCTTACCGACGCGCTGTTGCTCTCGGTCGCCGCGCCGCCGTTCACGCTGACGCTGACCTTGGCGTTCGCAGGCGCCAGTTCAGTCACAGTAAAGCTGCCAGTCACGCCGGTTATCGTCGCGCTCTGACCAGCCTTGAGTCCTATCGTCGAGCCGCTGCTTATGTTGCTGCTCGTTCCGCCGACCACACAGGTCGCCTCGAACGCCGTATCGCTGGTTATAGTGACCGTGTAGGTCGCGCCGGCATCATCGCCCTGAGCGCCAACGCTTATTTCAAGCGCACCGCCGGCCTGTTGCGGAGTTCCCGCCGTATCGCCCTCGGCCAGCGCGGCCATGGGCATAAGGCATTGGGCCAGGCGGACATGGTGCGCCGGGCCATGTCCAAGAAAAAGGTGAAGGACAT
>DSLMC04102__coassemble_1272_pt1 | contig 14736 bp, 10 predicted proteins | sample DSLMC04102__metabat2_low_PE_003 | metagenome-assembled genome bin DSLMC04102 | reverse complement strand
CCCCGTTCCCCGGTTCCCCCGGCTCCCTCGTCCTCAGTCTCTCAACGTTCATACCGAATCACTTCAAGGTAACCACCGTAACGCCGTCTTCTCCCTCGCCATACTTGCCCAGGCGGAACGACTTAACGAGAGGATGATGGCGGAGGTGATCCTGGATACCAGCGCGAAGGACGCCGGTACCTTTGCCATGTATGATATAGACCTCGCCATATGACTGGAGCGCGGCATTATCGAGGTAGGAATCGACTGCCATTATAGCTTCTTCCAGGTTCATGCCGCGGACGTCGGTTTCGGTTGAGACTGAACGGTCGCGGATATTAATGTTAGCCGTGGCATGGCTGGAGTCCTTGCCGCGAGCGGGCGTCCATTTAGATTTTTCAGGCTTGGGCGGCTTAGCCGTGCGCAGGGAAGCGAGCGGGACTTTGAGCTTCAGCGCACCCGCCTGCACCTGGACTTCGCCGCGCGCGTCGGGTGCAGAGATAACCGTGCCGGTCGTGTTGAGGTGGGTTATCTCGACATAGTCGCCCGGCTTTACGGTCTTAAGGGGCTTACCGGCATCCGGGGTCTGAGCCGACATCGGACTTACTTCATCTATGCCCGACTGGAGGCGCGTGCGCATGGCTGCCAGTTCATGCTCCTTGAGGCTTGACGCGCCGGCGGCACGCTGCTTTTTCAGCTCGGTAATGATCTGCTCGGACTCGCGCTGGGCCGAGAGCAGTACGCGGCGTGCGTCCTCGCGCGCCTTGCGGAGCATCGATTCGCGCTGACGCTCCAACTCAGCGCGCTGACGATCGGTCTCATCGCGCAGGCGCTGCATTTCCTCGCGCGCCTGCTGAGCAAGCTCACGTTCCTTTTCGGCTATCTGGCGCTGACTTTCGGCGCTGGAAATGACATCCTCAAAGCGCACCTGGTCGCGGCTCAGGCGCTGGGACGCCTCGGCGATAATCTCCTCAGGCAGACCCAGCTTGCGCGATATCTCAAACGCGTTCGACTTGCCCGGTATGCCTATCGACAGGCGGTAAGTCGGTCGAAGCGTCTGCACATTGAACTCGACGGACGCGTTCTCGACGCCCGGGTGTGCCAGCGCATACTCCTTAAGCTCGGAGTAGTGCGTAGTAGCCAGCGTGCGCACCTTGTCGCGCAGCAATGTCTCGAGTATCGCCATAGCCAGCGCCGCGCCCTCGGTGGGATCGGTGCCGGCTCCCAGCTCGTCAAACATGACCAGCGAATTGGGCGTCACATCGCCCAGTATCGATACTATATTGGTCATATGCGACGAGAACGTCGACAGCGATTGTTCAATGGACTGCTCGTCGCCTATGTCGGCGTACACGTTGTCGAACACGGCCAGCTCCGTGCCCAGCTCCGCCGGCACCTGAAGCCCCGCCTGCGCCATCAGCGTAAACAGGCCCACCGTCTTGAGCGTGACGGTCTTGCCGCCGGTATTGGGGCCGGTTATGACCAGCGTCGTGAACTCCGCGCCCAGCCATATGTCCAGCGGCACGACCTTGTCGGGGTCCAGCAGCGGATGCCGGCCGCGGATTATGCGCAGGTAGCCTCTGTCGTTGAGCTTGGGCTGTACCGCGTGCATGTTGCGCGACAGCAGTGCCTTGGCAAACGCAAAGTCGAGTTGCGCAAGTATGTCCAGGTTGGAACGCAGTGAATCGCACTCGGGCGCTATCTGCTGAGTGAACGCCATCAGTATGCGCTCGATCTCCTGACGCTCCTTGCCCATCAGCTCCTTGAGGTCGTTGTTGATCTCGACTATCGCCATGGGCTCGATAAACAGCGTCGCGCCCGTCGCGCTCTGATCGTGTATCAGGCCCGGCACCGACGCCCGGCACTCCGCCTTGACCGGCAGTACATAGCGCCCATTGCGCACAGTGATTATGTAGTCCTGAAGGTATTTCTGTGTGTTGGGATTGTGTATGTAGGAATTCAGCTTGTCGCGTATGCGGTCGTTGGCCGTGCGTATGCGGCGGCGCAGGTCGTACAGCTCAGGGCTGGCGCGGTCGCTCATCTCGTCCTCGGAGATTATCGCCGCCTCTATGTCCTCCTCGAGCTGCCTGAACGAGTTAAGCCCGCCCGCCAGCGAATTGATATAGGGCGTATTCTCGCGGTCGGTCGCCAGCGCCGAACGCGCCACGCGCCCCGCACGCATGAACGCCGCTATCGCCAGCAGCGCCTTCATCGACAGCGCCGAGCCTATCTCCGCCAGGCGCAGGTACTGCCGCACGTCCTCAAACGCCGTCATGGGATGCGAACCGATGTAAGTCAGTATCACGCTGGCTTCTTCAGTCTCCTGCTGCCACAGCTGCACCGTGGCCAGATCGGAAGACGGCGTAAGTTTGTCTATCAGCTCACGCGCCGGCTCAGACAGCGCCAGCGGCTTCATCATGTCCTTTATCTTGTTGAACTCAAGCACTCTCAAAGTGCGCTCCAACATTCAATATCACCTCTTAATGGCAGCGCCCGCGCGCCGCCGTCAATCCACTCCACGGAAGTAATGTCCCGCCGTAGCGCCGGACGGGCTGGGCATAGCGCTTGCCTCGCCTCGCGCCCACGCCTCAAGCGCAGTGCGCGCACGCTGCGCAAGCTGCCGCCGCTCGCTGGCGGCTTCAATCGTGAACACCAGCCGCGCCGCATCAAACTCGGGCAGCCGCGCCAACCGGCTCAGCAGATCATGCGGCGCAGAATTCAACACCTGCGCATAACAGCCGCTTGCGCCCCGATAGCGCCTGAGCGGAAAATGCGCCTGCTTGCGGTCAACCAGTTCACAGCTCTCAAGTCCCTTCCCGGCGTCGCACAGGCGGCAATCCACATGCGCCAGACCGCCGCGCGCATTGAGCGGACAGTGCCGCAGCGTCATCAGCTCCGCGCGGCCGTACACTATCAGCTCGCGCTCCAGCCCGCGCAGATCCATCTCGGACAACTCGGCGCAGGTCAGCTCCAGCGATCCGGTCACGCGCCGCACGCCCTGTGCGCGCAACAGCTCCACCGTGCGCGAGTTCCAGGCATTCATGTTCATATCCGCGACCAGCTCGCCCGGCAGCTCCAGCCCGAGCTGGGACACGTTGGTCAGCACACAGCCCTTAAGTTCCGCGCCATGGTCGCATGCAAACGCCGCAATTTCAGTCAATTCAGCGCTGCCAAGCATATTAGGCAACCGCAAGTATATCATGCCCGGGCCACGCGCCGAAAACTCGCGCTCCAGGCTCGCCCGATCGACATGCGCAGGCGCCCAGTAAAGCGCGTCGCCCAATTCGGCATCGGCCAATGCGCGCGACTGCACCACGAGCAGCGGACGCGCCCGCTGTGCAGCCGCATCTCGCGCCACAACAGCCGGCAGCGCAGGCAACCCCCGCACCTCCAGTGGCGCCGGGCAGCCCCGCCGACGCTCCAGCACGGCCTCAATGAACCGCTGCGTCGCATCGCGCCTGAGTGCGTTGAGCGCCGCAACCGGCATGAACGCCTGCGCGTCCAGTTCGACCTGCACATCAGCCGCCTCCAGCGGCGTGCCGCCAAACCGCGCCAAGCGCTCCTCGACCGCCGTCGGCTCCAGCGGCGCGCGCCGTGCCGGGCTGACTGCGTCGCCAACGCAGTGCACAGATATGCCGCGTATATCCGCCGGCGCATCCGGGGCAGCACTCAGCGTCAACTGCGCGCGCTCACCCACGCGCAGCCGCGCACGCACCTCCACCCGCGTCAGCACATGCTCGCCTTCGCATGAGCGGCGCGCGCGCTCGAGCTGGACCTGACTCGCCGCACGATACACCTGTGCGCCGATTAGCCCGCCCGCAAGTTTTAGCCCGGACGGCATAGGCAGTTCTGCATTGCCCGCCGGCAATGCCTGCTTCAGTTCAAAGCCCGTCTCGTCAGCAGCACTGCGCAGCGAGAGCTGATCGCCCGCGTCCAGCGGCATATCGAGCTTCAGTCTGAGCCGTCCGCCGCCCGCAGACTTGACCTCGCCCACGCGCACGCCCATGTTGTTGGGTCGGGTTATGTCGGTTATGTCGCAATCTCGAAAGTGACCGTCCAGATATGCATGCGAAAAGCCGCCCCGGTTGAAGATCTGCCTGAGCGCGCGCTCATCGGCCGCGTCGGGCGCGAACTTCTCGGGGTGTTCGGCGAGCATGTCCAGCGCACGCCGGTACACTCGCGTAACCTCGGCCACGTACTCGGGCCGCTTGAGCCGGCCCTCTATCTTCAGCGAACGCACTCCCGCCCGCTCAAGCGCCGGCAGTTCCTCAACAAGCATTATATCGCGCGGCGAAAGCAGACACCCGCGCGCGCGTTCGCGCCCGGTCGCCGCGTCGCACAGCGCGTAGCCCAGCCGGCACGGTTGCGCACACAATCCACGATTGCCACTGCGCCCGCCGACCAGACTCGAAAACAGGCACTGCCCTGAAAAACATACGCACAGCGCGCCATGCACAAAAGTCTCAATTTCCACGCCGACCTGCGCGCAGCGCGCTATCTCGTCCAGCGAGCACTCGCGCGCCAGCACCACGCGGTTATACCCCTGCGCAGCCGCAAACCTCACGCCCTGCGCGTTGCAGCACGCCGCCTGAGTGCTCATGTGCAGCTTCAGTCCCGGACACAGCGCGCGCAACAGCTGCGCGCCGCCCAGGTCCTGCACTATCGCGGCATCCGCGCCGGCGCGCGCCGCGTCCAGCGCCGCCTGTGCAAAGCCGTCCAGCTCGCGCTGCTTGACCAAAGTGTTGAGCGTCACGTGCACGCGCACGCCTCGCGCGTGGCAGTATTCGACCGCGCGCTCAAATTCATCCCCATCAAAATTGCCCGCAGTGCGGCGCGCATTGAAGCCGCCAAAGCCGAGGTACACTGCATCTGCGCCGTTTTGCACGGCCGCGACCAGCGCTTCCCAGCTGCCGGCGGGCGATAGCAATTCCATATGATCTCCTTGGCGCGTTGCCGCGCGTCGTGTGATTTATTCGTTACAGTATGCGTATTTATGATGATGGCGCAAAAACGCCAATGCGTCGCGCCGACGGTCGGCGCCACTGAGCGCCCCACCCGTTCGATGCTTATGTTTTACCCATAATGAGCGATGCACATTGTCGCGAATGAACGAGCCGCTTTGCAGGGCACTCGTTCAGTCCAGGCTGTGCTTTATCGCGCGATGCGCCGTCGGTTGGCGACACGTTGTATGCGCTCCTTGCGGCTTCTTGCGTCGCATGTTGACGCTGCACTTCGCCTTGATTGCGTGAAATGCTGCAGCACTCATACAGCTGCGCCGTCGGTTGGCGTCGCATTGTTTACGCTGCTTGCGGCTTCTTGCACCGCATGTTGACGCTGCACGCCGCTTTGATTGCGCGAAATGCTGCACTCATCCAACTGCGCCGTCTGTGGGCGGCGCGTTGTTTGCGCTGCTTGCGGCTTCTTGCACCGCATGTTGACGCTGCACGCCGCTTTGATTGCGCGAAATGCTGCACTCATCCAACTGCGCCGTCTGTGGGCGGCGCGTTGTTTGCGCTTTGCCGTCAGACCGCTGACCACTGGCAGACAGCTTAAGTATGCGCCGTGCCGGCCGCGGACGCATCGCCGTCCGTCTCAGCATCGGCTTGCGCATATGCGCCGCCTGCCGCATCAACGCCTGCGCTTTGCGACGCGTCGCCAGCTGTCGATGCAGCGCCATTTGCGCCTGGCTGCGCCTCAACGCGCTCCCGCAGCCGCACCAGTTCGCGATTCTGGGCGTCATTGGCCTGCTCCAGTTCGTAACAACGCCTGCGCAGTGGCAACAGCTCGCGCCTCAGCCGCGAGTTCTCGTCCTGCGCCATGAACAGCTCGTCCGCCAGCCGCAGCGCCAGCTCAAGCGCGCGGCCCTGCGCATCGTGCTCGCAGCCGCGCGCCGCATTGCGCGCATCCAGATCCGCCAGCACGCGCCGCGCATATTCTGCCACGCGCTCCATGCGCTCGGCGCTGTCGCCCGGCGCCAGCCTGAGGTCGCGCCCCGCAATAGTCACACTGTCATTTGCCATATGCGCACTCCCTGCGCGCCCCAGCGCCGCTTGCGCCGGCACGCCCGCTTTATATATGGCGGACTGTCACGCCGCCGTCCGTCGATCATGTACAGCGCCTTGACGTTGGTATTGCCGGCATCACGGACATATCGTCGCTTTGACCACTGCCGTAAAGCTACACGGCCGCGCCGCAACCATATGCCGCCCATTGCCGGCCAGTGCACGCCCTGACGCCAATCCCTGCGCCCGCAACGCTGCCGTCACTTCGACTCAGCCGCCTCCAGCTCCGCGCGATACTGCTTGAGCAGCTCCGGCGTCACCGTCGCCAGCGCCGAGAAGTGTATCGACAGCGCCTTGTCTATCAGCTCTTTTGCGCCGGCTATATCGCCATCGGCCTGCTTTATGCGCGCCAGATAGTACATGCTGTCCACCTGTACCGGACGGATCTCCAGCGCCTTTTCGAAGTACTCGCGCGCCTTGGCATTGTCGCCGGTGCGCGCATAGTACTGGCCCACGTTGTCCAGCACGACGGCATCCTCGTCGTCGTAGTCCAGCGCTTCAGCGTTGAACTTGCGCGCCTCGCTGTAATCGCCGGTCTGGTCGCCCTTCTCTATCAGCATGTAGCCCAGCGAGCCGTATACGGTCGAGTTCTTGTAGTTCTTCATCAGCTCTTTCATCGCGCCTATCGCGTGGTCGAGCTCGCCCAGCTTCCACTGGCAGATCGAGTAGTTGACCGTCAGCCGCCGCTTCTGGTCTACGCTCAGGTTGGGCAGCTTCTCGGTCATGCGCACCAGTTCCATCGCCCGCTCGAACTTGCCCGTGCGCAGCAGCAGCACCGTATACGCCATCAGATATCCCGCCTGATTCATGCCCTTGGCCAGCGCCTTTTCGTAGCCCTCAGCCGCGCGCGCTTCCATCTCGATCGCCTCTTTATAGTTCTGCTGATCGTTGGCGCGTATCGCCTTGGCATGGCTCAGGTACGCCTTGCGCGCCATCAGATTGCCCATAAATGACATATCAATCATCCTCCTGTGCGGATAGCTTTCTAATCAACCGCGCGCGCCGGTGCTCGAGTTGCTCAAGCGCCTGCGCGTCGCCCAGCGCCCGCGCATATGACCGCGCGCGCTCCACTTCGTCCAGCGCCGCCCGGTAGTCGCGCAGGCGGTGCTCATATGCCTTGCTCAGTTCGATATATGGCATCAGCCCGCCCAGTCCGCGCGCCTCCATGTCGCGCCAGACCGCCATCGCCTCGTCCAGCGCCCGCTCGCGCTTGAGCATCATCGACATCGACGTGCTCGCGCGCGCCGCCAGCAGCCCATGCGCCGACGCCTTGAAGCAGTCCAGCGCCCGCTCGCGCTGACCGCCGCGCTCCAGCGCCCGCCCCAGCGAATACACATCCTCCTGATGCCCTGCCTCCAGCGGCGCCCGGAACAGCTCCGCCATGCGCCCCAGCAGCAGCGCCAGCGTCACTATGTCCTGCCGGTTGTGCGCTATGACCTCGTCCATCTCATTGAAGTCGTGCGACTTCAAGTAGCTGAAGTAGCGCTCGGGCACCTGCGCGCCGGGTATGTCCAGCTCGCGCCGGACGCCCAGCACCTGCTCCTCAAGCGCGCCCAGCGAACACCGCTCCAGCCGCAGCTTCCAGATGCGCCGCGCCGGATGCAGCAGGTCGACCTGGCTCAGCTCGCGCCACTCGCCCCGCATCCGCATCAGCGTAAACCGCCCCTCCAGCAGCGGGCAGTCGAACGACTTGCCATTGAACGTGACCAGGTGCGTGCGCCCCGCCAGCCGTTCAGCTATGCGATGCAACATGTATGCCTCCTCGGAGTAGTCGCGCAGGAAGTACTGCTCGACTATGAACCGATCGCCCTCGGCCCAGCCCAGCCCGGTCAAAAACGCCAGCGTGCCCGCGCCGCCCGACAGCCCGGTAGTCTCGGTGTCCAGGAACAGCGCGCGTTCCAGGCTGAACCCCGCGCCGTCCGCGCCGCACATGTCCATCACGTCCCGCTCGCACACCGCGCGCGCCTTTGCATCCAGCGGGTACTCCGCGCGCAGCACCAGGCAGTCGCCGCTCGCCGGCGCGGCAGGGCGCTCCTCGCGGCGCTGCGTGCGCGCCACGCTGTCCAGCCTGCCCCTGAGTCCGCTCAGCATATGCTACCACTCCCCACGCACTTCGTCGCTGTGCGCCCATTGGCGCGTCCGCGCCGCTCGGGCTCGCCACGGTCTCATTTGACTTGCCAACACCCATGGGCAGTTCCGCCGGTCATAGCCGACTTGCGCCGTTCATGGACAGCCCGCGCCGACCATAACCGACTTGCGCCGCTCATGGGCAGCTCGCGCCATTCATAGCCGACCTGCGCCGTTCATGGACAGTTCGTGCCATTAATAGCCGACTTGCACCGTCCATGGACAGCCCGCGCCGACCATAACCAGCTTGCGCCACTCATGGACAGCTCGCGCCGACCATAACCAACTTGCGCCGCTCATGGACATCCAGCGCCGACAATTTCCCGCCCGCGCTGCTCATGTCCGGTCGCCCGCCAGTTCAGCCAGCAGCTCCATCGCAATGCGCTTGCCGTCCGGGCCGACATCGGCCGACGGCCCTACGCAGCTCGGACATCCGTCCGTGCAGCCGCAGTCAGCAAGTACCTGGCGCGCTGCGCGGAACAGTTCGCCATCCATCTCATACACGCGGTCGCTCAGTCCCACGCCGCCGGCGCAGTTGTCGTACACAAACAGCGTGGGCTTGTGCGTGAACGGGTCGCGCACATGGTACACCACGCCTATATCGCGCGGCGAACACATCAAAAACACCGGCGCTATGTGCTCTATCACGTGGCTTATGCCGACCATAGCGCCCTGCAACTCGACCTTGGAATAGCGCGCGGTCAGCTCGTCGGGCAGCGTCCACCAGCACGCGGTCGTCTGCATCTCCAGCTCGGGCAGCGTGACCGGGCCCCAGCCCAGGTTTTCCTGCGTGTCGAGCTTCATCTTCTTGAACAGCGTCACTATGCTGGACACCAGCACCTCGCCCGCCGCGCGCGCCGGCACGCCCGGGCTCTCGCGGAACACGTCCAGCACCTTCATCGTCACCGTCAGGTTGGCGTCGGTATAGTAGTCCACGTCGACCTGGCGCACATACGCCTTCTTGTCGTCGAAGTCGAGCTCCTCGACCTGGTACTGACGGCCCTCGTGCAGGTATATCGCGTATTGATGCAGCAGCATCGGCACCGTGAAGCGGTCCATCTCGCCGATCACGCGGCGCTTGCCGGGCACGGTTATGTCGATTATCACAAAGTTCTGATCGCTGGCCGAGCGCAGGCTGATGCCCGCCTGTGGGAACTCCTCGGCCGTCCAGTAGTACCGGTTGCCCACATGGTTGAGTATGTGCTGGTCGCACAGGTACTCCAGCAGTTCGGGCGTCGACTCCACGTCGCCGAACATCTCGCCATCCTCAAACGGCAGCTCGTATGCCGCGCACTTGAAGTGGTTCAGCAGTATGTACAGGTTGTCCGGGTTTATCAGCGCGTGCTCGGGCGGCTGGCTGAAGAAGTACTCCGGATGTGCGATTATGTACTGATCCAGCGGCGACGACGTGGCCACCATTATCAGTGCGCTGACGCCCTGACGCCGGCCCGCGCGGCCCGCCTGCTGCCACGTCGAGGCTATCGTGCCCGGATACCCGCACAGCACGCACACGTCCAGCCGGCCTATGTCTATGCCCAGTTCCAGCGCGTTGGTCGACACCACTATGTCGACCTGGCCTGCGCGCAGCTCCTGCTCTATCTGATGCCTGAGCGACGGCAGGTACCCGCCGCGGTACGCGCGCACGTTGGGCGCCTCGCCCAGCGGGTTGCGGCACTGATCTTTGAGCCGGCGCGTCAGCACCTCCACCAGCAGCCGCGACTTGGCAAACACTATCGAGTGCACGCCGTTATTCAGCAGCTCGCGCGCAATACCGAAGGTCTCGTGCACCGCTGAGGCGCGTATGTTGAGCTGGCGGTTGACGACCGGCGGGTTGTAGAATATCACGTGCTTTTCGCCGGTGGGCGCGCCCGACTCGGCTATCAGCTCCATCGGCCGCCCGGTAAGCCGCTGCGCCAGCTCCTGCGGATTGGCTATCGTCGCCGAGCAGCATATGAACTGCGGCTTCGATCCATAGAACTCGCATATCCGCTTGAGCCGCCGTATCACGTTGGCCAGGTTCGAGCCGAATATGCCGCGATACGCGTGTATCTCATCTATCACTATGTACTTGAGGTTCTCGAACAGCTTGACCCACTTGGTGTGGTGCGGCAGTATGCCCGAGTGCAGCATGTCGGGATTGGTCACGACTATGTGCCCGGCCTGGCGTATCGCCTTGCGCGCAGACACCGGCGTGTCGCCGTCAAACGTGAACGCCTTGATCGGCGCGTCCATCGCCTTGATTATCTCGTACAGTTCGGCCACCTGATCGCTTGAGAGCGCCTTGGTCGGGAACAGATACAGCGCGCGCGCCTCCGGATCGCGCAACACCCGGCTGAGCACCGGCAGATTGTAGCACATGGTCTTGCCCGACGCCGTGGGCGTTATGACCACAAAGTCGCGGCCCGCCTGCGCCAGGTCCAGCGCGCGCCGCTGATGCGAGTACAGCCGCGCTATGCCACGCGCGTTCAGCACGGCTTTGAGCCGCGCGTCGAAATCGTCTGGAAAGTCCTCATAGTGCGCCGGACGCGCGGGTATCACGTCCCAGTGCGTCACGTTCGATATGAAACCGGGTTGAGACTTCAGGTACGTAAGCAGCTGTTCGGTATTCATGCCCGCTCTGTCCTCCTTTGCGCAGTCGTAGCGGCGTCAGCCCGGCGCGGGTGCGACGCCGATTCAATTTTGTATCGTAGTGCCCGCACAGTGCCAGCCGCATTTGAACAATCACCGCCCGCAGCGATTCAGCAAATCCCCGCGCGGCTGAACAGCACCGGCGTTATCTGGGGATACGTCAGTTCGGCCGGTAGCGAATCAAACCGGCGCACTTCGGCCATCTCGCTGGGTGGCAACGGCCCCAGCCGCTTCACGTCGGCGGCATACACGCGGCCCCTGCCCGAACCAAAGCTGTAATCGAACAGTGGCGTCAGCTCGTACTCGAGCGCGCCCGACTCCTCGTACAGTTCGCGGCGCGCGGCCTCCAGCGTCGTTTCGCCCGGTTCGACGTGGCCGCCCTGCGTCTCCCAGGTCGTGCGGTCGCGGCGCCGGCTCAACAGCAGCGCGCCGTCCTGCCGCGACAATACCACCACGAACTCACAGCTTTCAAAGTGGCCCAGTTCGTATATCTCGCAATTCATGTATGCCCCTCTGCGCGCCGCACTGTCTGCATGCGGGCGGTTTTATCCGTTTAATTCAGTGCGCCCAGTAACAGCGCAGTTTCTTCATCGCTGCGGCGCACAAGCCCCATTGTTTCAGCAGGCCAATGCGCAAATCCACCCACGGACCCATATGCATTTGCAGCAGCACAGCCATTAGTGTTGCGCAGGCCAGCACGCAACCATGTGCGCCCAGCCTCACATTGCGTATTTGAACCGCGCAACTGGTGAGTTCGGCCAACTTATGCCCACAATGCCAGCGTACGCCGACATGAACACCGTGCAGCGTCCGCCGCGTCACTCCTCGGGCCGCAGCACCACAGTCGCGACACCCGCGACAACCTCGTCCACCAGCGCGTCGATGTCCAGCGCGGCCTCGGCTGCTTCGACCTTGTTCAGCTTGGGATGCGTCACCGGACGGCGCGGCGTGAACACCGTGCAGCGTCCGCCGCGTCACTCCTCGGGCCGCAGCACCACAGTCTCGACGCCCGCGACAGCCTCATCCACCAGCGCATCGATGTCCAGCGCGGCCTCGGCCGCTTCGACCTTGTTCAGCTTGGGATGCGTCACCGGGCGGCGCGGCGTGAACACCGTGCAGCAATCCTCATACGGCTCTATCGACGTCTCGTACGTGCCTATGCGGCAGGCGATATCGATTATCTCCGACTTGTCCATGCCTATGACCGGCCGGAACACCGGCATGCCCACAACCGCGTCGGTGCAGATCAGCGAGTCCATCGTCTGCGAGGCAACCTGTCCCACGCTCTCGCCGGTTATCAGCGCCTGGCACTGCTGGTTCACGGCTATGCGCTCGGCTATGCGCATCATGAACCGGCGCATCATTATCGTGCCCATCTCGTCGGGGGTCTTTTCGTGTATCTCCATCTGTATCTTGGTGAACGGCACTATGTGCAGTTTGAACGTGCCGCCATAGCGCGCCAGCAGTCGTCCCAGCGCCAGCACCTTTTCCTTGGCGCGCTCGGACGTGTACGGGAACGAGTAAAAGTGAACGCCCTCCACCGTCACGCCGCGCTTCATTATCATGTACCCCGCGACCGGCGAGTCGATGCCGCCCGACAGCAGCAGCGCCGCACGCCCGCCGGTGCCCAGCGGCATGCCGCCCACGCCCATGAAATTGTCCACATACATGTAGGCGTTGTCGCGTATCTCGATCTGCAGGCGATGTTCGGGCTTGTGCACGTCGACAGTCAGCCCCGGCACGTGCTCCAGCACATAATGGCCGACCTCGCTGCCTATCTCCATCGAATCCAGCGGAAAGTGCTTGTCGCTGCGCCGCGCTTCGACCTTGAACGTGCCCGTGCGGCCGGCCATCAGCTCGGCGGCCTTCTGGTATATCGCGTCCATGTCCTTGTCCAGCTCCCACGCCGGCGACACCGAATGCACGCCGAACACATTGCGCACCCGCTCTATGCACGCGTCCATGTCGGCCGCGCCAACGACGTATATGCGGCTGTCAGCCATGAACACCGTCGCTCCCAGCGACTTGACCGACGCGCGGATGTTGTTTATCAGCGCATTAAAGAAATAATTGCGATTATGCCCCTTCAGGAACACCTCGCCAAATCGAACCAGCAGCAGTTGCCGCATAATCTATCTCCTCCTGAAAGACTTTAGCGTCGAGTAGCAGCGGCCCGCCGCATCTATCGCCCAGTCGATCTCGTCCTCGCCCGTCAGCGGCGACAGGCTGAACCGTATCGCAGCCTCGGCGCGGTCGGCGTCCAGCCCCATGGCCACCAGCACCGGCGACAGATGCCGTTTCTTTGACGAACACGCCGACCCGGTCGACACCAGCACGCCCTCGCCCTCCAACGCGTGCAGCATTACCTCGCCGCGCACGCCCGGAAACGATATGTTGAGTATATGGCCCGCGCCTTCGTCGATGTCCGGCCCGTTTAGCAGACAGCCCGGCGCCGCCGCGCACAGCCCCTCGTACAGCCGCCGTTTTAGCATGTGCAGCCGCGCATGCGGATCGTCCAACGCCGTGTACGCGGCTATCGCGGCCTTCAGCCCTATCAGACCGGGCGTGTTCTCGGTGCCGGAGCGCATCGCGCTCTCCTGACCTCCGCCTATCTGCCGCGGCTGCACGCGCACGCCCTTCTTTATGTAGAGCGCGCCCACGCCCTTGGGGCCGTGTATCTTGTGCGCGCTGAGCGTGTACATGTCCACGAACTTGCCCGGAAACGGCTCGCGCAGAAACGCCTGTACGCCGTCCACATGAAGTTTGGCCTGAGGCGCGCGCTCGGCTATCAGGCGCGCTATATCGGCTATCGGCTCTATCGTGCCGACCTCGTTGTTGACGTGCATGCAGCTGACCAGCTCGACGCTGTCATCCAGCATGTCGGCCAGCGCATCCAACCGCACCCGGCCGTGTTCATCGACCGGTATCGTCATGACTTCATGGCCCATGTCGGCTATGCGGCGCATGGGTTCGAGTATCGACGGATGTTCGACCGCGGAGCAGATGAACCGGCGCTTGCCGCGCGCCAGTGCCGCCGTGCCCAGCAGCGCCAGGTTATTGGCCTCGGTGCCGCCGGATGTGAAATATACCTCGCCCGCCGCGCCCGGCAGGCAGCGCAGTATGTCGCGGCGCAGCCGGCTGAGCTCATTTTCGACATCGATGGCGGGCCGATACAGGCTCGAAGGGTTGTAATAGCCGGCGCGCATCGCGTCGGCCATGGCGTCTACCACCGCGTCAAATGGACGGGTAGTGGCGCTATTGTCCAAATATGATCGCATAATATACCTCAAACCTTTTTTAAATGCGCAAAAAGGCGCACGCATCGAGCCGCCCATCGCCACGCCGCCACGCAGCCAGCGGTGCGGCCTGATGAGCCCGCGTCAATCCATGCGCCTTGCCATGCCAACCGCCTCAGCCGTGCCACACACCGTAGTTCAGATAGGGCTTGGCCATCTCGACCATCTCGTCGCTGGGTTCGACGACGATGATATGCTTGACGGAGTTCTTGACGAAGTAGAAGTAGCACAGGTTGTTATCGCGGTTCAGGAACCAGTTGTGCTTCTTTACGTCCTTCATCGTGATGTAGCGCTGGAAGCTCTGATCGGTGACGCGACCGGCCGATTCGACGTTCTTCATCGGCAGCGAGGTCAGGTACTTGCGGCGGGTGTTGCCCAGCACCTTGCTCACGTCAAGATCGCCATTGGTGAACGTATATTCGTACTCGGTGCGATAGTTGTCCTTATACCTCCATATCAGATAGGTCAGGCCGCCGAACAGCACGAAGCTGATTATCACAAACAGATCGAACTGCCCGTTCATCAGCGCCGACAGGTTTATCAGCGCATACAGCCCAAACAGCACCATGAACACCCAGCAAAGCCCATACATGAGCGAATTAAAGCCCTTATTGCGCTTGACGATGACTTCTTCCTTAAAATTG
>DSLMC04102__coassemble_1263_pt1 | contig 14860 bp, 9 predicted proteins | sample DSLMC04102__metabat2_low_PE_003 | metagenome-assembled genome bin DSLMC04102 | reverse complement strand
TTTCCGATCTGAACGTACTGCACTGCTGTGGCTGGGCCGGCATACCGAACAACCTTGAGGTATGGCAGGATTACCCCGCAAAGGCTGTGAACTGGGCGTGCTTCATAGAGAACATGGACCTGAGCGCGGGCAAGCGGTTCTTTGGCGGCAAATGCGTGCTGGGCGGCTTTGACAACCGGCCGACGGGTCTGATATTCAATGGTCAGAAGGACGAGATACAGCGCTTTGCGCGCGAGCTGGTGAAGCAGGCGGGCACGACGGGCGTGATGCTGGGCGCGGACTGCACGCTGCCGGCATCGATAGACGTCCAGCGCATACAGTGGGTCGTGGATGCTGTGGAAGCGCTTTGATGGGCGTTGTACGCGTTTGGCGGCGTGTGGGCGCCAGTGCTGCCGCGGTGTGCGGTGGCCTGCACGCCGCCGGATATGAAAGGATGGATGCATGATATGGAATACATAGCTGCCGCCAACAGGTACGACTTAATGCCGTATCGGCGCTGCGGGCGCAGTGGATTAATGCTGCCGGCGATATCGCTGGGGCTGTGGCATAACTTCGGCAACATCACGCCGTTTGGCGTGCAGCAGTCGCTGTTGCGCACGGCGTTTGACAATGGCATAACGCACTTCGACCTGGCCAACAATTACGGCCCGCCGTACGGCGAGGCTGAGCGCAACTTCGGCATTCACATGTTGCGGGATTGGAAGCCGTACCGCGATGAGCTTGTGATATCGACCAAGGCCGGATTCGACATGTGGAAGGGCCCGTATGGCGACCATGGCAGCCGCAAGTACCTGATAGCCAGCCTGGATCAGAGCCTCAAGCGCATGAATCTGGACTACGTGGACATATTCTATCACCATCGTCCCGATCCGGATACGCCGATAGAGGAGACAGTGGGCGCGCTCGAACAGATACTGCGCAGCGGCAAGGCGCTGTACGTGGGCATATCGAACTATCGTGCCGCGGAGGCGCAGCAGGCGATACGCGCACTGGGCGCGCTGGGCAGCCATCTGCTGATACATCAGCCCAACTATTCGATGTTCAGCCGCTGGATTGAGGAACCGGTGCAGGGCGTAGGCAGTCTGCAAGACGTGTTGCGGCGCGAGGGCGTGGGATGCATAGCATTTGCGCCGCTGCAAAACGGGCTGCTCACGGATCGCTATCTCAATGGCATACCGGCCGATTCGCGCGCTGCTCACGATCCGCGATACTTGAAGCCGTCCGCGATAACCGAGGACAAGCTCGCCAAGGTGCGCGCGCTGAACGACATCGCGCAGGCGCGCGGGCAGAAGCTGGCCCAGATGGCGCTTGCGTGGGTGTTGCGCGATGAGGTCGTGACGTCGGCGCTGATAGGCGCGAGCAAACCCGAGCAGATACTGGACAATGTGCACGCGCTGGACGCTGCGCCGTTTACCGATGAAGAACTGGCGCGCATAGATGCGATACTCAAGGGCTGAGCTGAATGGGATTTATACGGGGCTGCGGCAAACGGGCATTTGCCGTGGCCCTGTATTTACATGCGCAGCGCCCAAAAAGGTATTGACTTAGAGCAAACTCCAAGTGCTATCATGTATATGAAATACGACTACATGCGCGGGCTGCGCTTTAGGAGGTTGCACAATTATGGAAAAATATCTGGGCGAATCGATACCCAAGCTGGGGTTTGGCCTGATGCGGCTGCCGATGAAGGATGGCGGTGTGGACCTGGAGCAGACGACCGAGATGGTGGACATGTTCATGAAGGCCGGCTTCCGTTACTTTGATACCGCTTATGGCTACATAGGCGGCGAGTCCGAAAAGGCGATAGGCAAGGCGCTGGTTGCGCGATATCCGCGAGACAGCTACCTGCTGGCGACCAAGCTGCCGGCGTGGGCGGCCAAGAGCCGCGAGGAAGCCGAACAGATGCTGGCCACGTCGCTGGAACGCACCGGTGCGGGCTATTTTGACTTCTACCTGCTGCACAACCTGGGCGAGCAGCGCACGCACTTTTTCGACGATTACGGCATCTGGGACTTCCTGGCGCGCAAGAAGGCCGAGGGCGTGATACGCCACCTGGGCTTCTCGTTCCATGACAAGGCGGCCGAACTGGAAAAGGTGCTGGATGCGCATCCCGAGATGGACTTTGTGCAGCTGCAGATCAACTACGACGATTGGGAAAACCCGCTGGTTGAGTCGCGCAAGTGCTATGAGACGGCGCGCGCCCATGGCAAGCCTATCGTGATAATGGAGCCGGTCAAGGGCGGCAACCTGGCAAACCCGCCCGAGAACGTGGCAAAGCTGTTCCGCGATGCCAACCCGGATGCGTCGCCGTCGTCGTGGGCGATACGGTATGCGGCGTCGCTGGAGGGGATAATCACGGTGCTTTCGGGCATGTCGACAGTAGCGCAGATGGCCGACAATCTGTCGTACATGAGCGCGTTCAAGCCGCTGAGCGACGCGGAGCGCGTGGTGATAGACAAGGCGCGCGAGCTGATGGATTCGATACCGACCGTGCCGTGCACCGGCTGCGAGTACTGCATGAAGGGCTGCCCCAAGCACATAGCCATCCCGGGCACGTTCCAGGCGTACAACATGTTCAAGGTCTACGGCAACATAGAGAACGCGCGGGGCAAGTACAACTGGAACACGCGCGGCCATAACCTGAGCCTGGCTTCTGAGTGCATCAGCTGTGGCCGGTGTGAGGCGGTCTGTCCGCAGCATATAAAGATTCGCGATGAACTGAAAGCTGCGGCTGCGGTGCTGGAAGCTAAGGACTGAGCGAGCGCAGGCATGACGACGCGCCGGGATATGCAGCGAGTGAATGCTGCACATCCCGGCACCTTTGACATTGCATGGGCGGCAGCGCGCGAAGCGCCGCAGGCGGGAGCGCGCTGGCGGGCTGCGTTGACGCCGCCCATCATATAGAACCGAAAGTTGGTGGAGCGCATGCCCAACGAATATGACGATGAAAAGTTCTTTAATGAGTACGCAAACATGTCGCGCAGCCGGCAGGGGCTTTCGGGCGCGGGCGAATGGTGGCAGCTGAAGGAGCTGTTTCCGCCGCTTGCGGGCAAGTGCGTACTGGACCTGGGCTGTGGATATGGCTGGCACTGCAAGTATGCCGTCGAACAGGGCGCAACGCGCGTATTGGGCTTGGACATCAGCGAAAAGATGTTGGTCGAGGCGCGGCGGCGCAATGCGGACGAGCGGATAACGTATCGCCTGTGCAGCATGACGGACTATGAGTACCCCGAAAGCGAATGGGATTGCGTGATATCGAATCTGGCGCTGCATTACATAGCCGATCTGGACTCGATATACGCGGGCGTAAGTTCAACGCTCAGGCCGGGCGGCAGGTTCATATTTAACATTGAGCATCCGGCGTTCACGGCGGGCGTGGGTCAGGACTGGGTCTATGCGGAGGATGGCCGCGCGCTGTATTGGCCGATCGACGATTACTTCAAGCCCGGCGCAAGGGTCACGCACTTTTTGGGCTGCGATGTGGTCAAGCAGCACCATACGCTCACGCAGATACTCATGGGCCTGATACGGCAGGGGTTCGCCATTGAGGCGATTCAGGAAGCCGAGCCGTCGCCGGAACAACTGAGCATACCGGGCATGGCGGATGAGTTGCGCAGACCCATGATGCTGATGGTTCGGGCGCAGGTGCACAAGTAGCCGTGCGGTAGAGTAGCCGTGCAGTCGAGCTGCTCAGGTGCAATGCGCGCCGATATCGGCATGCCTGCCGCGGCCTGCGACGTGGCGTCAGGTCAAGCAATCGTCCGCATAACCGATTGAAAGCTCGAATTGGTCGCCGACAGACAGCGCCATGTATTCTGGCAGATGGCGGCGATTAAGCTATTAGAGCTGGCGATGTGCTGCATTGGCTGTATGGTTTGCCGGATATTTGTATGTAATGGCATGATGCTTGCCATAATTACATTGTTTGCCCTAATGAAATGCCATTTGCCATATAAATATGCTGCTATGCTGCAAGAACTCTGGCCTGTAGCGTGACGTCATGCCGTTAACGAAGCCTCTGGCCACAGCATCACGGGATTTCAACGGATACTCTGGTTGATATTCTGGACTTGCTGTGAGGTCGGGCTTGCCATGCTGATACAGGCCTGCAATAGCAGGGCCTGGAGCGCAGTGCTTGCGGGCAGACCTGATGTGCGAGTACCTGGTTAGCTTTATCAATAAACCGACGCCCTGCCGCATTTTCATTTTGCGACAGGGCGTTTTGCTGTGGATCGAGTTTTAGAGTCGCGTCACATCCAGTGATTTAGGGCGCGCGCCATCAGCTTGTCGGCGTCGGTCTGGCTCATGTCGGGGAAGTTGAAGTAGAACATGCGCTTGTCATAGCGCTCCATAAGGCTTTCAGCGCCGCGTATCCAGCCGTCTACGCCGCCGTTGTATAGCTGTATCCACAGGCCCTTGCCGGCGGCGGCCACCTGGTCGTAGATGCCATACCAGCGCGGACAGGCGCCATCGGGCTGGCCTGCGCCGCAGGTCCATTGCAGCGCGTCGAGGCGCTCCAGCTCCATTATGGCGGGCACATGGCGGATTGCATCGGGCCCGTCGAGATGGTAGAGCGAATGATCCAGCCTGAGCGTCTGACGGCGCAGCGCGGGCTGTATGAACCGGCGGAACTGAGCGGGCGACATCATGGCTGAAAAGTCACACTGTATCTTGGCCACGCGACCGCGCCCCAATATCGAAAACGCGGTATAGCTGGTCACGCCTTCGCTGTCGCGCACTATGTCGCAAAGCGCGTCGTAGTATTCAAAATACGTGTCGTCGATCTGACGAATAAGTTCCTCTACGCGCTCCGGGTAGTCCATTATGTCGTACAGCGCGTCCTGCGGCCCGCGCATCGCCGCATATATGTCGATGTTTTCGATGAGATCGGGTATGTTAATGCGGAAATCCTCGCCGGATGCGGCGCGCAGTTTTTTTATCAGCGCCAGATGCAGCTTCCACCAGTGGTTTTCGGGATCGAATTTGAGCGGCGGCTGGTTTTCAATGTCGGAAATGCATGGCTCGTACCATACCGTCGACGGAGCAAATCGCGGCTCCGCGCCCAGGTAAAGCGCCAGCGAACCCGGCCCCAGATCGGCGCTGAGCGCGGCGAACGAGTCGGCCAGGTATTCATGCGACGCGTCATATGCGCGCTGGTATGCCAGCAGATAGTCGGCGTCGGTATACTTGCGCATCAGGTCCTGGGGTGGAGTGGGCGGCGTCACCGCGACATCGCGGCGCGCCACCACGCGCATCAGCGGCAGGCCGTGGTTATCGCGCCGCCACCAGTCCTCGAATCTTTGCACCAGATGGTCGTTTGCGTATTTGAACATGTCCGCTCCTCTCCGCGCAATATGCGCGGGCTTATATTATCACTATCTCAGGCTCGACGCCTTCAAAGCGCGCGTCGCCTTCGACGGTTTGCTCGAGTTCATGTGCCGCGTCATGCCAGACGTAGGTCGTGCGCAGGTATTCGCCGTGCTCGTAGCCGTAGCCGTCGCCCGCGTCGCAGTACATCGTGAAGCGACCATCCGCGCCGCTGAATACGTAGAGCGCAGTGGCCTGGCCCTGATGTTCGTCGGCGAACTGAGCCTCGGGGCCGACTGGCACTATTGCGCCGGCGCGTACGAATATCGGCACGCTGTCCAGCGGCGCCTGCACGGTCAGCCACTGACCGCCGGCATAGCGCGAGTTGCTCCAGAAGTCGTACCAGTCGCAGCCTTCGGGCAGGTACACATCGCGCGTCGCAATGCCGTCCTGCATCGGCGTCACTATCGGGCAGATCATAAGGCTCTTGCCGAACATGAACTGATCGACGACGTTGCGCGCCACCGCGTCGGTGCGGAAGTCGAACGCCAGCATGCGCAACATCGTCGAGCGCTCAAAATGCACCGCCGCCATTTCGGAGTAGATGTAGGGCATGAGCATGTACCGGAGGCGAATCACATTTGCGATGGCATCGTAGTACGGCTCGCCCGGCGCGCCAAAGCGCCATATCTCGCGCGGCGTATCGGTGCCGTGGGAGCGCATCATCGGCAGGAACGCGCTCAGTTGCAGCCAGCGCACGTATAGTTCGCGATAGCCCTGGTCATTGCAGCCCTGTTCATACTTGCCGTAGCCGAACCACTGCTTCCACTTCTTCACGAAGAACGCGCCCGCATCGACCGTCCAGTACGGCAGTCCGCACAGCGCCAGGTTGAGTCCGTCGGGTATCGTGCGGCGCAGCACGTCCCAGGTGGCGGAGGTATCGCCGTTCCAGCAGATGGTGGCGTAGCGCTGTTGGCCAGTCAGGCCCGAGCGGGTCAGGTTGACCACGCGCTTGGCCTCGCTCGTAGCGCGCTGGCCCTCGTACAGCGTGCGGGAGTGGTTTATCGAGTATGCGAGTATCTGCGTGGGATCGATGTATTGTTTGAATTCGTTTACGTTGAAGTACATCCTGTCCTCGGGCAGCATCTCGACCTCGCCGTACCAGTCGGCCTCGAACGGTTCGGTGCAATCGCACCACCACGCGTCCAACCCGCTGCTGAACAGCTGTTCATTGCATTGCTTCCAGTAGGTTGCGCGCGCCGCCGGATCAAACGCGTTGTAAGTGCGGCGGTTGCCCAGCATCTGCCCGTTCTGCTGGAACTCGAGCTGATTGGGGCAGTCGCCGTTCATGTTGGGCCAGATCGACCACATCAGCTTTACGTTCAGCGCATGCAGTTCGTCGATTGCCGCCTTGAGGTCGGGATAGCGCTCGGGATCGGCGGTCTTCTGACCCCACTGGCCGGGCTTCCAGGACTGCCAGTCCTGCACGACGCAGTCGAGCGGCACGCCGCGCTTGCGGTATTCGCGGGCAATGTCCAGCAGTTCTGCGGAGCTGGCGTAGTGTTCTTTGGACTGCACGTAGCCCAGCGCCCAGCGCGGCAGCATCGGTGCGTCGCCGGTCAGTGCGCGTATTGCGGCGACAATGCGGTCGAACTCGGGGCCGAATATCACAAAGTAGTCGAGTTCATCGGCGGCGTCGGCGGACAGGTAGCTGCCATACGCGTCGTCGTGGAATATCTGTGCGCCGCAGCAGTTGCTCAGCACCGCCCAGCCCTTTGACGAACATATCACCGGGCACGATATCTTGAGGTTGTGCTGATACAGGAACTGATGCTGGCCGCGATAATTGAGCACGCCCTGCTCATGCTGACCCAGGCCGTAAATCGCCTCATCGTCGTCGAATGCGAAGCTCAGTCGGGTCTGGTAGCCGCGGCGATCGACGTAGGGCGTACCGGTCGCGCGGGCGCGCATGCCGTCCACGCTGTGGTACTCGGTCATGGGCGCGTCGGGGTCGAAGCGGTTGAGTATGATATCTATCTCGCGCAGCACGCGCCCGTTCTCGTCGGGCTCGCGCATTAGCGGTTGGCCGCACGCCAGCCAGCTCAGCGCACCGGTGACAAGGTTAAGCTGTGCCGTCAGCTCGCCGCAGTCGAGTGCTGCACACTCCGCGTCAGTGCGCAGTGCCATGACTGCGGTTGGCACCGGGGCGGTTATCATGGGTTCGTTGCGCAGCGCAAAGGCATCCTGGGTGGTTTGCGTCACGCGCATAATGTTGGGTGCATAGGCTTCAAGGCGCAGTTTGGTTTGGCCCTGGGCGAATATCGCCAGGCCGCTTTGCTGCTCTTTAAGTTGCCAGTTCATCGTGTGACCTCCCTGTATGTCATAGCTCTTTGAGCGCCACTATGCGCGCCAGTGTCGGGCAAAAGGCGCGCAGTTTATTATTAAGTAATACGACTCACTCTTAAAATATCCTTCAACATTCGCATAAAAAACGGCTAAGTCCGCGAAACCAGCCGCAGTTTGGCGACTTTGCCGCGGCAATGGTTCAGGCGCCTGGGCTGATGCGGTGCAGCTGCGGCATGCGCCAGCCCATTGCGCATGGCGCGCCAATTTGGTTTGCGGCTTGTGCGCAAGTGGTCCGAGTGGTATAATGGCAGCGAGCGCGCCGGACTTGGCGCCATAACATCTCATCCAATGCAGCCTATTCACGATCCGGGTGGAAGCGCCCGGCACGAGGCAAAAGGAGGCGAAACACATGGAGCCATCCCGTAAGGCGATACAGGACATGTACATGCGTGCGCAGCAGCGCATAAGCCAGTTCCACGTGCGCACGTTTGAGGGTCAGCCCGGCCCGATACTGCTCATATCGACAGCATACCCGGGCGTCTGGCTGGAGCACGCGTTTGATGCGATTTGCTATGCGCGGCTGGAGAGCGACAGCGCACTGGCACGCAGCGTGGCGCTGGGGCAGCTGAGGCTGTTCCTGCGCAATCAGTTGCCCAACGGCCGACTGCCGTTTAACGTCATGGACGCGAGTATCATGCGCCAGCGCGGCTATGGGGAACTGGCAGAAGTCAACTATCGCCAGATACAGGAGTGTGTGGCGTTTGGCCAGCTGTGCGTGGAAGCGCACGACCTAACCGGTGATGACGAGTTCTTGCGCGAAGCGTATCGCGGTTGTGCGGCGTGGGATGCCTGGCTGTGCGCGCACCGCATGACGCGCGGTACGGGGCTTATAGAGCTGTTCTGCCTGTATGACACCGGCCATGACAACAGTGCGCGGCTGGCTGACGTGCCGGTGAGCTGCCCCGACCTTGAAGGCGCGACTCCTGCCGACTGCGATGCCGTGCCTATGCTTGCGCCCGACATGAATGCCGTGTTCTACGGCAACCGGCGTGCGCTGGCGGAGATGGCGCGCCGGCTGGGACTGGAGTCCGAGGCGGTGCGGTGGGACGAGGCGGCGGAGCGCGTGCGCGCGGCGATGCTGGAGCTTTTATACGACCCGCAGGACGAGTTCTTCTACGATATGGACAGCAAGGGCCGGCTCCGGCGGTTCCCGTCGATAGCTATAAGCAATGTGTTTAGCGAACATGTGCTTGAGCGCGGCATGTTTGACGCGATATACGAGCGCCACATGCGCGATCCGGCCGAGTTCTGGAGCGAGTATCCGTTCCCGTCCATGGCGTTGAACAGTCCGGCGATAATCGGGCATGCGCCGCGCAACTGCTGGGGGTATTACTCGCAGGCGTTGACTGCGCTGCGCTGCATGCGCTGGATGGACTACTATGGCCGCAGCGCCGATTACGAGCTGCTGCTGGAGCGCTGGTTGAAGGCGCTTGCGTCCCAGCCCGATAGGCCGTTTGCTCAGGAGCTGGATCCGCGTACCGGCCGGCTGACCGACTGCTCGGAGTGGTATTCCAGCGCCATGCTGCTTTACATGTACGCGGCGCGCCGGCTGGGCTATGTGGATTGAAATTTTTTTCACCAGTGACAATATATGTATGGTAAAGCGCGGCGATCTGTGCTATAATAGCCGCAGCAAACCTTGATACGAGGGGGATGAGCGTATGACCTGGGAATTTGGGCGCAAGGTGCGCATGTGCGTGGCGGGACTGGGCCCGCGCGGCACTGGTCAGATGAAGGTGCTGCTTGAGATGGATGATGTGGATATAGTGGGCGTGTGCGACTTGATAGAGGAGCGCGCGCTCAAGGCGGCGGACATAGTGGCCGAAAAGCGCGGCGGCGCACAGCCGGCGGTGTTCACCGATACGCATGCCATGCTGGAGGCGGTTGAGGCCGAGGCCATACTGATAACGACCGACTGGTGCTCGCACATCCGCATAGCGATAGACGCGATGAAGCACGGAATGCGCCCGGCCATGGAGGTCGGCGGCGCGACCGACGTATTTGAGTGCTGGGAGCTGGTGCGCACCAGCGAGCAGACCGGAGTGCCGTGCATGCTGCTGGAGAACTGCTGCTACGGCAAGAAGGAAATGACGCTGCTGAACATGGTCAAAAAGCAGCTGTTTGGCGACGTTGTGTACTGCGCGGGCGGTTATGAGCACGACCTGCGCGACGAGATAGGCATGGGCGACGATACGCATCACTACCGTCAGCGCAACTTCATGAATCGCAACGGCGAGCTGTATCCGACGCATGAGCTGGGCCCGATAGCGCAGTACCTGAACATAAACCGCGGCAACCGCATGCTGACGCTGACGGCGATGGCATCGCGCGCGGCGGGCCAGCAGGCGTGGATGCGCACCAATCGCACCGAGGCCAAGTGGTACGACCAGAAGTTCGAAGAGGGCGACGTCGTGACGACGCTTATCAAGTGCGCGCATGGCGAGATGATATCGCTGACCCACAACTGCACACTGCCGCGGCCATACTCGCGCGGCGGCATGATACAGGGCACAAAGGGCATCTGGGAAGAGGATAACGAATCGATATACATAGATGGCGTGAGCCCCGTCGAACCGAACTACTGGACGCACAAGTGGGAAAAGGACGAAAAGTACATAAACGAGTACATGCATCCGCTGTGGAAGGCCTATGAGGAGTTTGGCCCGCGCGGCGGCCATGACGGCATGGACTATCTGGCGCTGCGCGCGTTTGTGGAGAGCGTGCAGAAGGGCTGCCAGCCGCCGATAGACGTCTACGATGCGGCGGCGTGGATGAGCATAACCTGCCTGAGCGAGCAGTCGATAGCCATGGGCAGCGCGCCAGTGCCGATACCGGACTTCACCGGCGGCCGTTGGATGGAGCGCAGGCCTTCGCCCAAGAGCTGCTTTGCGCTGGATACGGTGCATGAGGACCTGTTTTAATCGGTGATGCTGAGGGAGCCGGCGTGCGCGTCGGCTCCTTTGTGGTATATGGGCGGCAGCGGCGGGAGGTGTAGCGGTGTTTACTGCGTCAATGGACGATGTTGGGAGCGTGCTTGCAGAGTTTGGCGTAGCGGCAAAGCCGGTATCCATTGCTGAACTGCAAAGATATGATTACACGGGCCGCAATGCGCAGGGCGGCATGGTTCGGCTGATTATTAAAGCGGAACTGGACGGCGCATCGCCTGTGGTCGTCCGATTCAAAAATGAGGATGACATCAGCCTGGAATCGATAGAGGCGCAAAGCGCATTTGCGCAGTTGCTGTTCGACGAAGGCATAGCGACTCCCAGACTGTACAAGGTGGACGGTCACTACGCGAAACGGTATTCGATTGGCGATTACAATGTGATAGCGACTGTTGAACAGTATGTGGATGGCGAGATACGCTGCGTAGACGCGCAGACGGCCGAGCAGACCGGCATGCTGCTTGCCCGCATGCATGACATATCGGAGCGGGCGGAGTTTCATGTTCGATATCCGGTGCTGTTTGATCCGCTGGGCGCGAACGACCTGTTCGATTTCGACGTAATAACGGACAATGCGGAGTTCCTCATGGCATTGGACCCGGCGATGTATAAAGACATTATCGAGATGCGTGAAGCATATATGCGCGAACTGAGACGGGGCGCAAGTCCATCGCGCTATGCGGTGCAGGGCGATATCAGCGATTGCAACACTTATCGCGCAGCGGATGGCACGATAGGCGTATTCGACTTCAACCGCTGCGGCGATAACGATCTGTTCTTTGACGCGATAATGCAGGCTGTATTTGAAGCGCGGCTGATGGACTATCCGGAAATCTATGCGGCGGATCCTGAACCGACGATACTGCCGGCATTTCTGCGCGGCTATGCTGCGCATAGGCCGTTCACAGCGCGCCAACGCGCAGTTTATCCATATCTGTATTCAATGATCGACGCGTTCTGGAGCAAAGATATTAAATGGAGCGATACAAGCCTTGCAAATGCGATATCAACTGGCGATAAGACGCACGCGCGCGCGCATCTGCGAGAAATCGCAAGGCGCCTGATACGGCTGCCGGCGTTTCCGATTGAATGACGCGCAAGTTCTACAATAATCGTGACATCGGCGGCAAAATATGATAGAATATCACATAACCATGCACAACGAAAAATGCAGGGAGTGGATGACATGCCGTTTGAATTGGCGGACTGGATCTGGGCGAACGATGCAGACGTGGTCAATCAGTATATCTGGGCGCGTGCGGAGTTTGAGGCTTCATGCGTGGGTGAGTGCGATCTGCTGATAAGCGCCGACTCGCAGTACGTGGCGTATGTGAACGGTCAACTGGCGGGGTTTGGCCAGTATGCGGATTATCCTGAGCACAAGGTGTATGACACGATATGCATATCAAACCTTGTGCATCCAGGCACAAACGAGCTGCGCGTGTTGGCGTATTGCCAGGGCATAGACAGCTCGGTGTATCGCGCGGGGCGGCCGAAGCTGTTGTTTGAGGTGCGGCAGGACGGTCGCCAGCTGGCGCATAGCGGCGCAGACACGCTCGTCAGCCGCAGAACCGGCTACCGCTCGGGCGACATGGAGCGCGTCAGCCACCAGATGGGCTTTACGTTCGACTACGACGCGCGAATCGCCGAGCCTGAGTGGGAGCCTGCGCAGGTGATGGGTGCTGCGGGGACGCTGTATCCACGGCCGATAGCGCCCTTGGAGCTGGGCGAGCGCGTGCAAGCGCGGGTGGTGTCGCAGGGCGTATACTATGACAGTCCGCGCCGCGAAAAGCTGGGCATGAGAATGCAGTATGCCGCGCTGTCGTTTCGCGAGAGCGTAGAACTTACGGGCGTACATGGTCAGCCGGAACTGCCGGGCACAGTTGGATACGCCTCGGACGAGGGCGACGGCATATACATCGTGCTCGACCTGGGGCGCGAGACAGTAGGGTTCCTGGACATTGCGCTCACGGTTCCGCACGAATGCGAAGTGCTGATAGGCTGGGGAGAGCATGTGGACGACCTGCGCGTGCGCACGTACGTTGGCGGACGCAACTTTGCGGCGCGTTACATGGCGCGCGCGGGGCGCAATGAATTCATGTATGCGGTGCGACGCGCGGGGCTCAGGTATGTCGAGCTGTTCGTGAGTGCGTGCGAGTTCACGTTGGAGTATGCGGGCGCGCGACCAGTCGTATATAGGCTTAACTGGAAGCCCGAGTTCCGCGCTCAGGACGCGCTGCACATGCGCATATATGACGTCTGTCGCGACACGCTGGCCGCATGCCTGCACGAGCACTATGAGGACTGCCCCTGGCGTGAACAGGCGCTGTACGCCATGGATTCGCGCAATCAGATGCTGTGCGGATACTATGCGTTTGGCGAGTACGCGGCGCCGCGCGCAAGTTTGGAACTGTTTGCGCTGTCGCAGCGAGAAGACGGCATGTTGGAGCTGTGTGCGCCGGCGCGCTGTGAGATAACGATACCGGTATTTTCGCTGACGTATGTGCTGGCGCTTGAGGAATATCTGATGTACAGTGGCGACGCCGCGTTTGTGCGCGATATGCTGCCGGTTGCGCGGCGGATCGTGGATGCGGTGTTTGCGCGGCGCGACGGCACAGGGCTCATACCGGCGTACACCGATGCGCGCTACTGGAACTTCTATGAGTGGCGGCCGGGCATGGCGGGCGTGCTGGGCCAGGGCGAGTCCGTAGAGCGCTATGACGCGCCGCTGAACTTCATGGCCATGGTAGCGGCGCGACGGTTGAGCTCCATGTTGCAGCAGCTGGACGAATCGGGCGCGCAGGAGTATGCGCGCGCGGCATGGGACGTGGGCGCACGGGCGGACGAGGCGTTCTGGGATGAGGCGCGCGGCGTCTACGCTACGTATCTAAGTGGCGGCCAGCGCACGCACGAGTGCGAATTGACCAATGCGCTGGCGGTATACAGCGGCGCGTGCAGGGCTGAGCGCGTGCCACGTGTGCTTGAGCTGCTGGCGGGCGAGAAACTGTCGCCGGTATCGCTCAGCTATTCGATATATGTGTTCGAGGCGCTGTTGAGTGCGGGCGACAAATACGCGCCGCTGGTGTTCGAACGCATAGCGCACATCTGGGGCGACATGCTGATGCGCGGTGCGACGACGTTCTGGGAGACTGAGGAGGGCGGCTGGGATTTCGACCGCGGCGGCAGCATGTGCCATGGCTGGTCGGCGCTGCCGCTGTATCTGTACATGGCCTATGCGTTGGGCGTGAAGCCGGCCCGGCCGGGATTCATGGAATACGACGTAAGACCCCTAAAATGTGGCATAGGCGTTCAGCGGGGCACCATTCACAGAAAGAATGGCAGCGTTTTGAAAGTGGACATTAGCGAAGGTCATCCGAAACTGAGTGCTGATTGAGGAACATTTGATGCAAAAATGCGGCCAGCCCGGGCAATTTGCCCGGGCTGGCTGTGCATATGCGCTTTAGCGGCAGCAGTTGTTGTAATTGCAACCGCAGCTGTGCGACGTGTTGCAGGTATTGCAGGTGTTGCAGCTGCAATTTGTCTGGCAGTTAGTGCTGCAATTGCAGCTGTTGGTCTGGCAGCTTGTGTCGCAGCAGGAGGTGGGGAATAGTGGCAATGAGAAGAACTCATCGCGCCCGCGACGTTACCTTCAACTCGACAACCAGCGCATAAAACCTACGGTAATTCCGCGCCTATGTGCGGGAGTTATGCTTTAACAGGATTTAGCCGATATGCGGCCGAGCTCGGTATTGTCGGTTTTGCGGTCGCGCAGTGCGGGGATTGGATGTTCTTTTTGCTGGTAGCGATAGTCCTCGCCGCGCTGCTTTTGGTATTCGGCGATAATGCGATGGCTGGGTACGTCCATCACATCGCCAGCATTGACCTGAGCCTGGTAGTGGAAGAACGGCGTATCCTTGTTGAGCTGTCCTACCGGCACATAGTCCTCGCCGACAGCCGTCAGCTCCACGGTGTTTTCGAGCACTTTGCGCACGTAATCTATCTGCGGTGCAAAGCGCAGCAATTCAGGGAACTCGCCCTGAGGCAGCACCTGCTGCCAGTCTTTGCCCTCATATTTCTGAAGCAGTTGCACGGCCTTATGCAGGTGTTGCAGCTCTGCTTCGAAGTTCTGTTCCCATATCTTTTTGACAACTGGATGGGTCTCGGTCTCAAGGCACGACCAGTACAGGTAGCATTCGTTGTAC
>DSLMC04102__coassemble_1098_pt1 | contig 17824 bp, 14 predicted proteins | sample DSLMC04102__metabat2_low_PE_003 | metagenome-assembled genome bin DSLMC04102 | reverse complement strand
AGTCCGACATGATAAAGTCCACGCCCTCCGAGCAGCTGCATCAGCTGATAATCGATACCTCCGGCAACTTCCACATAACCACAACCGCCGAGGACAGCCGCGACATGGTCACTCAGTTGCAGGGGCAGATCTATCAGGCTTTCAGCTTCGGCCCGGCATTGGTAATAGACGGCCAAAAGGTCGAATACACGGACTACCACTTCGACGCCGACAGCCCCAACCCGCGCAACGCGATAGGACAGACAGGCGAACTTGAATACCTCATCTGCACGGCCAACGGCCGTACCGATACCGACGAAGGCCTCGATATCGCTCAGCTGGCCGATGTGATGGCGCAGAACGGCTGCCAGAACGCCTATAATCTGGATGGCGGCGGCTCCTGTACGCTCTACTGGCACGGCGACGTTGTCAGCCACGTTAACACCAGCGGCAAGGAACGCGAAATAAGCGACTGCATCTACTTCGCATCCGCATATACCGGCGAATGAATCGCTCCCCTGATACACTGAAAGTACTGACACGCACATGAATACACCCGGTATAATATTCTCATTGGGCGGGTTGCGCTTGACGCAATATGGGCTGTGCATTGCATTGGGCCTGCTTGCGGGTTACCTGCTGGCACAATATCAGGCGCGTGCATACGGCATACGCATGCGCTCGCTCAAGCGGGTGTATCTGAGCATGCTGCTGGGCATGGCGGTGGGCGCGCGACTGATATACGTCGCGGTCAACTTCTCGTTCTATGGCCAGAACATAAGCGCGCTGTTCAAGCTCTGGGAGGGCGGCTATTCGGTCATGGGCGCAGTGCTTGGCGCCATAGCCGGATTGAGCGTGGGCGCGGGCCGGCGCGGGTTCAAGCGCGCACTGGACGTGTTCATGCCGGCGCTGCTGGCGACGCTGGCGATATGGCGGCTGGGCGAACTGGCCACCTGGCAGGGCCGCGGGCTCATGCTGGGCGAAGGCGCGCCCGGGTTCCCGATGACGGTGGCCAATTCGCAGGGCCGACGCTGCCTGGCCGTATGCATATATGAAACGGTCGCCGCACTTGCAATACTGGGTTATGCGCTGCCGTACAGGCACCGCCGGCTCGCTGGCGACATCGGTCTTATGTGTCTGGCGCTGCTGGGACTGAGCCAGATACCGCTGGAATCCATGCGCAACGACAACTTCCTGGCGCTGGGCTTTGTCAAGATCGACCAGTTGCAGGCCGCGCTGCTGGCGCTGGGCGTGACGGTGGTGTTCCTGCGCGGCCACATACGCGCGGGCCGCAGCAGACTGAGCGGATTCGGCGCGCTTGCGGTGTCGCTGGCGATGATCGGCATGTGCGTAGCCGAGGAATTCAAGCTGGACGACAGTCCGTACCCGATGTACAACTACGCCATGCTGGCCCTTTACGCGCTGGTTATGGCGATAAGCGCACAGTTCCTGCGGATCGGCTGGCGCGCTGCGCAGCCGGGCAGCGCGCAAAAACGCCGCGATTCTAACAGGCGCGCGCCCGAGTGGAACAACTCCACCTCACGCGATCCGAGGCTATCCCATTCGTACTACCCCGCCGGTCGCGACGGCCGGAGCATGTCATACCACGAACGGCTGGTCGCCAGCGAGCGCCGCAACGCAACCGAGAGCGGCGTGCAGCACGTGGCTCAGCGCCCGGCGTCCGGCGACGCACAGTATGGAACCTGGCGCAATTTAGCAAACGGTACGCAAAGCGGCGCACAGCGCGGAGCCACTGGAGCTGTGCGAAACAGCGCACAGCGCGGAACCGCCAGCGCTTCACAGTACGGCGCACAGCGCGATTCCACTTGGGCTTCATGGTACGGCGCACAGCGCGGTTCCACTGGCGCTGCGCAGTACAGCGCACAGCGTACCGCGTCCGAGGATTCGCATTACGGTACCTGGCGCAATATACCCGGCAACTCGCAATATAGTGCGCATCAGCCCGCATACCAGACCGGCAAATCATCCGACGAACAGTCCACGCGATATTCGTCCGGCTCGCGCACATATGACGCGCGGCGCAGATAGTTACTAAAGCGTTTATCAGGGAACGGCAATCAGCCGCTCCCTTTTTTTGCGCCTTTACGTGGTTTAGCGAAGCAGAATGATTTGCGGTGCTAAGCAGTACGCTCGCTAGTCCATCTGCCGACTGGCCTTTGTCGCTGACCGCGCTCTGAACTGCGTGCGGCATCCATAACTCGTCCAGGCACGCTGGGCGAGTTATGAACAAACTGTAAATCTGACTACACTGCGCGTTTATCTTTAGGTTATTTTCAGCTTGCGCTGCTATAATTTGCCGGACAAAAGAATTGGTCTGGAGGAGATGCGATTTGAAGGGCAAACCCGGCAAGCGGCTGAGCCGCATACTCAAGCGCATAGTGCTGGTACTGGTAGTGCTGGCGATACTCGGCGGCGGAGCGGCCTATGCCTATGCACAGCTCAAAAGCGAATATTCGATAACATACGACAGCTATACCGCAACCATAGGCAGCATATCCAACTCGCTCAGCTTCAGCGGCAGCTTCCAATTGGTAAACAGTACGAACTATACCGCCAGCGCCGACTGCAAGCTGCGCGACCTGTACGTCTCGGCTGGCGACAGCGTCGCTGAAGGCGATAAACTCGCACGCCTGTCCACCGGCGAGACGCTGACCGCCGACTTCGACGGCGTAATAAACACGCTCAGCGCCGACGAGGGCGACGAACTCGCCGCCGGCGCCGCGATAATGCAGCTGGTCGACTTTGAACACATGAAGGTGACACTGCGCATAGACGAGTACGACATTGCCTCAGTCAGCGTGGGCACCCGCTGCACCGTGACCGCCACGGCTACCGAACAGACCTACGAGTCCGAGATCGCCGCGATAGACTATGTGTCGGCGTCGACCGGTTCGGTTGCCTATTACACCGCCACGACTTACGTCGACGTCGGCGAGGGCATTTACCCCGGCATGCAGGTGACCGTAACGATACCCGAGTAGGAGGCCAACGACGTCGTAGTGCTCAAGGTCGATGCGCTCAGCTTTGACGCAAACAACCAGGCGTATGTCTACATGCTGGACGACTCGGGCGAAATGACGCCGGTCAACGTCGAGGTCGGCGTGTCCAATGGCAATTACTGCCAGATAATCAGCGGCGTAGCCGACGGCGACACAGTGTACGTCGTGGCGCAAACGGATGATGACGCTTCAAGCGGACTCGCCGGACTGCTCAGCGGTCTGTTCAATCAGGGCGGCCCCAACATATCCGGCCGCGGCGGCAACATGGGCGGCATGGGCGGTGGCAACGGATGAGCGAATCCAGTTATAGCGGCGAATTCTTCCGCATGACCGATATCGTCAAGACATATCGCGTGGGCGATGAACCGCTCAACGCGCTGAAAGGCGTGTCGCTGCGCGTAGAGCCGGGCGAACACCTGTCGATACTTGGCCCCTCGGGCAGCGGCAAGTCGACGCTGATGAACATAATAGGCTGTCTGGATACGCCCACGTCCGGCGAATACGTGCTGCACGGCAGCACCGTGAGCAGCCTGAGCGAGGTTGAACTGGCACGCCTGCGCCGGCAGCAGATCGGCTTCATATTCCAGAACTCGCAGCTGTTGCCCAGGCTTACTGCGCTCAAAAACGTCGAGTTGCCGCTGATATACGCCGGTGTGCCGCCCCGCGAGCGCCGCAGCCGCGCACAGGCCATGCTTGAGCGCGTCGGCCTTTCGGACCGCATGGCCCACTATCCCAATCAGCTCTCCGGCGGGCAGCAGCAGCGCGTAGCGATAGCGCGCGCACTGGTGACCAATCCGTCGATACTGCTGGCCGATGAGCCGACCGGCGCGCTGGATCAAAAAAACGGCCGTCAGGTCATGGAGCTGTTCGGCGCGCTCAACGCCGAGGGACGCACGGTAATCGTCATAACCCATGACCTGAACATAGCCCGCTATGCCCGCCGCACTGTCCACATAATCGACGGCGAGCTGACCGAGGGCGCCGCGGAAGGAGCTTGAGCGCCATGATGAGAAAAGTGTTCGGCACAATAAACATGCTGCGCGAGTGCGTCGTGATGTCGCTTGGCAATATAGCGCACAACCGCATGCGCTCATTCCTGACAATACTGGGCATTATGATCGGCGTGAGCGCGGTCATAGCGCTGATAACCACGATATCGGGCGTGTCCAACTCGCTGTCCAGCTCGTTTTCGAGCCTGGGCGCAGGCACCCTCACAGTCAACGTGACCGGCAGCGACCTCAAGTCCGGCCTCAGCGCGGACGACGTATCTGAACTCGCCGCGCTCGACGACATCGAAGGCATAACCCCCAACGTGTCGCTGAGCAGCCGAGTGTCGCACGGCGGCACCTATGAGACCGGCATAAGCATCTCCGGAAAGAACAGCTACTACTTCGTGCAATACCCCGATGCGGTCACGCGCGGCCGTCAGCTCAACATAGTCGACGAGGACAACAGCTCATACGTATGCCTCGTCAACTCCGACATCATAGAGACGTTCTTCTACGGCGTCGACCCGATAGGCGAACAGTTCTACATAGACGGCATACCATTTAGCATCGTGGGCACATTTGACGGCGGCGATGAGGATACGATATCCGGCATGCTCGGCGGCTCCGGCGACATACTCATACCCTATACGACCGCGCTCAAGCTGAACCATGAGTCATACATGACCAGCCTTACTGTATACATTGCCGACGGCGCAAGCTCTGAAGCCGTGTCCGACGAGCTCGAGGCCCGACTGGACGAGATGTTCAGTTTCGAGGATGACACATACTCGGTCAGCACGCTCAGCTCAATTGAGGATACGATGGCCTCCATGTTGAGCATGATGTCGGCACTGCTGGCCGGCATCGCCTCAATCGCGCTGGTCGTGGGCGGCATAGGCATCATGAACATGATGCTGACCTCGGTCTCGGAGCGCACAGTGGAGATCGGCCTTAAAAAGGCGCTGGGCGCGCTGCCCTGGCAGATACAGACCCAGTTCCTGATAGAGTCGTTCATGCTGTCGCTGCTGGGCGGACTGGCTGGGGTGGCATTTGGACTGATGCTGTCGTGGGGACTGTGCGCGTATATGTCCACGGGGTTTGTGCTGTCCATGGGTGCAATCGCGCTGGGCGTGGGCTTTTCAGCCGCGGTAGGCATAATCTTTGGCTGGGCGCCGGCGCGCAAGGCCAGCCGATTGAACCCGATAGATGCGCTCCGTGCCGTGTAATATGAAATAAAAAACGGCATGGCGGTTAAACAATTAAGGCTATCGCTTTGCGCGCTTGCCAAATATACCCGCTGCCATTACAATATATATAGCATATACCGACAGGGAGGATTTGACTGATGAATGCCAAGAAGTTGTTCTCACTTACACTGGCCGCGGCACTGGCGCTGAGCGCGCCCACTGCGCTGGCCGACACGATATCATTTGAAGGCGAGGTCGCAGCCAGCTATACGGTCGAGGTATTCGCCGACGTCGGCGGCACCGCCGATGCGCTCAACGTGAGCGTCGGAGAAGCGGTCACAGCCGGCGCGCCGATAGTGACTCTCAAAACCACCAGCGTATACGCACAGCAGTCGGGCACCGTGACCGGCGTATTCGCTCAGCCCGGCGACAGCGCTCAGACCGTGGGCGAGCGCTATGGCGCGGTGCTCTACATTGAGCCCGATAGCGCGTACACGATAGCCGCATCGACTGAAAAGGCCTACAACAGCACCGAAACCAAGTACGTGCACATAGGCGAGCACGTATACCTGAGCTGCTACTCCGACGGCGACCACACCGGCGAAGGCCGCATAATCTCGGTCAGCGGCACCGACTTCACGGTTGAAGTGACCAGCGGCGAGTTCCTGGTCGGCGAAACCGTCAGCGTCTACCGCGAGGACGATTACAGCTCATCCAGCCGCATTGGCCGTGGCGACCTGTCCCGCTCCAATCCGATAGCCGTGACCGCTACCGGTTCGGTGGTATCGCTGGCAGTAAGCGACGGCGACACAGTGGAGCGTGGCGACCTGCTGTTTGAGACGCTCGAGGGCGCCTTCGACGGGCTGTACATGAGCGGCTGCGAAGTAACCTCGCCCATCGATGGTTACGTCGCCGCGCTGAACACCGCAGTGGGCGCTACAGTCGCCGAGAACTCCTCGGTGGCCACTTTGTATCCGACTGACGCCATGCGCATAGAGGCCAGCGTACTTGAAAGCGACCTGGGCTCAATAGCCGTGGGCGACGCTGTCACGATTGAGCTCAACTGGAATCAGGACGATGAGGTCAGCTATCCCGGCACAGTGACGATGATATCCGCCATAGCCGACCCGGACGCGACTGAAGGCGAGGCCAGCTACACGGTCTATATAGACTTTACCCCCGACGCCGACACGCGCTATGGCATGCAGGCGCTGATAACTACCGTCGATACGGACGACGAGATCGCCTCATCGGACGAATCCGACTCAGGCACGACTCAAGCCGATTCGGACGGCTCAGAGTCGCAGGCAAGCTCCGACGATGCGGAGGCGAATTCAGATGCGCCGCAACAGTAAGCGCCTTAATGTGCTGATAAGCTCGCTGCTGGTGTGCGCATTGCCATGCTGGTATGCGCTGGCCGATTCCAACTCGCCAACGCACGAGCCGACTGCGACGGCAGCACTCGAGGTCTCCCCTACTATGGCCGCCACGGCTTCGCTCCCGCCTGACGCCGGAGCTCTGCCCGAAAGCACCGCTGCGCCGGCCGCTTCGCCCGATTCACAGCCCACCGCAGAGCTTACTCCTGAGGCGTCGCCGGACACGACCGCGTCACCCGGAGCGTCAGACGCACCAACTCCGTCGGCCACACCGGCGCCATCCGGTTCATCGGCTCCGTCGGCCACGCCGGCGCCATCCGATACGCCTGGCGCATCGGTTTCACCCGCGCCGTCGGCTTCGCCCGTGGTCAGCCCCGCGCCCACTGTGTACCCTACCCTCTCGCTGGGCATGCAGGGCGACGCTGTGCTTAAACTGCAATTGCGCCTGATCGAGCTGGGGTATCTGAGCTACTCAGCCGACCAAGGCGGCGCAACGGGCGGCACTAACACCGGCGGCAATACGACCGGCGGCGATACAACCGGCGGCGATACGACCGGAGATAATACTACCGGTGACTCCTCCGGCGATGATACAGTTGGAAGCGCTCAGCCCAACGGCATATACGATGAAGCCACGAAAAATGCCGTCATGCTCTTTCAGGCGCGAGTTTCGCTTGAAGTGACCGGCATAGCCGATGACGCGACTCAACAGCTGCTCTACTCGCCGAATGCGCCGGCATATGATCCCAACGCCACGCCAATGCCCTCGGTTACTCCGGGCGGCGGGTTCCCGGGCGGTTTCCCAGGCGGCAGCTTTCCCTCATTAGGCGGCATGATGGGCGGCATGCTCGGCGCTGGCGATATGGCTGCGGAGCCCGTGGGCGTGGTTCCGGGCGTGGCACTGACCAGTTCGCACTCGTCAGGTGAGCGCGACATGACTCTATATGGCGCGATACCCGAAGCGGCGCTGACTGAACTCGACGGTCAAGCCACTACGCAGTCGCTCAATTTGGGCGACGTGGAACTGGACATAGAATTGCTGGATGAAAGCGGCGCTGCACTGGAGTTCAGCGCAACGTGTGCTGATGGAACGCTGACGCTGAGCTCTCAACAGAGCGGCACATGGCGCGTCAACGGATACGCGCTGCGCACGCTTGAATTGAGCGGCATAACCATGCTCCGGCTCGATGCCGCCGGCGCAAGCGCTGAACTGCCCACCGGCGAGCCGCTCGTCGGTGAGGTATACGCCCGCTTGCGCACGCAGGGCCTGGTATCGCACGACTTCGTATACGTCATCAGCTCGCAGCTGACGGTCGAGGTCGCTGGTGAAAGCTATTCGGCCCAGATGAGCGACGCCGGCATAAGCCTGAGCGCGCCTGAACAGGGGTGATGCATATGAGACGTGACTCGATAATTGCGCTGATTTGCGCGCTGGCACTGTCATGCGCACCCGCATTGGCGCTGGCTGATCCGGGCGTTTGCGAAGGCGAGGTGATCGCCGGCGACAGCGCCGCAGTATATGCCACAAGCAATGCGAGTGTCGTGAGTGTGGACGCGCTGCCAGGTCAGCTGGTCGAAGCGGGCGATGCGCTGGTCACGCTCGAGCCCGCGCGCGTATACGCACACAGCGACGGCGTGGTAGCCAGCGTGGACTTTGCCCAGGGCGACAATGTGGATGGCACAGTGCTGAGCGTGGAGCCGACAAGCCGCTATCAGATAGTGTGCACCGTCGAAGATGCATATGAACTGCCGGAAAACATGCTGCTGCACGTCGGTCAGACGCTATATGCCAAATGCACGCGCGATGGATCGCACAGAGCCGTAGCACGGGTCATATCGATTGACGGCGAGTACTTCACGCTCGAAACGCTGGGCGGCGAACTGTACATAGGCGAGACGGTATATCTGTACTCGAGCGATGAGTTCGAATCCAAACAGCGCGTGGGCATAGGCACTGTGATAGGCAGTTCGTTAAGCGAGTATACCGCCAGCGGCACCCTGACGCGCATATGCGTCGAGCCGGGCGACATAGTCGAGCGCGGTCAACTGCTATACGAATATATGCCCGGCGGTCAATCAGGACAGGACGCCGGCGAAGTGCTGCTCAGCGACACAAGCGGCATAGTGCTGAGCATATCGGCTCAGGCTGGACAGGCGTTGACGGCGGGCGCCGTTGCGGCGGAGATCGCGCCGCTGGACGCGCTGCTCATCAGCGTATACGTCAGCGAGGAGGACGCGCATGACGTCGCCGCAGGCGACGCCGTGACACTGACGCTGCCCTGGTACGAGGACGAGCAGGCTTTTGCCGGCACGGTAGAATCGGTATCGCTCGTATCGGCCGGCATGGCTGAACAGGCTGCCTCAACGCAGCTCGCGGCGGGCACGGCAGCCGCCAATGGCACTTCAGATGCCGCTCAGGCAGGTATGGAGTCCACCGGCTCAGCCGCCGGCATCGCTTCAACTGGCGTCGCCAGCAGCGCGGCCAGCGACCAACTCGCGATGAGCGCGGACTATGCGCTGTCAGGCATGAACTCCAGCAGCGCGCAAATCGCCATGGCCTCGACCGGAATGGCGGCAACCAATATGACATCGTCTGACATGGCGGCAACCGATATGACCTCTACTGGCGCGCAGTTGGACGGCGCGCAGACCACAACAACTCAAGCCTCGGCTGAGGCCGACGAAGTGCTCTACGAAGTGCGCATACTGCCGGCACAGTTTGACGAACTGCGCATAGGCATGAGCGTGACCGTGGACTTCAACGCTGACTGACAAACGCGCGGCCGGCACAGGGCCATGCCATTTAACCATCGCGGCATTCGACAGCGCGCAGTGCCCGCAGCTGCAATCGGATGCAGCCAAACCGTGGAGGATTCGACATGCTGAACATAGGGTCGATAGTGTGGGGCGTGCGCGACGTCAGGCGCGCCGTGGACTTCTGGGGTCGCGCTTTGGACTATGTGCTCAAGTACCCGGCGTCGGACGACTGGGCCGTGCTGGTGCCCCGGAATGGAGATGGCGTGCAGATATCGTTTAAACTGGTGACGTCATTGCGCGCGCGCAGGCATCATATCGATCTGTTCGCTGACGATCTGGCTGCCGAGGTGAAGCGCCTGCTGGCTCTGGGAGCGACGCGCACTGAATGGCGGTATGAGCCCTACGCGGACTATGTGGTGCTGCTGGATCCCGATGGCATACCATTCTGCGTCGTACAGAAGTAGCGCTGTGACCGGCAATGTATTGCATTATGCCTTAGCAATCCAACTTAACAGATTTCGCATGACATTGCATTCTGCGGCGGGTGTTCGGCCCTGTACTGGTCGAACGCCCGCCGTTTTTAGCGTTCCGCTAACGCTGCGACTTTTATGCTGCATGGCCTGCTGCCAGTATGGCCATTTTAGCGCTTGCAAGCTCATCGCGGCGCACTGGCTCAGCACGCGCCTCTCACCTGCATTTGGCGCAGTACCGCAAGCAACGCCACCGACATCAGGCGCACAGCTGGCCTTCCCGCGACGGTCGTTTTCGGCGCACGAATATCACGTAGTACTGAGCTCATGCACGTTATACCTATTATAACGCACGTAGCCACATGGCCGACACGCCTGTTGCCACCGTATATGACACGCCGCAACATCAAAGCCGATTCACGCGGCCCGCAGCGAGCGTCTGCCATGCCTTGCGATACCGGCATGCCAGCACGCTTCAAACCGCCGCGCCCCGAAGCGCGCTGCACCGCTCTACTATGGATGGCCGGTCATGCGCTTGGCATACGACTTGCGCGGTACAATACCCCCAGTCCCAACCCGGTTTATGTCCTCATTTCAGGCTGCCAATTTACTGTCATACCACTCTATTCCACTATTTACACTTAACCTCCCGCACATTTTCCCGCCTTGTCACAGCTTAGCCTGCACTTTTTTAAAGTTCGATGTTGCGATTTCTGTATTTCGTGGTACAATATGCGTATTGCTAACTCTGATTTTATTTTGCGGCGCATATCGCCGCACCATCCCTGGAGGCTACCATGAGCGAGAACACCCCCGCACCTGCAGCGCGCGCGTCCGGCGCGCCTGACTCCGCACGATATGAATACATAAGCATGCAGCCCCAAGTCCGGCGCGACCCGCTCAGCGATTTTCTGGACGCATGTGCGCCCGTAGCCAAGGCGTTCGGCTGGCAGTACGGCGATTATGCCACCTGCGGCCCTCGCATAAACGGCGACATGGAGCTGGTTTACGTGCTTTCCGGCGAGAGCATAATCACCGTAAACGGCGAGCAGAGCCACGGCTTTGCCGGCGATATGTTCGTAATACCCAAATATTCGTATTCCGAAATAAACACAAACCCCGCCGATCCTCACGAAAACTACTGGTTGCACCTGGACATTGGCGACATGCTCTGCGCCGAGCGGCTGAGGGTGCTGCTGGGCGGACCGCTGCTGCATCTGGGCCTGGACAGTTGGCTGTTGAACCTGTACCGCTGGCTCGACGCCGAATATGAGCTTCAGGGCGACGGCTGCCGCGCTTCGATAGACGCGCTGGTGCGCCTGATCTTTTTGCGCGTGATACGCCTGGCCGACCGCGACATCAGCGCCATCGACGCCTGCCCCGGCCCCGACAACCGCGGCTCCCGCGCCGAAAAGCTGCTCAGCGACTGCGTTCGCGAAATCACCGCTCACCGCGGCGCGATATCCGCCGGCGAACTGTGTCACAGCATGTACGTCAGCCCCGCTTACCTGCGCAGGCTGTTCGACAACATGCTGGGCATGCCGCCCTCGGCGTTCATACGATCGGTCAGGATGCGCGAGGCCGAGATCATGCTGCTGACCACCACCGCGCCCATCAGCGAAATCGCATCCGCATTGGGGTTCTCGTCGCCGTATCACTTTTCGGGCGAATTCCGGCGATTCCACTCGATATCCCCGACCGGCTACCGCGCCGTGGCGCGCGGCGGACAGGCATGACGCCGTATAGCAGCCGCCTTACGAATATGGCGGTCATGCGGCGCTCCCCTATAACGCCGGGCGACGCGCGCCTGCCAATATCTGCGCCTGCCGGCAACGGCACCGCATCATTACGGTGAAGCGTGGCGCGCGTGGGCCATATCATACCCATGCGCGTTCCTTAATGCAGATCTGCCCTTTTCGTGTTGCAAGCGCATACCAATTTGATATGATTCTGCGGCGTTAGCCGCTTACTGCTGAATAAGGAGCTGGCCATATTGACAAAGACACTGGTGCTGGCAGAAAAGCCGTCCGTAGCGCGCGATATAGCGCGCGTGCTGGGCGCACGCGGCGGCGGCACAGCGCAGGGATTCATCGAATCCGACGAGTGGGTCATCAGCTGGGCGCTGGGCCATCTGGTGGCGCTGTGCGAGCCCGATGCCATTGATCCCCGCTTTAAGCCCTGGCGAATGGACACGCTACCGATTTTGCCCGAATCCATACCGCTCCACGTGCTGGACAAGACCAAAAAGCAATTCGCCGTCGTAAAAAAGCTCATGCACCGCCGCGACATATCGCGCGTCGTCTGCGCAACCGACTCCGGCCGCGAAGGTGAACTTATATTCCGTTACATATACGCTCAGGCGGAATGCAAAAAGCCCTTCGACCGCCTCTGGATATCATCCATGACCGACGAGGCGATTCGCGAGGGCTTTGCGCATCTGCGCCCGGGCAGCGACTATGAAAACCTCTACCAGAGCGCGCGCTGCCGCTCCGAGGCCGACTGGCTGGTCGGCATGAATGCGTCGCGCGCATACTCGATACGGTTTGGCGCATGGCTGTCAGTCGGCCGCGTGCAGACGCCCACGCTCGCGCTGATTTGCGCGCGCGATGCTGAAATCGCCGAGTTTAAGCCCGAGGACTATTTCGAAGTGCAGGCGCTGTTTGGCGCGCCGCTGGCGCCGGACGCCGAATTGCCTGCCGCCAGAGCATCCAAGCAGTCCACGCGCCGGACAAAGCTCGAGCCGGCTTCCGGCGAATACGTCGGCACCTGGCGCGGTAAAGCGCCCGACAACCCCACCCGCATACCCACAGCCGACCAGGCTCAGGCAATAGCCGATCAGGTGCGCGGTCAACCCGCAACAGTAGCCAGCGCCTGGCGCACCGAACAGCAAACGCCTCCGCCTCAATTGTATGACCTGACCAGCCTGCAGCGCGATGCCAATCGCCTGCTGGGGCTGTCGGCCAAGCAGACGCTGGACACCGCACAGTCGCTCTATGAGCGCCACAAGCTGCTGACCTACCCGCGCACCGACAGCCGCTACATGACGCGCGATATGGCCGCGCAGTTGCCGCGAATATGCGGCGCATTGTGCGCGCCTTACGATGCCATGTGCGCGCCGCTGCGTGAACTGGCCGACCCGCTGGCCAACCGGCGCATATTCGACGATGCGCGCGTATCCGACCATCATGCGATAATACCCACCGCGCGCCGTGCCGCGCTTGAATCGCTGACCGCTGCCGAGCGCGCCGTATACGATCTGGTGACGCGGCGATTTGCAGCGGCGTTCTACCCGCCGTACAGATATCTGAAGCTCGAGATAGTCACCCGAGTGGGCGAGCACGAGTTCATAAGCCGCGGCTCAACGCCGGTTGACCTTGGCTGGAAGCAACTCTATCGCGGCGTGGACGACGATGAGCGCGAACCCGCGCTGCCCAATGCAACGCCGGGTGAGCGCCGCCCCACACTGGATGCTCTGCCGCTCGCGAAAAAGACGCAACCGCCCAAGCCATACACCGACGCAACTCTGCTTCAGGCGATGGAAGGCGCCGGCCGCGCGCTGGACGACGAAGAACTGCGCGAGGCGATGCGCGACTCCGGCCTGGGCACGCCGGCCACTCGCGCCGCAACGATCGAACGGCTGCTTGAAGTGGGCTACTGTGAGCGCACAGGCAAGTCGCTGCGCGCCACGCCCAAGGCATTCAAACTCATATCGGTGCTGCCCGAACAGCTGCGCTCAGCCGAGACCACCGGTCGCTGGGAACGCGCGCTGGGCCGCATAGCCCGCGGCGAAGGGCAGGTCACGCCCGACGCGTTTCTGGATTCGATACGCCGGTTCGCGGCGTTCATAGTGGACAGCGCACGCTCCTGCCAGCAGCAGGTCGAGTTCGAGCGCCAGGACGTCGCGCCGCGCCGCTCGCAGGTGACGCTGCTTACCGGAGTGCGCTGCCCAGTGTGCGGCGCGCGCATACAGGAGACCGCCCGCGCATTCGGCTGCGAACGCTGGCGCGAAGGCTGTCGCTTCACGTTGTGGAAGGACGCGCTGGAACGCGATGGACTGCCCGCACTGACGGCCACTGCCGCGCGCAAGCTGCTAAAAGGCGAAGATGCCGCGTTGGGCGGCAAGCTGATACGGCTGGTGGATGGCAGGCCTCGCATCGTAGGCGTAGCGCCAGCCAAGGCGAGCGCGGCCAGTTCAAGCACAGGCACAGCTAATGCCGGAAGCGCCGTTCGGACGCCCTCCAGCGCCTCTGCCACATCCCGCGCAGCGTCGACCAGGCCGGCGGCCGCACGCACTGGTACGGCCAAAACCTCGTCTACCCGGACTTCACCGTCCAGCGCTGCGGCTGCCCGGACGACAACCGCCAGGGCGGCTTCAACCCGAAAACCCGCTTCAAAGGCGACCGCCTCACGCGCCTCCTCGGCCGGGCCTGCCGACGCAAGTCGATCCGATCCCGACGCAGGCAGGTCGCAGGCCCGGAATTCGACCAGATAAATCAAGCTGTCAGTCGATACGCCTGCGTTCGCATTATTATACGCCATCGCTTACGGTTATGCAGTTGAAGACCGCCGCCCCGCCTACCGTCGACAACTTGCGCTTGAATGCGGCAAAATTATGAATAAACCGTTTTGTGCTTTACAGGCGCGGACAAACGTTGTATAGTGTAATTATGGACAATATCGTCGCGCGGCGCTTGACCGGCGCGCGGCAGGCTGGAGGGATTTCCTTTGTATTCAAGTGAGGACACCACAGTAAACAACGCGCGCATAAAAAAGATAGTTACCGTGCTGGCAGTGGCGCTGGTACTGGGCATAGCCGCGTTGGTGCCCACGCTGATATTCAGGGTGCAATGGGCCACGGATGTCGTCTCATGTGTGTTTGGCGCATTCATAATATTCTTCTGGAGCATGAAGCTGACGCCGCTGATACGCTATCGCCACTTCCTGCGCGAGATCGGCAATGGCATGTCGCGAGTGATGGTTGCCGAATTTGTCAGTTTCTCGCCTGACATATCGACCCATGACGGCGTGGATGCGCACGTCTTTGAGATGAGCGAAGGCCCCAAGGAAAAGGGCGAAGACCTGCGCACTTTCTATTGGGATGACTCCAAGCCCGCGCCTGAGATCCAGCCCGGCGAGATGTTGCGCATAACTTCGCACGGCGCTTTCATAATCGACTGGGAACGCGCCTGATTGGGGTGGTATAAACATGCATGTCGTTGTCTGCGTTACCGGCCAGAAGACCTGCGAAAGGCTCATTCACGATGGCGCACAGCTATGCGGCGAGGGCGACGAACTGTCCGTGCTGCACGTGGCCAAGAAGGGCGCGCAACTGCTGGGCGATCAGACCGAGGCCGATGCGCTTGAATATCTGTTCCGCATAAGCCATCAGTACGGCGCCAGCATGGTGGTGTTGCGCGCCGACAACGCCGTTGAGGCAATTCATGATTTCGTAGTCAAGTATCACGTCGATACGCTGCTGCTGGGCCGCGCCGGCAGGCCCCACGAGTGGGATCTGGCCAGCGAGCTCAGACTGCGCCTGCCCACCGCCGATATACGCACAGTATGGGCAAAATAGGCGTGGCATTTGATTCGCCGGTTCTGCACGCGGGCGTCGGACGCCATATCCGGCGCCCGTTTTTTATATGGATCTCATGGAGCGTAATGCCATCAACCGCTCTAATTCAATCTGGCCTTAAGATGCAGGCAGCGGGTTATACGAAGTCATATGGTCACGCTTAAAGGTATTCTGGCTATCCAGCGCCGGGTTTCATGCCGGCAGTAGCCGATTAAAGCCGTGCTCACATTTTATAACGCCAGCAGGCGCAGCACATCACGAATTGGACATATCTGCTCCCAGACCGCAAGAATTTCCGATTATACCACAACTTTATCCATTCATGACACTGCGCAAATGTGGTATACTTACGGCATCGGCCATAAGGCCCGTATCAATGTGACGTTTAAGTATATTGCTGATTGGAGGAATTTTCAAATGGCAAACTTCCGCGAGATCGCCGATGCGCTCAAAATGGGTTCCGCTCCCAAGGTCAAGAAGATGGTTGCCGCCGCTATCGAAGAGGGCGTCGCCCCCGTCGATATCCTCAACAACGCCCTGGTCGTGGGCATGGGCGAAATAGGCACGCTGTTTAAGAACAACGAAGTCTACGTGCCCGAGGTGCTGATCGCTGCGCGCGCCATGAAGGCCGGCATGGAGATAATCAAGCCCCTGATGATCGAAGAGCACGTCGAGCTGCTGGGCAAGGTTGCCATAGGCACCGTCAAGGGCGACCTGCACGACATAGGTAAGAACCTGGTCGCGATGATGCTCGAAGGCGCGGGCTTCCAGGTTATCGACCTGGGCACCGACGTCGGCCCCGAAAAGTTCGTCGCCGCCATACAGGAGCAGGGCGCTCAGATAATCGCCATGTCCGCACTGCTGACCACCACGATGCCCGTCATGAAGGACACCATCGACGCCATAACCGCTGCTGGTCTGCGCGACAAGGTCAAGATCATGATCGGTGGCGCACCCGTGACTCAGCTCTACGCTGACGAGATCGGCGCTGACGGTTATTCCTCCGACGCTGCTTCCGCCGCCGACCTGGCCAAGGAGCTCATCAAGCAGCTGTAATCATAGCGTATATAAATCGGGACTCCAGCTACGGAGTCCCGATTTTCTGTTTGCGTTCGTTATTGCATTTCAGCGGCGCAGTTGTTCGCACTCAGCCAGGCCATTATTGCGCAAGACCGGCTAAAAAGGCAAATCCGGTACAACCTTAGCCATAGCAAGGCAGCTCTATACTGTCTGCATGCAGTTTCTGCCAAAACAACGCAGCTTTGCGTTCATTTGCGATAACTGCTTGACCTGCTCCATTGCGGCCGCGGCAGAGCGCGCCGCTCACCTGCCTCATGGCAGCCAGCGCGACCAGTCGACCCGCGCCGCAGCGTCGCGCCTGAGCCAGTCCACAGTGTCGCGCACGGTGTCCGAAATGGGCCGCGGCGCATAGCCCAGTTCGACGCTCGCGCGCTCATGCGAAAAGTTGGAATTGCTCGCAACGGCATACAGCGAATACCGCGTGAACAGCGGCCGCTGACCGCGCAGCTTCGCATACAGCCCCATGATGGGCACCGCCGCGCGCGCTACGCCCAGCGGCAGCACCGGCAGCCTGCGCCCGCCCGCATATGCGCGCACCTGTTCAAGTAATCCGGCAATCGTTATTCGTTGGTTTGACAGTATATAGCAACGTCCGCGCCGGCCCCGTTCAGCCGCCAGTATGCAGCCCAGCGCCGCGTCGCGCACATCCACTATGTCGTACCCGCCGCGCACGCACGCCGGCAATGCGCCACGCAGATAATCCCGAACCAGCTGCACCATATGGTTGCCCTCACCGTACATAGGCCCCAGTATGCCCGACGGATGGACGACCATCACGTTCAAACCCTCGGCAGCCGCATTCAGCGCGAGCTGTGAGGCCTCTGCCTTGGTGCGCGCATAGCCGCCCACCAGCGAATCCGGTGCAAACGAGTCGGCCTCGCGTATAACGCCGGGCACGTCGGGCAGCGCGTGCACCGAGCTTACATACACCATAGAACGAACGCCATGCGCGCTGCATAGTTTGATGACATTGCGCGTGCCGTTCACATTCACCTCGTGCAGTACCGGCGTCACGCTGTCAGCAATGCTGACTATGCCTGCGGCGTGTATTACGTACAGCTCATCGTCAGCCGCACACTTAAACATAGGCTCCAGCGTATCTGGCTCGCGCACGTCGCCCTCGTAAAACCGCACGCCCGGCAGGTCGGGGCGCGGCTCACCGCGCAGCAGCAATCCCCGCAGTTCCGCCCCGTCAGCTCTGAGCGCAAGCTGGCCCAGTACCGCACTGCCCAGATGTCCGCCCGCTCCCGTCACTATGTATATCCGTCCCATGCCGTCGCCTCCATGTTCATATCGAGCTCAACGTCAGTTCGACAGCGTTTGCCCAATAACAGTTCTGTACGACGGTACGCCTGGGGCACTGGAGCCGCATATACTTAATACTTCTCCGC
>DSLMC04102__coassemble_1094_pt1 | contig 17901 bp, 22 predicted proteins | sample DSLMC04102__metabat2_low_PE_003 | metagenome-assembled genome bin DSLMC04102 | reverse complement strand
CAGCTCGCCTGCAACGTATGTGGGCGTTATCGTGTATTTGGACAGCAACCTCACGCCGTCAATCTGATTATGCGCTGCCGATACGCTGTACAGGTTGCCGTTTACCGCCCACGCCTCAGTTGGCGAACATATGACCAGATACATCCATTGTTGTAGATATGTATCATTGCTAATATGCTGAGCACTGCTTGCGGCATAGTAGCCCGTATCGACATCGCACAGCAGGGATTCTTGTATCATGGAAGTTTCCAGAGCGGGGTTGGTTATATTGCACATATACACGTCGCCCAGCGGCAGCCGGTCGTAATTATAGTACATACTGCTGGTCTGATTGTCCTTTGAATACTGAGGCTTGGCCGAATATCGTTTGTAGTAGTACTTCGCCATGCCGCGTCACCTCACTGAGTGTAGCTGAGCCAGATGTCGCCGTTGGATATGCCGGAAGGCGCGCTCGTCGATATCACGATATTGCGGACCTGGTTGACATTCAGCGAACCCACAGCCGTGCTGTTGGCTACTACTCGTCCATTCAGCGTGCCCGCGGTGACGTCCGCAGCGGAATGCACATGCGTCTTTTCAGCCTTGAGCGCCAGCGCCGCATCCAGTTCGGGCTGTGTTATGTACATGATGCCGGCTGAACTGAATTCGACATCGCCCATGCCAGTAAACGCCAGCTCAACCGTCAATTCGAACTCGCATGCCGTAGAAGGTATCAGATCGCCTGCCGCAGCGTCGCACGTATTTGCGTACACCAGCAGTACCTCGCTGCCCGATTCGCCCAACCGCGCAAACAGCCCCGCCTCGTTCCAGCGAAATTCACTCAGATAGCCGCCGCCCGATTTGAGGTTGGTGAACCGGCACGACACGCAGATCTTGTCGCCATCGCGCTGCACACTGCCCAGCTGCATGTCGGCTACCGGTGCAACCAGCGCCGTACGGGCCGCGATATCTGCGTCCGCGCTCAGCGCGCCGCTGCCTATCGCGCCGCGCGTGAATACAATGTCCCCCGACAGCGCGGCCTCGCTGAGCAGCGCCGCGCCCACGTCGGTCAATATGAATCCATTAAGCGCCATAGCAGTCCTCCCTTCAGCCATCGGTCATGCTCAGCACATACCTGCGCGCAAACCGCACCCCACATGCAAGCTGCATGCTGCTCTGAGCACTTTCCTCATACCCGACCTTGTAGATCAGGTGCGCCGGCTTTATCGCGTCAACCATCGAGCGCAACCGCGCCTCGTCGGCGGTATAGCGCGCTATCATCAGCGTGAACTCGTTGCGGTCGGTGTTTTCGATCACGCGCGCGGCGCTTCCGGTCGCAGCACTGGCGCACTGCGCTATCGCCCAGGGATTGACCGCCGCAAATGCGCGCAACTTGTTAAGTATCATTGCCCGCCGGGACTCGTCAGACGCGCCACCGGATTTGAGCGCATATTCGGCTTCCCACAGGTGCAGCGTCCAGGTCGCCGTCTGAGGTAGCGCCTGCTTGGTCAGCTCCTGCGCCCAGCTGCACGCCTCCTCCAGCTGTGCACCCAACGCGTCCAGTATGCTCAAAAACCGCGTGGCCTGCGAATATATCGGCGATATGTAGCTGAGCATGCGCCGCGCCGCAGGCGTAGTCAAAGCCGTGTTGTTTCTGACTTCCATATTATCGCTCTCCCTGCGCGCTAGGTCAGCGTCACGTCGTCAAGGCCCGTCATGGGCAGCTGCATATCGGTGAGCGCGATGTTCTGCGCGGCGCCGTTGAGCTTGAGCGACGCATAGTCGACCACGCCCTCAACCGCGCTCAGCAGCGCACCCACGCGCGTCAACCTTACCACGCCGTCGTCAATATCGGCAAAATACTCGCCCAGCGAGTCCACAAGAGCCTGACGCACAGCATCCAATTCGACGCCATCCAACGTTACCTGCGCCGATACCGCGATGGTAAGCGGCTGAGGCGTCGTTACGTTTACGCTGGCGTTGATCGGCGCGAGTCGATTCTGCGGGCTGTCGGGGCGCATTATGTGATCGCTGACCGCCTGACACAGCTCGTCTGAAGCGCTGCCGCCGGTAGCGTCCGTTATAATTATCGTCACAATGCCGCTGTCATCTGTCGCCTGAAGCACCTTGGCGCCGCCTACTCCGCCGACCTCCAGCGCCCATCTGCGATAGTCCGCGATTGAGCCCACGAAGTTGCGGCCCTGCACCGCGTCAAATTCGACTATGCGCTGGCGCAGTAGCTCGTCCGACTCCTCATCCACGCCGCCCTGGGCAGCCTGCGGATTATTTACCGACGTTATGCCGCTAACCGGCGCATCCAGCCGGCATATGCTGCCCGAAGCCACGTTGCCCGTCAATCCCGCCGTCAACGCTTCGGCTTCGACGCTCGCCTCACCATCCGATATCGTGCAGTCCTCGAGCGTTGTAAACGCTATGGACTGCTCATCGCTTGCGGGCAGTGTGCTCACCACAGTGCCGCGCGGCGCCTTAGCGCCCTCTGTGCCAGTGAACACGACTTGCACATGCGCGGTCTGTGCAGCCTTGCGCTCCATGCCGCGGTTGGCGGCGTGCATGTCCAGCATTTGGCCCTGCGCCCACATCGGGAACATCGCGCGCAACGCCTCGGGTATCAGGTATTGGGCAATCTGCGCCTTCTCTATCGCGGTGGGATATGTCATGTCCCATACAAAGCCACCCTCGGACTTGTCGAACTCGTCCGGTACCTGTTTAAGCATGCCGGCATGTATCCGGTCTGCATCCTGCCCTTCGAGAAACTCGGGCAGTGTGAACTCCACTATCTCCGCCATGCGCATCGCCTCCTCACCATCGCAATACGCCCGCGCAACGGGCTATACCAGCGCATCTACATTGGCCGACACCTGCCCCTGATAGCCGTCGGCACCCAACAGCGTAAAGCTGATGCACACGCTGTCCGCGCTCCAGGTGAAGCTGAAATCGCCCACCGACAGCGTGCGCCGGCTCGGATCGGCGCGCAGTGCGTCGGTTATCGCGTTAATCAGCGCTTCCTGTTGCGCGGCGCGCTCGGTCTGCTCCAGCGCCCAGTTCATGCTGGTGCCTATATTATCCGAATACGCCAGACATGCGCCCTTTTCAGTAAGCACCGCCTTGACGCACCACATCAGCCATGCTTCGCGCGCATCGGCCATCACCACTCGCCCCGCGCCGTCCAATGCGATGTCGCCCACCTCATAGTCAAAGCTGGGCGAGATGCCCCACACCGCGCCCGCGCTGCCTCCCACGCTCTCCAGCGGTATGTCAAACCTGGTTCCCGCCAAGCACATCACCTCCTCCAGGCCCGGCACGCTTCTCATAGGCGCGTCTCACAAAGGCGCGCCTCACAGCAACGCTCCTATCACGACCGCCTGCCCATCGACCCATGCGCACAGCACGTTCATGCCCGCGCTCAGCGCCGGCGAGTCACCGCGCTCGAATTCAGCGTGGCTGCACATGAGATAATCGCCCGCGGGCACGGTCAGTCCACAGCCATCGTCCAGTTCAAGTGCCGGTGTAACCCGCGCGCAAAACAGTTCGCTCGCGCCGCCATCGCGCGGTCGCAACAGCGCTGCCAGCCGGCTTATTCCGCTCTGCATATGACCGCCTCCTCAGTTCATCTCGACATGCCGGCTCAGTTCCAGGCGCATTGTGCGCGAATCGGTGTGGGTCACGCCCAGCACGTCAAATGCGCCGCTTATGCTGCCCAGCTCCACGCGCACCATATCTCCACGCCTGAGCGCCGCCACGTCCAGGCATTCCAACGATATCGTCTCGGCCGGCGTGCCGCGCTCGCGCAGCAACTGTTCAGCCTGTGCGCGCGCATCCTTGAGCGATGTCCCGGCGCCATCAACTACCTGCTGCAGTATGCCCAGCGACGTATCGCCGTCGAGCGCAGCGCTGGTCTTGATGGGGCCATCGCCGTCTCCGGTCACGACGATCACGCGCGTAACCAGGTCGCTGAGCGTGCGTCTGTGCGTGTAGCTGAGCGCCGAGGCGCTGACTATCTCGCACTTGGCGCCGCCCTCGCCGCGCACGCCTATGTGCAGCCTGCCGCTCTCCATGCGCAGCATGTAGGCTGCGCCAACCATTGACGCTGCAGCATCCAACGTGCGCGTGATCTGGTCGGCCACGCTTATCGCGCGGTAACTCAGGCGCGCATGCACGCAATTCATATAGGTATAAGTCAGTGGCATATCCCATTTGGCGCATATGTGGCTTATCACGCTCTGAGTTGTGTTGCCAGCCGAGAAGTACGCGCTGTCACGACTGCCCGTCAGATATATCAGCCTGTCATAACAGCTCAGGCGCAGTTCACGGCCGCTGGTCAGCGTGCAGTCCCATATTATGCCCTCGAACGTCACGACTCCATTGACCAATACGGCGATATCGGTGTTGAGCTTGGCAGCGTCGGCCATGTCCAGCCCCGCCACGCTGACCGCCGCCAGCGTTATCACTGCGCGCGCCGCAAGCTCGCTGCTCAGGTCGCCCCATTCCAAGGCAGTGACTGCGGGCGTTATGTCGACCGGCGTCGCGGCAGTCGGATACGCGTATACGCTATAATCCATATCCAGCGCACTCATGACGACTGCCTCGGTATCGACAGCACCATGCCGGGCTTTATGCCGCCTGCCGATACTATCTGTTGATAATTGGCGTTGAGTATATCCAGGTAGCTTGCGCCGCTGCCCAACTGCTTCAGCGCAATCACCCAGAGCGTATCGCCTTCGCGCACTGTGTAAGTGCCGCCGCCCGCGCTCAGCGCCGCCTGACTGTACTCAGCTGCGCCCGCACGCACAAACGATATGCTGAAGTCGCAGTCACCAAACCCGCCCGCAAACGTCAATCGGAAGTTTTCCAGATATACCTGTTCGTCGATCGGCGTGCCACCGACCACTATGCGCAACCGACGCCGGTTCTCCAGCCAGCTCGACCAGAGCTTTTGCACCTCGCCGGGCGCGCGTGCATTCTCTATATACGCACCAGTGCGGCGCGTACCGGGCAGCTTGCCCGAAAACGATATGCGCCCCACGCTCTCGCCGGTGGGCACGCTGGCGTCGCCATCCAGCAGTTTTAGCTGTTCGAATCGACCTGCGCGGCTGTACTCCAACTGTTCGGGCAGCATCGGGAACGAGAACGTCTCACCGGTCACAGTGTCTATGACTCTGATTGCCATGGCTCAACCTCCCTTATTCGTCGTGCGTCACGGCATATTGCGCAGTGCGCGCTCCAGCCCATCGGCAATGGCCTGAGCGACCTGATCGGCTATGCGCGCACCGCTGAGCTCCAGCGCGCGCGAAGGTTCCGCACTGCCGCTGAGCGATATGTTGACGCTGACACCGCCCACGTTGACGCCGCCTGCCGCCAGCGCTGGCAACGCAGGCACACCGCCATCGGCATATTCCCGCACCCCCAACCGCCTGCCCGCCTGCCGCAACAGCTCCACACCGCGCGCACGGCGCGATGCGCTCAGCGGTATTATGGCCTCCGGGCCGCGCTCGGCAACCAGACCGAGATGCGGCGTTGACAGTATGCCGCCCGACGCGTGCGCGGTAAACGACGGCAATCTGAAACTGGCAAACCTGCCGCTCAAACTGGATGCCGCAGAACCCAGCGCCGACAGCCGCGAGGCCGCAGAACCCGCTGCCGAACCCGCCTGACCAAACGTACCCGATGCGCCGCGCGCCGCCACAGCTGCCGACTGCGCGCCTGCGCCCAGGCTTTGCGCGGCCTGCGAGCCAGCGCCAAACGCGCCCGACAGCACGCCCAACGCCGCGCTGTTTGTGGCCGAGCCGGCGCTCAATGCAGCGGCAAACGTGCCCAGCGCTGCACTGGCGGTGGCGCCGCTCAAGTTCAGCGCCTCGGTCAGACTGCCCAGCGCAGCCTGAGCCGGCGCCGTGTCCAGCGCTGCAGCCTGTGCAGTGCCTTCGCTCGACTGGCGCGCCGTGCTCGACTGGTATTGCGCGCCGCCGATATTCTGACCACTCTGGCCGAGTCGGTCCAGTGCGCCGGCCAATGCGGTGGCCTCAACGCTTGTGCGACTGAGCCGCGTGCGCATCGCATCCAGCGCAGTTGTGAGCCGTTCGCTCAGCGACGTAAGCGACTTGAGTGGTTTACTGGCCTCGTCCCGCAGTTCGGCTACGATCTCAATTGTAACGTCATCCACGCGCTTCACCTCCTATTGCGCGTCGTCCTGTCCCCGGGCAAGCATCTCGCTGGCCACAAGAAACGCGGCGTGGGCGCGCGCGTTAAGCCGTGACGGCTCAAGGCCCAGCGCCTGCGCGGGTGTAATGCCACAGCGCTGGAACATAAAGTGCATCCACAGGGCCGCGCCGCCGGCCCGAATCAGTTTTTTGCTGCTTCGACCAATTGCGCTCCATAGCCCGATATGGCGTCGATGCGTTCGATCACGGCATCCTTTTCGCCCGCCATAAGCACGCAGTCTATAACATCCTCGCCGCGCATAACGCCCAGCCTTTGCTGCAGCTGAGGGTCATCCCACATGCGCGCGCGGTCGGCGCTGACTGTTGCGGTGTATATCTTCAGCGACCTGAGCTTTACCAGGTTTACCTCGCCCTCAATCCTTGGGTACTCGCGACCGGCAGGGTTGGGCACATAGCGCGTGCATTCGCGTCTGAGCTCAGCCAGCTCCAGTTCATCCAGTGGCCTTATGCTGAACTCGAGCAGTTTCTGCCCCTTGCGGCGTATCACGATGTGTTCCCAATTGGCGGCGTCGTCCTTGAACGCGGCCGCCGTGAGCAGTCGCTCCAGTTCGTCCATGTTCAGCGTCCCATCTGAAATATCCGGCATGGCGCGCCTCCTTATATATGTCGATTTGCGCGGCGGGCGGTTGCGGCCGGCGTGTCATTGCGCGCAACCGACTGTCCGCCGCGCAGCGTCAGTTTATCAGGTCGTAATATACTCCTGCAATTGCGGCGCGGAGTTGACGCGGAACGACCACTGGCGCTTGACTATCTCGCCCGGCGCCAGGTTCATCAGATCGACTGAGCCGTCCGGCACACAGTCGCGGAACACCTGACGGTTATACTGGCCGTCCGCATTTTTGAACCGGCCGCAGAACTCGAATGTAGGCGCAATGCCGCTGGACAGCGCGTCGTATATCGGCTTGAGCACGACGTCGTCGCGTATGACCGCCTCAGAGAACGTCAGCGTCACAGTGTACGACACCGGCACCGCATACCCCAGATACGACCCGACCGGCTGAAAGTCGGCATTTGAGAACGATATCTGCGCCTGAAACGAGTCGACCTCCGCCAGGAATATCTGACGGCGATTGGCGCCGGTCACGTAGAGCTGGCCATCCCGACCCGTCATAAGCCTTCGCACATCTAGCGTCTTGTCACTCACTGGCTACACCTCCTCACTGCTGCGCAAAGCGGAACTGGTATGTAAAGTATACCTTTTCCAAAGCGTCGACGTCGTTGGCGGTTATGATGAAACTGGCGCTGTCGCCAGCCGGCGGCTGATCCGGATCAAGCGCCACGGCGGCGTCGCTCATCAGCTTGCCCTCGGCTATCATCGACCGCAGCAGGCCCTGTATCGCCTGCACCACCGCAGCGCGGCCGTCATCGTCGTTGGCCACATTGCCTATCATCGGCGCAACGGTCGCGCTGAGCCGATCCATAAGCTCAAAGCGTACCTTGGCGCGCTTGATCTTCATCCAGCCCGCGTCGTCTTCACCGGAGGGCGCGCTCAGCGTGGTTATCCCGTTTTCGACCCAGACCTGCGCGCTGGGAGACAGCGAGAACACGACCATGCCCGCATTGATGCAGCTCACATACTGTGAATTGGTCAGCGCTTCAGCGCATCTGACCGCACCTGAAACCGTGCGGTGCGTGATAGACTGATTGGAGGGCACGCTGGCTATCATGCCGGCAACGCGCCCCGCCGCACGCCATCCGTCCACCAGTACGTCCCCCGCCTCGTACCAGCCGCTGCCTACGTACACCATGCGGTAGTCATTTAGCGCACGGGCACTGGCCATGCGAGTTTCAAGCGGCGTGGTCACCGCTTCGCCTATCACCGCAAAGCCAGTGTGACCATCCTGCCATGCGCTGGTCATGTACGAGTGCAGCGCGCTGTGCAGCTCAGCGTCGGAGCTGTCCAGGCAAACGCAGTTCCAGGCATAAGGCGTAAGGCGTTCAAGCGCATCGGCATATGCCTGATCGTCGACATCCGGATCGGCGCCCGCCTGGAATGCCGTCTCCACCTGTTCAGCAAGCGCGCCGCTGCCCGAGTAGCCATCTGCGCGCGCAAAGTCCAGATAGGCCGATGCCGCGCCGGCTTCGATGAGTGCCGACGCCTCGTCACCGCCGGCCGCAAACGCAATCCGCTCCAGCACGGCGCCGCCCTCGCTGAGCACAAACTGCCGCTCATCGCCGTCCGCGCCGGTCAACGTGCAGACAAAACTGCGCGCGCCCGGGTACTTTGCAGTCACTGTGACCGCCGCCTCGTCCTGTGCATCGTTAAGCGAATGCGTCGCCCTGGTGCCGCCGGTACCTGCGCGCACTGCAAATATGGCGCTTGCGCCGCCAGCAAATACCTGTTGGGCCAACTCCGCATCGCCGCCAAACGCCTGCTTGGCCTGTTTGAGCGTGGTAAGCTCCACCACCTCTCCCAGCGGCCCCCACTGCGCGCTCAGCACGCACGCTACAATGCCGTCGCTCGCGCCTTCATACAGCGGCGTCGATACCTGCACATAGCGATTGTACACGCCGGGCCGCACCATGGTCTGTCCCGCCGTGAACGCAATTCCTGCCATGCTTTTACCCCCTTGCAGTCGTGTCGGATCATACTCCGTCTATTTCCAGTTTAATCGCGCCATCCATGTGCACGCTGCCCAGAATCGGCCCCGACGCATTCAGCTCCAACGCATTAAAGCGCCCGCGCAGCGTGATCTGTCCCTGCGCAAAGCCATCCGCAGTCAGCGCAAGCCGCGTCGAATCCAGCAGCGCGGCGCCGTCTCCAAGTCTCATCACGCCGGTCACGCCCAACCGGCGCTGTGCCTCACAGGCGCGTTCCCGCGTGGCGCCTGGCAGTCTGAGCGCCGCTTCAAAGCTTGCAAACTCATATCCCGACGCGGCGTTCTGGCGCGTGACCGACGTAAGCTGTACGCAGTACGGAGTGCGCGCCATCAGCTCGCCAGCCGGATCGGCCGAATGCACATCGGCGTAATCCACGCCCAACAGCGCACCCGTCGATTGGCTCAGCGCCTGCTCAAACCCGTTCACCGGCGCGGCAAATTCATACACCACGAACTCCAGCGTCGCGCCTGCTACGCGCGGAATGCGCGCGCCATCGCCACCGCTGAACTCACCTGTACCTCGCCAGTGCAGCACGCGCGCCGATTCTCCGCCGAACGCCATGCCGTCCAATTCGGCGCGCAGCGCATCAGCCATGGCCGCCGGTGCACATACGCCTTCGTCCAGCGCGACAATGTCGATCGTCAGCGTGCCTATGCGCGGTGCCGCGGGTACGGGCAGCCAGTCAAACACACAGTACGGATAACCGTTACTTTCAAACTCCACATCCGCCGGCGCAGTTCTGAAGAATATCGCGCGCCCATCACCGTAGCGCGCCAGGTCTTCCAACGCGCGCGTGCGCCTGAGCGCCTCAAGCATGAGCTGTTCCAATCAATCCCCTCCCCGCAACAACCGGAGCACCTCGGCGACGCCCGCCGAACGTATGCGCTCCACATGCGGTCGCGCCGCCACGCCTCCGCCGCCGTACTCCAGTCTGCGCGCACGCTCGGGCATGGACGTCGCAAGGCGTATGGTAAAGCGTACGCCATCCGGCAGGTTTTGCTCACCCAGCGGCTGAGCGTTCCAGCTGCGCTCGTATGCGCCGGTGCGTCGCGCAGGCGGCTCGCCCGGGGCCGATGCACGATAGCCGCCGCCCGCCGTCGCGTAGTAGCGTCCACTGCGTTCGCCGGTAAGCACGTCCGTCGCCGCATTTCTGAGCGCGCCGGGCGCTGCGCCTAACCGGGAGCGCACCTGCGACTCGATATCGTGCAGCTCCTGTTCAAACCGCATGTCTATTTCATCGCTCAACGCCATTTCATGTCCTCCTTGAAATGCCGTGCAAATGCCCTATCGCCGAATGACCCTCCGCGCCCATTATGCAATATATTGCGCATATGTGATACACTCATACTACAACACACACTCGCCGCATCACACCTCACGTCGCACGCATATCAGTACCGTGAACAGTCCCATGAGCCCAACGTCGCGTACGGCGCTCACAAAGTAGCGTTCGCCGTCGCGCTCCAGCACATCGCCGGGCACTATATCCGCCTTGCCACGGACTATCAGCCGGTGGGTTGCAGGATGTTCGAGCTGATGACCGGTCAACTGTTCATTCGGGTCTATCGCACTGGCAAACGCGCGCACGCGACCTTTGAGCGCGCCGCGTGAATATCCGACTCGACCGCTCGCATCCAGCGCGCCGACGCGTGAGTACACGTCAAACCTGTTCAGCATCCGCCCCGCCTTATAACTGACCATCAGCCGACACCGCCAATCGCGCGCGGATTGTCATGCATGCCCTTGGATATCTGATAGTTGTTCGTTGCGCGCGAGCTGAGCGGGGCGCTCATGCCCTTGAACAGTTCCTGCTTGCAACGCAGCATTATGCGCCAGCGCTCATAGCGTTCGCCCATGTCCAGCGTCAACCCATCCAGGTGCACATCCGTCATCATCGCCATGCGCGCAACGATGACCTGCAGGCAGCGCAGTTGGGCGTACTTCCAGGTACGGCCCGAGCCGTATGTGTCGGCAATCAGCGCCTCGTACTCCTCGTCGCTCAGCGCGCAGGAGTCGGGGCCGTTTTCGACATCCACGTCGCCCAGGTCCAGGCGCATCCGGTCCACGCCCCAATCGAGTATCTTGGTTTGATCGTATGTATAGCCCACCTAATCGCCTCCCCAACTGCGCCGCCCCGGCTGTGCGGGGCGACGCCTGATCGCTTTGTCAATGATGAACGCCTATGCGCGGGCGCACATGCGCCCCGACGCGCGACGCGTCATACGCAGTCGGCGCAGTATACCGCCAGCTCATCACAGGTCTTCTTCATGTCACAGGCCATGAGCGCCTCGACGTACTCGCTGTGAGTGCCGGGCTCGCCTTCCCACTGGCTCATCGCTATGAACTGGCCGCCGCCCAGTATGTCCCAGGCAAACGTATACCCGGCCGAGGGCTCGTCTATCGCCGGGGCATCGGGCGCATAACAGATCAGCATGCCCTTGGGGTCACAGACGAATTCCATGTCAACCGGCGCGCCCAGCGCGGCGCTATTGTAGCTGCTGGCCAGCACCACGACCTTGTCCACACCGAACAGCTGAGCCAACACGCTCTCGTTTACGGTCGCCGGATGCTCGGAATAGCCCGAGTACTTTACGCGGTCCAGCACCGCCGGATTGTGCTTGAGCGCTATGAACGTCTCCATGCCCAGGGCGATCTTGTTGGGCTTACGGCGTCCATTGCGGCGTATGTCCAGCATCAGCTGGTCTACCAGCATTACCGGGTCGGAGCCGTCCTCGTTGAATTTGAGGAACTGCTGACCGCTGGCGGTGCCAGTCACGCCGGTATATTCGTTGCTCCACACACCGCTTGCAAAGAAGCTCTCCGCAAAGCGCGCATCCAGATGGAGCTTGGCCTGATCCATTGCCGCGCGCACCTTGCCCACGCGCGGATCAGCCGCGCCCGGCGCGCCCGCTCTGGAAAACGGCAGCGAGCTGAGCTGATCGATGCCGATTATCAGCTGCTCCACCCGGCAGTCGTAGCCATCGTCCGCCAGGCCCATCAGCGCCGGCTGCGCGCGCCCGAACGCCGGCTTGAGCTGAACGCTGTCGCGCGCCAGATCTGCCGCGGTAAACTTGAAGTAGCGTCCCACCGGAAGCGCAACGGGGACTATCGGAAACAGTTTGGTTGCCGCAAAGTCATCGTCGCTCTGAAACGACGCCAGCGACAGGTTGGTCAAATACGTATTGGGCTGAAACGCGCCGCTGGCAATGCTCTTGCTGATCTCCACAGGCGTTATCGACATATTGCTCCTCCTATTCATGCGGGCGAGGCGCCCGCGCATATATCACCGGACGACATGGCGCACGCAGCACAACGGCTGCCGTCATATCAAAGCCCATCAGATCGCACCGACAGGTTCCGGGCCTTGAGCGCGTCATCAGAGCTTATAGCCGCTCTTTATCAGCTGGACCTTGACAAACTGCCCTGCGCCGCTGCTGGACTCAAGCGCGATGGCCGTTATGAATCCGTTGGACGCCGCCGTAACCGCACGGCCCTGGCTATCGTTGGCCAGCAGCGTGCCCTTGCCAAAGCTGCCGCCGCTGACCCACAGCCCCACGTCCTTTATCTGCACGGTGACTATGTCCCCCAGCTCGACATTGTCCGGCGTCTGGGCAATCAGCAGTCCCAGTGCGGGCTCTCCCGAAGTGCTGCACAGCACCACATCGCCATTTGAGTCGAACTTGACTGCGCGACTCGCGCCGTCTTCTATCTGAGCACCCGCGCGCTCGGCAATCGTCGCAGAGGTGTTGATGGTATCGCCTATATAGCTCATTGCATAGCCTCCTTACAATACTTCAGGTATGTCCGGATCGCTCTGATAAGCGCGCACGACCGCCTGCGCGCGCGTGAGCTTGGGATCTGCGCGCATTATCTCGGCCACGCGCGCATCCAGCACCCCGCCTGCACTGCGCGAGGAGCCGTATTCCTTCATGAACGGCTCAATCCGACGCGCCTCCGCCAATTCATCCAGCAGCGCGACATAGTCGCCATACGCCTCGCCGTCCAGCGCGCGCAGCCGTGCAAGTCTGCCCGCCAGCGCATCCGGCTCGTCGCACACGCCTTCATAGCGTTTGGCCACGGCTGTGGCGCGTTCCTGCGCCAGCGCATCCCGCAGTGCGCGCACTTCCTCAAGCGCGCGCCGCACCTCAGGATGCACCGGCATGCGCGAGTACTCCTCACGGGCCGTAGGCGCAGCGCCATGACGGGCCTTGCCCCAGCCCATAAGCCGCGCTGCCCAGCTATGGGCATTCTGCACAGCTGGCTGGACGTCGCGCTGACCTGCGCCAGACTGGCGATCAGCCTTGACGGCCACAGCGCCAGTTGCAGTATCGGCAGGCGTCGATTCAGAGTCGGCGTCACGCGGTGCAGCCTCCGCCTCAACTTCACCCTCGGACTCGTCGACGCTCGTGGCGTGAGCCTGCTCCAGTATTCGCGCCAAAGCGTCGAGCAACTCCTCGGGCGTCAGCTCCGCGCCGGCCAGTTCCATGAGCTGCGCGCGCAGCTCCTCGCCGGCATCCGACTTGCTCAGCGCCACTCGCGCCAACGGGTTTGCGCCGCGCCTGCACAGGTCGACGCTGGATATCCTCAGCCGTTTAAGCAGCCTCGGCAACAGTACCATCCCCTCTCAATGAAATTACACATCATACTCTGCCGCGCCGTCGTCGCGGTAGGCAACGCCCTCAATCGAGAACATCGAGTACTCGCCCGATAAAATGCGCTGCCAGGTGGCCTCGTCGCGAATCAGATAGCCCACCCACCAGCCATCGGGCACGGCGTCGCCTATGCCCATCGCAGCACGCTTTTCGGGCGTGAACACCACCGACTCCACCAGCACGCCCACGCCGCGTTGCGCCGGGTCGTGACCGCCGCCCGCCTGGCGGAACTCCAGCACGTGCTGATATGCGGCGCGTTCCAGCTCATCCGGCTCTATTGCATCGCCCTGGCTGTCGACAATCGCGCGGCCGTCGCTGCCTGAGGCAACCCATGCCCAGCCAAATACCATGTGCTCATCGCGGCCTGCCTTGGCTATTTTGAAATACATGTCCCTCACCTCCTTTCAGCACCCGGCTCAGAGGCCAGTTCGTCGCGCTCGGGCAGTTCGGCCAACTGGCGCACATACTTTTCAGTGCGCCGGTCGGGCGTTATCAGTCCCATGCCCGCCATGCGCTCTATGAAACCGCCCAGCATGTTCAGATCCGGCTTTTCGATGTCGCCATGCCGCAGGCGCGGGTACTCAGCAATTTCGCCAAACGCGCGCCGGTTCAGGTCGAACAGGCGCGGGATCGCCTGCGTATTGAACGCATCGCAGATTATGTCCAGATAAGTGCCCAGCGCCAGTGCAAACAGTTCGGTCTTATCCGATGACAACGCATAGCTGCCTGTCGAGCTCGACCCCAGCATTATAAAGTCGGCCAGCACCGACATTGCAATTCGCCGGTCGTAGCGCTCAATGATCGCGCCCAGGTCGAGCTGCTTTGCGCCACCGCTGAGCAATTCCAGCTTCCAGCCATACGGCAATACTACGCCATCCACATTGTCGCGGCGCACGTTGCGCACCAGTGCTTCAGCCTGCATCAGCAGCGCGCGGCTCTCCTCGTCATCCTCCCAGATGTTGACGCCTTCGGGCGGAGTCAACATAGGCACGCCTATCGCGCCGCGTTCGGCGCCTATGCCCTCGGTTTCCTGCAGGTTTTTCTTGAAGAAGTAGTCGCGGTAGCAGTTGCGCAGTATCGATACGCCCTCCGGATTGGCCTTGCGCGACTTTGTGCGCAGATGCAGCGCCTTGTCAATGGGTATAAAGCGCTCCTGGTAGTCGGGCGGCGTGACCTGAACCATGCCGCGCAGCTCGTCGTCCGGGCCATATTCCCAGCGCACCAGGCTGTCCTGGGCGCGTATCGCAAAGTCCTGCCAGCCTATCAGCCCATCGTCATATCGGCTGGATCTGCTGTCGGCCCGGCGGCCCTGGCGGCGCTTGTACAGTATCTCGTGATAGCTCCAGCCAAATGTCAAAAACGACAGCATCTCGGACAGCGCGTCCTGCCATGAAACGCTCATGTCATGCATGCACTGCCTGACAAACCGCGCGGCTTTCAGGTCGCGTTCGTTGTCCGATGCCGGTTCCACGTCGAACTTGACCTGTCGCACCAGCATCTCCACTGCGAACAGTATCGCGCCTATCACCGAGTCGTTCTCCGCCATCTGTCGGTACATCTCAATGCCCTGCCGCCCCTGCAGCGCCGGCAGAAACTCCTCAAAGAACCGACCTCCAAACCGGCGCTGTCCCACGCGCCCATACTGTTTGAGCTGTCTTGGCTCGCCTCCGACTTTCATCGCTTTGCTCCTTTCGCAGTTGCCATGTCATTGGTCGTGTTGGGCAAGGTTTATTATTTGTCAATGCGTATTTCGTTGCGTGTCATGGGTATTTGTTTTCACACTCGAATCATGTCACTTTGGATTATGAGGCGTTGCGATAACGCCAAAGCACACCAGGAGTTTGTATGAACTATATCTGATCGCTTTTACGGGCAAATGTGAGAATGGATATTGTCATATGAAGCTGCACGCTTGCTTTTGCTGAATTTCTGCCACACTACCAGCCGATAGCGTTTTTCATATTCAAATGCAGTATGGCATATGTGAGTTTGGCCGCATACTCTGGTCGACACCGCTGTGACAGATCCTGCGCGTATCCGTAGCACTATTGACATGCTTGAGGATTACGTATACAATGCGCAGCGACCCGGCCAAGCTGCGCGGTCAACCTCTCCACCGTGAAGCGGCGCTGAGCTTGCCGCCATCCGGCAACCGCGTCGCCGGCGCACCGCGCTCAAGCTCGTTCAACGCCGTGGCGCTGGCATCCACCATGTCCTTGAAGCGCGAGTCGGGAAAGCTCTCAAGCTGCGCAAAATAGTCTGCGTTCCAATCGGCTTCCACAACATCGACATTGCCGCACACCGCGCCCGCAAGACCCTGCCACTGCGCCGAAAAAGGTTCAGCGCGCGCCGTCTTCGAACCGGTCTCGCGCACAATACTGACCGCATGACCGCTCAACAGCTTCAGATACTGCTCAGCCTGGTCCTTGCCGGCCTGACCGGGATCCTGGTTGAGCCGCACCCGAACATTGCGATATCGCGCCCTGTCTGCCGCCGCGGTAGCCACTACGCATGCGCGCACGTCGCCAGCGCCCATCCGGCGATTGATTACATCCAGCACCACATAGCGCCCGCTTTTGCGCTTGCCCAACAGCACGCCCGCAGTGTATGCAGCATCGCTACCGGAGTGCTCCTCGCCCGCCGCCAGATCCCACGCGCGCACGCAGCGCACGACGTCGTCCGGCGGCTCGGCAAGCATGTTCACCCGCGCCCGGCTGAAGTACGCACCGGCCGCCCGCCGTATCTTCCAATTGCCGTTTAGCAGCCGCTCGCGCTCCACAGTCGGCAATGCCAACAGATTGGCAAGGTATCCCGGATCGCGCTGCATCAGTATGCGGTTATCGGCCAACGTCGAGGATATGAACGTCAAGCTCTTGGGCGCAATGCCCGCCCACTCTGTACCACGCAGTCGCTCGGCAAGTTCGGCGGGCGTATCGCCCCAACACAGCGAGTCGCCAGTGCGCACCATATAGCGCTTTACCCCTGAGCGCTCTGGCAATGGATAGCCTGTCTCCGGCGATATCCACCAGCTGACCAGATCAGCGACCCAGCTGTCGCTGTCGGGATTGCATGTGGCGCGCACATACGGCCGCACGCCACAGGTCGAGCGATTGCGCGAGAGCATATAGAAGAACTGCGCCCGACTGAAATGAGTCAGCTCGTCAAAGCATATCAGCGCTATCTGACTGCCCTGCCACTTGAGCACCGCCGCCTCATCCTCCAGACATGCAAACGATATCCGCGCACCCGAGGGAAACAGCCAGCGCGGCGTGGGCGTCAACCTCATCTGTGCCAGCCCGGAGTATATGTCGCGCGACGTATCCCACAATCCACCCTGTGCCAGTATCTGGTTTGCATTGCGCCGGAATATCACCGCGCCAAAGCCAGGCGCATCCACATTGCGCAGGGCCTCCAACAGCAATGCGTATGTCTTGCCGCCGCCCGCCGCACCGCCATATATCACTATGTCCGCATCCGACTCCAGGAACTGCTGTTGTGGGCCAGGCTGCGGAGCGATGCGTACCACCTCGCCCACCGCAGCTGTCGGCAGGCTCATGTCGCCCATGCTCGAGCCCTCCGGGCCAGCGCTGTCGCCAGGCATATGCATCGCTTCATCTCCTTGTACGTTGCATGCTTGTTTTGTCACTGCGGCGTCACTGTACTGCGAACTCCGGCCCAAATTCCGGCGCTGTCCCCGCCAGTGCGAACTCTGCTACCTCAGCTCCGTCCTGCTCCAGACCTGCCAGATCCGGTCCGGCTTCAGGCTCCACGCGTGCGCGTCCATTGTCGGGTATGCATATCGAAAAGCGCACTCCGGGCTGTTGTTCGCCCTGCCGTTCATCCAGCCGGGCGAGCAGTTCTATCGCCTTGAGCTTCTGTTCATTGAGCTTGTTGAGTTGAGCCTCAAGCTCCTGACGCGCATCGAATATGCTGCGACGGCGCGTGCTGTGCTCGCTTACTGTCTGTTCGCTGTCGGCGGCCGCTTTGCCGCATGTGCGCGAGTCCTTTTGAGTATGCTCCTCCAACGCGCCCACCGAGTTGCGGCACAGGCGCTTAAACGCAGCCATGGCACGCATTGCGCGCCGCTCGCGCAGTGCCAGCAGTTCTATCTGCTGACGCAGCAAAGCGCGGGGTTCAGTTGGCAGGTGCGCCAACCTGTCGCGCTCAGTGCGCGTTGCACCGCATAGCTTAAGCAGGGTATTGTTGTCTCCAGCCATAACATGCCTCCAGTTCTTGCGCATTATATTGCGCGCATGTCATTGCGTATCAATGTTATATGATTGCCGCCAGTATGACACTCAGGCTCAATCGGTCGTATCATTACCAGGCGGCAATAAGTGTAGCGACATATATCATTGCATTAACAGCAAATCAACGTCATATCGAATCAATTATAGGGTATAAATCTGCGATTCGACTCAAAAGCAACCATC
>DSLMC04102__coassemble_1066_pt1 | contig 18458 bp, 18 predicted proteins | sample DSLMC04102__metabat2_low_PE_003 | metagenome-assembled genome bin DSLMC04102 | reverse complement strand
GCAAATGGCATCTGCAAACCTGGCCATAATGCCCGTTATGGCAAACGTATTTGAAGCATCGTCCAGGCGTCATTTCAGGAAAACTTAAACGCCACGTTCTGTCCAGCTGCCAGGACTTTGTCAGCGATCTGCGCGCCGGCCCATTAGCTGCCCGGCGCCTTGTGCCATTAGCAGGAGTCACACCCTCAGGAGTTCCTTAAACGGCAAACGCCGTTCGGAATATCGAGCTGGCGCGCGGGCAGAATTACGCTTGACTTGCCGGATTTATCGATGTTTGAAGTCAGCGAATGCTCGTCATGCAACTAAAACCGGCACCCAGCGGCTTGCCGGCTCTGTCAAACAAACCAAAGCGCCGGACTGCTTTAGAGCAGCCCGGCGCTTTCGCATCTCCGTCAGACCACGCCGGCCTCGGCCAGCGTCACGCCGTATATCAGCTCCATGTCCACATCCGCATACCAGCCCGGCGCGTAAATCTTCTCCGTTACATCGTCGGGCGTCATGGTCTGCGCCATGGCGCCGTCCGCGTCCACACCGACCGCCACCCACTGGCTGTATGGCAGACCGCCCTCCAGCACGCACGCGTATTCCAGCACGTACACCCGCGCATAGCCGCCGTATGTCTCCTCGAACTTGTCCAGGTATTCCGAATCCGCCAGCGCCGTGCGCACCGCCTCCACGTCAAACCGGAACGCCGCGCGCAGGTAGCTCTCGGGCTGCGCCTGCGCATCCAGCAACGCCAGCGTGCCGCGCGCATAAGCGCTCACTTCGCTCAGCTCGGCATCCACCTGCGTTCTGCTCCGCACTCTCGGCCAGCGCTACGCCCGTCAACAGCATCAGCGCCACCAACAGGCTCAACCATGCGATCGATCGCCTCATATCGCATACCCCCCTGCATCGTCTATCAGATGCACACGGAACGCCCGCCTCGCGCAACCACGGCGCGCCATGGCGGCAAGCTTTGCCATTTGCCTTGCACGCAGAACCGACCGACTGCCGCAGCGGCGACCGTTCTTTGCATCATCAGCATCATTATATGACGTTTTAACATCTTTGTCAATATGCATATCAGGCGTCGCCGCCGCACAACATCACAGCCGAATACAGGTTGTCCCGATCTGACACGTAGATGCCCTCCAGCCCGCTCAGCCGCATGAACGCTACCAGCACCGCCGCGCCATAGTCGATTATGTCGGCCCTCCGCGCCGGCATGCCCGGCAGCGTCAACCGCTCGGCCACGCTCATGCCGCACAGCCGGTAAAACCACTCCTCGACTTCAGCGCGCGCCAGCCAGCCGCCCTGAATCACGTCCGGGTCGTATTCCTTCAGTCCGATCTTCAACGCGTACAGCGTGGTTATCGTGCCCGCCACGCCCACAAACTGCGCCGGCACAGGCGCGATCTGCTCAATACCCGGCCGCAATGCCGTCAGCGCGCGCGCTATCATGTCCTCGGGTAACGGCCTGACCTCCGGCCCGCCCAGCATGCGCCGCAGCCGCACCGCACCCATCTGCGCCGAATACGCCGCGCGTATTCGCCCATCGCAGCCGCAGATCATCTCTGTTGACGCGCCGCCTATGTCCAGCACGCCGCACTCGCCCGGCCGCGCCGCCGCGTAATACGCATATCCCGCCTCCTGCTCACCGCTGAGCAGGCGTATCGTCACGCCGCATTCACGCGCGACCATATCCATAAATTCGCAACCGTTGGCCGCATCCCGCACCGCACTTGTCGCAAACGCAAATATGTCCTCAGCGCCTACCCCGTTGGCCTTCGCCTCAGCCGCAAAGCGCTCTATCGCTCCGGCCGTGCGCGCCATCGAGTCCGCGCTGAGGACATTGCCCTCACCCAAACCCTCGTGCAGCCGCGTGGTCTCAATTCGCTTGACCAGCGGTTTGAACTCTCCGCCGTCCACGCGCGCCACCAGCAGCCGCACCGAATTCGATCCTATGTCAATTGCCGCCCTGAGCATAATCCGCCTCCTCCGGCTGCACCACATAGCGCACCTCGCCCGGCTTTATCATGCCCAGCGCACGCGCCTGACGCTCTATGAACGCGTCGGTCGTCGAAAACTCAGACGCGCGCTTGAGCTCGTCATTTTGCTGGCGCAGTTCCAGCTTTTGTTGCTCCAATTGCGCTATCTCGGCGTACTGCGCATCCAGCGCCGCGCCTTCGCGCACCATCGCTATCGACGTAAACATACAGGCCGCCGTCAGCAACAGCAGCCAGAACCTGGGCTTTATGCGGAGCCCGCCGCGCCTTGTTGCCATAATAATGCCGCTCCCTCATGCACACCACATGCCCCGGCGCGCGCATTCCGCACCCGCCTTGACCCGCCTCGAACAGCATTATTATTCGCCGCACGCTCGCCGAATCCTACCGCTGCAACACTTATTTAAGAATATGTTTGAAAAGCGCAACATGTTGAAGCCGGCGGTGCACGCGCGCGAGCAGGCACATAAGCCGCGCTATGCCGCCGCGCAGCAGGCGCGCCGGACCCAACTCAAACGCCGCCATGCCCAGCGCACACCCCGCCAGCACATACAGCCGCAACTCGCCGCCATTGGCGCGCAGCAGCATCGCGCTGAGCAGCAGCGCCAGCACCACGCACATAACCGCATCCAACAGCGCCGTGAACGCCACGCCGGCCACCGTCAACAGCCGCACCGCGCGAAACAGCTCGTATATGCCGCCCATCAGCATGCCACAGAGCATCATGTACGCCAGCACATACCACTGGCCCGAGGTATAGTACAGCATTACCTGAACACGCGCCACAGCCCGCGGCGGCTCGCGGGGCGCGCGTCGGAGTACTCCAGCGCAAGTATCAATCCATCGATATCGAGCCGGCCCTCCTCGAGATTCAACGTCGATATGTGCAGTTCACGGCCCGCCACGGTCAGTTCGCCCTGCGACGTATTCATAACTATCAACTGGTCGCAAAAGCTGTCCACGTCGCTGACGCCCGTCAGCGTCAGGCGATTGCGCTCGGTGAGCTGCAGCGTGTGAGCGCGCCGGGGCTCCTGAGTCTCATCGGGCTTGCGCATTTAGCCATCCCCCTAACCTCATGTTTCCCCACAACTTATGCGCCCACGCCCCGCAATATGCGTGCGTCAATGCAGATGCGCCAGAAGCAGTTCGCCCGCAGACCGCTCTGGTCCACAGGCGAACTCAAATTCACATACTCACCGCTCATTCGGCGCGCTTTGTCACCGATACATAGACTATCTCCGGGTAATTGAGCAGCCGCAACGGGAACCCGCTGTTGCCCAATCCGCGCGAGACCACCATCATGCGGCCATTTTCCTCAAACAAGCCGGCGTCATAGTGCGGGAACAGGCCCTGATCGGGCGAAAACAGTCCGCCTATCACCGGCAACCGCCACTGGCCGCCATGCGCATGCCCGCTGAATTGCAGCTCGAAATCGCGCTTTGAGTACTGCTCAAAGTTAAGCGGATAGTGGCTCAGCACCACCCTGAACCCGCCCATCTCATTCAGCCGCGCAAACAGCGCGTCCAGATCAGGATTGGCGTCCTCGTTCAGGCCCAGTATCGACACGCGCTGCCCGCCTTTGGAGTATATAGCCACGTCGTTTTCTATCACGCGCAGGCCCGCCTTGCGCAGCATGTCGCGCAGCAACGGCCACTCGTTCATGCCGGTCTCATGGTTGCCGGGTATCGCGTACACCGGAGCCAACTGCTTGAGCACCGCCAGCGCGTCCACATATGACGCGGCCTTGTCGTCCCACTTGTGGATCATGTCGCCGGTTATCACTATAATGTCGGGCGCAAGCTGCTTTATCTGTTCGACCAGCTTTTCATTGTTGGGGCCAAAGCGCTTGCAGTGCAGGTCGCTGAGCTGCACTATCGACAGCTCCTCGCTGACATCGGCGGGCACATAGTACCGCGACACAACCAGGCGGTTATTCTCACGCCGTGCCAACCAGTACAGCACTCCCAATATCAGCACCAATATGAGTATATCCATCAATTACCTCCTCGACGCCCGCAGTCGCGCCGCGGGCGGATATATTGTCGGGCGGATATATGCGCAAGGCGCATTGCGGAAGGCCAATCTACATTGTCGGGCAGCCCTTGCCCGCTTTGTGCTCATGCGTGGCACGCCCGTGCTGGAACAAGAGCGCGACTGTGCGCCGCGCAGTCAGCACAGCCTAACCATCAACGCGCTTGCCCACGCAATCTGGCATCAACTGCGTCCGCAGCTCTGCCTCGGCGACACCCCGTCCGCAATTCGGCGCAACCAGCATTGGACTTGCGATTCAGCCATTCCCGAATTTGCGCCCAAATTGCACCCGCATTGCATCCGCGATTGATTGCCGTCAGTACCACGCCTGCAATCCAGCACCCTCGCCTGGCATAGACAGCCTGGACTTGCCGGCGCCGCTTCTGCCTTTAGCAATACACGCTTTGCGTGCATAACTCATATTGCAGGCGTCGCTGTCGATTCCCGCCAGCGCCGCGCCTGCAATCCAACCGCGTCCTGTCCGCAATTCAGCCATACCGGTGCCGCATCCGCGCCGTCACTTCAATGTATATGACAAAGGGCTGCCGATCATCTCAGCAGCCCACGGCAAATTGCCTTGCTTAGTTGTTCTCGTCCTCATCGCCGATTGCGAACTCATCGCCCAGCGAATCCGCAGCGCCGTCGCCCACGCCGTCAAACGCCTCGTCCTCAAGCACCGCACGGATGCTCAGGCTGATGCGCTTGGCTTCGGTGTTGACGTCGAGCACCTTCACGCGCACGATCTGGCCGACCTGCACCGCGTCCTCGACCTTGGCTATGCGGGTCACAGCGCACTGCGAGATGTGCACCAGGCCATCCAGACCGGGCTCCAGCTCGACAAACGCGCCGAACGTCGTTATGCGCACTACCTTGCCCTCTACGACAGAGCCGACGATGTACTTCTCGCCCGCCACGTCCCAGGGCTTGGGCTGCGTCGCCTTGTAGCTCAGCGATATGCGCTCGCGCTCACGATCCAGCGACTGTATCTTGACCGGTATCTCCTGGCCGATGGACACCACGTCGCTGGGATGCTTTACGCGGCCCCAGCTCAGGTCGGTCACATGTACCAGGCCGTCCACGCCGCCGATGTCGACGAACGCGCCGAAATCGGTAAGCCTGCGCACTATGCCGTTGACGACAGTGCCCTCAACCAGCTTGTCCCAGATCTCGGCCTTGCGCTTGGCTTCTTCAGCAGCCAGCACTTCCTTGCGGGAAGCGACTATGCGCTTTTTCTTGTCGTCGATCTCGATGATCTTGAGCTTCATCTCCTTGCCGACGAAGTCCTCGATCTTCTCGACGTAGCGCTGGCTCAGGTGAGACGCGGGTATGAACGCCTCAATGCCCATGACAGAGGCGATCAGGCCGCCCTTAACGGCCTTCTTGCCGATGGCGTCCACGTATTCGCCCGCCTCAAACTTGGCGACTATGGCCTCCCAGTTGCGGCGGTTGACTATGTTCTTCTGCGAGAGTATTACATTGCCCTCGCCGTCGTTGACCTTGTCAACTTCGACTTCTATCTCGTCGCCGATCTTTACGTCCTTGTCGCACAGTTCAGACTTCTTTATCAGACCATCGGACTTGTAACCGATATTGACACAGACCTCGTCATCAGTTATCTGGACAACCTTGCCCTTTATTATATCACCCTGGTGGATCTGTACCAGCGTCTTTTCGATGTCGGCCATGAAATCCGAATCCTGGGTAGAAGTCTCCGGTGTAGCGGCTTGCAGGTTCTTATCCTGCTTTTCGATGTCGTTCATGCGTGCAGCAACCTCCTTAAATGTGCCATCCGGCGTGCTAGCGCCGGCTGTTATGCCGATTATACCCCACGGGCCGGCCCATTTTTCAGGGAGGTCACGCGCGGTTTCGACCCAAATTGTCTCAGTGCGTGCGCGGCAGATGTCGTACAGTTCACGCGTGTTGGCGCTGTTTTTGCCGCCAACCACGATCATCATGTCCGCACGCCCGGCCAGCTCCTGCGCCTCGCGCTGTCTGTCGCTCGAGGTCGAACAGACCGTATTCCGGCTGTCCAGCTCCGGTATTCTGGCTTGCAGTACCGCCTTGACGCGCAGGAACCTGTCTTTCTCGCAGGTAGTCTGCGCCACTAGCAGCGCACGGGGCATATCGGGCAACGCGGCAGCCTCGGCTTCATCGTACACGACAAAGCTCTTGTCGCACCAGCCGCATATGCCTATCACCTCGGGATGGGTGCGCCTGCCGACCACTATGACCGGCGCGCCGGTTCGACGTGAATACTCCGACACCAGCTCGTGTATGCGCTTTACAAACGGGCAGGTCAGATCAAGCACTTCATGCCCGGCTGCCTTCAGTTCGCGCAGCACCTCCGGTCGCACGCCATGCGAACGCACCGCGACCTTGCGCGTATCCACCTCGCCGGGTGTGTCCACCGGCCGTGCGCCGCGCCGCTCCAACTCGCCCACCGCCTGATCGTTGTGCATCAGCCGGCCCAGCGTGCATATGCGCTCGCCCGCGGCCAGCTCGCGCTCGACCGCCTCGACCGCGCGCCGCACTCCAAAGCAGAAACCCGCGCTTCGGGCCAATATGACCTTCACCCAATCACTCCCAAGCTTCCGCCGTCGGGGACAGTCCCGCACGGCGAAACTTATGCACCGTCCCTATCTATTCGCCTTTAACCCCGTCTTATCCTGCAAAACCGCCAAAATTCGTTCATTAATTTTTCGTTATGCCGCGTATCACGCTGCTAATCCGAGTTTCGCAGCGCCAGCACACGCTCGGTTACCTGCGCATTGACCTCGTCTATCAGTTCGCGGCTTATGCGCGCTCCGGCTCCCGCCGGAGTGAACGGCGCGCCAAACGCTATGCGCACATGCCTGAACAGCCTGTACGGCCCCGATATGTGCACCGGCACTATCTGCGCTCTGGAGCGCAGCGCTATCATGGACGCCCCGCCCGCCATCTCAAACGAGCTGTCGTCCTTTACGCGCGTGCCCTGCGGGAATATGCCTATCACGCCGCCTTCGCCCAGTATCGACAGTCCCGTGCGTATCGCGCTCACGTCGGCCCCGCCGCGATCCACCGGAAACGCGCCCAGCCAGTCCATCAACATATGCAGTGGCTTGAACTCAAACAGCTCCTTCTTGGCCATGAAGCGTATCTGCCTGTCGACTATGCTGCCCATCAGCACCACGTCCCAGTTGGATATGTGATTGCTCACCAATATCACCGGGCCGTCCGGCAGCTTCGGGTTGCCCGACACAACGGGCCTGTACATCAGGCGCAATACCACATTCACAATCGAGCGCGCCACAAAGTAAAACCAGCTCATTTGCTCAACTCCTCGCCCGCGCCTGAGCGACGCGGTTAAGTATCGCATCGACCACCTCGTCGATCGTCATATCGCTCGAATCGATCAAGTACGCATCCTCGGCGCGCCTGAGCGGGCTGACGGCGCGATTCATGTCGCGCTCGTCGCGCTCGTTGACCTCGCGCAGCACGTCGCCATACTCTGCCGGCCGCCCCGCCGCGCACAGCTGCTCCATGCGCCGCTGTGCCCGCACTCCGGCCGAAGCCGTGAGGTATATCTTGACCTCCGCGTCAGGAAACACCTGCGTCCCTATGTCACGCCCGTCCAATATCGCGTCGCGTGCGCGCGCAAGCTCGCGCTGCCTGTCCAGCAGCCATGCCCGCACCACGCCCTGCGCCGATACGCGCGAAGCCATGTCGGCGATGACCTGCGTGCGCAGCTCGTCCGTAACATCCCGGCCGTCCAGCAGCACCCGCGGCGCGCCGCCCTGGCTGCAAACCGCGTCCAGTTCCGTGCCTGAGAGCATATCGCTCAGCGCCGCCTCGTCCTCCGGCGACACGCCCTCCTCAAACGCCTTCATGCCCACTGCGCGGTACAGCGCGCCCGTGTCCAGATACGCTATCCCCAGCCGCGCCGCCAGACGGCGCGATATCTCCGACTTGCCCGCGCCCGACGGGCCGTCTATCGCAATCACCATGCGCCATTCCACCTTTCAGGCCATATTCCCGGTCGTTGACGCGCCCATGGCGCAGGCCGTCCAACCAGCGCGCGTCTTAAAGCCCTGCCATGCGCGCATACCTGCTAGACCACCCTGTGCCCCAGCCCCACCGCGACCTCGTTTAAGTGCAGCAGTCCTATCCCAAAGAACACCGCCACCGCCAAATGGTCGCCGTTGCGGGCTATCGCCAGCTTGCCGCCCACGTTCAACCCCAGGGCCTTGTTCATCACCTGTACCAATGCCTCGCGCGTCGCCCCTGCGACCGCGCCTTCCTCCAGATGCGAGTCGTTGATCACGCCTTCGCGCTTGGCCGCCACGACCACGCGCTCAACCATACGCGTCATCGATGATATGAACTCGCCGCCGTAATCCACCGCGGCCGAAAGTATGCCCTGCTGGCGCAGTTCGGCCTTGCGCTCGTACTCCTCGTCGCGGGTACGGCTCATGCACATCGTCAGCGCCGCGCGCGCGACCTCCCGCGAACCCATCACGTTTTCCATAGCCCATCTCCCAACTGCAAGCTCTGCCTCAGGCCCTGGCGCGCACCGCCGCTTCAAACGCCTCGCGGTAATACGCCATATGCGAACACGTTGACCCGGCCATTTCCCCTGCGCGCATCATGCCGTCCAGCTCGTCGAGCGTCACCCAGCGCGCGTCCATCGTCTCGCCGGGCTGCAACCGCACCTCGGGCTCTACCTCGTCCACGTACGTCACAAAGTTGTCGCCAAAGTACGGCCACACCTTGGCCGTGCCCAGATAGCGCACGTCCTCCGGCCGCGCATTGAGCCCCGTCTCCTCGCTCAGCTCGCGTATCACCGCCGCCACCGGCGCCTCGCCCGCGCGCATATGGCCGCCTGTGTTCTCCCACTTGCCCGGCGCATAGAGCTTGTCCAGGCTGCGCCGCGTGATTAACAGCCGGCCGTTCGCATCTACAACCCATATGCCCACCGCGACCTTGTATTCGTCCGGCCCCAGATTTTCGGAGCGCGCCTTGGCATACCCCTGCGGTCTGCGCTCGCCATCGAATATCTCAAGCATCTCCTCAGTTTCCATACGCCCTCCACGCGCTGTCAACGCGCATTCACATACTCCGCCGCGCTGCGGCCCGCCAGCGCGCCCGTCGAGAACGCTATCTGCAGGTTAAACCCGCCGGTCAGCGCGTCCACGTCCAACGCCTCGCCCGCCGCAAACAGTCCCGGCAGCGCCTTTACCATCAGCGTGGACGGATTGAGCTGCTTTACGTCCAGACCGCCGCGCGTGATTATCGCCTCGTTAAACCCGCGCACGCGCTTGACCGTCAGCGGTATCGCCTTCAGATACGCCGCCAGCGCGCGCAATTGCTTCTGATTCAGCTGGTTGACCGGCCGCAGCGGCTCAAATCCCGACTGCTCGGCCAGCACCGGCGCCATCGCTCGCGGCATCAACGCCTCCAGCATGCCCTTGAGCTGTCGCCGGGGCGCGGATTCGACCTCGCGCTCCAGCCGTCTGAGCAAAGTGTCCTCGTCCAGCGCGGGCTTCAGATCCAGCCTGAGCTGCTGACCCGCCGGTTCGGCGTCCAGATAGCTCGAACACGACAGCGCCAGCGGGCCGCTTATCCCAAAGTGGGTAAACAGCATCTCGCCCTGCTCAAAGAACGCCGGCTTGCGCGCGCCCAGCAGCTTGAGCGATACGTTTTTGAGCGATATGCCCGTCAATACGCCCGGCCACTGCTCCTGCGTCTCTATCGGCACCAGCGCCGGCAACAGCGGCTTGACGCTCAGCCCCAGCTCCTCAAACACCCGCGCGCCATACCCGTCCGACCCCGTCGTCGGATAGCTCGCGCCGCCCGCGCACACTATCAGCGCGTCGAACTCCCGCACATGCCCGCCGTCCAGCAGCACCCGCCACCGGCCGCCATCCGCCTGCACATGCGTCACGCGCGAATTCAGCTCTATGTCAACGCCCAGCCGACGCAACTCCCGCTCCAATGCGCGAGTTATGTCGCTGGCGTGGTCGGACTCCGGGAACACCCGCCCGCCGCGCTCTACCTTGGTCTTTACGCCCAGCGACTCTATCAGCCCCACCAGCCCTGCGCTGTCCAGACAGCTCAGCGCCGAATACAAAAACCGCGGATTGCGCGGTACATTGCGCAAAAACGCCTGTCCGTCGGCGGTGTTGGTCAGGTTGCAGCGGCCCTTGCCGGTTATATATATCTTCTTGCCCAGCTTTTCGTTGCGCTCAAGCAGCGTTACATGCGCGCCCGCGCGCGCAGCGTACAGCGCCGCCGCCATGCCCGACGCGCCGCCTCCGATTATGCCTATCATACGTCCTCCGCCACTACGCCTTGTCGCGGCCCAGGAACACGTTGTAATTGTCCCAGATTTCCTCGAGCATCTGCAGCCGCTGCGCGACCTCCTCGCGCTTGCTCAGACCCATCGCCACCAGCAGCGCGTTTATCAGCGACAGCGGCGCCGCCAGCGAATCCACAAACGACGCCATGTCCGACTTGGCCATCAGGCAGTAATCCGACAGCGCGTGCAGCGGCGACATCGGCCCATCGGTTATCGCCACGAGCTTTGCATGCTTGCTGTGCGCGAACTCCATCGCCTCCACGGTGCGCGTAGCGTAGCGCGGGAACGATATGCATATCATAACGTCGTTCTCGCCTATGCGGCTCAGCTGCTCGAACACGTCCGATATGCCCGACGTAACCACGCTCACATGATCCGTCACAAACCGCATGTAAAACCCCATGAACTCCGCCAGCGGCGCGCTCGAGCGCAATCCCAGTATGTATATGTGCTCGGCGTTGCGCATCAGCTCCACGACCTTGTCGAACATCTGCTCACCGTTTATGTCAAGCGTATTGCGTATGTTCTGCATATCGGCCTTGAGCACGCGGCTGAGCACCATCGACTGGGGCATTTCGGCCGACATTTCAAAGCGCTGCGAAGTCGTGAGCCTGTGCCGTATCAGCTCCTGAAGCGCCTTTTGCAGCTGCGGATAGCCCTCATAGCCCAACGCGTCCGCGAACCGCACCACAGTCGATTCGCTCACGCCCACGTATTCGCCCAACTTTGACGCCGTCATGAACGCCGCCTTGTCGTAGTGCGCCACTATGTATTCAGCTATGCGCTTATGGCTCTTGGACAACTTGCGCCCTGATTGATTGAGTCGTTTTATCAGTTCCTGCGATTCCTGCATACTCCTGTCTCCTTGCGGCAATTTGACGCGCACCCGAAACGGCGGCGTGCGCGCATGAATTCCGGCTAAAACCTGCCGTGCTTGCTCTATTATAACGCGCTGCGCGCCGCTTGGCAAGCAATTCGGCAAGGTTTTCAATGAAATCCTGCAAATTTCACGCGAAGTGTGCAGTGTGCGCGCCAGAATTGGCATTTGGGCGCGCCTTTATTCATGTAAGGCAATATGCGCGCCTATGCGGTCCAGTCGCAGCGCAGCGCCGTATAGGTCGCAAAGCCGCATTTGAGCAGTTCGCGGTCGTTGCGCGGGTCGGGCGAATCGGGCGCATAGTAGGCGTGTTTGACTGCATACTCGATATCGTCGCCCTCCGTTTTACACCTTGTATACAGCGTGTCGCAAAATCTCCCGGCCAACGGCGCGCGCCTGAGTCCCCGCACCTCGCCCGACGGCACGTTCAGACTGTAAATGCAATTGCCGCTCGCATCGGCAAGCGTTATGTCCATCAGCTCATGCGTCAGGCGCAGCACCTGCGCAAAGTCGCGATTTCCCAGCCGCGTCGACACTGCCAGCGCCGGCACGCCATGCAGCCGCGCCTCTATCGCCGCGCCTATCGTGCCCGAATAGTGCACGTCCATCGCCGAATTGTAGCCGTCGTTTATGCCGCTTATCACGAGATCCGGCAGCCGCTCGCACAGCGCGTTCAGCCCCAGCAGCGCGCAGTCGGCAGGCGTGCCAAACACCTCGTAAGCCTGCGCCCCGCCGCGCTCGAACCGGTGAACCTTAAGCTGGCCGGTTATGCTTATAGAATGCGAAAAACCGCTGCACTGGCTGTGTGGCGCACACACGATCAGGTCGTGCTCACTGCTCAACGCATCGTACAGCGCCCATATGCCAGGCGCGGCTATGCCGTCGTCATTTACCAGCATTATGCGCATTTCCATCACCTCACACCTCAATTTTACCAGCGCCCGACAAATTTCGCAATACCAAATCGACCGCATCACAAAGCGCGCGGCGGATATGGCGTGCGCTGCGCAAATGGTGTATAATGACGGAAACAGCGCGCCGGGCGCTCGCGGCGCGCGTTATACTGCACACATATCAAATGCGCACAAATAAAGGAGGCGGAACATGAACATAGACGCAGGCATGATAGCCCTTGACAAGCTGCACGTATGGGAGGTATACTCCCGCTCGCTGGGCGCGGAGCTGCGCCAATGCTCCGAGGAAGGCCGCGACGTGACCCGCTACGCCGACGTCGTAAAGGCGATTGAAGCACTGCCGCTTGACGCCACCCGCGAAGAGCTGGCGCACACGCTGCACACCGCGCTTACCAGCGCGCCGATGCGCTCCGATTACCGCTACCTTGAGCCCGACCGGTTGGACTGGATACGCGCCGCACGGCCTCAGGAACGGCCTGAACCGCGTCCCATGCCCGATACGTCCACACTGCGCGACAAGGTGCGCGGCGCGTGGCTGGGGCGCATATGCGGCTGCCTGCTGGGCAAGCCGGTCGAAGGCTGGATGAGCGACGATATACGCGCACTGGCTCAGGCACAGCACAACTGGCCGCTGAACGCATACCTGAAGCGAGACGCACAGGCGCTCGCACAATTGGGCAAACCGGACTCGCTGAACAACGCCTGGGCCGACGCGCTGGGCGGCGCAGCGCCCGCCGATGACGATACCAACTATACCGCGCTGGCTGCGCTGAAGGTGCTGCCCCGCCATGGGCGCGACTTCACACCCGATGACGTTGCGCACGAGTGGCTCGCCAGCCAGCCCAAGGACGCGTACTGCACCGCCGAACGCCGCGCTTTTCGCAACTTTGTCGCGGGCATAATGCCGCCGCGTTCGGCCACATATAAAAACCCCGACCGCGAATTCATAGGCGCACAGATCCGCGCCGACTACTACGGCTACATAAACCCCGGCGATACGCAGCAGGCTGCCGATATGGCATGGCGCGACGCGTGCATATCCCACGTCAAAAACGGCATATACGGCGAAATGTTCGTCGCGGCAATGCTGGCGCGCGCGGCGGTGTCCGGCGACATGGAGGATATAATCCGCGCCGGGCTGAGCGAGATCCCCGAACGCTCGCGCCTGGCTGAGGCGATACGCGACGCTATCGAGCAGTGGCGAGCCGGACTGAGCCCCGACGAATGCTTTGCTCGGCTGCACGCCCGATACGACGAGCACGACGGCTTTGACTGGGTGCACACGATACCAAATGCGGTGATCGTCACGCTGTGCCTGCTGATAAGCGGCGGCGACTACTCGCGCGGCATAACCCTTGCCGTCATGCAGGGCTTTGACACCGACTGCAACGGCGCGACGGTGGGCTCCATTATAGGCATGGCGCGCGGCGCGGACGCGATAGACGCGCGCTGGACCGAGCCGGTTAACGGGCGCCTGCGCACGCAGATATTCGGTTGCGACGTAATATCCATCGACGAACTGGTCGACCTGACGCTCAGCCATATGGCAAAATAGGCGCGCGAACGCACTCCTTACATGCCCGGCACTGCGCAGATTCTCAACCACGCCGGCTACAACGATCGGGTTGTAGCCGGCATTTTTTACCATTATCCGGCGCGTTCAAGAACTCGCGACGCGCACAGAAGCATATGTGAAACGCTTCGCCTTCCTTTATATATGGCGCGCGTGACGGGCTATCTGACAGGCTATCTATATAATAGCGTGCATGCCGGGCCATCTATGATATGTCAGCCTGGTATGCGTTTATCTGAATCTGCGGGCACTGCTTCAGTTTGTGCATTAATCCTTGCCGCGCAGCATAAGACCTGATTATACATATCGCAGCGCCGGTTTTGCAATGTCTTCAAATCCATTGAACCGTCGCGGCGCCCATGACCTTCAATTGGCCACGCATTTCATAGCCGTCTTACTTCCTGCAATTTCCAACATCAATTGCCGCTTAAATCCATATTATATGACTGCCGACTGCGGCATGCGCTCGCGGATGCGCCACTTCCAGACCGCGTCTGTCTGCCTGAACCGCGTGTCGGCGCGGCGGATGGCGATATATCGCGGTGAGCTGAGTTGCTTCTGCGACGGCGCTATACGCCGAAGAGCGCTGAGTTGTCTATGCTTCTGGGCCGACACTATACGTCGAAGAGCGCTGAGTTGCACATACCTCTGCACCGGCGCTATACGCCGCCAAGAGATGGGTTGTCCTTGCTTCTAAATTGGTGCCATACGCCACGGAAGCCCTCTTAACCCTGCAGCCGCCGCAGCCTCCGCAATATTGCAGATAGCCGGAGAGGCCCTGCATCTGACCCCATAGCTGCCAATAGACGCAGGCATGCTCTTTCCCGGCGACCGCGCTCGGCAACTATGCGTCGCAGCTATCTGCGCTATCTCCCTATCCGCGCTCCGGTACAAACCGGGCCGCAGATCACAGGGTCGCGCTCGCGCTCCGGCAGGCGGTTGACCGCGACTGTGTCGGGCCAACGCCTTTTCATCCAATATGTTAAGATTCCGTTAATTAGTGTCCAGACTATTGCAAAATCGCTGCTACTGGTCTATAATGTAATGGTCAAAGATAGTCAAAGGTAGTTTGACTCCTGAAAGGTTTGGTGATGCTTGTGGAGACCAAGGACTACTACGCCGTATTGGGCGTTGACAAATCGGCCACGAGCGATGAAATAAAAAAGGCCTATCGAAAGCTGGCCAAGAAATATCATCCCGACGTGGCCGGCAACACCAAGGCCAATGTCGATAAGTTTAAGGAAATATCCGAAGCTTACGAAGTGCTGGGCAGCGAGGAAAATCGCCGCAAGTACGATAAGCTCATGGACGACATAAAAAACGGCCGCAACCCATATGCCGCGGGTGGAGCCCATGGCGGCGGGCAATGGCAGACCTATACCAGCGGCGATGCCGGATTCGGCGACTGGGACGACATACTCAGTCAGTTCTTCGGCATGGGCGCGGACTCGTATTCGAGCGGGTTCGCGCGCTCGCGCGGCGTAAAACACCGCATGTCGCTGGATGTGGAGAACATAATAACCGTGTCGCTGCAGGACGCCTACGCCGGCGGCAAAAAGACGATCCGCCTGGATGATGGCAAGACCGTCGATTTCACACTGCCGGCGGGCGTACTGCCCGGCGACCGGCTCAAACTGCCCGGTCTGGGACGCGTGGGCTCCGACGGGCGCAAGGGCAACCGCATACTTCAGGTCGAGATCGCCAGCGATGACAAACTCGATCTGAACGGACTGGACGTCACCATGAAACTGGACATCGCCCCCTGGACCGCGGCACTGGGCGGCAATGTGGACGTCAAGCCGTTTGACAGCCGCATAACCGTAAAGGTGCCCGAGGGCTCGCGCGGCGGTCAACGCCTGAAGATACCCCATCAGGGCTACCGCGACAGGCAGGGACGCCGCGGCGATCTGTACCTGCAGTTGACGATACAGAATCCCGCTTACATGACGGGCGAGATGCGCGAACTCTATCGCAAGCTCGCCGCCGCCGCGCGCTGACAGGTTCGCGGCAATACGACCACTTACCCCACTTATTAATGAGGTGACGATATATGACGATGAATAACTTCACTCAAAAGGCGCAGCAGGCCATTTCCGAAAGCCAACAGCTCGCGCTTAAAAACCATAATCCCCAGGTGGATGGCGAACATCTGCATGCCGCATTGCTCGACCAGTCCGATGGTTTGATACCGCGCCTGGCCCAGCTGATGGGCGTAGATGTAAAGGCATATACAGCCGACGTCAACGCGCTGGTCGACAAGCTCCCCACCGTTGATGGCGAGGCCCAGCTCTATGCCACGCGCCGCTTTAACGAATTGCTGATCCGCGCCGCAGATCTGACCAAGACCTTCGGCGACGAGTACGCCGGCGTGGAACACATCTACCTGGCGCTGCTCGACGAGCACGACTCGCCGTCCACGCCGGTGTTCCGCAAGTACGGCATAACCCGTGAAAAGGTGCTCCAGGCGCTGCAGCAGGTGCGCGGCAACCAGCGCGTGACCTCGCAGGACCCTGAAAGCACCTACGAGGCCCTGACCAAGTACGGCACCGACATGATCGAGACCGCCCGCAGCGGCAAGCTCGACCCGATCATCGGCCGCGACGCCGAAATCCGCCGCGTGATGAACATTCTCTGCCGCAAGACCAAGAATAACCCCGTGCTGATCGGCGAACCGGGCGTCGGCAAAACCGCCGTCGTCGAAGGCCTGGCACAGCGCATACTCAACGGCGATGTGCCCGACAACCTCAAGGATAAGCGCCTTATCGCACTGGACATGGGCGCGCTGATCGCCGGCGCCAAGTACCGCGGCGAATTCGAAGAGCGCTTAAAGGCCGTGCTCGACGAGGTCAAAAAGTCCGACGGCAACATAATTCTGTTCATAGATGAGCTGCACAACATAGTCGGCGCCGGCAAGACCGAGGGCTCCATGGATGCCGGCAACCTGCTCAAGCCGCTGCTGGCGCGTGGCGAACTGCACTGCATCGGCGCGACTACGCTCGACGAGTACCGCAAGTACCTTGAAAAGGACAAGGCCCTTGAGCGTCGATTCCAGCCGGTCATGGTCAATCCCCCGTCGGTCGAAGAGACGATATCGATACTGCGCGGCCTCAAGGAGAAGTACGAACTGCACCACTCCGTGCGCATAACCGACGGCGCGATAATCGCGTGCGCAGTGCTCAGCGACCGCTACATACAGGATCGTTACCTGCCCGATAAGGCAATCGACCTGATGGACGAGGCCGCCGCCATAGTGCGCACCGAGATCAACTCCAGCCCCAATGAGCTGGATGAGGTCAACCGCCGCATAATGCAGCTCGAAATCGAACAGCAGGCCCTCAAAAAAGAGGATGACCGCGCCTCCCAGACCCGTCTGGAAGCGCTGGAAAAGGAACTGGCCGACCTGCGTCAGCAGAGCGCTGCCATGACCGCCAAGTGGAAGGCCGAAAAGCAATCCATCGACAAGGCCAAGGGCATCCGCGAACAGCTCGACGCCGCCAAGCTCGAGCTGGAAGCCGCTGAACGCGCTTATGACCTCAACAAGATGGCCGAACTCAAGTACGGCCGCATCCCCGAGCTGCAAAACCAGCTCGAAGCCCTCAAGCAGGCCGGCGACTCGCAGGAGCGTCCGCTGCTGCACGAGGTCGTCGATGAAAACGAAATCGCCGAGGTCGTATCTCGCTGGACCGGCATACCCGTGGCCAAGCTCACGCGCAGCGAGCGCGACAAGCTGCTGGGCCTGAGCGACATACTGCATAAGCGCGTCATAGGTCAGGACGAGGCCGTCGACGCCGTGGCCGATTCGATACTGCGCGCGCGTTCCGGCCTGAGCGACCCCAACCGGCCGATAGGTTCGTTCATGTTCCTGGGCCCGACGGGCGTCGGCAAGACCGAGCTGGCCAAGGCGCTGGCCGAGGCCATGTTCGACGATGAAAACAGCATCGTCCGAATAGACATGAGCGAATACCAGGAGAAGCACACAGTGTCGCGCCTGGTCGGAGCGCCTCCAGGATATGTGGGATACGAGGAAGGCGGTCAGCTGACCGAGGCCGTGCGCCGCAAGCCGTACTCGATCGTGCTGTTCGATGAGATCGAAAAGGGCCATCCGGACGTGTTCAACCTGCTGCTGCAGATGCTGGACGACGGCCGCCTGACCGACTCGCAGGGCCGCACCGTCAGCTTCAAGAACACGATTGTCATCATGACGTCCAACATCGGCAGCCAGTACCTGCTCGATGGCATCGACGCCAACGGCGAAATCAGCGAGACCGCGCGCAAACAGGTAACTCAGGCGTTGCGCGCCGGCTTCAAGCCCGAGTTCCTCAACCGTATGGATGAGATCGTAATGTTCAAGCCGCTGACTCAGGACGAGATCTGCAAGATCGCGCGGCTCATGCTCGATCATACCTGCCAGCGCATGGCGGATCAGGGCTACAAGCTCAACGTCTGCGACAGCGCACTGCGCTATGTGGCCGCCGAAGCCTACACGCCACAGTATGGCGCGCGCCCGGTCAAGCGCTACATACAGCGCCACATAGAGACCGAAGTCGCCAAGATCGTCATGAAGGGCGAACTCAACCCCGGCGACGAGGTCCAGGTAACCGCCGATATGGACATTGGCCTAAAGTTCGACATAGTGCATGCCGCGCAGGTAGTTTAATACCCACGCCTTCGCACTCTGCGATAACAGACCGCGCCCGCACGGAATCGACCGTGCGGGCGCGGTTTTTGTTTAGGCGGAGTC
>DSLMC04102__coassemble_1011_pt1 | contig 20145 bp, 20 predicted proteins | sample DSLMC04102__metabat2_low_PE_003 | metagenome-assembled genome bin DSLMC04102 | reverse complement strand
AACATGATAACCGGTGCTGCGCAGATGGACGGCGCTATACTGGTTGTGTCGGCTGCTGACGGCCCGATGCCCCAGACCCGCGAGCACATACTGCTGGCGCGTCAGGTTGGCGTTCCCTACATCGTTGTGTTCCTCAACAAGTGCGACATGGTCGACGATGAGGAACTGCTCGAGCTGGTTGAGATGGAAGTGCGCGAACTGCTGAGCAGCTACGACTTCCCGGGCGACGACACCCCGATCATCAAGGGCTCGGCGCTGGTAGCGCTGGAGTACATGACGACCGGCGCTGGCGCGACCGCCGATGCGGAGACCATCCGCAAGGCGCCCGAGACGCAGTGCATATTCGAGCTGATGGACGCCGTGGACAGCTACATCCCGGATCCGGAGCGCGCGACCGACAAGCCCTTCCTGATGCCTGTTGAGGACGTGTTCACGATAACCGGCCGCGGCACCGTTGCCACGGGTCGTGTTGAGCGCGGCACCGTCAAGGTCGGCGACACGGTAGAGATCGTCGGTCTGCAGGACAAGCCCAAGAGCACCGTCGTCACCGGCGTTGAGATGTTCCGCAAGACGCTGGACTTCGCCGAGGCGGGCGACAACATCGGCGCCCTGCTGCGCGGCGTGCAGCGCACGGATATCGAGCGCGGCCAGGTTCTGGCCAAGCCCGGTACGATACATCCGCACACCCACTACATCGGCCAGGTGTACGTGCTGACCAAGGAAGAAGGCGGCCGTCATACCCCGTTCTTCAACGGCTATCGTCCGCAGTTCTACTTCCGCACGACCGACGTTACCGGAACGATCAAGCTGCCGGAGGGCGTCGAAATGGTCATGCCGGGCGATAACATCGACATGGAGATAACCCTGATCACGCCTATCGCTATCGAGGAAGGTCTGCGCTTCGCTATCCGCGAGGGCGGCCGCACCGTTGGCTCCGGCGTCGTCAGCAAGGTCATCGAATAATAACAGTTGGAAAGATTGCCCCTGCCGCAAGGCAGGGGTTTTGTTTGTCGGTGCTCCGCGCCAAACGCCACAAATTGCAATGTCGATAGCCGCAATATCCGGATAAAGCGCGCATGGCCGGAGCTTGAACTTAAAAGCGCAGTATGCGCCGCGCGAAAATCCGTAAATGAGCGGCGGGTAATAATGCGCTGGCCGGGTCGAGCAGGCTCCATGCGCGCCGCCTTGGGCGCGGGCCGCACGCCCGAGGGTATTGTGAGGAGGGCAATATGAAAATGATGAACGATGCCGACGCGGTGAACCGGCAGTACGCTACGTCGGACAGACTGCGCACGCGCATTGGGCTGCACGAAAAGTACTCGGTAAATCCTCAGCCGTTCGCCGAATGGATATTCGATCAGTATCAACTGCGCCCGGGCGACGCGATACTGGATGTGGGCTGCGGCACGGGCCAGATGTGGCGCGGCCGGGTGGAGCGCCTGCCCGAGGGCTGCCGATTGACGCTGACCGACCTGTCGCCGGGCATGGTGGACAGCGCGCGGGCGATGCTTGCGGGCGCGCCGGGCGTGGAGTTCGGCTGCGCGGACATACAGGCGCTGCCGTTTGAAGACAAAAGCATGGACGTGGTCATAGCCAATATGATGCTCTACCATGTGCCCGAGCTTGGGCGCGGGCTGAGCGAAGTCAGGCGCGTGCTGAGGGCGGGCGGCAGGTTCTACTGCGCGACGTTCGGCGAAAACGGCGTGGGGCGATTCGTGGCAGAGGTGCTCGGCGGGCCGGGCGCGCAGCTGGCCCCGGCGAGCTTTACGCTGCAAAACGGCCGGGCCGCGCTGGAGGCGAAGTTCGAAGCGGTGGAGCGGCTGGACTACGAGGACGAACTGCGCGTGACCGACGCGCGCGACCTGGCGGAGTACATCCGCTCGATGCAGGGCATGGAGTACGCGCAGCGGCTGAGCGACGAGGAACTGCTTGAGCGCCTGGAAGCGCTGAGGACAAACGGCGCGATACGCGTGCCCAAGGAGTACGGCATGTTTCGCGCGCGGGCGGGCGTATGTTGAATTACTGCGAATTGCTTGACAGCATAATATCGGTGTGCTATAGTAAATAAGCATGTTTATATGTGGGTCTACGCCCATCCCACGAGACTAGGAGGTGTAAACATGGCCGTTGGACAGAGGGTTAAAGTGACTCTGGCTTGCACCGAGTGCAAGCAGCGCAACTACAACACAATGAAGAACAAGAAGAACGATCCCGACCGACTGGAGATGCACAAGTACTGCCGCTTCTGCAAGAAGCACACTGCGCACAGGGAAACCCGCTGATTGCGCGGGGAGTGGCGTCCCGGGCCGCGCAGCGTACCGACGCAAGACGGCAGGCTGTGAAGCGGCGCAACAAGTCTGAAAGAAGTGAAATCAATGGCTAAGCAGAAACAGGAAGTCGCCGAGAAGACTGGCTTCGTGGGTTTCTTCAGTAAGGTTGGCCGCTTTTTTAAGAACCTGGGGCTGAAAATCGCCCGTGCGTTCAAGGACATGGTCGCTGAACTGAAAAAGGTGACCTGGCCGACCAAGCAGGAGTTGACCAATTACACGCTGGTAGTGCTGGCGTTCATGGCGGTGTTCGTCGTGATTATCGGCGTGCAGGATTCGATCTCGGCCGTGCTGGTCAAGTGGCTGACCAACAGCTAAACCCTGATTGACAGGCCCTATGCCGGAGCATCAGCAAGGAAGGATAGCCTATGAGTGAAAGAGCCGATAATGCCCAGGTAACCGAAGCGCCGCAGTGGTATGTGGTGCACACCTATTCCGGTTACGAAAACAAGGTCATGGACGACCTCGGCAAGACGGTTGAAAACAACGGTTTGCAGCATTTGATATATGAGATCAAAGTGCCGATTGAGGAAGTGGCCGAGATAAAGGGCGGAAAGCGCCGCATGGTGCAGCACAAGACATATCCGGGCTACGTACTGGTCAAAATGATAATGACCGATGAAGCATGGTATGTGGTGCGCAATACGCGCGGTGTGACCGGCTTTGTCGGCCCGGGGTCAAAGCCTGTTCCGCTGACTGAGGCCGAGGTGGAAAAAATGGGCGTGATAGGGCAGCCCATCAGGATAGATCTGGTCGTCGGCGATACCTGCCGACTGCTGGAAGGCCCGTTCAAGGACTGCACCGGCGAAGTTGAATCGATAGACACGGTCAGTCAAAAGGTGCGCGTGAAGATCGCGATGTTCGGCAAGACGGCGTCGTTTGATCTCGACCTGAGCCAGGTCGAACGCGTATAGCGCTTGAGTCCCGGGGCAGGCACACGCCGCCGTGGGACGTGGGAGGAACCTTAAAACCGGTTCCGTCAGAGACCACATCGTAAGGAGGAAATCACGATGGCAAAGAAAGTAACCGCGCTCATAAAGCTGCAGGTAAACGCTGGTAAGGCGACGCCCGCACCGCCAATAGGTCCGGCGCTGGGCCAGCATGGTATAAACATACCCGGATTCTGCAAGGAATTCAATGCGCGTACCGCTAACCAGGCGGGCCTGGTCATCCCGGTAGTCATAACCGTGTACCAGGATCGCACGTTTACCTTCATCACCAAGACCCCGCCGGCGGCTGTGCTTATAAAGAAGGCCGCGGGCCTGGAGCATGCTTCCGGCAAGCCCAATACCGTCAAGGTCGGCAAGATCACCCGCGCTCAGGTGCAGGAGATCGCTCAGACCAAGATGCCCGACCTCAACGCCGCGTCGCTTGAGGCCGCGATGAGCATGATAGCCGGTACCGCGCGCTCCATGGGCGTGACGGTTGAGGACTGATTCTGAGACCTAAGTGGGAGGACTTTAAGAGCCGTTAAGACCACAGGGAGGATGTAAAGTAGAATGAAGCACGGTAAGAAATATGTAGACAGCAAAAAGCTGATCGATTCCACGAAGCTGTATGAGCCGGACGAGGCCGTGACGCTGGTAAAGCAGACCGGCAAGGCCAAGTTCGACGAGACGATAGAGATATCGGTGCGCCTGGGCGTCGACCCCCGTCACGCTGACCAGCAGGTCCGCGGCGCGGTCGTGCTGCCCAACGGTACCGGCAAGAAGGTGCGCGTGCTGGTGTTCGCCAAGGGCGACAAGGCCTCCGAGGCTGAGGCCGCTGGCGCGGACTTCGTCGGCGCTGAGGAGTATATAACCAAGATCCAGAAGGAAAACTGGTTCGACTTCGACGTCGTCGTCGCTACGCCTGACATGATGGGTCTGGTTGGCCGTCTGGGCCGCGTGCTCGGTCCTAAGGGCCTGATGCCTAACCCCAAGAGCGGCACCGTGACCATGGACGTCACCCGCGCCGTAAACGAGATTAAAGCCGGTAAGGTCGAGTACCGCGTGGACAAGACCTCCATCGTGCACTGCCCGATAGGCAAGGCCTCGTTCACCGAACAGCAGCTGGGCGAGAACCTGCGCGTGCTGATGGACGCGATAGTCAAGGCCAAGCCCGCGTCGGCCAAGGGCACCTATATCCGCAGCTGCGTGATATCCTCTACGATGGGCCCGGGCATAAAAGTTAACTCGGTGCGCTTTGGCTGATAGTTGACAAGCAGGCCTTGCGCGTGATATAATACATACCGCTGGCGAGAGCCGGCGTGCCGTAGACAGTGGGCGCGTAAAGCGCTTAATGGCCATCTGGTCGCCCACCGAGGCGTGAGGTACATAGCTTGTTCTATGCCCTTGCGCGTCTGCGCAGGGGCATTTTCGATATGCCCCGATTGCCTCCGCATAGAGGCGCAAGTTTAATGGCAAGGAGGTGCATACGTTTGAGTCAGGCTCAGGAACAGAAAAAACTCGTAGTGGCGGGTATCCGCGAAAAGCTGGAAAACGCCAAGAGCGTAGTGTTCATAGATTACTGCGGCCTCACCGTGGCCGAAGTTACCGAACTGCGCAATGAGTTCCGTAAGGCCGGCGTCGAGTATCAGGTGCTCAAGAACACCCTGATCAAGATCGCCGCGCATGATCTGGGTATAACCGGCCTGGACGACATACTGAACGGCCCCACTGCGGTGGCTTTCAGCATGGAGGATCCGGCGTCCGGCGCCAAGGTCATCAGCGAATTCGCCAAGAAGACCAAGAAGACCGAGGTCAAGGCGGGCTTGCTGGACAAGGAAGTGCTCGATGTCAAGGGTGTACAGGCGCTGGCGGATCTGCCGCCCAAGGAAGTGCTCATCGCCCGCATCATGGGCAGCCTGAACGCGCCGATAACCAACTTCGTCGGCGTGCTGTCGGCCACCCTGCGTTCGCTGGTGTACGCGATCGACGCCGTGCGCAAGTCGAAAGAGGAAGGCTGAACCCAAGGCTGAATGCAGGGTACGCTGTGGCGCATGTCGCCCAGTGACCCGTCGCGCATACGCCGCGTGAGCGGCCCACTAACAACTTAATTTGATTAAATGGAGGGTTTTTAATATGACTCGCGATGAACTGATTACCGCTATTGGCGAGATGACCGTGCTGGAACTGGCCGACCTGGTTAAGGCTCTGGAAGAGAAGTTTGGTGTGTCCGCTGCTGCGCCCGTGGCTGTTGCCGCTGCGCCCGCTGCTGCCGCTGCTGCTGCGCCCGTTGAGGAGAAGACCGAGTTTGACGTCGTGCTCAAGGGCTGCGAAGCCTCTGCTAAGCTGAAGGTCATCAAGGCTGTGCGCGAAGTCGTCGAAGGCCTGGGCCTGAAGGAAGCCAAGGAGCTCGTCGAGAGCGCTCCCAAGACCATCAAGGAAGGCGCTTCCAAGGAAGATGCCGAGAAGATCGCTGCCAAGCTCAAGGAAGCTGGCGCCGAGGTCGAGGTCAAGTAATTTCATATACCCATTCGGAGCGATGCGAATTGCCGCGTCGCTCCGGTTTTGTTTATACGGATTTACTGAGCGGTGCGAGGTTGTGCGGGTTGCTTTGGAGCTGCAGCGCTTGCGCGGCAGCGTGAATTGGGCGCAACGGTGTGGATGCTGTGCAACGGCTTGAGTAGATTGCAATGTCGCATCGCTCATTTGGATGCGTGGGCCCGGCATGGCGGAATGAGTTTATGTTGCGGTAAATAAGGTGTGATGTGACGCCAAACCTGCGCAGCGGCGGTTTTACAAGGCGCCAATTTGCAGCATTTCATTCAGATAAGCGCGCGTTTTACCCAAATGCGCGTGCAAGTACCTTGAAATTGTGCGATAATTGTAAAAAAGCGCGGCTGTGCAGGCCACGCGGATTGCGGGGTAACAGATGGATATTGACGAAAAGTACGGCGCGCTCAAGAACTGGCTCATTGAGAATGCGCCGGTGGCGTTGGCGTTTTCGGGCGGCGTGGATTCGAGCTTTCTGTTGGCGGCGTGCCGCGATGCGGGAGTGGACTGCCTGGCGGTGACCGTGGAGTCGGTGTTCCAGAGCGAGAGCGAGCGCGAGGCGGCGTTTGAACTGGTGCGCGGCGATGCCTGGCTGCGCATACCGCTGGACGTATTGGCAGTCGAGGGCGTGCGCGACAATCCGCCTGACCGCTGCTATCTGTGCAAGCGCGCGATATTCAGTGCGATTATCAGCCGCACTAAGGGACGCTGTGTGATAGATGGCACCAACTACGACGATCTGGGCGACTTCCGGCCGGGCGTGCGGGCGCTGCGCGAATTGGGCGTGCGCTCGCCGCTTATGGAGCTGGGCTGGACCAAGAAGGATATCCGTCAGATGTCGCGCGCGCTCAATCTGCCCACCGCAGAGCGTCCGGCAATGTCCTGTCTGGCGACGCGCCTGCCGATGGGCGAGCGCATAGACCCCGGCAAGCTGCGCGCTGTCGATATGGCCGAGATCGCGATAAAGCGCATGGGATTTGAACAGGTGCGCGTGCGTGCGCATGGCGATATAGCCCGCATAGAGCTGGATCGCACCATGTTGGTGCGCGCCGCCGAGCATGCCCGCGAGATCGTCAATGCCGTCAAGGCCGCCGGGTTCAAGCGGGCCGCGCTCGATCTGGACGGCTACAATATGGGCAACATGAACGAAAGGAATGTGAGGGGCAAATGAGCGCTTCGCCTGCCTGGGAGGCCGAGCGTCGCGCGTGGCTGGAGCGGGTGCGCTCAGGCGAAATATCGGTGGACGACGCGCTGGAACAGCTGCGCCGCATGCCGACCGAAGATCTGGGTTACGCCGTGGTCGATCACGACCGGCAATTGCGTCAGGGCGTGCCCGAGGTCATATACTGCGCCGGCAAGACCCCTGAACAGACCGGCGGCATTGCGCAGGCATTGCTGGCGCGCAGTGGGGCCAACCTGCTCTGCACGCGCGCCAGCGCCGAGCATTTTGAGGCCGTGCGCGCCGTTGCGCCTCAGGCCGAATACCATGCCGATGCACGCATAGTGCGCGTGATGCGCGACCGTACGATGTATGGCGTGGGGCGGATACTGGTGCTGACCGGCGGCACGAGCGATATACCTGTGGCCGAGGAGGCGGCTTTGACTGCCGAGACGCTGGGCAATGACGTGGGCCGGATATATGACGTGGGCGTGGCAGGGCTGCACCGGCTGCTCAGGCGAGTTGACGATATAATGAGCGCGAACGTGCTTATCGCGGTAGCGGGCATGGAAGGCGCGCTGGCCTCAGTGGTTGCGGGACTGGTCGACCGGCCGGTGATCGCGGTGCCCACGAGCGTGGGATACGGCGCGAGTTTTGGCGGGTTGAGCGCGTTGCTGACGATGATAAACAGCTGTGCCAGCGGCGTGAGCACGGTCAACATAGACAATGGATTTGGCGCGGGCTATATGGCGGCGCTGATTAACCGGCCGGGGAGGACGCTATGAAATGCGTGTACTTTGATTGCAGCCAGGGCGCGAGCGCCGAGCTGATGCTGGGCGCGCTGGTGGCAGCGCAGGACGGTGCGCATGCCGGAGTAGCGCCCGTGGTATACCGGCTGCCGGGCGGAGTGCGCGTGCGCTGTGCGCATGCGGCGGTGGATCAGGTCGTGGGCCGGTGCGTCGAGTACGAGTTTCCGGAGGGGCTGTCGCCTGACGAGGAGCTGACTCACGCGGAGTTCGAGGAGTTCGCACATGCGGCTGTGCCTGATGGCGCGGCAGCTGAACTGCTGGCGCGCATGGGTGGTGCGCTGGGCGTGACGATAGAGCAGAGCAGGCCCTCAGCGCGCCGCGTGTTCAGAAGCATGCATGGCGTTACCCGGCGCATGGCGGCGGTGTTGGCGGCGCTGGCGATACGGCTGGCGGCGCTGGGCGTGGAGCGGGTGTATTACTCGCCGGTCAATGCCGGGGGCGCGCGGGATGGCGCGCAGCCTTCACCGGCAGTGCTGCGGTTGGCCGGTCAGGGCGGTGTGCGTGTATACATGACGCCCGGCGCGGGCGAGCTGCTGACGCTGGACGGCGCGGCGGTGCTGGCGGCGCTGGGCGAGTGCGCAAGTCCCGCATTGACGCCCGATGGCGGCGGCATGGGGCTGGAAGGCGAACGGCGCATGTATGCGCTGCTGGGCGAGTGGGCGCCTAAGGCCGATGCGCGGCCGAAACGATGTGCCGATGCCGCGGCGAATGCGGGCGATACATCGGCGGCGCGTTCGGTGCGCGGCGGGGATGGCGAGAATGGAAGGCCTGTGGTGTCAGCGACGGACGGCTTGACTGGCGAGAATGGCAGGCCTGCGGTGTCAGCGGTAGACGGCTTGACTGGCGAGAACGGCAGGCCGGCGGTGTCAGCGACGGACGGCTTGACCGGCGAGAACGGCAGGCCGGCGGTGTCAGCGACGGACGGCTTGACTGGCGAGAACGGCAGGCCGGCAGTGTCAGCGACGGACGGCTTGACCGGCGAGAAAGGTATGCCTGCGGTTGTGGATAAGGCGCGTGATGGCGGCAGCGCGATTGCTGACGTGGGCAGTGCGCGCAGTTGTGGCAACGCATCAGCGGATGTGTACAATGCGCGCAGTGGCGGTAGCGCAAGTGCGGTTGCTATCGAGGATGATGCATTCGTATCGCATGGGCAGAATGAACCCTCAGCGGACGACGTGTCCGTGTGTGCCGACGGGAATAACGCGGAGTCCGGCTCGGTGGCGGGTGCCGATGATGGTAATTTGCCTGTGCACGCCGGACAGGTTGCGCTGATTGAATGCAATATAGATGACATGTCGCCCGAACAACTGGCATACGCGTGTCAGTTGCTGATGGAGCGCGGCGCGCTGGACGTGTGGCAGACGCCTATCATAATGAAGAAAGGCCGCATGGCGGCGCAACTCAGCGTGTTGTGCGCAGAGGATGCGCTGGAGCGCCTGGCGCAGGATGTGCTGCGCCAGACCAGCACGTTGGGAGTGCGTATCGCGCATTACGAGCGGCGGGTGTTGCCGCGCTCGCAGCGCACGGTGGATACGCGCTTTGGCCAGGTGCGCGTAAAGCTCGCGCCGGGCAAGGCCGCGCCCGAATACGAGGACTGTCGCGCCGCCGCACAGCGCTCTGGCGCGCCAATAGGCGAAGTATACGCCGCCGCGCGCCGTGCAATAGATGAGCAGAAGTGACAGTGTTCGCCTGAAAACGTGCATGAACTCCGAACATTTCCAGATTATTCAGTTAAAAGTTACGGGTTTGGATAGATTATTTGCGCGGCGTGTGGTAAGATATATTTGACTTGTTTTGAGGCCGGGTATGTACATATGCGTAATGTTTAGGAGGTATTGCTATGCCTAAGGTCGCAGTGGTAATGGGCAGCCATAAGGACTTTTCAGCGGTGGAGCCGTGCGTAAAGCAGCTGGCGGCGCTGGGTATTGAGGTAGAGGCGCGCGTGCTGAGCGCGCACCGCACGCCCGAGGAGGCGGCGGCATTCGCGCGGCTGGCGCAGGAAAACGGCATAGAGGTGCTTATAGCGGCGGCGGGCAAGGCTGCGCACCTGGCGGGCGTGCTGGCGGCGTACACGGTGCTGCCGGTGATAGGCCTGCCGATATCGGCGTCGCAGCTGGATGGCATGGACGCGCTGCTGGCGATAGTGCAGATGCCCGCGGGCATACCGGTGGCGACGGTGGCGATAAACGGCGCGCAGAACGCCGCGCTGCTGGCCGCGCAGATACTGGGCGTGAAGTATCCCGAAATACGGCGCAAGCTCGAACAGGGCCGCGCGGATATGCATGACGACGTGCTGCTGCACGACGCCGAGATAGCCGCCAAGGTCGCCGATATAGTCAAAGGAGAATGACAAATGATAACGTATAAGGATTCGGGCGTCGATGTGGAGCGCGGCTACGAAGCCGTGCGCCTGATGAAGGAGCATGTAAAGCGCACGTTCAACGACAACGTCATAGGCGATCTGGGCTCGTTCGGCGGGTTCTACTCGATAGAGAACAACGGCATGTCCAAGCCGGTGCTGGTGGCGGGTACCGACGGCGTGGGCACCAAGCTCAAGCTCGCGTTCCTGACCGGGCGGCACGACACGGTGGGCATAGACTGCGTGGCGATGTGCGTCAACGACGTGGTGTGCCAGGGCGCGATGCCGCTGTTCTTCCTGGACTACCTGGCGACCGGCAATCTCAAGCCCGAGCTGGCGGCGACGGTCGTGCGGGGCGTGGCTGAAGGCTGTCTTCAGGCCGGCTGCGCGCTGATAGGCGGCGAGACCGCCGAGATGCCCGGCTTTTATCCCGAGGGCGAATACGACCTGGCGGGCTTTTGCGTGGGCATGGTCGACAAGGCGCAGGCGATAAACGGCAGCGGCATACGCGCCGGCGACACGCTGGTGGGTCTGGCGTCGTCGGGCGTGCACTCGAACGGGTTCTCGCTGATACGGCGGCTGCTGGTCAACGAATCGACCGACCTGAGCGCGGTAAATCCCGAGCTGGGCTGCTCGCTGGCCGACGAGCTGCTGCGCCCCACGCGCATATACGTGCGCACTATAAAGGAACTGATATCGCGCTTCACGATCAAGGGCATAGCCCACATAACCGGCGGCGGGTTCATTGAGAACATACCGCGCATACTGCCCGACGGCCTGACCGCGCGCATTGACCGCGGCAGCTGGCCGGTGCAGCCGATTTTCACCATGATGCAGCGCATCAGCGGCATGAAGGACGAGCAGATCTACAACACCTTCAACATGGGCATAGGCATGGTGCTGGCTGTGGACAGCGAGGAAGTCGACGCGGTGGTGTGCGCGGCCAATTCGCTGGGCGAGAAGGCGTTCGTGATAGGCGAAGTCATCGAAAGCGCTGACGGCGGCAAGGGAGTGAAGCTCGCATGAAGCAGATAGTCGCCATGGTGTCGGGCGGCGGCAGCAACCTGCAGGCGATATTCGACGCGATAGACCGGGGCGAGATAGACGGTAAGGTCACGCTGGTCATATCGTCGGCGCGCAAGGCGTATGCGCTGGAGCGCGCGCGGATGCGGGGTATACCGACGCTGGCGCTGCCGCGCGCGGCGTTCAAGACGGCCGAGGAGTGCCACGCGGCGCGGCATAAGGCGCTCATCGAGGCCAATCCCGATCTGATAGTGCTGGCGGGCTATCTGGGCATACTGGGCGCGGAGACGATAGACGCGTTCCCGAACCGGATACTAAACATCCATCCGGCGCTGATACCGTCGTTCTGCGGCAAGGGCATGTACGGCCACTACGTGCATGAGGCGGCGCTGGCCTATGGCGTCAAGCTGTCGGGCGCGACGGTGCACTTTGTGAGCAGGGACATAGACGCGGGGCCGATAGTGTTCCAGCGCAGCGTGCCGGTCGAGCCGGACGATACGCCCGATACGCTGGCGGCGCGCATACTGCCCATAGAACACACGATACTGCCCGAGGCGGTGCGCCTGTTCTGCGAGGACAGGCTTGCTATCGACGGCCGCCACGTGACCATACTGCCCCCGGGAGGATTGACGACAGATGAAGCTGGCAAGGCTGGACAGTGACCTGGGTCGCACGCAGAACGCGTTTGACGTGTTCGTGGCGCTGGACGACGCCGGGCGGCGGCTGGGCAAGTGTTCGATAGTGCCGTACAAGGCCGACGATCTGCTGCCCGATTGCCCGTTTAATATATTCATTGATATGGACAGCGCGCTGGAGAGCATGGACATGCTTATGGGCGCGGCGCTGGCGTCGGTGGAGGTGGTGCACCGGAGCTATCCGCGGCTGGATGCGCGCGTATATGCCGGCTGTTCGCCCGACGACGAGGCCATGCTGGATGTGCTCAGGTTTTACGGATTCAAGCTGGACGATCGCGAGCAGGGCATGGTAAAGCAGCTGTATCCCGATCCGATGACGGCTGAGCTGCCCCAGGGCATGAGCTACATAGCCGACGGACTGGAAAGCCGCGACGATACCCGCCGCACGCTGGAGCGCATCAACACCACCTTTGGCGAGAGCCGCAGCGAGGAGTGGCTGGAGCGACTAAAGCGCGAGCCGGGCTTCAGGCGCATAGCTGCGGTGGACATAGACGGCGTGGTCGGCGAGACGCTGGTATACCAGATGGATCAGCTGGGGCTGGTGGCGATGCTGATAGTAGATCGCAAGGCGCGCCGGCAGGGCGTGGCGCAGTTCCTGCTGGAGTGTGCGCGAATACACTTTGTGTCGCGTGGGCTCAAGTATGCGCGGGCCGACGTGTGGCAGCGGCTCATACCGGCGCGGCGGCTGTTTGAGCATTGCGGTTACTTTGCCAAGTGCGATACCTGGTATTTCCCCGGATTTTTTATGCAGAAGACGGAAGGAGAATTGTCATGATAAAGCGGGCGTTGATAAGCGTTTCGGACAAGACGGGCATAGTTGAGCTGGCGCGCGAGCTGGTGGGACTGGGAGTTGAGATACTCTCCACCGGCGGCACGATGAAGGCGCTCAAGGATGCCGGCGTGGCGGTTACGTCGGTCAGCGATGTCACCGGGTTCCCGGAGTGCCTCGACGGACGCGTAAAGACGCTGCATCCGGCGATACACGCGGGACTGCTTGCGATGCGCTCCAATCCCGAGCACATGAAGCAGATAGCCGATCTGGGCATAAAGCCGATTGACATGGTGGTCATAAACCTCTACCCGTTCCGCCAGACGATAGCCAAGCCCGGCGTGACGTTTGAGGAGGCAATAGAGAACATCGATATAGGCGGCCCCACGATGATCCGCGCCGCGGCCAAGAACTGGCAGGATGTGGCGGTCGTCGTAGATCCGGCCGACTATCAGACGGTGCTCGAGCAGATAAAGGCGACCGGCGAGGTCGATCGTGCGACCAAGCTGCGCCTGTGCTACAAGGTGTTTGCGCACACCGCGCAGTATGACAGCCTGATATCGAACTATCTGTACAAGCAGCTGCCCGAGGCGCCCATGTTCCCGCCGACGGTCACGCTGGCCTACGAAAAGGTTCAGGACATGCGCTATGGCGAGAACCCGCACCAGCAAGGCGCGTTCTACCGCGAGTTGGGCGCGACGCCGGGTTGCCTGACCGACGCGGTGCAGCTGCATGGCAAAGAGCTGTCCTATAACAACATCAACGACACCAACGGCGCGCTGGACCTGCTGCGCGAGTTTGACGAGACGGCGGTGGTGTGCTGCAAGCATGCCAATCCGTGCGGCGTGGGCGTGGGCAAGACCGTGTACGAGGCGTACATGAAGGCGTATACGGCCGATCCGATGTCGGTGTTCGGCGGCATAGTCGTGACCAACGCGACCATCGACCAGGCCACTGCCGAGGAAATGCACAAGATATTCCTTGAGATAATCGTGGCGCCCGACTTCACGCCCGAAGCGATAAAGACGCTGACGTACAAAAAGCCCAGCCTGCGCCTGCTCAAGCTGGATACGACCCATCGCGCGTACCCCGAGGGCGAGCTGGATATGAAGAAGGTCGCTGGCGGCATGCTGATGCAGCAGGTCGACGACAAGCTGTTCAAGGATAAGACCCAGCTGATCGCCGACGCGAAAGCCGCGCTGACCGACAAGGTGCACAAGGAGCACTTCAAGGCCGCGCGCAAGGCCGACGCCGATGCGCCCAAGGCGCAGCTTGAGGCCCAGATTGCCGACACGGTCAAGGCCGAGGTCGATGCCACGATGGCCAAGCGCAGCGCCAACGTGATAGAGGTCGACGGCATGGCATGGGAAGTAGTCACCGAGCGCAAGCCCACCGAGCAGGAGATCGCCGACATGCGTCTGGCATGGCGCATAGTCAAGCACACCAAGTCCAATGGCATAGCGATAGCCAAGGATGGTCAGTCGCTGGGCATAGGCCCGGGCCAGACCAACCGCATATGGCCCACCGAGATGGCGATAGCGCGCTCGGGCGAGCGGGTCAAGGGTGCGGCGCTGGGCTCGGATGCGTTCTTCCCGTTCGACGACTGCGCCAAGGCGGCTGCGGCGGCGGGCATAACCGCGATAATCCAGCCGGGCGGCGCAGGCAACGATCAGGACTCGATAGACGTGTGCAACGCCAACGGCATAACGATGGTGTTCACCGGCATGCGCCACTTCCGTCATTGATGGATTACTTGCCCGGTCTTATGGCCGGGCTTTTGGTTTTGCGGGGCGCGGAGGGCGGCGCGCGTCAAAGCTGGGCGGCGGGTATGGCGAGCGCCGAGTGAAGCCGCGATTCCGGCAGAGTGTAGGGCGACATATGCGACGTGCGCATGCCGAAGCCTGTCGGCGGGTGTGGCGAGTGCCGAGTGAAGCCGTGATTCCGGCAGGGTGTAGGGCTGTGCGTGCGACATGCGCATGCCGAAGCCTGTCGGCGGGCATGACAAGTGCCGAGTGAAGCCGTAATTCCGGCAGAGTGTAGGGCGGCACACGCGACATGCGCATGCCGAAGCCTGTCGGCGAGCATGACAAGTGCCGAGTGAAGCCGCAATTCCGGCAGAGTGTAGGGCGGTACGTGCAACATGCGCATGCCGAAGCCTGTCGGCGAGCATTGCGAGCGCCGAGTGAAGCCGCAATTATGGCGCGGTTGAAGTGAATCGAAAACAGCGGCGCACTCATAATCCAGCGCTGCATTCACCGCCTGCGCGAGCAACGGTCGCTTTTGATAATGTACGGTATATAACAACGTGCGCCACATGCATGACGCGGCGCACGACATGTGCATCAGGAGGATGGATATAATATGAAAGTACTCGTAATAGGCGGCGGTGGCCGCGAACATGCGATATGCTGGAAGCTGAGCCAGTCGCCGCGCGTGGATGAGCTGCTGTGCGCGCCGGGCAACGGCGGCATAGCCAAGGTTGCGCGGTGCTTCCCGGATGTGAAGGCCACCGATCTGGACGGCGTGCTCAAGCTGTGCCGTGAGGAGAAGGTAGACTTCGTGGTCGTAGCGCCCGACGATCCGCTGGCGCTGGGCATGGTGGACATGCTGGAGCGCGAGGGCATACCGGCGTTCGGCCCGAACCAGTCGGCCGCGCGCATGGAGTCGTCCAAGATATTCTCCAAGAACCTGATGAAGAAGTACGGCATACCGACCGCGGCGTACGAGACGTTTGACGATGCGCAGGCTGCGCTGGACTACGTGGCCACCGCGCCCACGCCGGTCGTGATTAAGGCCGACGGTCTGGCGCTGGGCAAGGGCGTGATAATCGCACAGACCAACGAGGAGGCTGCCGACGCGGTGCGCTCGATGATGATAGACGGCGCGTTCAAGGAAAGCGGCAAGCGCGTCGTGATAGAGGAGTTCATGCGCGGACGTGAGTGCACGGTGCTGTGCTTCTGCGATGAGCACGCGATTGTGCCGATGCCGGCATCACAGGACCACAAGCGCGCGCTCGATGGCGACCAGGGCCTCAACACCGGCGGCATGGGCACGATAGCTCCGGCGCCGTTCTACGATGCGCAGACCGCACAGCGCGTGCGCGACGAGATACTGTTGCCCACGCTCAACGCCATGAACGCCGAGGGGCTGCACTTCCGGGGCGTGCTGTACGTGGGACTGATGCTGACCGAAGCCGGGCCGCGCGTGGTCGAGTACAACGCGCGCTTTGGCGATCCGGAGACGCAGGTCGTGCTGCCGCTGCTCAAGAGCGACCTCATGGACATATTCGAAGCGGTCAGCCGTGGCGAGCTGAGCGGCATGGACATCAAGTGGCAGGACGGCGTGTCGGCGGCGTGCATCGTGCTGGCGTCGGGTGGGTATCCGGTCAAGTACAAGAGCGGCTATCCGATAAGCGGGCTGGATGCGGCTGAAGCTGCGGGCGCATTGGTGTTCCATGCGGGCACAAAACTGGTGGACGGCCAGTGCGTGACTGCGGGCGGGCGCGTGCTGGGCGTGACGGCGTTGGCGGATACGCTGCGCGGCGCGCTGGACGCGGCGTATGCCGATGCTGAAAAGATATCGTTCACGGACATGCATATGCGCCATGATATAGGCGCGAACGCGCTCAAGTGAGGCGCGCAGGCGGCGGGCGAGTTTTCGCTCACCGCCTTTGGCGTTTTATTTGCGGATATTACGTGCTTTGCGCGGCGCCAATGCGGGGCAAGGGGATCAATATCAGCGGATGCAGCGCACGAACGGCAACACGTCGCCGGATGCAGATAGCGTTAGAAGCCTCGCACATGCGGCAGCGTACAAGCAGCAATAAACCGCATTGGCAATGACGGGATAAGCCGTTTGCAAGCGTATAGCGCAACCATCGGGCATTTCAGAACATATTGCGCTCATATGTTATTAACGCTGGAGGAATCAAATGAACATTGACATGATAGTGACCGACCTGGATAACACGCTGCTCAGGAGCGACAAGACGATATCCGGCTATACGCGCGATGTGCTGAATCGCTGTCGGGCGCGCGGCGTGCGCGTGATGTTCGCTACGGCGCGGCCGCCGCGCACGGTGCGCAGGTTCGCGCTGGGGTTCGAGCCGGATGCGATTGCATACCACAATGGCGCGCTGGTCATGGATGGCGGGCGGGAACTGTGCAAGGCGGGCATTTCCGGCGCGGACGCGCGGCGCATCATGCTGCGACTGAGCACCGAACTGCCGGGCGTGACGCTGTCACTCGAACAGGGTGACCAGCTGTATGCCAACTTCGATACCGATATCGTCTGGCGAGGCGAGGACTGTGTGCGCACTGACTTCAGCGACCTGCCCGATCTCACTGTGTACAAGCTGATCGTGGGCATATCGTCGCCTGAAGACATAGCGCGCATAGCGCCGCTGCTGCCCGACTACCTGTACGCCCAGCCGTGCGAGAACACGCTGGCGCTCATCATGAACCGGCGCGCAACCAAGCTCGGCGGCATACGCGATGTCGCCGCAGCGCATGGCATACCGATGGAGCGCGTGGCAGCGTTCGGCGACGATTACAATGACATCGACATGCTCAGGGCGTGCGGCGTGGGCGTGGCTGTGGATAATGCGCTGCCCGAGGTCAAGGCGGCGGCAGATCTGCTCTGCGCGGACTGCGACGCCGACGGCGTGGCGCATTGGCTGGAAACAAACGTGCTTGGACAGCATGGGTGACTGGCGGCATGAAATGCCGGGATTATATGCAAATGATGCGCGCTGTCGCGGCAAACGGGCTGCGGCGGCGCGCATTGCGTTGTACGGCCCGCCATTTGGCGGCGGCGGAACTAAATACATGCGCTGAACGTTAATAAGATGAGCCTACAAATAGCGATGCGATCATCGAATGACACACAATATCGACAAAAAGTATTGACAAATTCACGCTAAGATAATATAATAAAAATCCGCCCATTTTGGGCAGGGGACGCGGAATATGGTTCGCGTCCGCATTTGTGTGCGACCGAGAGGGGGGAACAGTGTGATTCATCTGGGACACATCAGCAAGACGTTCCGCGTGGCGCGGCGTCGAGGCGGCATGCGGGCAGCGCTGAAGGCGCTGGTATCGCGCGAGTACGACTACATACACGCGCTGGACGATCTGTCGTTTGACATAGCCGACGGCGAGATGGTGGGCTATATAGGGCCCAACGGCGCGGGCAAGTCGTCGACGATCAAGGTGATGAGCGGCGTGCTGACGCCGGATTCGGGCGAGTGCGAGATTGACGGCCTGACGCCATGGAAGGACCGCGTGCAGCATGTGCGCAACATAGGCGTGGTATTTGGCCAGCGCTCGCAGCTGTGGTGGGACGTGCCGGTAATAGACTCGTTTGAGCTGCTCAGGGACATATACGCGATAGAGCCGCAGCGCTTTGAGCGCACCAAGGACGAACTGGTCGAACGGCTGGAACTGGGCAAGCTGATAGGCACTCCGGTCCGGCAACTGTCGCTGGGTCAGCGGATGCGGTGCGAGATAGCGGCGTCGCTGCTGCACGAGCCGCGCATACTGTTCCTGGACGAGCCGACGATAGGGCTGGATGCGGTCAGCAAGATAGCGGTGCGCGAGTTCATACGCGAGCTCAACCGCACCAAGCGCACGACGGTTATACTGACGACCCACGACATGAGCGACATAGAGGCGCTGACCGAGCGCATACTGCTGATAGGTCATGGACGGCTGTTGCTGGATGGCACGCTGGCCGAACTGAAGGCGCACTATTCGAGCGTGCGCACGCTGTCGGTGGAGTTCTCGCGCGGCGAGATAAAGACCTGTCCGGGACTGGAACTGCGCGAGTCGCTGTCCACGCGAGCGGTGTTTGCGGTCGATACCGAGGTGTTGCCGGTTTCGGATGCGATAGCGTTTTTGACGCGCTCGCTGGATGTGACCGACATATCGGTAGAAGGCGTGCAGGTCGACGACATGGTGCTGGGGCTGTACCGGGAGTATGCCGTATGAAAAAGTACATGTCGATATTTCGCATAAAGTTCCTGAACGGATTGCAATACCGGGTGGCGGCGCTGGCGGGGCTGGCTACGCAGTTTGCGTGGGGCGGGCTGCTGGTGCTGCTGTATAAGGCGTTTTACGAGACCGATCCCACGCGCTTTCCGATGACGATGCAGCAGACCGCGTCGTACATCTGGCTCCAACAGGCATTTCTGACGCTGTTCGCGTCCTGGTACACCGACGACAGCATATTCGACTGCATAACCGACGGCAGCGTCGCCTACGAGCTTACGCGGCCGGTGAACCTGTATTCGATGTGGTTTGCGCGCAACGTGGGCATGCGGCTGGCGCGCGCGGTGCTCAGGTGCTTTCCAGTGCTGATATTTGCGATGCTGTTGCCCGCGCCTTATGGGCTGACGCTGCCTAAGCTGGATGCGCAGACGGTGGGCTTTCTGGTGTCGGGCGCGCTGACGCTGCACATAGTCGTGGCGTATACTATGCTCAGCTATGTGGCGACGTTCTGGACCATGTCGGCGCGCGGCGTGCGGGTGATGTTCCAGACCTGGTGCAGCATATTTGCGGGCGAACTGATACCGATACCTTTCCTGCCGAGCGCGGTGCGGCGGATTGTAGAACTGTCGCCGTTTGCGTTTATGCAGGACACGCCGCTGCGCATATACAGCGGCAGCATCGCCGGAGCGGACATTGCATATCACATGCTGGGTCAGGTGATATGGCTTGGCATACTGGTAGGACTGGGGCTGTATTTGATGCGGCGGGCGCTCCGGCGCGTGGTCGCGCAGGGAGGTTGACGCTTATGAGACTGTACATGAGATACCTGGGCATACACCTGCGCAGCATGATGCAGTACAAGGCGTCGTTTTACATGCTGACGCTGGGCCAGTTCCTGGCTGCGTTTTCGTCGCTGCTGGTGGTGTACTTCCTGTTCTCGCGGTTTGGCGCGGTCAAGGGGTTTGGGCTGGAGGAAGTGCTGATATGCTACTCGGTGGTGCTGATGGCGTTTTCACTGGCGGAGTGCTTTGCGCGGGGGTTCGACATGTTCCCGCGGCTGATATCCAACGGGCAGTTTGACCGGATGCTGGTGCGCCCGCGCAACGCGACGTTTCAGGTGCTGGCGTCGACGGTCGAGATAACGCGCGTGGGGCGCATGGTGCAGGCGGTGGCGGTGCTGGCGTATGCCGCGCCCAACTCGGGCATAGCCTGGACGGCGGGCAAGGTGGCTGTGCTGGCGTTCATGATACTGGGCGGCACGGCGCTGTTTGCGGCGCTGTTCTGGATGTACGCGGGGCTGTCGTTCTTTACGCTGGAGGGGCTGGAGTTCATGAACGTGTTCACCGACGGCGGACGCGACCACGGCGCGTATCCGATGGGCGTGTACGGGCGCGAGGTGCTGGCGTTTTACACGTATGTGGTGCCGCTGGCGTGCGTGCAGTACTATCCGCTGATGTATCTGCTGGGGCGGTGGGACAATCCGTGGTTGGCGGTGTGCCCGCTGGCGGGGTTTGCGTTTTTGCTGCCGGCTTGGGGAATAT
>DSLMC04102__coassemble_979_pt1 | contig 21035 bp, 18 predicted proteins | sample DSLMC04102__metabat2_low_PE_003 | metagenome-assembled genome bin DSLMC04102 | reverse complement strand
GTGTGCGGGGTTGGGTTGATCGCATACTTTTCGTGCGGCTTATGGCTTGCATGCTGCGCTACAAGTTGGCGTGCGGGGTTGGGTTGATCGCATACCTTGAGTGCGGCTTATGGCTTGCATGCCGCGCTACAAGTTGGCGTGCGGGGTTGGGTTGATGCCGCGTACCTTGCGTGCGGCCTGTTAGCCGGTATGCCGTTACACAAGTTGACGTGCGATGGTTAGCTTGATGCCGCGTACCTTGCATGCGGCCTGTTAGCCGGTATGCCGTTACACAAGTTGGCGTGCGAGGGTTGGCTTGATGCCGCGTACCTTGCGTGCGGCGCCGGCCTCCGCTGAACGGGCGTGCCTGAGCGGCGGCGTCACAGTATGCGCTGCTGCTTGTGCATGCCGGTGACCAGAAACTCGACCCATTCGGCTATGTTCTGCGCGTGATCGCCTATGCGTTCCAGATATTTGGCTATCATGAAGAAGTCCAGCCACAGCGCGGCTTCTGCGGGTTGCGCGGCGATGCGCGCGGCCAGATCTTCGCGCGCGGCCAGGAACAGCCGGTCGATCTCGTCGTCGGCGCCTATGACTGCGCGAGCCAGTTCCAGGTCGCGCCGCACGAATGCGTCCATCGCCTTGGTTACCATTATAACGCATTTGTCGGCCATGGTATAGAGTATTTCGGGGCCTTTTTCGCCGGAGGGTATGTGTGAGAGTATCTCGGCTATGTCGGCGCCCTGATCGCTGATGCGCTCCATGTCGGTGATGAGCTTGAGCGCCGTGGATATGGTGCGCAGGTCGGACGCCACGGGCTGCTCGCGCAGCAGTATGCACATGCTTTGACGCTCTATCGCCAGTTCCAGTTCATCGGCGATGTGGTCGCGGGAGCTGACGTCGTGGGCGAGTTCGCGGTCGCCGGTGCGCAGCGCTTCCATCGCGCCCTTTATCTCGCTTATCACGAAGTCGCTCATCGTGACCAGCTTGTCGGCCAGTTCGTTCATTTCGCGCTCAAACTTGTTGCGCATGAGTAAATCGCCTCCTGATATATTACCGCCTCGATTGCCGGCGGCGCGTGCTCAGCCGAAACGGCCGGTTATGTAGTCCTCGGTGCGCTTGTCGTGCGGCTGCGCGAACAGCTCCAGCGTGGGCGCGCACTCGACCATCTCGCCATGCAGGAAGAACGCGGTCTGATCGGATATGCGGGCGGCCTGCTGCATGTTGTGAGTGACTATGACTATCGTGTACTGGGTCTTGAGTTCGTTCATGAGGTCTTCTATCTTGCCGGTGGATATGGGGTCGAGCGCGGAAGTCGGCTCGTCCATCAGCAGCACCTCGGGCTCGACGGCCAGTGCGCGCGCTATGCACAGGCGCTGCTGCTGGCCGCCCGACAGCGCCAGCGCGCTCTTTTTGAGGCGGTCTTTGAGCTCATCCCAGATAGCGGCCTGAGTCAGGCTGCGCTCTACGATCTCGTCGAGCCGCGCGCGGCCGCGCACGCCGTGGGTGCGGGGGCCGTAGGCGATGTTGTCGTATACGCTCATCGGGAACGGATTGGGCTTTTGGAACACCATGCCGACGCGGCGGCGCAGGTCGTTCACGTCGACGTCGCCGTAGATGTCCACGCCGTCGAGCGTAGCCTGCCCGGTGATCTTGACGCCGGGCACCAGGTCGTTCATGCGGTTGAGCGACTTGAGCAGCGTCGATTTGCCGCAGCCCGAGGGCCCTATGAGCGCCGACACCGCGTGTTCAGGCATGCCCATAGTTATGTCTTTTAGCGCATGGAAATCGCCATAGTACAGGTTAAAGTCCTTCACATCAATTTTCATTCAGCTTGCCCGCCCTTCTCTCAAACCAGCTCGCTATCAGGTTTATAGCGATTACGACTATCAGCAGCACCACGCCCGCGGCAAACGCCGTATTGCGGCCGGCCATGCCGCCGTCGCGGGTGTTTATGTACATGTGCACGGCCAGCGTGCGCGACGAGTCGAGTATGTTGCCGGTGAACTGCGCGACCGAACCCAGCGTGAACAGCAGCGCGGCCGTCTCACCGACTATGCGGCCCGTGGCCAGTATGAACGAGGAGATTATGCCCTTGGCGGCGCTGGGCAGCACTATGCGGAATATCGTGCGCAGCTTGCCCGCGCCCAGGCCGTAGCTGCCCTCGCGGTACATGTCGTCGACCGAGAGTATCGCTTCCTCGCTGGTGCGGATGATCGTGGGCAGTACCATGATCGATATCGTCAGTATGCCGCAGATCATCGAGTATCCCATGCCCAGCGCCGTGCCGAAAAACAGCGCGCCGAACAGGCCGTAGATTATCGACGGTATGCCGGCCAGCGTCTCGGTGGCCAGCCGTATCGCGCTGACCAGCCGGCTGCGCTTGGGCGCGTACTCGCACAGGTACACCGCGCAGCCCACGCCCAGCGGCCCCGATATCACCAGCGACAGCGCCACCAGTTCCAGCGTGGCCGCTATCGCAAAGCCCATCGATGGGTTGTCGGCCGAGTATTCGCCAAACAGCAGCTCCCAGCTCAGATGCGGCACGCCGTTTATGCATATATACGCCACTATCATCATTAGGCTGCCCACGGTCAGCGCTATCGCCAGATAGCACAGCCAGCGCAGCAGCGCGGACTTTGACCGGCGCCGGCGCGCCAGTATGGTCTTGTTGGGGCTTGAAGTCATTTTGCGACGCCTCCCTGCAGTGCCTTTTGCGGCCGCTTGTCGGCTGCGCCGGGCTTATTGGTGGATTCGGACTTGTCCTTCTTTTCGCGGGTCAGCAGGCCCAGCGCCACATTGAGCAGCATTATGAACACGAACAGCACCGCGCCGGTGGCTATCAGTGCGTCGTAGTGCAGGCCTTCGGCGTAGCCCATCTCGCTGACAATGTTGACCGTCAGCGTTCTGACCGACTTGAATATGCTGGTGGGCAGTATGTTGCTGTTGCCGGCGACCATGCCCACGGCGATGGTCTCGCCTATCGCGCGGCCCATGCCCAGCACTATGGATGTCACTATGCCGCGCCGCGCCGCCGGAGCCAGTACATGGAACACCGCTTCCTCATGCGTCGCGCCCAGCGCCAGCGCGCCCTCGTAGTAGCTGGCGGGCAGCGAGCGCAGCGCGTTCTCGCTTATCGTGATTATCGTGGGCAGTATCATAAGCGCCAGCACCACCGACGCCGCCAGCACGCTGTTGCCGTTGCCGGGGCAGTGCTCGGCGATGAACGGCACGATTATCATCATGCCAAAGAAGCCGTAGATTATCGAGGGTATGCCCGCCAGCAGCTTCACGCACTGGCTCAGCAGCGGGTATATGCGCTTGGGACAGAACCGCGCCATGAATATCGCTGCCATCAGCCCCACCGGCACGCCCAGTATCAGCGCGCCGCCCGACACGTACAGGCTGCCGACTATCATATAGAATATCCCGAACTTCTGGGGATCGTTGTTGGGCTTCCAAGCGGTGCCGCTCAGGAAGTTCCACAGTCCGACCTCGCGTATGGCCGGCCATGCGCCCCTGAATATGAACACGCATATGCACGCCACCGCCGCCAGCGACACGAGCGACGTTATCAGGAAGATCACCTGAGCTATCTGCTCGCTGCGCTTTGAGCGGGTGCGGCCACCTTTGCCTTTTGTCACCGGATCCTCACCTCATCATCAGGTATGAATACTTCTTTTTGCAGTGCTATTGTATTCTGTCTGAGTTTGGCGTTTGATTGAGAATTGTAAGAGCTGGGCAAGCTGGCAGGTGTACCAGCGCAAACAATGCGCGGGCGGTGGGGCGCAGGGCGCGCGGCCAATATGCGTTTGAGAGTTGTTGACGCAAGGCTGTTAGCGGCAAGGCGTCCGGGCAGCATGAAGGAGCCGGTGCAAACGGCGGCTGCATCAAAGTGCAGGTATCCGATCATATGTCGCGGGCATACTGCGCGGCAGGCACACCACTGCGCATTCCGCCGGGCATGCCGGCGCACGCGGCAGATGGGACGAGATTGACATGAATCGATGCATAAAAACACAAAATCGTTGTATAAATTGGCCGTGCGCAAACGCGCTGAACGGTTGCGCAAATGCGCCGGAGCGTCGCATAAAGAAATGTCCAAAGGCAAGAGCGCCATCTGGGCACAAGCGCCGCAAGGGCAGCAAAAAACGCCCGCGCGGAAAGACCGCAACGGGCGCAACAGGTAGACTTCAAATCGCAAACGCGGCACGAGCCTCAACGCGGCGCGGGCCGCCACGGGCAGCGCTTCTCAACGCTGCGCCGCGCTCAGAACCTGCCGCTGTCCAGCGCGTCGGTGACGGCTTTAACGGCCAGTTCAACGGTGCCGGGCTTGAAGGGATTGTGCAGGTTGGCCAGCTCGAGCAGCTCGAAGTAGCCGCGCGAACCGCCCGCACGGCACAGCCTGAGGTAATCCTGCCAGGCGGCGGCGCGGTCCTGGCGCATGCGGCCGTACAGCTCGAACACGCACACCTGCGCCAGCGCGTAGTCGATGTAGTAGAACGGGTAGAGGAATATGTGCTGCTTCTGCATCCAGAAGCCGCCGCCCTCCAGGAACTCGTTGCCGTCGTAATCGCGCCAGGGCATGTACGCCTGCTCCAGCTCATGCCATACCCTGCGGCGGCCGGCGGCGTCGAGGTTCTCGGCGTACACGCGGTGCTGGAACTCGTCCACGCAGCACATGTACGGCACGACCTCAAGCGAGCCCATCACATGCGCGCGATGGAAGCGCTCGACCGCGTCGCCGAAGAACTTGCCCATCCATGGATAGGTGAAGCACTCCATCGCCATCGAGTGTATCTCGTTAATCTCGCTGGTGGAGCCGTAGTACTGGGCGATGGGCTGGCAGCGCATGGTGGTATAGATCTCAAAGGCGTGGCCGGCCTCATGGGTGAGCACCTCGACGTCGGCGCTGGTGCCGTTGAAGTTGGAGAATATGAACGGCGCCTTGTAGTCGGGCAGCGACGTGCAGTAGCCGCCCATGTGCTTGCCGGGGCGGGTCACCAGGTCGAACAGCTCATGCTCGACCATGAAGTCGAAGAACTCGCCGGTCTCGGGCGACAGCTCGTGGTACATGGCCTGCGCCTTCTTTACCAGCTCGGGCATGTCGCCCTGGGGCACGGCATTGCCCTCGGGGTAGATCAGCGATTCGTCGTAATAGCGCAGCTTGTCCACGCCCAGCCGCTCAGCCTGCTCCTTGAACAGCCGCGCGCACAGCGGCACGATGTGCTGCTTGACCTGCTCGCGGAACGCGCGCACGTCGTCGGGGCCGTAGTCCAGGCGGTGATGCATCGCGTAGGCCATGGCGGTGTAGCTGTCAAAGCCGGCGCGCTTGGCCATCTGCTGGCGCAGCTCGGTGAGCCGGTCGAACTGTGCGTCGAGCTGGGGCGAGACCTGCTCGTAGAGCTCGGCCCACTTGAGGAACGCCCGCCGGCGCTCGTCGCGATCGAGCGACTGCATGTGGCGCTGCAGGCCGTAGAAGTTGCATGTTTCGCCGTCGAACTCGCACGCGCAGGCGGCGGTGGCCTTGTTGAACTCCATGCACTGCAGGTCCTGTTCGATGGTCAGATCGATGTTGGCCTCGCACTGCACGCGCTCGTCGGCCTCGTTTATGCGCATGAGCTGCGGGCCGAATTCGGCCTCGAAGTCGGCGCGGTACGGGCTGCCGGTCAGCGCCTGCGACATGCGGCGGTTGAGTCCGGTCAGCCGCGCCAGTTCGGCGTTTATGTAGTTGACCTCGGCCTCGTAGAACTTGTCGGTCATGTCCATGGTGTTGCGCACTGAAGCCAGCGACGCAATCGTCTCGAGCTTGGACGATATCGCCTCGCACTCCATGAACGCCGCGCGCGCCTGCGCGTAGCTGGTCGCCTGTTCGAGCGCGGATATGCGATCGGCGAGCTGTTCGCCTATGCGCGGTATATCCGGCCGCACGTATTCCAGTTCTGAAAACTTCTTCATCTGCCAATTACCTCCGCTGTCCGGCCGCATATGCGGCGCGGATTTATATATGCATTATAGCACAATGCGCGCCGGGCGGCAATGCGGTGAGCCGAGGTGAATCAGCGCGGCGCAGTGAAGCGGCGCAGGGCATGGTTTACCCGGCCGGCGGATAGGCCGATCGTTGGCGCAAGGCATCTTGGCGCGGTGCGCGGCGCGGCATGTGAATGGAAAGCGTAAGAGTGCGGCGCACAACGGAGCGTAGCATGCAAATGGAAAGCATCCGAGTGCGGCGCACAACGGGGTGCGGCGCGGCATGCGAATGGCAAGCGTCAGAACGCGGTGGACAATGGTGCGCGGCACATCATGCGAATGGAAAGCGCTAGTGCGCATTGCACAACGGAGCGCGGCGCACAATGGTGTGCGGCGCAACATGCGAATGGCAAGCGTCAGAATGCGGCGCACAACGGAGTGCGGCGAGGCAAGCGAATGGCAAGCGTCAGAATGCGGCGCACAACGGAGTGCGGCGCGGCATGCGAATGGCAAGCGTCAGAACGCGGCGCAAACGGAGTGCAGCGCGGCATGCGAGTGGAAAGCGTCAGAGCGCGGCGGACAACGAGGCGCGGCGCAACATGCGAATGAAAAGCGCCAGAGTGCGGCGCACAATGGTGCGCGGCGCATCATGCGAATGAAAAGCGCCAGAGTGCGGCGCACAACGGAGCGCAACGCAGTCACAGCGCAGTCACAACGCACCGAAAACTACGCCCGTCAGTGCATTTCCGCCGGCGCGTGCGTGCCCAGGCCAAGCGCCGCGCTGGAGGACGCCGGCTGGCGCGCCCGTACCGGCGCGGCGTTGCGTTAAGGTTGTATTGCCATTTCGGGCCGGAGCGCCCGCCGCTGTAAATATGTGCCGATAATATCGTTTGCCAAATGGCGGACTTGTGGCGAATGCGACGCAAATGGCCAGGTTTGATAACGGGGTTTTTGCTTGTATAATCAAGCGCAAGGATGTACAATTATCAAGAGTATCTGGTTCGGATGGACAGCAATGTTTACGCAAATAGCGCGCATGACGGCGTACGCGGCGCGCAGACAGGGAGGCGATGAATGGTTGAAACAGACCAATATGCGATTGGGCCGCGCGCTGAGCAGGCTCAGGCGCTGGTCGGATGCTAACATGGATATAATGCGCAGCGCGTGGCCGCTGTACCGGGCGGTCGCGGGGCGCGCGGCGGTGATAGCGGGCGTGCTGCTGGTGGCGCCGTATGTATTGGTGGCGCTGCTGACGATGCAGGCGGTGTCATACGACCTGGGCCGGGGCCTGCAGATGGTCACGGGCGTGGGCTATGTCGGCGACTGGGCCGGCGCGATAGTGGGCCGGTTGCAGGCGCTCTCGTCGCTCACGTCGCTTTTGTCGTATGCGATGGAGCTGCTGTTGCTGCCGGGTGCGTGCGCGGCGTTCGCGCTGATATTCGCCACGCGTTGGCAGGGCATGGCGCTCAACTTGAGCGAGGTGTGGCGGCGCGTGCGGCCGCTGATAATGCGCATAGTGATGGCGGGGTTTGCGGTCATGATAGCCAGCAACTTCGCGCAGCTGGCGGTGAGTCTGGTCAGCGGGCTATTGAGCATGGTCGCGGGACTGCTCAGCTTCATACCGGTGATAGGCATGCTGGTGTACTGGGTGGTGTGCGCGGCGCTGATGGTCATATGGCTGGGCATGGCGCTGCTGGAACTGGCGGTGCTGATGTTCACGATGCTGACGATGACCGGCGAGGACGGCGCGCGCGGTCAATTGCTGAACAACACGCTGCGCGTGCTGTGGGGAGGACGGCGCGACGTGCTGCCCAGCGTGGGCTGGCTGATGACGGCGTGTGCGCTGGCATTGATCGTGTGCGCGGCGGTGTACGGCGTGGTGCTGGCGGCGGCGGGCGCGGTGGCGGCGATCGTGGCGGCGCTTGTTGTGCTGGCGCTGGTTGCGTGCGCGGCGATACCGCTGATGTGCGCGTTCCTGACCGTGCTGTACATGCGCGAGCATGAGCGTCAGGGCGGCCGGACTTACATCTATACGCGCCAGGATTGAGCGCGGCGGGCCGATCGGGCGCATACGGTCGGCCCAATAAAGCTTTATACAGAAAGGCGAGCGACAATCTATCATGGAAAAACGGGCAATAATCACGGTGTTGGGCCGTGACAAAATCGGCATAATAGCCGCGGTCAGCGGCGCACTGGCCCAGGGCCACGCAAACATACTCGACATAAACCAAACGATAATCCAGGACATGTTCACCATGGCGATGCTGGTAGACTATTCGCAGATGGAGCCCAGCTTTGACGACATGCGCCAGCAGCTTGCGGCGCTGGGCGAGGAAATGGGCATAGAGATACGCATGCAGCGCAAGGAGATCTTCGACGCGATGCACCGGGTTTAAAGGAGAGCCGTCATGCTGAACACAGGTGAGATTCTTTCTACGGTTTCGATGATACGCGAACAGAAGCTGGATATCCGCACGATAACGATGGGAATATCGCTGTTCGACATAATCTGCGAGGACGCCGGCCGGCTGCGCACGCGGCTGTACGACCGCATCTGCCAGCGCGCGGGCAATCTGGTGCGCGTGGGCGAGCAGATAGAGTCCGAGCTGGGCATACCGATAGTAAACAAGCGCGTGTCGGTTACGCCGATATCGCTGATAAGCGCCGCATGCGGCGACCCGCTGCCGCTGATACGCGCTATGGACGACGCCGCGCGCGAGGTCGGCGTGAACTTCATCGGCGGCTATTCGGCGCTGGTGCAAAAGGGCATGACCGAATCCGACCGGCGGCTGATAGAGTCGCTGCCCGAGGCGCTGTCCACGACTGAGCGCGTGTGCGCCAGCGTCAACGTGGCCTCGACCAAGGCCGGCATCGACATGGACGCGGTGGCGCTGTGCGGCCGCGCGGTCAAGTTCAGCGCCGAGCGCACGGCTGACCGCGGCGGACTGGCATGCGCCAAGCTGGTCATATTCTCCAACGCCGTCGAGGACAACCCGTTCATGGCGGGCGCGTTCCATGGTCCGGGCGAGGGCGACTGCGTGATAAACGTGGGCGTGAGCGGCCCGGGCGTGGTAAAGCGCGCGCTGGAGCGCGTAAAGGGCCAGTCGTTCGACGTGGTGGCCGAGACGATAAAGCGCACCGCGTTCCAGATAACCCGCATGGGCCAGCTGGTCGCGCAGGAGGCGTCCAAGCGCCTGGACGTGCCGTTTGGCATAGTCGACCTGTCGCTGGCGCCCACGCCGTCGGTGGGCGACTCGGTCGCGCACATACTCGAGGAGATGGGCCTGGAGCGCTGCGGCACCCATGGCACGACCGCCGCGCTGGCGCTGCTCAATGACGCCGTCAAAAAGGGCGGCATAATGGCCTCGTCGCACGTGGGCGGGCTGTCGGGCGCGTTCATACCGGTGTCGGAGGACATAGGCATGATAGACGCCGCGCAGTCGGGCGTGCTGACGATAGATAAGCTCGAGGCGATGACCTGCGTGTGCTCGGTGGGTCTGGATATGATAGCCGTGCCGGGCAATACCTCGGCCTCGACTATCGCCGCCATGATAGCCGACGAAGCCGCAATCGGCATGATAAACAACAAGACCACCGCAGTGCGCATAATCCCCGCGCCGGGCAAGACGGTCGGCGACCGGGTCGAGTTCGGCGGACTGCTGGGCTGGGCGCCGGTTATAGCGGTGCACCACGAGTCGGCCGAAGACTTCATAGCGCGCGGCGGCCGCATACCCGCGCCGATACACAGCCTGCGCAACTGACGCGCGGGCAACGTGGTTGCCGCCATATCAGACCTGAGGCAAAAGTACGCGCCGTCGTTCATGCGCCCTTGATTGGGCGGTGAGCGGCGGCGCTTTTTATGCGTCGGGCGAGTTCTATGTACTAAAGCCGACTATGTCAAGCGGCAGCATTGGCCGCAGGCCCAAGTGCCGCGCATTAGTTTGCGGCGGCTGATGAGGCGGCGCGTCAATCGGCGAATCGCGCGGCAGTACTCAGTGCGGCGGCGGCCTCGTCCGAACGCAATATCGCATACTGCACGCAGTCGCAGATCTCGCCTGCCAGCATCGAGCCGCCGCGTATCACGCCCTCAAGTTGCATGCCGCACTTGCGCATGACGCGGCCGCTGGCGGGGTTGAGCTGGTTGTGGTAGGAGAACACGCGGTTAAAGCCCATCTGGAACAGGTACCATGTAACGGCGCGCGCGGCTTCGGTGGCTATGCCCTGACCCCAGTGCGAACGGGTTATGCAGTAGCCGATGCACGCGGAGCGTATCTCTAAGTTGAGCTCGTTGGCGCATACATAGCCTGTCAGCTCGCCGTCCAGCTCTATGGCCCACATGTAGAAGTCGACGTTGGCGTACATCTCGGCGTACCGGCGGAGCATTTCGCGGGTCTGGCTGACGTCGGCATGAGGCTGCGCCATCACAAAGCGCGAGTTGAACGCGTCGCCCGACCAGCGCGCGAACACTAGGGGCGCGTCGTCCTCACTGAACCGCCGCAACCTGAGCCGTCGGGTGATGAGCGGCCTTGTGCCGGTCTGATGGAGTTGCATGTACATAACCTCCCATGATCGATACCAGGGCATATACTGGTGCACGCGCCGCACCGCCACTAACTCACCACAAATGTAACTTTGCGGGACGGCGCTTTTCAACGGTAGCGGGTTGTGTTATACTTATAGAGTGAATCGTTAGGCGAGAGGGGGCGGGGCCTGTGAGGCGGATTATGAGGGCTGCGGCGTGCGCGGCGCTGCTGTGCGCGTGTGCGCTGCTGCCGGGCTGCGGTGGCGACGGCGGAGATGATCCGCTGGCCGATTACGGCATCGGAGCCGAACTGCCCCGCATAACGCCCGCGCCGACTGAATCCGCGCCTCCGGCCACCGCCGCGCCCACGCCTTCGCCGACGGCGCAGGTGGACTGGGCCGAGCTGCCGCTGGACGACGCGCGTTCACAGCAGCGGCCTACGCGCAAACCCAGCGCGGCATCACGAGCGGCGGCGTTGGACGAACAGGTGCACGAGCGCCAGGCCTCTGAGCTGGACAATACCGGCAACCTGCAGCCCAATGTGATCTCGGGCGGCGTGGCATGCGAGTTTGACGACGGTCAGGCGCAGTACGTGTACTTCACCGCAACCGACGGCCAGCTCTACCGCACGGCGCTGGAGCCGGGCAAGGAACTGAGCTTTGACAGTGCGCAGGCGCAGCGGGTCGCGCCCGACAACGCGAGCGGACTCATGACTACGCTGCAGGGCGATCTGGCATACATATCGGGCGGCCGTCAACTGGTGGTGCTTCGCGAGGGCGCTGCCGGCGGGCGGGAGGTGCTCTGCGAGTTCGACGAGCTCACTCAGCTGACTCGCTGGGACGACACGCTGCTGGTGCTGGGCACGCGCGACGGCGTGAGCGGCATATTTGCGCTGGTGGGCGAGGGCATGCCTGAGCTGATAGTGCCCGCCGCGATGGGCATGCAGCTGGACGTCGTGAACCGGCGCATACTGGCGCTGGACGACGCCGGACTGACGGCGTATTCGCTGACCGGCGATCTGGTGCTTACGATGATAGCGGGCGATGTGACGGCGTTCAGCTATTCGGGCGCGGAGCTGTACTATGCGGCTTCGGGCGCGATATACCGGCTGGACGCGCTGGGCTGCGTCGAGTGCGTGCTGGAGACGGAAGCGAGCTGGCTGGGCTGCCATGGGCCGCAGCTGTACTACCTGGACGGAGAAGGAATATTGCATCGGTCGTGGCTGGACGGCGAAGACGACGAGGTCATCAGCGACGGCGCGGCGTATAACCCCACGCTGCTGAGCGACCGGATAGTCTACTGCAGCGAGCCCGGCGGCGGCGTGACGGCGAGTGTGGAGTATTGAATGCGGCAGTGCATTGGGAGCCCCACGCTTAAAAGCAGTTGGACAGTCCAGCACGGTGGGTGTGGCGACTTGACCGCAAGTGCAGCGCTATGAACGCGGCAGCGCATCACGCGTCCTACGCTTAAATGAGCCGGACGGTCTAGTGTGGCGGGCGTAGCAGCTTGACAGCAAGCGCAGCGTGATTAACGCGGCAACACATCACGCGCCCTACGCCTAAAGGTAGCTGGACAGTCCAGCGGGACGTGCGTGTTAGCGTGACCGCAAGTGTGGCGCTATGAACGCGGCAGCGCATCAAGCGTCCTACGCTTAAATGAGCCGGACAGTCTAGTGTGGCGGGCGTGGCAGCTTGACAGCAAGTGCGGCGCTATGAACGCGACAACACATCACGCGCCCTACGCTTAAATGAGCCGAACAGTCCAGCGCGGCGTGCGTGGCAGCGTGACCGCAAGCGTCGCACATTGAATGCGGCAGCGGCGCGGTGGGAATACTGCGGGCGGTATCCGATTATTGCAGTGATGTGGACATGCGAAATGAGTGCGTCGAGCCGTCGCGACGGTAGAGCGTGGCAGCCCGCGTGAGTGGCGGGCAGCACGGCCGTCGGGGCGTGCGGTTGGGGTTGCGTTGCGGTTTGCGTGGCGCAAGGACTGCCGTTACAGTCCACGCGCGTACTCGTCCATCAGCCGCGACCAGGCGACGAGGTATTCGCGGCATTCGGCGTCCTGCGCCAGTGCGTTGAACGCGTCGCGGCATGCGGCCACGAATCGGCGATCGAACGCGCTGAGGCCGTACTGCGCGATAGGGCACACCGCGAACGCGCGGCGGTCTATGCGCACGTCGAAGCCTGCGTCAGTCTCACGCGGGGCGAGCGGGAACAGCCGGCAGCACAGCGGGCGCTCACTGCGCCGGCACCAGCCCTGGCACACCAGCATGACGGGCGCGGTCAGGCCGGCAAATTCGGCGGGGCGCACCTGTGCAAAGTCGCAGCTTTCATACAGTTCTGCTTCGCCGGGCAGCAGCAGCATGCCCTGCGCGTCGCCGTCGGCGCGGCAGCAGGCGGCGCCGCAATATGTACCGCAGTCGGTTGTAAGCGGCGTAAGCGCGTCAAGCAGTGCGCGCGCCTGAGCGATTTCGGGTTTCATGGGCGTGATCACACTCCGGTTGAAATTTATAATGGATTATACCACACGCGCGCGGCAAAAGCCATACGCGCGGCGGAGGAACTCATATTGAAGGGATATTTTGTGCGGCAGTTGAAGCAGTTCGCATGGCAGGCAGTGGTGCTGGGCGGCGTGAGCGCGGCGTATCTGGCGGTGGCGGCGTTCATGCCGGCGGAGGTGCTGGCGGTGATGTATGGCGCGTATCTGTGGGCGATATGCCCGGTGCTGGGCGGCTGGCTCACGGTGCGCGCGGTGCTTAAAGGCATGCAGCCGTATCTGGCGTTGTGGGCGCTGCCGCTGGTGCCGGCGGCGGTGCAGCTGCTGGTGACCGGAACGCCTATGGACATGGCGGCGGTACTGGCGTATGCGCTGGTGGGCTTGATCTGCTCGGCGACGGGCGACGAGCTGCGCCGCCGGCGTGAACGGGGTTCAAATGACCAGCGCCGGCGGTGAGCCGATTCGCGCGCGGCAAAAGGCAGGACTTGCCTCAAGACACCATGTGCCGTCGCCGGGCCACGGCGCTGACATCTGATAAGCTGGCCGGCATTGCGGTATATTGCCAGCCCGTTTGGCGTAGACGCCGCTGAAAAGTCAGCCGCAGAAAAAACGTGGTTGCCAGCCGGTTGGGCGTAGACGCCGCTGAAAAGTCAGCCGCAGAAAAAACGTGGTTGCCAGCCCGTTGGGCGTAGACGCTGCTGAAAAGTCAGCCACAGCAAAAGCGTGGTTGTCAGCCCGTTTGGCGTAGATGTCGCTGAAAGTCAGCCGCAGATAAAATGTGGTTGTCAGCCCGTTGAGCGCAGACACCACTGAAAAGTCAGCCGCGGATAAAACATGGTTGCCAGCGCATTGGGCGTAGACGCCGGTGAAAAGTCAGCCGCAGAAAAAACGTGGTTGCCAGCCCATTTGGCGTAGACGCCGCCGATAAGTCAGCCGCGGATAAAACATGATTGCCAGCCCGTTTAGCGTAGACGCCGCTGAAAGTCAGCCGCAGATAAAACGCGGTTGCCAGCGCATTGGGCATTGACGCCGCTGAAAAGTCGGCTCCGTATAAAACGCGGTTGCCAGCCCGTTGGGCGTAGACGCCGCCGATAAAATGCCGCCGACATGACGGTTGCCGCTGACAAGTCGGTTGTCAAAGCCGCATTGCCGGCAGTGCGGCAGCGCCGGCATATCGCTGACGCCCCATGAGATATGAGCCGTGATGGCGCGGCGGGCTGCCTGCTCCGGCGCGGCTCCGTCTGCTCCGGCCCGACGCAATGGTCGGGCGCAGTACACGCTATGAAATGACCGACCGACCGCGCCATTGGGTGCGCGCTGGTCACGGAGGCTTAAAATGGACGTAATACTGACCTGCGATATAGGAACTACGGCCTGCAAATGCACGGCGTTCGCGGCGGACGGCGCGCGCCTGGCCGACGTGCGCATCGACTATTCGACCGAGTACCCGCGGCCTGGCTGGGCGCAGCAGAGCGCCGACATGTTCGTTGATGCGGCACTGCGGGGGCTGGCGCAGCTGGCCGGCAGCGTTTCGCCGGACGACGTGCGCGCGATTGGGCTGTCCGGGCAGATGAACGCGCTGATACCGGTCGATGCCGACGGCAATGCGCTGCATCCCAGCATAATCCACTCCGACTCGCGCAGCGCGCCGCAGGTCGACGAGATCGCCGCGCACATATCGCCCGAGGACTTCTACGCGCTGACCGGCAATCGCCTGGACTGCCACTATACGCTGACCAAACTGCTGTGGCTGAGGCAGCACATGCCCGAGGTCTACTCGCGCATGCGCTGGGCGGTGCAGAGCAAGGATTACGTGTACTCGCATCTGACCGGGCGCGTGGGCATAACCGATTACTCCGACGCATCGCTGACGATAGCGCTGGACATACGCCGGGGCTGCTGGGCGGAGGAGCTGCTGCGCGAGCTGGGCATAGACCCGGCGATAATGCCGCGCATACTGCCCTCGCATGACGTCAGCGGCCGCTTGAGCGCACAGGCGGCGCGGTTCACTGGCCTTAAGGCGGGCACGCCGGTGTCGGTGGGCGGCGGCGACGGCGCATGTGCGGCGCGGGGCGCGGGGCTCAAGGGCCTGGGCGAGGCGTACTGCACGATAGGCTCCAGCGCGTGGGTCGCGCAGTTCACTCAGGCGCCGGTCATGGATGCGCAGGCGCGCGTGTTCAACTACTTCGACCTGGACGGCAGTCACTACTATGTCTGCGGCACGCTGCAGTGCGGCGCGGCGGCGTACGACTGGGCGCGGGCGCTGATGGGACTGGATGGACTGGGCGGCATAGAGGCGATGGAGGGCATGGCGCGGCAGATCGGCCCGGGCGCGGACGGCGTGATATTCTTCCCGGAGCTGATGGGCTCGCGCACGCCGTACTGGGATCCGTATAACCGGGGCTGCCTGTGCGGGTTTACGCTGTACCACGACCGCCGGCACATCGCGCGCGCGGTGTACGAGGGCGTGGCGCAGGGGCTGTACTCGTGCGGGCTGGCGATGGCCGAGAACGGTTTGCCGGTGCGCAGCCTGATGCTGACCGGCGGCGGTGCGCGCAGTGCGCTGTGGCCCGAGATGCTGTCGGCGCTGTACGCGTGTCCGGTGCGGGTGCACAGCGTGCCCGGCGAGGCCACCAGCCTGGGCGCGGCGATAGCGGCGGGCGTGGGCGCGGGGCTGTACGCCGACTATGCGCAGGGCGCGAGCCTCATCCGCAGCGCGCGCGAGTGCGTGGCCGATGCGGGCCTGGTGGATGCTTACCGGCGCGTGTATTCGGTGTTCAGCCGGGTCTATGAGCAGATAAGTCCGATACACCGTGCGCTGCACGAGGGCATATGACCGTGCGCACGGCCGTGATGGATATGCGAGCCGTTTGGCAATGGCGGCGCAGGGGTAGCGCGCATGCCGGAACTGTGATATAATAAAGAATACGCCCGGGCTGCGGCCACGGGGCGAACACCGGCCGCGGCGGCGGCGATTGTGAGGCGGGCCTTGAAATATCATATTGATGAACATAAAAACTACATACAGAAGGTCATGAACAAGTGGCAGAGCATCTATCGCATGGCCCATGTGGCGACCGGCTCGAGCGAGCTGGCGGAGGTGGTGCTGCAGGAGGCGCTGCTGAATGCGTATGTGCGCATGGACGACGGCACGCTGCGCGAGAACATGCGCCGCGCGGTCAGCGAGGCGGCGCTGGCGCAGCTCAAGCAGGCCAAGCGCGCCGGTCATCTGGAGCTGGACTGGGACGGGTTTACGCACCGGCCCGAGTCGCTGAGCGAACAGGATGCGCCGATATGGGACTTCATGGCCGAACAGAGCGTGCAGACGCGGCGCATTGTGATGCTCAGATATGCGCTGAGGTGGTCGCCGAGGCAGGTGGCCGACGTGATGGACATGCACACCGGCGAGGTCAAGGAGCTGTATCAACGCGTGACGGCACAGCTGCAACGGCGCGGCGGGCCTTCGACGGTGGTGGCGCGCAACATGCGCATATCGCCGTTCGACCGGGCCATGGCGCGGGTGGTGCGGCTGGAGCTGAACCGAACCGGCGACGATCTGCCGGACGTGGCGGCGGTCATGCAGGCGTTCGAGCAGGACGCCAGCGCGGTGCACAGGCCCAATGTGACGGCGCGCAAACTGACCGGCGGCGTACTGCGGATGCTGATAGCGCTGCTGGTGGCGCTGGTGTTCTACCTGGGCGCGATAATGGCGCAGGATCCGTACGACCAGTCGATACACGTCGAGCAGGTCAACGACCCGGACGCCACGGCGGCGCCGGTGCTCACACTGCCGGCGCTGGGCGGCTATGAGATGGTAGACGCCGGCCGGCAGATGGAGGTCAGCGACCTGAGCGAATTGAACTATTACTTCTCGCTGCCGGTGGCGCGGCTGCAGGCCGAGGGCTGGGGCTTGAGCGCGGCCTACATACGCGATGAGCGCGGCATTGGCGGCACCACGACCCGCGCGGCGGTGCTCGATTACACCGATGCACAGGGGCGCATGTTGCGCGTGCGCAGCATGCTGCCCGGCGACGAGGCCTGTGCGCGGCTCGAGGATCAGATGGCCTACATAGGCAGCGATGCGCTCATAGCCGACTCGGTGGCGGTGCAGTTGCGCTCCGGCGACTTGAGCAGGATATACACGCTGATAGGTCAGGCGGTCTACTGCCTGGAAGGCGAGCTGCCTCTGGGCGAGTTGACCGAGCTGGCGGGCAGCGTGGTCATAGTGTGACGTGTCCGCTGGCGACCGCGTTGCCGGCGCGCATGTTTGGAAATGTGCAATGCGTATTAATGCAAACCCGCTTTCGACGAATGGCTGTCGAAAGCGGGTTTTGACGTATGTGTATTTTGTGGCCGGATGGCAAACCTTGTTTGAGCGGCGTATGCACTTTCAGCTGGCCGAAGATGCGGCGCGAAGTCAGGCTGATGCCCGCGGCCGAGCGCGAAGCTCAAGGCGTTTGCGCCTGCTCATGCACGGGCCGGCAATTGCGCGAGACTCACGGCAGTATGCGTGGAGTTCATGTGCGGCTGACGCCTTAGTTGAATGGCCGTAGGTCTGGTCATGGCTCGTACGTGCCCATGCCGATAAGGTTACGCGCGTGCCCTTACGTGCGGCGCTCAGGCGCACTGAATCGGTGTGATGCTTTTCGGGCAGAGTTGCCCTAAAGCGCGGCTGACACCATAGTAGCATGGCCGTCGGTCTGGTCATGGTTCATGCGCGCTCATGCTGAAACGGTAAAGCGCTGGCCCTCACGTGTAGTGCTAAATCGCACAGAAGCGGCGAGATGCTTTTCGTGTATAGCAGCCCTTAAGCGCGGCTGACGCCATAGTAGCATGGCCGTCGGTCTGGTCATGGCTCATGCGTGCTAATGCCGAAGCGTGTAACGCGCTGGCCTTCCTGAGCGGGGCTCAAGCGCACTGAAGCGGCGAGATGCTTTTCGTGTATAGCAACCCTCAAACGCGGCTGACACCATAGTAGCATGGCCGTCGGTCTGGTCATGGTTCATGCGTGCTAATGCCGAAGCGGGTAACGCGCTGGCCCTCACGTGTAGTGCTCAAGCGCACTGAAGCGGCGAGATGCTTTTCGCGTATAGCTGCCCTCAAGCGCGCGTCGGCATGACTGCGCAGACATCGTCCTGCCACGCATGCAGCATGGCGCGCAGCTGTGCCACGCGTTCGGGTTCACGGGCGCTCAGGTCGTCATGTTCGCCTATGTCGGTTTTCAGGTTGTACAGTTCGCAGTGACCGTCCTCGAAGAACTCTATTAGCTTCCAGTCGCCCAGGCGCACGGATGCGCCCGGCCGTCCGCCCTGGTTGCCATAGTGGGGGTAATGCCAGAACAGCGGACGCTCGCCCAGGGTCTGGCCGCGCAGCAGTGGCAGTATGCTCACGCCGTCCAGATGCTGCTCGGGCCGCGGCGGCAGCCCGGCTGCATCCAGCAGCGTCGGATAGAAATCGGTAGTAGTGACCGGCGTGTCGCAGCAAGCGCCCGGCGCTATCACGCCCGGCCAGCTCGCCAGCAGTGCCACGCGCGTGCCGCCCTCGTACATCCAGCCCTTGCCTTCGCTGGCGGGGGCGTTACAGGTCGGGCTGCCTTCAGCCGTGGCCAGGCCGCCGTTGTCCGAGGTGAATATGACAAGCGTGTTGTCCAGTTCGCCAACGTCGCGCAGCGCGTCTATCAGCCGGCCTATGTTCCAGTCGAGATTGTATATCATGGCCGCGTATGCCGGATCGGACTGTATCACGCGGCGCATCACGTTCCAGTCGTGTGTGGGCAGCTTTTCGCCGGGCACTATGGCCTGACACTTGTCCAGGCCCAGCTGTTTGGCCTTGGCCTCGAAGCGCGCTATGTCGACCGGCTTGGCGTCTATCGGGGTGTGAACGGCGTAGTGGCACATGCTCAGGAAGAACGGCGCGTCATCACTGCGGCTGCGTATCAGCGCTATGGCCTCATCGGTCAGGCGATCGGTCAGGTATTCGCCGTCGGGGCCGTCGGGCAGCGTTTCTATGCCGTATGGCGCGAAGTAGCCCTGATGCGGATGGCCCCAGTCGCAGCCGCCTATGTTGACGTCATAACCCACGCGGTCGGGGTAGTATTCCCGGCCGCCCAGGTGCCACTTGCCCACGTGCCAGGTGTGATATCCGCCGGCCTTGAGCGCCTGTGGCAGTGTGAAGTTGCCGCGCGGCAGGTGATGTATGTAAGGCGCCTCTATCAGCGTCGCGCGCTGGGGATGCGCACGGTAGGTCGTGTCTATCCAGTCGGTCAGACCCAGCCTTGCCGGATAGCGCCCGGTCAGATAACTCCCGCGCGACGGCGAGCAGACCGGGCATGAGGCATACGCCTGCCCGAACGTCATGCCGCTGGCTGCCAGCGCGTCTATGCGCGGCGTCTCGTAGAACGTAGAGCCGGTGCAGCCCAGATCGACCCAGCCCAGGTCGTCCATCAGTATGAAAACTATATTGGGCTTTGCCATATGGCCATCTCCTTTGGTGCGGCGGCGCAGCTGAGGCGCGGCGCGCTTTTTATTTGATTTTAACACCAAACGTGTCCCAGTGCAACAGATTATTCGGGCAGGCCATACCATGCGCTGGGCGGGCGCAACGCGTCCAGCCGGCAGGGCACAGGTGAAAGGCGCGAAGCAATTGCATCGAACCGGGCTTGAGCGAAATCGGGTTGCGCGGATATGGCGGAAGCTGTGATGCGCCGCGGCGGCGGTGTGAGCCGGCATATGTCCTGCATTGATATTGGGAGTTGGCAGTGTTATAGGTCTGCGACAGGGCGCTGTCATGGTGCGATTGCGTGATGTTATGGCGGCGTGGTGGGATGACGGTTTTCCGATGAAAACTTGACCAGGCGGCGGGCTGATGCATTGTGCGGGCAGGCGGACGCACCGGCGACGTGCCGGGCACGGATGTGCTGGCGCATTGCGCAGGTAGGCAACGCACCGGTGACGTGCCGTGCGCGTATGGGCTGCTGCATTGTGCAGGCAAGGCGGACGCACCGGCGACGTGCCGGGCATGGATGGGCTGGCGCATTGTGCGGGTAGGCAACGCACCGGCGACGTGCTGTGCGCGGATGGGCTGGCGCATTGCGCGGGCAGGCGGACGCACCGGCGACGTGCCGGGCGCGGATGGGCTGCTGCATTGTGCAGGCAAGGCGAACGCACCGCATGATGGCTGGTGGGCCATTTGCGTATGGCGGCTGCGGCAGGGTGCAATATGCTAAAACGGAGCATATATATGCACAAAATACGCATGAACATGCCGAAACGAATGCGCTGCATCGCCTTGCGCAACGCCAGCGGCGCGCTTGAAAAGCCCGGCGGCGTGTGGTAGAATGCGAGTAAGACTGCGCGGAGGTGATGCTGATGGGACTTGTGCGGCGCGTGCGGTACAATGCGCCGTTTACGATAACGTTTGCGCTGGTGGCGCTGGCGGCGCTCGTGATAAACGAGCAGACCGGCGGTGCGGCCAACCGGCTGCTGTTTGGGGTATACCGCTCCAGCCTGCGCGATCCGCTTACGTATTTGCGCGCGTTCGGGCATGTGCTGGGGCACTCGTCGTTCGAGCACTTTTCGGGCAATATAATGCTGATGCTGGTATTGGGGCCGGGGCTGGAGGAGCGCTATGGCAGCATGACGCTGTTCAGGCTCACGGCGGCCACGGCGCTGATATCGGGCGTGGCGCACTGCATCATGTATGCAAACGTGATGCTGTTGGGCGCGAGCGGCGTGGTATTCATGATGATACTGCTGAGCTCGGTGGGCGGCGCGCGCAGTGGCGAGATACCGCTGACGCTGCTGTTGGTCGTGGTGCTGTACATAGGCGGCGAGCTGATGCAGGGCATGGCGGGCACAGGCGGGGTGTCGCGGCTGAGTCACATAATAGGCGGCGTTTGCGGCGCGGCATTCGGCATGGCGCAGGCAGGCCGGCGGGGCCGCAGATAGCCCGGAGCGGTAGGAGCGCAGGACTGCGAACGGTGAGCACGGTGTGGCGGCGAATAGCGTGAACCGGCATGTGGCATAAATTGCTGAACCACTTTAAAACGCTCATGAATGGTGGGATA
>DSLMC04102__coassemble_956_pt1 | contig 21999 bp, 10 predicted proteins | sample DSLMC04102__metabat2_low_PE_003 | metagenome-assembled genome bin DSLMC04102 | reverse complement strand
GGTGAAGCCGAACGGCAAGTGCGCAGAACACCGGCGCTCCGATGGACAGCCCCGCTGCTGAAACGCGAGCCGCCGGGCCAGTCCGACGACGGCGCATGCGACGTGTCGGGCGACTGACTCTCGGGGTCGGCGGTTCGCCTTGTAAATTGCCTTGCGACCGCGCGCTGTCGGCGGCTCGAGCGCGCCGGGCCGAATCCCGCCGTAAAACAAAAAAACCGAACCGCTTTACATTAAAGCGATTCGGATGTTGAAATGCGATCGACGGGACTTGAACCCGTACCCTTATCGGACACGCCCCTCAAACGTGCGCGTATGCCAATTCCGCCACGATCGCGCATGACTTGACAACAAGGTATATTATACGCCTGTGCGGTGCGTTTGTCAATATCTATGTCGCTAAAAAATTTCGCAAAAGCGTGCCGGCGGCGCGCGACTCGGTATTGAAAACTGGTTAAAATAATGGTATACTTTTGCTTAATAATAAATCAAACGGACGCGCGCGTCCGCCAAGGAGGTCAATATGTTACGCGATGTTGCAAAGGCGTCTGCAATGGATACCGATACGCTCAAAGCGCTGCGCGCCGAGCAGGGTACGCGCCTTATGCTGCTCCAGCAGCAGGTGCGCGCGGCCAAGATACCGGTGATAGTGCTGTTTGAGGGCTGGGATGCGTCGGGCAAGGGCTCGATGATAGGCGAGCTGATACGCAATCTGGATCCGCGCGGGTTCAAGGTGTTCACGCTGGACGTGGACGACCCGGCCGAGGAGCGCTACCCGTACATGCACCGCTACTGGAACGTGGTGCCGCTGTATGGCAATATGGCGATACTGGACGGCAGCTGGTACCGTGGCGTGGCCGATCCGGAAGTGCGCCCCGGCCACAAGGAGCTGGAGCGCCGCTATGGCCAGATAATCGACTTTGAAAAGCAGCTGGCTGACGATGGCTACGTCATACTCAAGTTCTTCCTGCACATAACGCGCAAGGAGCAGAAGCAGCGCTTTGAGGCGCTTGAGGACAGCGCTGAGACCCGCTGGCGCGTGACCAAGCAGGACTGGAAGCACAACAAGGAGTACGATGAACTGCTCGCGGCATATGACGAGATGCTCGAACGCACCGACAAGCCCTGGGCGCCCTGGACGGCGATACATGCGACCGATCGCCGCCTGGTCGCCAGCCAGGTCTACTCGGTCGTGATAAGCGCGCTGGACGCCGCGCTGCGCAAAAAGGAAGCCGATGCCGCGCGCCGCAAGGACCAGGACAAGTCCGCCAAACAGGCCAAGGCCGACGCCAAAGCCGACGCCAAGTCGGATGCCAAATCCGAGGCAAAGCCCGCCGCTGCGCCGGCGCTGCCCACGCGCGAGACCGTAGCGCGCGAATCGGGCGCCAGGCTGATGGCGATGCCGCGGCTGCGCGATATCGACCTGAAGCACGAGGTCGCCGACGAGCAGTATCGCGCCGAACTGAAGGACGCACAGCAGCGCCTGGGCGAGCTGCATAACCGGCTCTATCAAAAGAAGATGCCGGTGGTGCTGGGCTTTGAGGGCTGGGACGCGGCCGGCAAGGGCGGCGCGATAAAGCGGCTGACGCGCGCGCTGGATCCGCGCGGATTCGAGGTCGTGCCCACGGCGGCGCCGTCTCCGGTGGAACTGAACCACCAGTATCTGTGGCGGTTCTGGCGGGCGCTGCCCAAGGATGGCCATATAACTATATTCGACAGGACGTGGTATGGACGCGTCATGGTCGAGCGCATAGAGGGATTTGCGCGGCCCGACCAGTGGCTGCGCGCGTATACCGAGATCAATCAGTTCGAGCGCAGTTTGACCGAATGGGGCGCGGTAGTGCTCAAGTTCTGGCTGCACATCGACCCCGACGAGCAGCTGCGCCGGTTCACCGACCGCCAGCAGACCCCCGAAAAGCAGTGGAAGATAACCGACGAGGACTGGCGCAATCGCGACAAGTGGCCCCAGTATGAGGAAGCGGTCGATCAGATGCTCAGCCTTACCAGCAGCGTCGATGCGCCGTGGATAATAGTCGAGTCCAACGACAAGCGCTATGCGCGGCTCAAGGTGCTCGAGTCGGTCATAACCGCGCTGGAGGAGCGTCTATGAGCGCCGTGGCAAGCGCCGCAGAGGGCGCGCTGCTCAATACTTCAGGCGCGGCGGTAAAACCGCTTGACGCTGCATGCGCCGCCAACACGGCAAGTGCATCAGCCGTTACATGCGGCACGGACGCGGCTAAAGCGCCGAACGCCTCATATGTCGCCAACATGGCAACGCCACCATCCGTTACATGCGGCATGGACGCGGCTAAAGCGCCGAACGCCTCATATGCCGCCAACACGGCAACGACATCGGCTGTTACATGCGGCACAGACGCGGCCAAAACGCCGGACACCTCATATGTCGCCGACATGGCAACGCCACCATCCGTTACATGCGGCATGGACGCGGCTAAAGCGCCGAACGCCTCATATGTCGCCGACACGGCGACGCCACCATCCGCCTCAAACGCCAAAGCGTCGAACGTGCGAATGAGCGAATGGCACGGCTATGCGCGCGAGGACTTCACGCTGGACGGGCTGGAGTGCATACTGGTGACGCCGCGCGATCCGCTGCCGGGCAGGCCGTTTGCGTGGCGGGCGGAATTCTTCGACGCGTTCGCGCAGTGCGATCTGGAGATGGTGCGGCGCGGGTATCATCTGGCGTACATACGGCTGTCGGACAAGTACGGCTGTCCATGGGCAGTGGAGCGCATGCGCATGTTTCATGAATATCTGACGCGGGAGCGCGGACTGGGCGCGCACCCGGTGCTGATAGGCTTCAGCCGCGGCGGACTGTACGCGGTCAACTTTGCGCTGAGCTGTCCCGAGCGCGTGGGCAAGCTGTACCTGGACGCGCCGGTGCTGGACGTGTTGAGCTGGCCCGGCGGGTGCGGCAGGGGCGTGGGCGCTGAGCGCGAGTGGCGCGAATGCCTTGCGTGCTACGGCGCGACCGAGGCCACGATCCAGTCCAACGTGCAGGCACGCCCGGTCAAGCGGGGCGCGGAACTGGCGCGGCTGGGCATACCGCTTGCTATGGTCATAGGCGGCGCGGACGATCTCGTGCCGTTTGAGGAGAATGGGCGGCCGTTTGCCGACGCGTTTGCGGCGGCGGGCGGACTGCTGCTGCTGAACATAAAGCCGTCGTGCGGGCATCATCCGCATTCGCTGGACGATGTGAGCGAACTGTGCGACTTTTTGTGCAGGTGAGTAAGGTTTTTCAGGGCAGCCCCGGCGACATTTGCGAGCCGGGGCTGCGGTTGCTTATGCGTCGCCGCGCACACCGGCCAGTATGCGCAGGCCGATATGTGCAATTATGCCAAATGAAGGCGCCATGAGTTAACGGGCGGGCAAGCACTTGCGCATTGCCAAAGCGCCGCCGCCGCACTATAATAGACATAATAAGTACGACAGCTGCGCAAAGAGGTTTTATTATGCAAGTCGATATCGACGCGAGGCTGGACAGATGGCAAAGCGAGCTGCTGGATCTGACCCGGCGCAACCGAATGCTGAATTACCGCCTGACGAGCCGCTCCACGCTGAGCATAGTGGAGCCGGGCTTTGACGCGCTGTACGCGCGGCTGGGCGCGGAAGGAGCCACGCTGTCATTTCAGCGGCCGCTGGACCGCATGACCGACGCGCGGGTGTATTCGCTGCTGGCGCTGATGGAGGCGCTGGGCACGCCGCTGCCGGTGGTGCTGGGCGACATAAAGACCGAGGGCACCATGCTCGAACGGCAGCGCACGCTGGCCAACCTCAGGCAAAAGGCGCGGCTGGCGCTGGAGGAGCAGGGCGCAAACATACTGTTTTTGTCGCTGGGCTTTTTAAAGTGGCGGGATGGCGAGGGCGCTCAGGGCGTGGATCGACTTGCGCCGCTGGTGCTGATGCCGGTCAACATAACGCAGACTACGGTCGGCGCGCCGCTGATGCTGGAGCGGCGCGACGAGGAGGTCGTGGCCAATCAGACGCTGGAGTACTTCCTGCGCAGCACGTATGGGATACAACTGCCCGCGTTTGACAGCGATGCGCCTGCGCTGGACGAGTACCTTAACGGCGTGCAGCAGCTGGTGAGCGGACGGGGCTGGCGGGTCGTGCGCGCGGCCAGCCTGGGACTGTTGTCGTTTTTGAAGCTGAGCATGTACCAGGACATGGAGCGCAACCGCGCCGCGATGCGCGCGCATCCGGTGATACGCGCGATAGCCGGCGACCGCAGCGCCCTGACGCCGGGCGAGGACGTGGCGTGGGACTTCCACGACGCGCAGGATCCGGCTGACAGCTGTCAGGTGGTCAGCGCCGACTCCAGCCAGCAGGACGCGATAGAGCTGAGCCGGCGCGGCGAGAGCTTCATAATGCAGGGCCCGCCCGGCACCGGCAAGAGCCAGACGATCACCAACATGATAGCTCAGGCGCTGGCCGATGGGCGGCGGGTGCTGTTCGTGGCCGAGAAGATGGCCGCGCTGCAGGTCGTGTACCGCAAATTGCAGGACGCGGGCCTGAGCGATTTCTGCCTGCCGATCCACAGCCACAAGGCCAACAAGCGCGACGTGCTGTCCGAACTGAAGCGCACGCTGGAACTCGACCGGCCGCAGGTGCGCGACGAGGCGCGCGCTCAGCTGGAGCAACTGCGCCGCACGCGCGACGCGTTGAACGCCTATGCGCGTCAGCTGCACGCGCCGCTGGGAGCGCTGGGGCTGAGCGTGTACGAGGCCTGTGGCGAACTGGCGCAACTGCGAACTGGCGCGGCGCTGGCAAAAGACGGCATGACGGGCGCAGGCGAAGCGCAATTGGCGGGCGGTCGTGATGCCTGTGCCGGCGCTGCTGCAAAACCGAATGCCGCGGCGGCGCCGCTGGATGCCAAGGTACAGGCGGGCGGCGGGAGTAATGCGCCGTTTTTGAACCCGGACAAGTCGGATAACGCAAACATATCAGATACAGATGCATGTCAAACATATGATGCCGTCCAATCGACAGTGCCGGTGAGCGCTGCGGCTGCAGGCGCGTCCGTGACGCCGGTTGCGGCCGATGTACGCGGCGGCGACGCTCATGACAATCATAACACGCAATCGACAGATATATCTCAGGCGGCGCGCGACAGGGCCGAATATGCCGCGCTTGCGCCGCGTACCGTCGCGCTGATCGAGCGGCTGGCGCGCGTCAGCTTTGCGGTGGAGGATGCTCCGGCGCTTAATGCGGCGGCGCTGGCGCTGCGCTGCGAGCGGGCGCGCGTCTATGGCGCGGCGCGCGCTGATTGTCCGATTGACAATCCGTTTGAGGGCGTGTGCGCGGCGGGTGGATTGGCGCGGCGCGGCGAGCTGATGCGCGCGCTGGAGGCGGCCCGGGATGGCGTGGACGAATTGGCAACGCTGATGTCCGAGCTGCGTGCGCGCGGAGTGCGCAAAGTTACGCTGGAGGATCTGGACGCATTGCGCGCCGCGCTGCAGGCGGCGTCGAGTGCGCGGCTGCTGCCCGAGAGCTGGCTGGACGAGCGCGACGGCGCACGACTGCGCGCGCTGTGCGCCGGGTTGCGCGCCGACGCCGGGCAGCTGGCGCAGGGCCTTGCGGACATCGAATCGGTCTGCGACGCGCGGGTGCTGGACGTGGACTTTGACGCGATATGCGCGCTGCTGGATGTGCTGGTGCGCGTGGATGGCGCGCCGCCGCGCTCCGGCGACGAGCTGCGCAGCGGCGTGGAACGACTGCGCGCGCTGACGGGCGAGGTGCTTTCGGGCGTGGCGGGCCTGCTGGCGCGGGCGCGGGCTTACTGCGCGCTGACCGGCGTGGCGGGCGATAATTCGCTGGCGGCGGCCGATTCGCGGCGTGTGGAACTGGAACTTTTGCAGGCTTGCGTTGGCCTGCCCGAGGGCTGCGTGCTGGCTGAGCCCGGGGCGTTGGAAGCGCTGCGCGCGCCGTTGGCGGAGAAGCTTGAACGGCGGGCACAGTTGACATCAAAGCTCGGCAGAGCTGATGTAGATCTGACTGACTGGGACGCGGCGCGACATATGGCGGCGTTGGAGTCGGCGCTCGACATAGCCGCGGGCGTTCATGCCGCGGGCCTTGCGACTACGCCCGAGGGCATAGAGCGCTGGGCGGGCGCTGCCCAGGCGGCGCGCGAGCGGTACGGACGGCTGTGCGATGCGGTGACGGCGGCGGCGCGCGCGGCGCAGGTCGAGGGCGATTCGCTGGATGCGGCGTTGCGGGCGTGCGCGTTGCTCGACATGTTGGGCGACGTGCCGCCGGCGTGGGCCGACGCGGGCGTGCGCAGTCAGCTGGCTGGCGCGTTGGTAGAACTGCGCGCGCGTGCCCAGGAGTTGGCGCGTGAGCGCAGCGCGCTGGAAACCCGGTTCACTGCGCGCGCGTTCGCGCCGGAAACGGCGCGGCTGCTGACGCGATTTAATTCGATGCGCGGGTCGGTGCTGCGCATGTTCCGGCCGGCGTACCATGCCGACCGGCAGCAGATGCGAGAATGCTTCCGCAATTCGGAGCTGTCCGACGAGGACATGGCGCGTCAACTCAGCGAGGCGGTAGAGCATGCGTCGCGCGCCGGAGAACTGAGCGCAGAGCTGTGGGCGCGGGCGCCGCTGCTGGGCAGGCATCTGGCTGCCGACGGCAGCGTCGCCTGGGATCAGCTGATGGCTGAGCTGAGCGCGTTCGCAGAGCTGTGCGGACTGCTGGGCGCGCAGGGCGCGCTGTTGGCGGCCAATCAGCCCGACAGGACTCCAGTGGCGGCGCTGCGCGAGGCGATACTGGCGCTCAGGCGCGGCGTGGAAGAACTGGGACAGTTGGGCGTGCAGATAGACCTTGACAAGGGCGCGGCGTCGGGACTGGATGCGTGCGCTCAGGCGGCAGCGCGGGGGCGTGCGCTGGCGGCGCAGGTGCGGGAGAGCTGCGCCGCGTTGGGCGCGCCGGACGCCGATTACGAGACGGCTTGCGAGTATGTGCGCGCGGCGCAGGAGCTCAATGCATTGGACGCGGCGCTCAGACATCCCGGCGACGGCTGGCGGGTGCTGGGCGCGGAATTGCCGCGCACGCCGGCTGAGTGGGCGGCGCTTGAACGCGGCATGGCGGCGCTGGGCGAACTGGCGCGCGCACAGGGCGGGCGGCTCACTATGCGCACGCGCGAACTGCTGTTGAGCCGGTCGCGCGACCGGCTGATGGCGGCGGCACTGGCGGATGCGGGCGCGTGGGCAAGCGCGCATGCGGCGGGTGCGCAGCCGGCTGGCGAAGGAGCCGACATCAGCGCGGCACGGCTGTGCGAAGATGCGGCGCGACTGCTGGGCGCGGATGTGGATGGGGCGGCGCCGGATGAGCTGTGCGCGGCGCTGGAAGCGCTGCTGGGGCGTGCGGCGCAGGGCGCGGCGGCATTCGATGAGGCGTGCACGGCGCTGAAACCGGGCGTGCCCGAGCGGCGGATAGCTGATTATGCGCGCGATTTTGCGCATTTGCGGGCGCTGCGGCGACGGCTGGGCGCGGATGGCGAAGCGGCGGCGGCGCTGGGCGAACTGTGGCGCGGCGCGGACACCAATTGGGCTTATCTGGACGACTGCGTGACGCTGCCCGAACAGGTGCGCGCGGCTCGTGCGCGTCTGAGCGGGTTTGAGGCGCTTATAGACGGCGCATTTGGGCGCGGCCCGGCGGATGCGCTGTGCGACAAGGCGATAATGGCACTGAGCGGCGCGCAGCGTGCGCGCGCCGCGCTGGAAGGCGCACAGGTGGGCGAAGCACTGCTGCAACTGGAGCCGGACGCGTTGAAGGCGCGGCTTGAGCAGTGCCTGGCCCGGCCGGAACTGCTGGCGGCGCAGGTGGCGCTGGATGCGGCGCGGCAGGACTGCGTGCAGGCGGGCATGGCGGGATTTGTGCGCGCGGTTGATGAGGAGTTTGCCGCTGAGGCTGACGGCATGTGCGATGCGCCTGCCAACGCCGGCGCGGCGCGGGCGCATGCCCAGCCCGGCGATGGAGCGAATGAGCGCGCCCGGTTCGGCGATGGTCAAGCGCAGTCGGATGGCGTGATTAGCATCCCTGTGCAGTCTGGCAATGAACATACGCAGTCGGATGGCGTGGTTAGCATCCCTGAGCAGTCCGGCAATGAACATACGCAGCCGGGCGGCATGATGAGCACCGCTGCGCAGTCTGGCAATGAACACACGCGGCCTGGTGGCGTGGTTAGCATCCCTGAGCAGTCTGGCAATGAACATGCGCGGCCTGGCGGCGTGGTTAGCATCCCTGCGCAGTCTTGCAATGAACATATGCAACCAGGCGACGTGATGAGCATCTCTGCGCAGTCCGGCAATGAACATACACAGCCGGGCGGCATGATGAGCACCGCTGCGCAGTCTGACAATGGTCAAGCGCAGCCGGGCAACATAACAAAAGAACGCGCATCGTTGCATGGCGAACTGAACGCGCAGGCTCAGTACGACGGCAGGGCGAACCATGCCGAGGGCGCCTTGCGCGGCAAAGCGACGCGCGAGACGGATTCCTCAATTGGGGCCGGTTCGAATTCGGCGAGCGGCGACGGCGCGGTCGAACGGCAACGGCGCGTTTTAGGCGTACAGGATCACGAAGCGTTGGCGACGGCGGCGCGCGATGCGTACCGGCGCGTGTTTCTGGAGAACTGGCTGGACTGGGCGGTGGCGGGTCAGCCGGCGCTGCGTGAGTTCGCGGCGGCGGCGCAGTCGGCGCGGGTGGACGAGTTCGACCGCCTGGACGATGTGCAGCTCAAGATAGCTCAGGCACGGCTGCGGCAACAGCTGTGTGCGAATCTGCCGGGCTCGGGGCATGTGGTGCGCGGCGGCGACGAATATGCGGTGCTGATGCGCGAGCTGGGCAAGCGGCAGCGGCACATGCCACTGCGACGGCTGTTCAGCGCGATACCCAATCTGCTCATGCGGCTGAAGCCGTGCCTGATGATGTCGCCGCTGTCGGTGGCGTACTTCCTGGAGGCGGAGACGTATAAGTTCGACCTGGTCATATTCGACGAAGCCTCGCAGATACAGCCGCAGGATGCCCTGGGCGCGATTGCGCGCGGAACGCAGGTAGTGATAGCGGGCGACCCGTTGCAGCTGCCGCCGACGCGGTTCTTTGCGTCGGCGCTGGACGACGAGTCGGACGGCGAGGGCGACGACGAGCCGCTGTACGACTCGATACTGGAGGGTGCAGGCACCGCGCTGAGGCGCTGCATGCTGAAGTGGCACTACCGCAGCCGGCACGAGCACCTGATAGCGTTCTCCAACGCGCACATATACGGCGGGGGCCTGATAACGTTCCCGGGCGCGCGTGAGCGCCAGCGCGACATGGGCGTTGAATACGTGTACGTCGAAAACGGCGTATACGAGGGCCAGGGCATAAACCAGAGCGAGGCGCGGCGCTGCGTGCAGCTGGTGCACCGGCATATACTTACGCATCCCGAGCGGTCGCTGGGCGTGATAGCGTTCTCGCAGAAGCAGCAGGCCGCGATAGAGTACGCCATTGAGCAGTTCCGGCTGAGCCATCCCGAGCTGGAGTGGTTTTTCGGCGAAGCGGACGGCAACGGCGTGCGGCGCGACGAGCCGTTCTTCATAAAGAACCTGGAAAACGTGCAGGGCGATGAGCGCGACACGATAATATTCTCAATCGGCTATGGGCGCAACCGGCAGGGGCGCATGTACATGCGATTTGGACCGCTCAGCGGCGCCGGAGGCGAGCGGCGGCTGAACGTGGCGATAACCCGCGCCAAGCTCAATGTGAAGCTGGTGGGATCGATATTGCCCGAGGACATGGACGTGAGCCGCACGTCGGCGGCGGGCGCGCATATGCTCAAGGGGTATATGGAGTTTGCGCTGCATGGCGCGTCGGCGCTGGGCGCAGTCGCCGTTTCGCAGGCGCGGCGCGACGAGTTTGCCGACTACATAGCGTCAATGCTCGCGCGGGCGGGCTATATCGTTGAGCGACGGGTGGGGTGTTCGGCGTACCGGGTGGACATAGCGCTCAGACGCCCCGAGGCGCAGGGCGCGTACTTTGCCGGCATAGAGTGCGACGGCCCGATGTATGCCACGGCCCGCACCGCGCGCGAACGCGATCACCTGCGCGCGCGGGTGCTGGAGGGCATGGGCTGGCAGCTGCTCAGGGTGTGGTCGCGCGAGTTCCTGAGCGATCCGAACGGCCAGCTCCAGCGCGTATACGAGTTTGCCGCGGCGGCGTATTCTTCATACACCGAGGACCCGCCCGCGGCCGAACCCGAACTGGAACCTGAGCAGGACTGGCTGACCAGTCCGCCGTCCGAGCCCGAGTCGGATTCGCTGCGCTACGGCATGGCGGAATACGTCGTGGCGGACTGGCGGGCCGCGCCCGGCGCCGGCGAGCGCGGCGCAGGGCTGGAGGCGTGCATAAAGTACATAATCTCGATAGAACAGCCGATACATATAGAACTGCTCCAACGGCGGCTGGCGGGTTATTTTGGCAACGAGAAGGTCACGGCCAACTCGCGCCGGGCGGTCGATGAGGTGCTGGCGCGGCTGGATGGGCGCGAGATCGAGCGCACGCCGGAGGACTTTGTGTACCTGACGCCGCGGCCGCCGATACGCGCGCGCACGCCCGCGCCGGGAGATGCGCCGCGCCGCATAGAGCACATAGCGCCCGAGGAGATAGAGGAGTGCATGTGCGGCATAATCGCGGGCACGTTCGGCATAACGCCCGAAGCGCTGATGAGCGAGACGGTGCACGCGCTGGGCTATGACCGTGCGGGCGCGCGCATAACCGCGGCGTTGAACAGCGCGTATGCGCATATACTCAGCAGTGGCCGGGCCGGGCTGCTCGACGGCAAGCTGAAGCTTACGGGCGGGCAGTAGCGCAGGAGCGATGGTGCGCCGCGCTCGTTCCGGCCGGGAATGCAATTGACGGCGCTGCGCCTGGCGTGGTGCGGCCGCGCGCACTCTGATGCGCTTGAACGCGCGCACGCGCTAAGGCGTGGACGCTGCGCACGGCCAATGCCGGGCGCAGCCATGCACTACCTTTGAGGCAGTTTACACGGGAGGCGAACAGCACAGTGTCGATACAATACGTGCATCCGGCGGTGCCGCACCAGCCGGGCGGGCCGCCGGTCACCCGGTTCAACTTCGAGGCGGCGCGCATGGTGCCTACGCTGCTGAACCCGGAGGCGCATTCGCCACGCGAGATAGCGCTTGGACCCGGCGAGCGGATAGGCGATTACACCGTGACAGGGCCGCTGTCGACCGCGTCGGGCGAGGCGGCGCTGTACCGGTGCCGGCGCGACGGGCGCGAGTACGTGGCCAAGCTGTACCGGCGCTCCGGGGCGCTCAGCGCGGACATCAGCCGCGCGCTCAAGGCGCTGGATTCGCCGTATGTCGCGCCGCTGGTGGACGCCTTTGAACTGGATGGGCATCCGGTGGAGGTGTTTCCGTTTTACCGGAACGGCTCGCTTGCGGGGCGCGTGTTTACGCTTGATGAGCTGGAGCATATCGTGATACCCGGCGCGATAGAAGGTCTGCGGGCGCTGCATGCGGGTCATGTGCTGCACCGCGATCTAAAGCCGTCCAACATAATGCTCAGCGACGACGGCAGGAGCGTGGCGCTTATAGACTTTGGCGTGGCGGCGTACCGGGGCGGCGCGGGCATGGTGGTGGCGCAGCCGGCGGGTCTCACGCCCGAGTACAGCGCGCCTGAAACGCTGGTGGGGCTGTATCTGGAGGAGTCGGACTACTACTCGCTGGGCATAACGCTGTTTGAACTTTACGCCGGCTATGGGCCGTACCATGACCTGATACCCGAGGAGATAGAGCGCCGCATGAGCCAGCCGCTGCCATATCCGGCGGACATGCCGCTCAGACTGCGCGAGCTCATCGGCGCGCTGACCTACGCGGACATAACCAATCGCCACGACAAGTACAACCCCAATCGCCGCTGGAAGTACGACGAGGTGCGCAGGTATCTGCTGGGCGAGTACGTGGCGCTGCCGGGCGCGGCGGGCGCGGTGGACGAACCGTTTGCGCGGCCGTTCAGGCTGGCGGGCGAGACGCTGCACGACATGCCGGCGCTGACGCGGGCGCTGGCGCGCAACTGGGACGCGGGCCGGGCGCTGCTGCTGGACGGCACGCTGGCGCGGTTTTTCAGGCTGACGCGGCCCGACATGGAGGAGATCTGCCTGCACGCCGAGCGCGACGCGGCGCGTCGTCCGGGGCATGAGGACGTCATATACTGGAAGGCGCTGTACCGGCTCAATCCGCACCTGGGCGCGTTTTACTGGCGCGGAGCGGAGTTCTCGAGCATAGCTGCGTTTGGGCGGGAGATGCTCAGGCGCTTGTGGGCGGGCGATGAGCAGGGGTATGCGCTGTGCGACGGCGTGCTGCGCGAGCGCGTGATAGGCGAGCATCTGAGGCTGTTCGAACCGGACGACGCGGCGTTGGCGGCGTCGGTGGCGGCTATCGAGGACGGCTATGCCGACGACCTGGTGAACGGCCGTCCGCCCGAGCGCGCGTTTTACCTGCTGAGCTATTTGACCAGCGGCCACAGGGTGCTGCATCTGGCCGGGCAGGAGTTCAAGAGCGTTGCCGAACTGACCGGCTACATGCAGGCGCTGCTCAATCGCGGCTATGAGCATCTGGTTGCGTTTTGCCATGCGCTGATAGACTACGATTGCCGGCTGGACATGCAGCTGGAGTGCTGGCTTACGGCGCTGGGCTGCGGCGCGCAGTTGGAGCTGTGGCGCGAGCAGATGCGGCTGGCGTAGGGGAACCGCTGCTGTGGCGCGATGTTCCAAAGCGCACGTCAGCGCCTGGAGTATGCCAAGCTGACTGGCTTTGCGATATGGGGATCAATCGGCCTGCGCGCATTAGCGGCGCGCAAAACCATGTCGCGCGAACCAGGGTGACGATCACCCACGCGTGCATGAACAGTGCGCCGAACCACATTGCGCGAACCAGGGCGACAATCACCCACGCGTGCATGGACAGCGCGCCGAATCATGTTGCCCGAACCAAGGCAACAGTCACCCTGTGCGCATGAACAGTGCGCAAAACCACGTCGTGCGAACCAGGTCAACAATCACCACGCGTGCATGGACAGCGCGCCAAACCATGTTGCCCGAACCAAGGCAACAGTCACCCTGCGCGCATGAACAGTGCGCGAAACCACGTCGTGCGAACCAGGGCAACAATCACCACGCGTGCATGAACAGCGTGCCAAACCACGTTGCGCGAACCAGGGCGACAGTCATCCCGCGCGCATGAACAGCGCGCCGAGTCACGTTGCGCGAACCAGGGCGACAGTCATCCCGCGCGCATGAACAGCGCGCCGAACCACATCGCGCGAACAAGGGCAACAGTCACTCCCGCGTGCATTAGCGGCACGCCAAACGACATCGCGCGAACCAATGCAACAATCACCCCGCGCGCATGAACAGCGCGCCAAGCAACAGCGCGCAAAACTGCACTTTGGCGCCACCGTCCGGCCATCTCCGCTTTGCGCTGACAATTCAGACGCGAATATGTATGTTTGGGGCAAAAGCTCTTTTCGCATCGGCGGACGGATGCTATAATGCAACCAGGCAATAAAGCTGCTTAAACGGAGAGGATGGTGGGTATGGAGGTGCTCAGCCAGTTCATATTGGAGAATCTGCCGGCGATACTGTGCCTGATGTTCGGGTTTGTGCTGGTAGTGGTGGAGATGTTCGTGCCGGGGTTCGGGCTGCCCGGCATATCGGGCATCATACTGTTGGTGATAGGCGTGGCGCTCAAGGCGCGCTCGCCGCTGGAGGCGCTGATAATCGCGGCGGTTATAATACTGCTTTTGTGCGTGGCGCTGTCCATATCGCTCAGAAGCGCGGCCAAGGGGCGATTATCGCGCTCGTCACTGGTGCTCAGCGACGTGCTCAAGGGCGACGCGTCCGAGGTGAGCGAGGTCGACCTCAAGTTCTTCATAGGGCATAAGGGCGTGACGCAGTGCGCGCTGCGACCGGCGGGCATAGCCGAGTTCGACGGCGTAAAGCTCAACGTAGTGTCCGACGGCGAGTTCATAGACAGCGGCGTCAAGGTGCGCGTGGAGCGCGTCGAGGGTAATCGCATAGTCGTGCGCACGCTTAACGAACCGGTCAAGGCGTGACGGTTTGGCGGCCATCCCCCGCGGTTTTGCGGATTCAAGGTATGCTTAAATTATAGGGAGGAGTGTTGGTATGCCGTTTGCTGAAGGTGGAGTAATAGGTCTTATAATTTTGATTGCAGTGATATTCATTGCGCTGATAATCTTTTTGTGGCTGGTGCCGCTGCGGCTGTGGATATCGGCCATGGCTTCGGGCGTGCGCATCGGGCTGGGTACGCTGATAGGTATGCGCATTCGCCGCATCAACCCCGAACGCGTGGTGCTGCCGCTGATAAAGGGCACCAAGGCCGGCCTGGACGTGTCGATAAACGGGCTTGAGACGCACCTGCTGGCCGGCGGCAACGTCGACCGCGTCGTCAATGCGCTCATAGCCGCGCAGCGCGCCGGCATACCGCTGGAGTTCGCCAACGCGACCGCGATAGACCTGGCCGGCCGCGACGTGCTTATGGCGGTGCAGATGAGCGTCAACCCCAAGGTCATTGAGACGCCGATAGTCGCCGCGATAGCCAAGGACGGCATCGAACTGCGCGCAAAGGCCCGCGTGACCGTGCGCGCCAACATAGACCGGCTGGTCGGCGGCGCCGGCGAGGAGACCATAATCGCCCGCGTAGGCGAGGGCATAGTCACGACCGTAGGCTCGGCCGTGACCCACAAGGAAGTGCTCGAAAACCCCGACCGCATTAGCCGCACCGTGCTCAGCAAGGGCCTGGATGCCGGCACTGCGTTTGAGATACTGTCCATCGACATAGCCGACGTCGACGTGGGCCGCAATGTGGGCGCTCAGCTCCAGATGGATCAGGCCGAGGCCGATCGCCGCATAGCTCAGGCCAAGGCCGAGGAGCGCCGCGCGATGGCCGTCGCCAAGGAGCAGGAGATGAAGGCTGCCGTCCAGGAGATGCGCGCCAAGGTCGTCGAGGCCGAAGCCGAGGTGCCTCAGGCCATGGCCGCCGCGCTGCGCGAGGGCAAGCTGGGCGTGATGGACTACTACAACATGCAAAACGTCATATCCGATACCGCCATGCGCGACGCGATAGCCAAGGGCGGCAAGTCGGATAGCCCCGCCGAAGCGCCCAAGAAGTAATGCGCGCATGTGCACCGCCCGCCGGAGCGACCGGTTCCGGCGGGCACGCAGCGCGCGGGAAGGGGGCCGCATAAGTGGAAGGATTAGTCGTAATCATAATCATACTGGTAGTGGTGAGCAACCTGCGCAAGCAGACCAAGGGCAAAAGCCGCTCGGGAAACGGTACGCCGTATAAGCCTGCTGAGGGCATGCCGCGCGACGCTCAGCCCCAGGACGCGGAGCGGCGCGCGCCGGCGGAAGGCGTTCCCACCCAGGCCGCTCCCGAGGGCGGAACCGCCCGATCCATGCGCAAGCCGTTTGCGCCGCGGCCGCTGACGCCGGTTGCGCCGATGGGGCCGATGCGGCCTGCGAAACCGGCGCGCCCGGCACAGCCCGCGGCTCCGGCGCAGGAGCAGACCATGCTGCCCGAGCGGCCGACGACGCGGCGCGAGGAGACCATGCTGCCCGAGCGGCCGGTGGCGCGGCGCGAGGAGACCATGTTGCCCGAGCGACCGACGGCGCGGCCGATGCAGACGCTGCGGCCGGCGCAACCGTCAAAGCCTTGCGACGATGGGTATGGCTCGCTGGAGCATACCCGGCATGAAGGCGAGGAGTTCCATTCGCCGGGCACGCACGGCATGGCGGGCCGCAAACCGGGCGCGCTGGCGGCGCAGGGAACGCAGGCGGTCGCGATGGCGAGCGACGAGGCCGTGCCCGAGCTGCTGGGCATGGAGCTGGATGCCGAGACGATGCGCCGCGCGGTGGTGTTTTCCGAGATAATCAACAAGCGGGGAGGCCGGCACGGTTGGGTGAGGATCTGATAAGGGTAGCGATAGTCGATGACGACGCGGGCATGCGCCTGGTGATGCGCAAGATAATCGAGCGCCAGCCCGGATACGAGTTGGTGGGCGAGTTCGCGAACGGGCGGGAACTGCTGGACGCGCTGGACGAACTTGAGCCCGAGGTGTGCGTGCTGGACGTGGAGATGCCGGGCATGACCGGCGTCGAGTGCGCGCGCGTGATACAGGACACGAACCCCATGACGGTGCTGATATTCGCCACCGCGCACGAGGAGTATATGGGCGACGCGTTTGCGGTGTATGCGTTCGACTATCTGCTCAAGCCGTTCAAGGTGGAGCGGGTGGTCAAGACGCTGGAGCGGGTGCGGCAGCTGCTGCGCCACGGCGCGCGCGGCGAACCGGCGCTGACCGCGCCCGCGCCCCGCGCGCGCACCGGCCGCATAATGCTCAAACACCGCGACGGCGTGAGCTTTATGAACCTGGACGACATATTGCTTGTGCAGCGCGAGCAGCGCGCGACGGTGATATACACGCGCGACGGCGGGCGCTACGTGACCGGCGATACGCTCTCCGAGCTGGAGGAGCGGCTGGATCCGGCGCTGTTCTTCCGCTGCCACAAGTCGTACATAGTCAATCTGAACCACATCGAGGACATCACGCCCTATGGCCGCTGGACGTACATAATACGGCTCAAGGGCATAGAACAGGATGCGCTGATAACCCACGAGAAGTTCGAGGAACTGGAGCGCATGTACTCATAGGCACGCTGGATCGGGCGGTCAGGGGGCGCCCGCGCAGGCGCACACCAGGACGTATGGCGCGCCGGATCATCGGACTGCCATCAACGGGAGGAGAGTGGCAGAAATGAAGTGGAAAACCACATGCGTTTTGATGCTCGCGGTACTGTTGGCAATGGCGCCGGCTTTGGCTGAACCGGCGACGGATGATCTGACTGCGCTGGCGAAGCGGTATGTGCCGCTGATCGGGCGGAGCGAGACCGAACTGAGCGCTGAGCTGGGTCAGAGTGCGCTGCGTCAGGATGATGCCGCGCACGAGGCCGTGCTGGATGCAAAAGCGACGCTCGCGGGCGAGGCGTATGACATAGCGCTATTGTACAATGGCGAACTGCTTTACGGCGTGCGCTTCACGCGCGGAGGGCTGGACGGGCAGGGCGCGGCAGACTGTGCGCAGGCGCTGGTGGAAATGGCCAGAGCGCGATATGGCGCGCCTGCGACCTATCCTATCGAACAGACCGACAAGAGCGTGCGCGAGTATTGGTACTTTGCGCGCCCGAAGAATCTGGTATGCGAAATAGCCGCGACCGGCGCCGATGAGTCCGGCTATGCGGTGCATGTGCAGTTTGCGCTGAGCGCACTGCCCGGAGTGGAATACGCGCTGGGCGACCAGGTCGCGCCATATATGGAAATGCTGGGAAATGACCGTGCGGATGTGTGCGCGGCGGCGGGACTGTCGCAGGCGGATGCTGAGCCCGAGGCAAATGGCGCGGTCGAGCTGGAGCCGGTGATGCTGCTGGATGGTGAGTTCGACCGGACGCTGCTGTTTGACGCCGATGACGATACGCTTTGTGGAATTGTATATGTACTGCGCGGCGCGGACGCTATGGGCATGGCGGGCAAGCTGTATGCCCAGGCGGAACAGGAATATGGTATGCAATATACGAGCTCTGCCGACGTCCCATTCAGGCAGGCGCTGGCGTCGCTGGAGAACGGGTCTGAGCTGGATGTCGGCTGGCACCTGCCGGTGGCGGACGGCTCGCTGCCAGGCGTTAACGTGGAACTTGCGACCTGCGTCGATGATGAGGGGATCGGGCATGTCAGGCTCACATATTCGCTTGTGGACGATGTATGACCGCAGATAATACGGCGCTTTGAGCTCAGGGTTGGGCCGCTCATCCGGCAAAACGGATGGGCGGCTCGGATTTTTATGATGATCGACGGTCGCTGGCGGCCGTTCGGCCCGTGCTGCGCGGGCCGGGCGTGGCGGTGTTTTGCCCGGCCATTTACATAATTTAAACTCTTAACTTTGCCATTCCCGTAATGACATCGCGCGAAACTTGACAGTCGCCGGAGATAACCTTATAATATTACTGTTGGACAGCCAGCATTATTTTCAGCTTGGTTCCAGGTATGTGAACATATAATTTTGTGCTGCCAAAACAATAACAAGGGGGTATTCCAGTTGAGCACCAAGATGACTATCGACGGTAATACCGCTGTTGGCCACGTTGCGTATGCATTTTCCGACGTGGCGGCGATATACCCGATAACTCCCTCCTCGCCTATGGCCGAAGTGTCGGATGAGTGGGCCGCAATGGGCCGCAAGAATCTGTTCGGCCAGACCGTGCGCATCGCCGAGATGCAGTCCGAAGCCGGCGCTGCGGGCGCGGTACACGGCTCGCTGGCGGCGGGCGCGCTGACGACGACGTTCACCGCGTCGCAGGGCCTGCTGCTGATGATTCCTAACATGTACAAGATCTCCGGTGAACTGATGCCGGCTGTGTTCCATGTGAGCGCGCGCGCGTTGGCGGCCCATGCGCTGTCGATATTCGGCGATCACAGCGACGTCATGGCCTGCCGTCAGACCGGTTTTGCAATGCTGGCTTCCAACTCTGTGCAGGAGGCCATGGACATGGCGCTGGTGGCGCATCTGTCCACGCTCAAGGCCAGGGTTCCGTTCCTGCACTTCTTCGACGGCTTCCGCACCTCGCATGAGGTCCAGAAGATCGACGCCTATGACTACGACGAGATAGCGCCGCTGGTCGACTGGGATGCGATCAAGGAGTTCCGCGCGCATGCAATGAACCCCGATCATCCGCATCAGCAGGGCACCGCGCAGAACCCCGACATCTACTTCCAGAACCGCGAGGCGGCTAACAAGTACTACAACGCCACCCCCGAAATCGTTGAAGCGGTCATGAAGCAGGTCGGCGAGCTGTCCGGCCGTCACTATCACCTGTTCGATTACGTGGGCGCGCCCGATGCCGAAAAGGTCATCATCGCCATGGGCTCCGGCTGCGACACCATCGAGGAGACCATCAACTACCTGAACGCGCGCGGCGAGAAGCTGGGCCTTATCAAGGTACACCTCTACCGTCCGTTCTCGATCAAGCACTTCATGGCGGCGATACCGGCCAGCTGCAAGAAGATCGCAGTGCTGGATCGCACCAAGGAGCCCGGCAGCCTGGGCGAGCCGCTGTATCTGGATGTGTGCTCGGCGCTGGTCGAGGCCGGCCGCACCGACATCAAGGTCGTCGGCGGACGCTATGGCCTGGGTTCCAAGGAATTCAACCCGACGATGGTCAAGGCCGTGTACGATAACCTGGACGCCGATGCGCCCAAGAACCACTTCACCGTGGGCATCGACGACGACGTGACCGGCACTTCGCTGCCGCTGGGCGAGAAGATCATAGCCGCGCCCGAAGGCACGATAGCCTGCATGTTCTACGGCCTCGGCTCCGACGGCACCGTCGGCGCCAACAAGAACTCCATCAAGATAATCGGCGACCACACCGACATGTACGCGCAGGGCTACTTCTCCTATGACTCGAAGAAGTCCGGCGGTCTGACCGTGTCCCACCTGCGCTTTGGCAAGGTGCCGATACAGTCGCCGTACCTGATCGACGCGGCCGACTTCGTCGCCTGTCACAATCCGTCCTACGTGACGCACTATGACATGGTGGACAGCCTCAAGGACGGCGGCACGTTCCTGCTCAACTGCCCGTGGACGGCTGAGGAGCTCGACAGCCAGCTGCCCGCGTCGATGAAGAAGGCGCTCGCTCAGAAGCACGCCAAGCTCTACACGATCGATGCCATCAAGCTCGCGGCCGAGGTCGGCATGGGCAACCGCATCAACACGATCATGCAGGCTGCGTTCTTCAAGCTCGCCAACGTCATACCCTACGAGGACGCCGACAAGTACATGAAGGCGGCCATCAAGAAGTCCTACGGCAAGAAGGGCGACGACGTCGTCAAGAAGAACTGCGACGCTATCGATATCGCCATTTCCGGCCTGAACGAGGTCAAGGTGCCCGAGAGCTGGCTGAACGCGACCACCGGCGCGGTGGCCGTCGAAGTGCCCGCGACCGAGCATTTCAATGAGATAATCAAGCCCATAATCCAGCAGCAGGGCGACAAGCTGCCCGTGTCCGCGTTCAACCCGGCCGGCATCGTGCCCACCGGCACCACCCAGTACGAGAAGCGCGGCATCGCGGTCAAGGTCCCGCAGTGGATCCCCGAGAACTGCATACAGTGCAACACCTGCTCGCTGGTGTGCCCGCACGGCTGCATCCGTCCGTTCCTGCTGACTGAGGAGCAGGCCGCCGCCGCGCCCGCGACCTTCAAGACCGTCGCGGCCAAGGGCAAGGAGTTCGCTGGCAAGCTGTACCGCATACAGGTCAGCCCGCTGGATTGCACCGGCTGCGGCAACTGCGTGCAGGTCTGCCTCGCCAAGAACAAGGCGCTGGAGATGAAGCCGCTGGCCAGCCAGTCCGCCGAGGAGAAGGATTGGGAGTACGCGGTTTCGCTGCCTGATTTCAAGGGCGAAGTCAACAAGAAGACCGTCAAGGGCAGCCAGTTCCTGCGTCCGCTGTTCGAGTTCTCGGGCGCGTGCGCGGGCTGCGGCGAGACCCCCTATGTGAAGCTGATAACCCAGCTGTTCGGCGACCGCATGATAATCGCCAACGCTACCGGTTGTTCGTCGATCTATGGCGGCTCGGCTCCGACCTGCCCCTACACCACCAACGATGAGGGCCATGGCCCGGCGTGGGCGAACAGCCTGTTCGAGGACAACGCCGAGTTCGGCTTCGGCATGAACCTGGCCATCAGCCAGCGCCGCGCCAAGCTCGCCGAGACTGTCAAGGCGCTGATCGCCGTCGAGTGGGCGCAGCCTGACATCAAGGCCGCGGGCGCCGAGTGGCTCGAGAAGATGGACGATGCTGAAGGCTCCAAGGAAGCCGGCGCCAAGCTGCTGGCGGCCTGCAAGGACGGCATCGACCTGACCGGCACCCCCTATGAGGGCAAGGAGTGCAACTGCGACGCGTGCAAGCTGGCCAAGGAAGTCATAGCCAACGCCGACCTGCTGACCAAGAAGTCCATCTGGATCTTCGGCGGCGACGGCTGGGCATACGACATCGGCTACGGCGGACTGGATCACGTGCTGGCGCAGGGCGAGGATGTAAACGTGCTGGTAGTTGATACCGAGGTTTACTCCAACACCGGCGGACAGTCGTCCAAGTCGACGCCTACCGGCTCGGTTGCGAAGTTCGCGGCGGCCGGCAAGCGCACCAAGAAGAAGGATCTGGGCATGATGGCCATGAGCTATGGCTATGTGTACGTGGCCACCGTCGCTATGGGCGCCGACCCGGCACAGCTGCTCAAGGCCGTCAACGAGGCGGAAGCCTATCATGGCCCGTCGCTGATAATCGCCTACGCGCCGTGCATCAACCACGGCATCAAGGTGGGCATGGGCAATGCTCAGGCCGAGATCAAGAAGGCCGTGCAGGCGGGCTACTGGCCGCTGTACCGCTACAACCCGGATCTGGCCGCGCAGGGCAAGAACCCGATGACGCTGGATTCCAAGGATCCGACCGGCAACTATCAGGAGTTCCTGGCGGGCGAGACGCGCTATGCGTCGCTGGCCAAGATGTTCCCCGAGGCTGCTCAGAAGCTGTTTGCGCAGTCCGAGCAGGATGCCGCGCGCCGTCTGGAGAGCTACAAGCGCATGGCTGCCAACGACTAATTGATTCCATAATAAGCGCCGCTTAGCTAGCAAAGCGACGTGCGCCCCGTCCACTGATCACGGACGGGGCGCGTTTTTTGTGCGCATTATAAATGGCCGCGGACTGTGTGTTCGCGGCCATGCCTGTTATATTCGCTTCTGTGCTGACAGGCCTATCCAGGCCGGCAGGCGCGCCCATGCATTGAAACTTGCGTCGAACATGCGCTCGCCATCCTGCCGGGCTTCTTCCAGCGTTTTCACCGGAAACCACGGCAAAAA
>DSLMC04102__coassemble_921_pt1 | contig 23778 bp, 19 predicted proteins | sample DSLMC04102__metabat2_low_PE_003 | metagenome-assembled genome bin DSLMC04102 | reverse complement strand
CAAAAAGCAGGCGGGCACCGCCCGGGCAAGGCTGTGCAAAAAGCATGCGAGCGCCGCGCGGCAAGGCCGTGCAAAAAGCAGGCGGGCACCGCCCGGGCAAGGCTGTGCAAAAAGCATGCGAGCGCCACGCGACGAGGCCGTGCAAAAAGTATGCGAGCGCCACGCGGCAAGGCTGTGCAAAAAGCAGGCGAACCCCGCCCGACAAGGCTGTGGAAAAAGCATGCAAACGCCGCCCGACAAGGCCGTACAAAGAGCATGCGGGCGCCGCCCAGCAACGCTGTGCAAAATCGGCTGAGCGAGATTGAGCGGCGGTATGCGCCATCTGGCGACAGCATACCGCGCTGGCGGCAGATGGGCGCGACAGGGTGCACTTAATTGGAATAATTCGATCATACAACCGCCCGGTAGCCAGACAGGCTGCGCGGGCGGCCTACGTTTAGAGGGGAGGCGCATGGCATGGAGGACTTTAACAATCCGCTGTGCAAGCCGTATGAACTGGAAGGACACGGCGACAAAGCGGCGCATGGCGTGCTGGTGATACATGGCTTCACCGGTTCGCCGGCGCAGCTGCGGCCCATGGCCGAGTCGATAAACGCGCGCGGCTACACCGTCAGCGGATTGCTGCTGCCGGGCCACTGCACGACGCTTGACGACATGGCGCGCGTGAGTTGGAGCGATTACATTGACAGTGTGCGCGCAGGCTATGACGCGCTGGCAGCGCGCTGCGAAGATGTGAGCGTGGTGGGATTGTCGATGGGCGGACTGCTCAGTCTTATCATATCCGCTGAGCGCGATGTGCGCGCGTGTGCGGTGTTGTCGGCGGCGGTGGTGCAGCGCAATCGCCTGGCGCGGCTGTCGCCGGTGCTCAGGTATGTCATGCCGCGCGTGATACGCTGGCCTGAGAGCGCAGTGAATCGCGGCGCGGACTTCTTGCACGAGTACGACTATGGCTACAGCGGTTTGCCGGTGCGGCGCGTGGCCGACCTGATGCGGCTGAGCCATATGGCGCGCGGTGCGCTGAGCAGCGTGCATTGTCCGCTGCTGGTCGTGCAGTCGTGGCGCGATGAGACGGTCAACCCGGTCAGCGCCGAGATAATAATGCGCGGTGCGGCTTCCGAGCGCAAACGACTGGTGCGCCTGGAGCGTTCCGGTCATATGATAACGCTGGGCCCCGAGCGCGAGCAGGTTTGGCGCGAGGTCGGCGAATGGCTGGACGCTGCGCAGGCGTGACGGCTGGCTGAGCGCGCCAGGGCAGTAACGCTTTGCCCCCGACGGCATATAATAGACCAGGCGTTGCGGTAAGGCCGCGCGCCATGTGCCGTGGAAGGGGTGATGCGCTATGCCCAGCGACGAGGGCCGCGGCGCATGTGACAGGGCGTGCGACTGGCGGGTACCGTGCTGTGGTGCGTCAGAGCCGGTCATGCATCGGTGTGCGTCTCGCTGCACGTGTGCGCCCAGATGTGACGCCACTGTGTGCCGCGATCCGGGTGCATACCGGCCGAACTGCGGGTGCGGCAGGCCACCGGGCGAATGTGCGCGCCCTCCCGGCCGATATCCGCCGCATGCGGGGCGGTGCCCGCCCAGACCGGTATTCCCGCGGGTGAGCACGGGGCCGTGCTGTCCATCGGGGCGCGCGCCAGTAGGATTGCTGGCGGGAGCGCTGATTGGACTGGGCGTATTGCTGGTACTGATATGCGTGCCAGTGTGCGTGTGGCCCGTGGTGATCGGTGCAGCGCTGATAGCGCTGGGGTGCACAGTGCTCAAGCGCGGCAGATGAGGCCATGCTAAGAAGCAGGCGGGCGAACCGAAAGCGGCAAGCGAAGCCGAAGGCGGCGCAAGCAGCCGGCAGAGGCGGGCGAACCGAAAGCGGCAAGCGAAGCCGAAAGCAGCGCAAGCAACCAGCAGAGGCGGGCGAACCGGCAGCGGCAAGCGAAGCCGAAAGCAGCACAAGCAGCCAGCAGAGGCGGGCGAACCGGCAGCGGCAAGCGAAGCCGAAAGCAGCGCAAGCAACCAGCATAGGCGGGCGAACCAGCAGCGGCAAGCGAAGCCGAAAGCAGCGCAAGCAGCCAGCAGAGGCGGGCGAACCGGCAACGGCAAGCGAAGCCGAAAGCAGCACAAGCAGCCAGCAAAGGCGGGCAAACCGGCAGCGGCAAGCGAAGCCGAAAGCAGCACAAGCAGCCAGCGGAGGCGGGCGAACCGGCAACGGCAAGCGAAGCCGAATGATACAGGCATGGCTGCCAATAAGGACAAAAGCAGATGCAAATGAAAATGCCGACGCAGCGTCAGACACGATCCGGCATGCGCGTTAAAAAGGCGAGAACATTGGCGGCGCACAGACCGGCGCAATGACAGCCGCGGGATGAGCAGTACATATGCCATGCGCACAATTGTGTGCACGAGCATATTTTAAATATCGCCTTGACCGAAGGGCAAAAGCGTCGCGCGGCGAGATGTTTCGGCAAAAAAGAAGGGCGGACGATTCCCGGTATACGGGAATCGCCCGCCCTTCAGGCTGTGCGGCGAAGCAATAAACACACGCAAAATTGCCGACAATCGCCGGACAGCCGCGTTTTTATTGCAAATGGCCTGACGGATCGGCGTAAGGCAACGCTTACAGCGCGCGCTCTACCTTACCGCTGCGCAGGCAACGGGTGCATACGCACATGCGGGTGGGAACGCCGTTGACCATAACGCGCACCTTCTGAGTGTTAGGAGCCCAGGACGTGCGGGTCTTGCGGTTGGAGTGGCTGACATTGTTGCCAGACATAGTGCCCTTGTGGCAGATTTCGCAATACTTGCCCATTGATAAACACCTCCTTCAAACAGGCGTGTAATACACGTTCAAAACACTACTATTTTACCATTGCAGACGCAATAATGCAAGCACTTTTTCGGCGCTACAGGTAAAATTGTCGGGAAGGGGTTGCTTAGGTTTTGGGCAAACGTATTTTGAGACGCATAAGGTCGTTGGGCACATTATAAAACGCGCGTGGAGCATGGACGGCGATGCGCGATAAACGCAGCGGCACACGGCGGTAATCCACATGAATTTAGCCAGCAGCGGCACAGTCATGATTGCTCAGGCAGCGCGTCGCGCTGTTGTGCAGTCGATGTCGGCACGCATGAATGAGGCGTAAGTACAATCACGCGTCGTTCGGCGACAAATGTATGGCGCAACATAACGTTAGTTCGCTATGGGCGCAGCTGTGCCATAAGCGCCAGCGTGAGTTGCGGCATGTGTGCCGTCAAGCCCATCTACGTGCCGAATGCGCATGTGCTCCATTAAAGAACGATAGCGCCACCAAACGCACACGCCGCCGTATAAATGAGCGAGCCGCAAAGCATGAGAGCGCCGCAAAACGCGCACATGCTTGCGTCAGTAGCGATTCATACAAGGACACGAAAGCGCCGCGCAGGCAGTTCATCAAATGAGTGTACGGCTTGGGATATCCGCAAAATCAAATCGCGTGGCAGGCCATCAAACTTCGCCAACACCGCCAACAATCGCGTAATCTGCGCCTGCGTCGGCGTCATGAGCCGATGCGGAGCTGCCGCGAACGATTGCGCCGGCACGCGCGTACGTCATTATGCCGACCCATTCCGCGCCGGCCTGCCTGAGCGCCCGCGCGCATTGTTCGGCTGTGGAGCCGGTCGTCAGCACATCGTCTATCAACAGAAACCTTCCGCCGGGCACGGCATGTGTTGCGCCGAATGCGCTGGCCACGTTTGCGGCGCGCTGTTCGTGCGCCAGGCGCGCATTGCTGCGGGTGCGCCGGAGGCGCCTGAGCACATGGGTGTCCATTTGCCAGCCGGTTTCGGCCGCCAGTCCGCGTGCCAGCGCTTCGGCCTGATTGTATCCGCGCTTGAGCTTGCGCGCCCAGTGCAGCGGCACCGGTACGATGACCGGAGCAATATCAAGTTTCAGCGCGTTTGCGGCCATATCCCGGCCCATATTTTCGCCGAGCCGGCGCGCGCCGCCGTACTTGAGCGCATATACGCGCTGGCGCACGCCCTCGGTATAGGCAAACGCCGCGCCAGCCCAGCTCAGCAGTTCCTGGCCATGCATAAGTCCGGAGCGCAGGTCATACGCGGGTATCCGGGCTGCGTACAGCGCGCAACTCGGACACAATCCGCACTCCAGCCGGTCAAAATACGCGTCGCCGCAGCGCAGGCATGTGGTCTGCTGCGGTTGCAGAAAGTCGACCAGGGCAGCTATGTTCATGGCGCAGGCCTCCTTGCCGGGTAGCGGTCAGGGCAATCGTGCGTGTGAGCAGGTCGCGAGCGGCCTTCGTCAGGTGAAGATGTGGCGGTTCAGGCCACGCCGATACCGTAAGCGCTGACTACAACGGCTGAGCAAACGTTTATGCCTGATTTGCCGGCGCCTGTTGCACTGGGGTGTCAATACCATCGGCCGTGTCAACGGCATGGTCGGATTGCCCGGCGCCGTGAGCGCTGGCCAAGTCAGCCGGGCTGGCCGGGCGAGCATGGCGGATCGACCGCATCCGGGTCGGGTATGGCGGGTTCGGCGTCGAAGTCGAACTCGAGCTGCATTTGCTTGAGCATAGCGTCGCGTTGACGTTGCTCTTCGCCATCGCCCAGCGTGCCCACGTAGTCGCGTATGCGCGAAGCCAGCGCCGTATACCTGTGCGATATGAAGTTGTTGCGGATCATTTCGCTCAGCATGGCCTCGCGCCCGACTAGCACCACGCAGTTGCGCGCGCGCGTGACCGCGGTGTAGAGCAGGTTGCGCGCCATCAGCATCCGCGGCCCCGGCATGACCGGCAGTATCACGACCGGGAACTCGCAACCCTGGCTCTTGTGCACCGATATGCAGTAGGCCAGTTCCAGCTCGTCAATGTTGGAATCGTCGTATACGGCTTCGCGGTCGTCCTCAAAGCGCACCGTAACCTCGCGCTCAACGGGATCTATCGCCGTTATGAGGCCTATCTCGCCATTGAACACGCCTTCGCCCGACTCGTCGCCGCATTCCCAGCGCAATTGGTAGTCGTTCTTGATGTGCATGACCTTGTCGCCCACGCGCAGCTGTACGTCGCCGGCGGAACGCTCGTTGACGCCGGGCCGATGCGGATTGAACGCGGCCTGCAGCGCCGCATTGAGCGCGTGCACGCCGGTCTCGCCCTTGCGCGCCGGCGCCAGCACCTGTATGCCGGTCAGCGCGTCTACGTGCGCAAAGCCCGGCAGCCTGCGATGCGCCAGATCGACTATCGTCTGGGCCGCCTGCGCGGGGGACTCCTTGCGCTCTATGAAGAAATCGCCGCCCTTTTTGTTGAGCACCGGAGGTTCGCCGGCGTTGATGCGGTGAGCGTTGAACACTATCATGCTGTCCTCGCTCTGGCGGTGAATCTCGTTCAATCGCACGCTGGGTATCGCGTCGCTTGCAAGTATGTCCTTGAGCACGCAGCCCGGCCCCACCGACGGCAGCTGGTCGGCATCGCCGACAAGTATCAGGCGCGTGCCGTCCACTACCGCTTGCAACAGCGAGCGCATCAGCATTATGTCCACCATCGACATCTCGTCGCAGATCAGCGCGTTGACGTCCAATGGATGTTCGCGGTTGCGGCCGAAGTTCTGTTCGTCCTCGCCGCCGTATTCCAGCAGGCGGTGTATCGTGCGGGCCTCCATGCCGGTGGCCTCGGTCATGCGCCGCGCCGCGCGGCCGGTCGGCGCGCACAGCGCCACCTTGGTGCCGCCCGGCATCAGGCTCAGTATACACTTGATTATGGTGGTCTTGCCGGTGCCGGGGCCGCCGGTTATCACGGCCATGCCGCGCGTGGCAGCCAGGGTCACCGCGTCGCGCTGCTCAGGGGACAGCTTGATCTGCTGGGCGGCTTCGAACTGGGATATGCGTGCGGCGATGTCGCCGGCGTCTATCGATGCCGCGGCGCGCGCGAGTTGGCTGAGCCGGTAGGCGACGTCGCGCTCGGCGGCATGCATGCGCGCAAGGTAAACTGCGCTTGTGTCGTCTATGTCCTCGACTATGACCTCGCGGCTCAGCGTCAGCTCGCTCAGCGCGGTGTCTATCAGCTCGCTCTCCACGCCCAGCAGCCGGCGCGCGGAGCCGACCAGCTCATCGCGCGGCAAATACACATGTCCCGCCGAGCCCGACGCTTCCTGCAGCACATGTATGAGTCCGCTCTGTATTCGGTAGGGCGATTCACGGGGTATGCCTATGCGCGAGGCTATCATGTCGGCTGTGCCAAAGCCTATGCCGGCTATGTCGCGCACCATACGATAGGGATTGGTGCGCACTATGTTCTCAGTCGCCGCGCCGTAGAGCTTGTGAACCCGCGCCGCCATGCCGGCCGAGAACCCGCAGCTCTGCAAAAACATCAGCGCCTGGCGCGCGCCCATCTGTTCGCGGTAGCTGTTTGCGATCAGCTCGGCGCGTTTGGGGCCTATGCCGGGCACCTCGTGCAGGCGTTCGGGTTCGCTGTCGAGTATTTCGAGCGTGCGCTTGCCGAACTCCTGGACTATTATGCGCGCGGTCGCGGGGCCTATGCCCTTTATCGTGCCCGAGGCCAGGTAGCGCTCTATGTCGGACACGCTCGTCGGAGCGATAACCTCGCAATCGGTCAGCTTGAGCTGGCGGCCGTAGTCGGGGTGTTCGGTCCAGTCGCCCGACACGCGCACGCGTTCGCCCTCGCTGACGTTGAGCACTGCGCCGACCGCTGTCACGCGCTGGCGGCCCTTGCGCAGCTGCATGACTGTCCAGCCATTGGACTCGTTGCGAAATGTTATCTGCTCCACGCTGGCTTCAAACCTGACACGCTCACCCATGTGCGGCACCATCCTAATCGTGTTTGTAATGTATATGATAGCACGTACCCGCGCCGATTTAAAGGCCCTGAGCGTTTGTTTTTGGATATGCGCGGATATCTGCCCGGCAAAAGGCGCAAAAAACCCTCCGCACGGCGATGACGCCATGTGCGGAGGGCATGAATGCATTCTGCGCTTGAGTATCGGCCCCAGGACGAACGCGCTGAGGCGCGCATTGCGTTAGTGCGGACTGCTATAACCTACGCCATAAGGCATGGCGCAGGTTATGTTTAGCCGCGCTTTATCTCGGGCGTGCGGCGGATGTACTGATCGCGCTCAGCGCCGACCGACACATAGGTTATCGGGCAGCCGACGTTGCGCTCTATGAACTCGATGTAGCGGCGCGCGTTGAGCGGCAGCTCGGCCTCGGTGCGGCAGCCGGAGATGTCCTCGGTCCAGCCGGGCAGTTCTACGTTAATGGGCTTGGCCTTTGCGAGCGCCTCGCCGTAGGGGAAGCGCTGCGTGCGCTGGCCGTCGATCTCATAGCCCACGGTCACGCTCAGCTTCATGCCGGTCAGCACGTCGAGCTTGGTCAGCGCGATCTCGTCTGCGCCCTGCATGCGCACGCCGTAGCGCGATGCTACAATGTCGAACGGCCCCACGCGACGGGGTCTGCCGGTAGCGGCGCCGTACTCGTTGCCGGCCTTGCGCAGCGCCTCGGCTTCATCGCCGAACAGCTCGCATACGAACGGGCCTTCGCCTACGCAGGTCGAGTACGCCTTCATAATACCTATCGAATGGTCGAGCTTGCGGCCGGGTATGCCCGCGCCTATCGGAGCGTAGGCCGCCACAGTGGGCGACGACGACGTGTAGGGGTATATGCCCAGGTCGATGTCGCGCAGCGCGCCCAGCTGTGCCTCAAACATTATGTTTTCGCCCTTGGCTGCGGCGGCGTCGAGGTAGTCGCCGGTGTCGCAAACGTACTGGAGCGCGAACGTGCCGTACTCGTCCAGCCAGGCCATGACGTCGTCGGGCTTGACCGGATCCATGCCATAGCCGCCCACCAGCGTCAGGTTCTTCCACTCGCAGATGCCCTCCACGCGCTCGCGCAGCACGTCGCGGTCGCGCAGGTCGCCCATGCGCAGCGCCTTTTTCATGTACTTGTCGCCGTAGACCGGGCCTATGCCGCGGCGGGTCGAGCCGAACTTCTTGCCAGCCAGCCGGTCTTCTTCGGCGCCGTCCTGCGCCACGTGATAGGGCATGCATATCACTGCGCGGTCGGATATCTTGAGGTTGTCCGGCGTGACCGCCACGCCGCGCTCGGTCAGGCGGCCTATTTCATTTTTGAGGTGTTCCAGGTCTATGACCATGCCGTCGCCCATTACGTTGACTACGCGCGGACGGAGTATGCCCGAAGGCAGCAGGTTCAGCACGAACTTGCCCCGCTCGTTTATCACGGTGTGTCCGGCGTTATTGCCGCCCTGGTAACGCACTACAATGTCGTAGTCCCGGCTGAGCAGGTCAACCATGCGGCCCTTGCCCTCGTCGCCCCAGTTTATGCCTGCGATAGCGGTCAGCATCAGATAATCCCCCTTGTAAAGGTCGAATCAGGCGCACAGCGCCCAAAAGTGTACGTGGAGGCCCCGTCTGGCCTCCGCGATCCGCCGAATGTCCGGCGCGGGCCGCGCGAGCAGCCCATGACTAAAACATTATATTTTAATTGCACAGCTGCTGTCAAGCTAATGTAATTTCGATTTAGTTGCGCCAAGGTAAAGGTTTTGGCGGATTTTGCGCATACGGTATTTGATAATCGCGCGGAATGTGATATAATTGAAGAAAACCGCGCGGAGGACGGGCATGAACATACAGATATACGCCTTAAAGCGCAACTTCGATGTGCAAAAGGCCGAGCGCTACTTCAAGGAGCGGGGCATAAAGTATCAGTACGTCGATCTGGGCCGCAAGCCGCTGAGCGCGCGCGAGCTGGACGCGATAAGCGCCGCTGTCGGGGTGGACGCGCTGATAGACACTCAGAGCAAGCTCTACGCCGGCAGTCTGCTGCGCTATACCAACGGCGACGCGCATAAAAAGGAACAGCTGCTCAGCGACATGCGGCTGCTGCGCGCGCCCATAGTGCGCAACGGCCGGCAGGCTACGGTTGGGTATCAGCCCGAAACATGGGCGGGCTGGGAGTGACGCCAAAAACGGGCGACGCGGCGGCGGCCCGGGGACGGCGAATAATCGGCGATTGGATGTGAGAGCATGGGCGAGACTGTACAGAGCGCAGCGGGTGGGCTGAGAGCGCGCCTGAGCAGGTTCAACCTGACCGGGCAGGTGCTGGCGCTGGCGGCGATGGTCATAGTGCAGACCGTGGTGATCGGGTTTGACTATGCGAGCGTGGGCGAGTGGTTCGCGACCTGGAGCGCCAATTGGGTCAACATACTGCGCAACAACGCGATAGTGGGCATAATCTCGCTGGGCATGACGTTTGTGATAATCACGGGCGGCATAGACCTGGCGGTAGGTTCAACGCTTGTGGGCGTGGGCACGATAGCGATGGTGCTGTTTGACACCGGTCCGGCGGGCGTGCTGGGCGGATTGGGCATAGAGGGCTGGCCGGCGATACTGATAGGCATAGCGGCGGCGATACTGGCGGGAATGGCCATGGGCTGCCTGAACGGATTGCTGGTCACAAAGGGCCGCATACCGCCGTTTATCGTGACGCTGGGCATGATGAACATAATCCGTTCGGTCGTGCAGTACTTCATGCAGGCGCGTTCGGCGCCGATAGTGCCCGATGAATTCAAGGCGCTGGCCAACAGCCTGATCGGTACGCAGCGCATACTGCCGATAATATACTGGTTTGCGCTGGCGGTCATAATGCACATAATCGCGCGGCACACGGCGTTTGGCCGGCACGTATACGCGGTCGGCTCAAACGAGCGCACGACGCGGCTGTCGGGCATAAACGTGGACAGGGTCAAAATACTCGTGTACACGCTGATGGGACTGATGGTGTCGTTTGCGGCGCTGACCGAGACTGCGCGCATGGGCTCGATGAACCCGTCCAACGCCGGCAGCGGCTACGAGCTGGACGCGATAGCCGCGGTCGTAGTCGGAGGCACGTCGATGTCGGGCGGGCGCGGCTCGATAGTGGGCGCGGTGCTGGGCATGCTGATAATCGGCGTGATGAACAATCTGCTCAATCTCATAGGCGTGCCGCCGTTCCTGCGCAATGCGTGCAAGGGCGCGATAGTGATACTGGCAGTGCTGATGCAGCGCAAGCGCGCGCAGGCAGCGTGATATTACCCAAATACATGGCCCGGGCAGGGAGCAGTCAGCGCCTGCCCGGGCCTTTTGCGCGCTCATATGGCGTTAGGCGGCGCATATGCCGGATGATTCCGCTGGCCTGACGGGGAAATGTGCCGTGGGCGCAGTCGATTGTTGGTGCGCATTGCCATATTAGGACTGCTTGCAGACATGCGGAGTGCCAGTGCCCAATAAGCAGACCGGCTACGTGTCGCCAAACTGCTTGCAGCCATGCGGGGATGCTTGTGCCAATAAGCAGACCGGCTACGTGACGTTGAACTACTTGCAGCCATGCGGGGATGCCTGTGCCAATCACCAGGCGGGCCGCGTGACGACAAACTGCTTGCAGACATGCGGGGTGCCAGTGCCAATCATCAGACCGGCTACGTGACGCTGAACTACTTGCAGCCATGCGGGGATGCCTGTGCCAATCACCAGACCGGCCGCGTGACGACAAACGGCTTGCAGGCATGCGTGGGTGCCTGGCTGGATAAGGCGCGCATGGAGATATGAGCAGACGCGCGGCAGGATCAAGTTTGCGGACTTGAGCGAGCATATTCACATTTAGGTGCGGCCGCTGCCTGGACGGCAATCGCGCATCGCGGCGCGTGAACGACCGACGCGCGCCCGCAGCCGCCCGCGTGTTTGCGGAGGGTATTGAATCCAATGTCGCAGGCGTCATATGCTGCCTGCGGCCGGAGACACATTGCCCGCATTTCCGGTTCCGGCGTTCCAGTAAGTGACGGCTGGCTGGCGCACTGACGCAGGGCAAGGCGGTTCATACGGCTGATCGTTTGCCGCCGAGCGCCTCGGCGAATTGCAGTGTTTGATGCGCGCAGTGCGTTTTTTGCTGACACGTTTGGGTTTTTTGCTGAATTGATGGAATCGAAAAGGCGCTACTTTAAAAGCGCAAGGCGGCATGGTATAATTGCCGTAAAATAATACTGGAGGTGTCGCACCATGAACACCCGCGACAGAGATGTGTTGCGCTCACTGGCTGCGCGCGTGCGCGAGATCGCAACGCCCCGGCACTGCGCCGACGTCAGCGCGCTGTACACCAGCCTCAATGCGCTCAAGCCCCAGCGCCCGGTGGTGCTGATAAATGAGCTGCCCTGGAATCAGCTGGAGGCGGCGTCGGACTTTCTTAAATTGCGCTGCGAGGGCGAGTTCGAGCGCGGCGTCGAGACGCGACTGCGCCGGTTGCTGTATCAGTGGGATAACTTCCGCTGCGACATGCTGGTCGAGCCGTACTATGACATAGCGCATACCGTGCACATCGGCTCCATCGGCGTCGAGGTCGAGGAGGACACGCTGCAGTACGACGCCGGCAACAATATACGCTCTCACTCGTACCACGACATGCTGCCCGACGAGGCCGCGCTTGACAAGCTGCATAACCCCACGATAGAGGTCGACGCCGAGGCTGACGCGCGCAACGTTGAACGGCTGGAGGCGCTGTTTGGCGACCTGTTGCCGGTGCGGCTGGCTGGCGGCATGTATGTGAGTCACTTTTCGCCATGGGATGACATATCGATGCTGCGCGGCGCTGAGCCCATGCTCTGGGATCTGGCCGACAGGCCCGAGTTCATGCATGCGATAGTGCGCAAGCTCACCGACATTGCGCTCTATAAACTCGACATGGCCGAAAAGCTGGGGCTTATCGACCCCTATCAGCCGCTGATACACTGCACGCCTGGTCTGGCGCCCGAGCTGCCCGGCGAGATGAAGGACGGCCGCGCGACCCGTGCAAACATATGGGGTCGCGGCACCGCACAGATATTTGCCAGCGTCAGTCCCGCGATGCATGAGGAGTTTGACATAGAGTATGCCCGGGAGTACTTCGACGGCTTTGGACTGGTGTACTATGGCTGCTGCGAGCCGCTCGACCGCAAGATCGACATAGTGCGCAAATTGCCCAATCTGCGCAAGATATCGATAACGCCGTGGGCGGATGTAAAGCGCGCCGCCGAGCAGATGGGCAGCGACTTTGTCATGGCGCGCAAGCCCAATCCGGCGATGGTGGCGGTGCCCGAGCTGGACGAGGCCGCGCTGCGCCAGGAGATAGGCGATACGCTGGACATATGCCGCGCAAACGCCGTGCCGGTCGAGTTCGTGCTCAAGGACATATCGTCGTGCGGGCACAATCCGCGCAATATATCGCGCTGGGCCGAGATAGTCATGGACATGGTGACGCGCTGATTGCATAAAGCCACTGGGCCGAGCGCCCGGCGTATGGTTTCAGGCGCATGTTGTACATGATTATGCGAGGTGAAGTATGGAAAAGCTGATGTGGTACAGAACCCCTACCCAGGACTACATGGAAGGCCTGCCGCTGGGCAATGGGCGGCTGGCGGCAATGGCGCTGGGCACGCCGGAGCGGTTCCGCCTGGCGTTGAATCACGAGTGGCTGTGGCGCGGCGAAAACCGGCTGCGCGACTTTGACGATGTACATGAACATCTCAGTAAGGTGCGGGAGCTGCTGCTGGCGGGCCGGTTTGCCGAGGGCACGCGCCTGGCCAACGACTACTTCGGCGGCGGAGGCAGCATGAAGGGCGGGCCCAATCGCGTGGATCCGTACCAGCCCGCGGGCGATCTGTTCATAGGGCTGGACGCGGGCGAGGCGGCGCGGTATACGCGCGCGCTGGATCTGGCGAGCGGATTGGCGTCGGTCGAGTTCGACAGCGCGTTGGGGCATGTGGTAGAGTCGGCGTTTGTGAGCGCGGCGGACGGCGTGATAGTCGCGCGCGTGGAGAGCGTAAAGCGCGGCGCGCTGGACATAGAGCTCAGCCGCATAGCCGATGCGCGCTGCGCGGTGAGCTACCGCGAGCGGGCGCTGGATGGCGGTGGGCGCGAGCTGACGCTGCACGGCGAGTTTGAGCGCGGGATATGCTTTGAGATAGCGCTCAGGGTGTTCACCGACGGCCGGGCGACGCCGGTCGAGCGCGGCTATCGCATAGCCGACGCGCGCGACACGCTGCTGATCGTGCAGATAGGTACCGACGCGCGTGGCGGCGTGCCGGGCGATGAGCTGACTTTCCCTGTGAATATGGGGTTTGACGCGCTGTTTGCGCGGCACTACGCGGCGTTTGGCGAGCTGCTGGGCACGGCCGAGCTGGACATACCGCTGCCCGACAGCGACCTGCCCACCGACGAGCGGGTGCGTGAGTTCCGCGCGGGCAACGACCCGGGGATACCGCTGCTGTACTTTGAGTATGGCCGGTATCTCATGGCCAGCGGCTCTTCGGGCGAGCTGCCGCTGAATCTGCAGGGCAAGTGGAATGAACTGCTCGCGCCGCCCTGGGAGTCGGATTACCATCTGGACATCAACCTTGAGATGTGCTACTGGTTTGTGGAGACGCTGGGCATGGAACGCGCAGCGGATACGCTGTTCAACCTGATTGAGCGGTATGTGCCGCACGGCCGTGAGATGGCGCGCAAGCTGTATGGCTGCAGGGGCGTGGTGTTTCCGATACAGACCGACGTATGGGGCCGCATGACGCCCGAGGCATATGGCTGGGCGGTGTGGATAGGCGCGGCGCCGTGGCTGGCGCAGCACATGTACGAGCACTGGCTGTACACGCGCGATGTGGAATTTGCGCGCACGCGGTGCTATCCGATGCTGCGCGAGGTTGCGCGGTTCTACATGGACTACATTATAGAGCGCGACGGCGTGCCGTGCATAGTGCCGTCGCAATCGCCTGAGAACCGGTTCGAGGGCGGCGGCGACATGCCGGTCACGCTGGGCTACGACAGCGCGATGGACCGCGAGCTGGCACATGCCAGTCTGCGCGCGGCGGTCGAGCTGGCGGGCGCATTGGGCGAGGACGCCGACGAGGCCGCAAGCTGGGCCGACATGGAGGCGCGGCTGCCGTGGCCGGGCATAGATTCGCAGGGGCGCGTGATGGAGTTCGACAGCGAGCGCGTCGAGGTGGAGCCGGGTCACCGGCACCTGTCGCATCTGATAGGACTGCATCCGCTGCGGCTGTTCGAGCCGGGCACGCCGCTGTGGCAGGCCGCCGAGCGTTCGCTGGATTCGCGACTGAGCCATGGCGGCGGGCATACCGGTTGGAGCCGCTCATGGGTCGCGTGCATGATGGCGCGGCTGGGGCGTGCGGACGATGCCTGGCGGCATTTCATTGCGCTGATCGCCGACTTTGCCACGGTGTCGCTGCTGGATCTGCATCCGCCGCGGCTGTTTCAGATAGACGGCAATATGGGCGGCGCGGCGGCGGTGTGCGAGATGCTGATGCAGTCGCGCGAAGGCGAGCTGCGCCTGTTGCCGGCGCTGCCCGGACAGTGGCCTGAGGGCTGCGTGCGCGGTTTCCGCGCGCTGGGCGACGTGCAGGCGGACTTCGAGTGGAACGACGGCATGCTGACGGGCCTGACGCTCAGATGCGGCCGCAATGCCGGCGGAGCGCTGCGCGTGAGCGCGAATGGGCGCGAGTGGAATGTAGAGCTCAGACCGGATGCGGTCGTGCAGGTGCTGTGACGGCGTTGGGTTGCCGGGCGGCTTGATTTGCTATTATCGGGTCATGGGGCGCTTTGCCGCGTGGCCCGATAGTTTTTTGCGTTTTTGGTAATGAATGCGACATACTTGGATTGTCGCGGCAGGCTGGCATTGTTTGGCACCGCAGGGTAGAACGACGGCGCAGATGGCTTTAGTGCGTTCATGCGGACAAGTCATGCAACATGAGCAGCAACACGCTTGCGTAGGGTATGCTTGTGTCAATGGAAATGCTGAACCCCGTACGGTATATTTGGCGTAGCACGCGCTGGGCAGCCAATTGCGCGGTTGCCGACATGGTTGCGGTATCATGGGCAAATCTACGGCGCGCATCTGCGCAACAGCGCGCTGGTGCGAGTGCAAACCGGCATTACAAGCTCATGTTGCGCGTCAGAGCCGAAGTACATGTATCAGCACTATTATAGCACTGTGCAGCCATAGAAGGTTTCCAGACCATGCCGGTCGGCAAATGCCCTCGTTCACGGACCGAACAGAGCGCGCTTGCGACTCCGGGCAGAATGCGCGGCTGGCCGCGTTGCGCAGCCAATTCCGCGCAATGACAGTGCTGTGCAGCCATAAAAGGTAGGCCATGCCGGTCGGCAAATGCCCTCGTTCGCAGGCCGAACAGAGCGCGCTGACGATTCCGGGCAGAATGCGCAGCTGGCCGCGTTGCGCAGCCAATGCAGCGCAATGATAGCGCTGTGCAGCCATAGAAGGTTTCCAGACCATGCCGGCCGGCAAATGCCCTCGTTCACGGGCCGAACAGAGCGCGCTGGCTACTCCGAATAGAATGCATGGCTGGCCACGTTGCGCAGCCAATGTAAATCGTTTCCGGTCAATCGCCACAATCTCCACAATTACAGCAACATCTGTCATAAATCGTTTACAGGGAAACGTTGAATGAATTCTAACTATATGGTATCATGTACACATGAAGTTCGAACGAACGGGGGAGAAATCGATTATGAAGCAGATGCGATATATCGCGTTGGCGCTGAGCATGGCAGTGCTGCTGATGACGCTGACCGCATGCGGCGGCGGCGGAGAGGAGACGCCCACCACGACGGTTAACGCCGACGGAACGCTGTCGGGTGAGGCGACCGACACCCTTAATGTATACATGTGCGCCGAGTATCTGAACGAGGACGCGGCGAATGAGCTGATCGACCAGCTGACAAGCTCGCTCGACATGTTCAGCGACGGCGGCGTGACCGTGAATCTGACGTGCGTGGCCACTGGCAGCGGCGAAGATCCGACGATGCAGATGGCCGGCATGATGAAGCTGACCGCCGCGATAGCCGCGCAGGAGGTCGACGTGGTCATAGCCGACGAGGCCAACGCGGCCCGCAATGCGCGCAGCGATACGTTCTATGCGCTCAGCGACCTGCTGACCGAGGACGAGATATCCGCGCTGGGCACGAACGCGCTGTCGTACTCGCTGTTGGACGACCAGGGCGAACCCACCGGCGAGAGCACGCCCGCATGCGGCGTGGATCTGAGCAGTGATACGCGGTTCGACGCGGTGTTTGGCGACGTGCCGGTAGGCGTGTTCGTCGCGGCCAACTCGCCCAACCTTGAGAACAGCAAGGCGCTGCTGCGCGGTTTGATAGGCGGCCTGGACAGCTCGGCCAACGCCAGCGTGCAGAACAGCGGCGATGACGCGGCTCAGGATGCGCTCGACGCGGCTTCCGGCGAGGACAGCGCAGATGCCGCTGGGACTGCCGACGCCGTCGCGACCGATGACGCGTCAGCCGGTACCGAGCCGGCCGGCGAGGCGTCCACCGATAGTGCGTCGACGGATGCCGAGCCTACCGAAGCGCCCACCGACGATGCTGCCGCCTGAGTGTAGCGGCTAAATTCCCAGTCCGGCCACAGGCTTACGGACTGATGATATAGATGCCAACATGAAATGCGCATAGTGACCCTCCTTATATGACGAATATGTGGGCCGCCCGCCAGGTCTATCCTGGTCGGGCGGTCTGTGTGCGACCTGTGTGCGACCTGTGTGCGACCTGTGTGCGACCTGTGTGCGGCCTGTGTGCGGCCTGTGTGCGGCGGCCGAGCCTGCGTTGTGGGCTGACCTACGTGGGTGCGCGAGCTTGTGAGCAGGACGCGCCTTGCGTGCGAGCCCGGGCCTGCGCGCACGCCCGATGCCATGTGTGGATGCAGAGGCTGCTCGCTAATATAACTCAAATGAATATAATGTGTCGCTGATGTGAACTGCTATCTTCTAAATTTGCCTGAACGTGCTAGCAATTGTCACAATCGGGTGCTATAATCTGCGTATTGCTACATTTGGGAGGCGCTTATGGCCAGATTGACCAAGAACTATGAAGTCGATATGTGCAACGGGCCGCTGACGCGCAAGATAATCGTTTACTGCGTGCCATTGGCGCTGTCGGGCATATTGCAGCTGCTCTACAACGCCGCGGACATAATCGTGGTGGGCAAATTTACCGGACCGACGGCGCTGGCGGCGGTCGGTTCGACGGGTTCGCTGATAAACCTGATAGTCAACCTGCTGATAGGACTGTCGGTCGGCGCGAGCGTGTGCGTTGCCAATCACTACGGCGCGGGCAATATGCGCGACGTGCGCGAGACGGTGCATACGTCGATGCTTATAAGCATGATCGGTGGCGTGATAGTGGGCATAGTGGGCATAGCGTTTGCGCCTACGTTCCTGGGCTGGATGGATACGCCCGACGACGTAATAGATCAGGCCTCGCTGTATCTGCGCATATACTTTGCCGGCATGCCGTTTACGATGCTGTACAACTTTGCCGCGGCCATACTGCGCGCGCTGGGCGATACAAAGCGGCCGCTGTACTATCTGTCCATATCGGGCGCGGTAAACGTCGTATTAAACCTGGTATCCGTTATAGTTTTCGGCATGGGCGTAGCGGGCGTGGCCACGGCGACCGTGATATCCCAGATAGTGTCGGCAGGTTTGATAGTCGCGTGCATGATGCGCTCGCATGGCGCGATACATTTCAACCCGCGCGAGATGCGCATACATGGCGACAAGCTGGTGCAGATAGTGCGCGTAGGCCTGCCGGCGGGACTGCAGGGCACGATATTCTCGATATCCAACGTGCTTATACAGACCTCGGTCAACTCGTTCGGCTCGATAGCCATGGCGGGCAACTCGGCCTCGTCAAACCTTGAAGGCTTCATGTACACCGCAATGAACTCAGTCTATCAGGCGGCGCTGTCGTTTGCGGGACAGAACATGGGCGCGCGCAAGTACACGCGCCTGAAGAAGGTGTTGCTCAACTGTCAGGCGATAGTGTTCCTGATCGGCGTGGGCATGGGCCTTATAATGTACCTGTTGCGCTATCCGCTGCTGGGCATATACTCAAACGACGCCGAGGTCATAAGCTACGGCATAACCCGCCTGGAGATATTCTGTCTGACGTATTTCACCTGCGGCATGATGGACGTCATGGTCGGCCAGATGCGCGGCATGGGTTATTCGGTCGTGCCGATGGTGGTGTCGCTGGTGGGCGTGTGCGGAATACGTATAGTGTGGATATACACCATATTCCAGTTCGATCATACGCTGACGAATCTGTACCTGTCGTATCCGGTGTCATGGGTCATAACCGGCGCGGTGCACTTTGCCTCTTATATGTATCTGTATAACAAGGTCAAGCGCCGGCCCGACGGAGTGCCCGACGTGCCCACGCCCACGGTGGCAGACCAGTGAGCGCTTTCATAATATAAAAAATGGATCCCCCGCAGGCTTTCGATATGCTGCCTGGATGCAGACGGTGTTTACGTCCACTGCATCCTGTGAGAACATATCGAAGCTGCGGGGGATATTTATATGCACATTGTGCCCGGCAGGTTTATCTCACGCGCACTACGGTGCCTTCGCGCCGGGGCTTGGGATCGGGATATGCGCCGTCGTGGTAACCCAGTATGCAGTTGCCCACGCCGCGGTAGTTGCCGTTCAGTCCCCACTGCTTGAGCAGCGCCTTGCCCTCGTCCGTCTCAAACATCTCCTTGGCGCGATGGATCCAGCACGAGTCCACGCCCACGGCATGCGCGGCGTTGAGCAGATTGCCCATAGTAAGCGGCCCGTCATAGCCCGGGCATGCGGCTATGTCCAGGTCCTCAAGCACCACTATGACCGTCGGCGCGCCGTAGAACGGATCGCCGCTGGAACCCATGATAGCGGCGTTCATGCGGCTGAGCTGATCGCGGGTGGCCTTGTCCTGCACCACGACCATCACGCAGGGCTGCTTGCCCATGCCGCTGGGCGCATAGCGACCGGCCTCGATTATCTGCTCAAGCGCGTTCTCGTCGACCTGGCGCGGCAGGTAGCGGCGCACTGAGCGCCTCTGTGTCATCACGCGAATGGTTTCGTTCATGTACAAATCCCCTTTCCCGGCGGTTACGCCATATTATATGCATACATTATAGCACTTTTGCCCCATGTGTACAGCGCGTCCGAACAAATATTTTCTAAGGATGAATGGGCGCGGGCGCGCATGGCAGGGCATGACATGGCGCAATGCGCCGTGCGCCCCGGATTTGCCGCGCCGATTGCGAGCAAACTCAACATTGACGTTGTATAATGATGTGCGTAACCATTATCTGCAAGGAGTGATGCGCCAATGCCGTTCAGCCTGCCCATATACTCGCTGTTAAACGACCCGTTGACGTTTCTGCGCAACCTGTTGATAAGCGCGCCGGCAATACTGATAGCGCTGACGCTGCACGAGCTGGCGCATGGCCTGGTGGCCTACTGGTGCGGCGACCCGACCGCAAAGCTGATGGGCCGGCTGTCGCTGAATCCGCTCAAGCATCTTGACCCGGTGGGCACGGTGCTGCTGGTATTGGCGGGCATAGGCTTTGCCAAGCCCGTGCCGGTCAATCCGCGCAACTTCAAAAAGCCGCGCCTGTACGACTTCTTGGTGTCTATTGCGGGCGTGACGATGAACATTATATTGTTTATAATATTTGGCACGGCGAGCCTGTGGTACATAAACTTCGCGCCGGCACAGTATGTAAACGAATATGTGTACTACTTTTTGACCTACTGCGCGCAGATAAACGCGTCGCTGGCGGTGTTCAATCTGCTGCCGCTGCCGCCGCTGGACGGGTATCACGTGGTAAACGACGTGCTGCTCAAGCGGCCGCTGTTTGCGACCCAGCGCGCGATGCAGATCGGTGAGGGCATACTGCTGATACTGTTGGTGACGGGGCTGCTGGATAAGTACATATCGTTTTGCCTGGGCGACGCGGACTCGGGGCTGTGGGGCGCGCTGTTTTACGTGTTCCGCAGCGTGGCTATAAGGTTCATATAGGAGTAGCGGTAGATGGCGTACAGAGTATCGCTCAAGGAATTTGAAGGCCCGCTGGACCTGTTGCTTACGCTGATAGGCCGGGCCAAAATAGATATAAAGGATATATTCGTATCCGAGATAACCGAGCAGTACCTGAGCTACATGGACGGCCTGGACGAGCTGGACATGGATTCGGCCAGCGAGTTCCTGGCGATGGCGGCGACGCTGTTGGAGATAAAGTCGCGCGCGATGCTGCCGCGGCCGCAGCCCGCCGCCGAGGGCGAGGAAACTCCCGAGGAGGAGCTGATCCGCCGCCTGGAGGAGTACCGCGCAATAAAGGAAGCCTGCACGCGCATGAAGGCGTTGGAGGAAACTGCGCGCGAGCTGCTGACCAAACTGCCCGAGGAATACCCGCTGCCGCCGCAGACGTACGAGCTGACCGGACTGTCGCTGGAGGGGTTGGCGCAGGCGTTTCGCAATGTGCTGGAGCGGGTGGCGCGCGATGAGGAGCGCCCCGGCGTCGAACGGCGCATACGTCGGGATGACTTCAGCGTGGCGGCGTGCGCTTACCGCATACTCAAGCGATTGCGGCGCGGGCCGGTGGCGTTTTTTGACCTGTTCCCGCCGCGGGCGACGCGCTCCGAGGTGATATCGGTGTTTCTGGCGCTGCTGGAGCTGGTGCGGCTGGGGCGCGCGAGCGTGTACCAGCAGCAGCTGTTTTCGGACATAGTGATAATGCCGGCGTTGGGCGGCGCGTCCGGGCCGGATGAGACGGACGCAGTCGGTGCAGTGACGAGTTAGGAGGTCGGGCGATGGACAAGGGCGAGGCGGCCTCGATAATCGAGGCGATACTGTTCGTATCGGGCGACCCGGTGGAGGTCAAGGCGCTGGCGCGCGCGCTGGAGCTGGACGAGGCCGAGACCGAGGCGGCGCTGGGCGAGTTGGGCTCGCGGCTGGACTACGAGCGGCGCGGGCTGCACCTGCGGCGATTCGGGTCCAAGGCGCAGCTGTGCATACGCGGCGAGTACGCCCAGTACGTCGAGCGCCTGCTGCAGCCGGTGCAAAAGCAGACGCTGAGCCAGGCTGCGCTGGAGACGCTGTCGATAATCGCGTATCGCCAGCCGATAACCAGGCTGGAGGTCGAGGAGATCCGCGGCGTCAAATGCGACTATTCGATACAGATGCTGATATCGCGCGGGTTGATCTGCGACGCGGGCCGCAAGGACACCGTGGGCCACCCGATACTCTATGCGACGACCGACGAGTTCCTGCGCCACTTTGGGATACAGTCGCTGGACGAGCTGCCCGAGCTCGAACCCGACAAGCCTGAAACCGACGATATGCCGATATGATTGCGGCCGCGACGCGATGCCGGCGCCCATTGAGCGCGGCATCCGGTGCGGAGTTGCGTGCCATTTTACAATGCAATTATATATAAATCAAGTGGAGTTAGTACAAACTAATAAAGGCTGGGATACCGCGTCGCCAGGCGCCGGCGACAGGCTGATTCCGGCCATGGCCGGCATTGGCGGGAGCACTGCGGCGTTCGAGCAATACACATGACATTTCAGCAGTGCGCGCGCGGGTTTTGCGCGCTTGATATTGAATATGGGGCGGTCATGTGATATAAATATGTCAATGGCAGGCGGACCGTGGGGAGCGGCCGCATGCCGGAAGGAGGATGGCTATGGATGCGCTTGAGATGCGCGGCGTGACCAAGACATATGATTCAAAGCGCAACGCGGTCGACAATATGACGCTCAGCGTGCCGCAGGGCGGCGTGTTCGGGTTCCTGGGCCCGAACGGCGCGGGCAAGACGACGACCGTCAAGCTGCTGGGCGGGCTGCTCACGCCTACGACGGGCGAACTGCGCGTGGAGGGGTTGGACCCGGTGCGCCAGCCGGAGCGCGTGCACGCGATAAGCGCGCTGTGCACCGAGACGACGATGATGTACGACCACATGACCGGCGAGGAGAATCTGCGCTTCTTTGGACGGCTGTTCGGCATGAAGGCGAGCGACGCCGCCGGGCGTGCACAGGAGCTGCTCAGGCTGGTCGACCTGACCGACGCCGCGGAGCGCAAGCTGCGCACATACTCGACTGGCATGCGCCAGCGGCTGTCGCTGGCGCGGGTGCTGATGCACCGGCCGCAGGTGCTGTTCCTGGACGAACCGACGTCGGGCCTGGACCCGGAGTCGGTGCAGTCGATCAACGAGCTGATAGCGCGGCAGGGCCGGGAGGGCGTGACGGTGTTCCTGTGCACGCACCAACTGCGCTATGCGCAGGAGATATGCACGCGCTACGGGCTGATAAGCGCGGGCCGGCTGCTGGCCAGCGGCACGTTCGACGAGCTGGAGGCGCAGGTGGGCGCGCGGCGGCGGCTCAGGCTGAGGTGCGGCGGCGCGGCGCCGGCGGGCTTCAGGCGCGTGGGCGAGGGCCTGTATGAGGCCGAGGCGCGGGGCGACGCCGACGCGGCGCGGCTGATAGCGGGCGCGGTGCGCGGCGGCACCGAGGTGTACGAGGCCCAGTGCGTGCGCGACACGCTCGAGGAACTGTACTTTGCGCTGCTGGGCGCAGGCGAGGGAGGCGAGGCGCGATGATGCTCAATGGCGCGCAACTGGCGGTAATAAAGAAGGATCTGCGCGAGACGATGGCGTCCAAGAGCGCCAAGGCGGCGATGCTGGTCTTGCCGATAATGATGGCGGCGTTTTTGCCGGGCGTGTTCACGGCGCTGGTGTACCTGGCGCCGGGCGAGATGAGCATGGACGACTTCGGCGGCATGCTGGCGATGATGGACATAGACGCGACGATAACCGACGCGGTGCGCATGGGCTATTACTTCATGATGAACTACATGATGCCGATGTTCTTCGTGCTGATACCGGTGATGACGGCGTCGATAGTCAGCGGCTCGAGCATAGTGGGCGAGCGCGAACGCCGCACGCTGGCTACGCTGCTGTACACGCCGCTGACGGTGGGGCAGCTGTTCGCGGCCAAGGTGCTGGGAGCGCTGGCGGCGGCGCTGTTTGTGACGCTGGTTGCGTTCGGGTGTTATCTGGCGGTGGCGATAGTGGGCAGCGTGCTGGTGTATGGCGGATTTGTGCTGAACGTGGGCATATGGCTGACGATGCTGCTCGTGGTTGCGCCGTCGGTGTCCATGGTGGGCATAACGCTGATGGTGCTGGCGTCGGCGCGCGCGCATACGTTCCAGGAGGCGCAGCAGTATTCGGCGCTGCTGATGGTGCCGACGATGTTGCTGATGATGCTGCCGCAGATTACGGGGCTGTTCCTGTTCAACTGGCCGCAACTGCTGGCGTTGGGCATGGCATACCTCGTTATCGGGCTGGTGCTGCTCAAGTTGTCGTCGGCGCGGTTCACCGCCGAAAAGCTGCTGAAGTGAGCGACGAGCGGCGCAGTTGCACGGTTTGTGAGTTCATATAATCGGTAAACCCCGTTGCTGGATGGACATTGAGATTTTATAATCAGAAGGGATGATATATATGCAGGAGCATGAACAGATTCAGTACGTCTGCCCCAAATGCGGTTGCCACAGCTATGAGAGCGACCAGTTCCAGGCGACCGGCGGCAACTTCGCAAAGCTGTTTGACATACAGAACAAGCGTTTCATAACGGTCAGCTGCACCAACTGCGGCTACACCGAGCTGTACCGCGCTCAGACCAGCGACGGCTGGAACATACTCGACTTCCTGATAGGCAACTGACGCATCAGCGTACAGCGCGGGCCGTTCCAATGTGGAACGGCCCGGCGCGCAGCCCGTTGACAAAGTCCCAGCAGCTGGACAGAACGCATCGTTTTAAGTCTTTTCTGAAATGGCGCATGGACGATGCATTAATATACGTTTGATAAAGCGGGTATTATGGCATGGTTTGCATATGC
>DSLMC04102__coassemble_877_pt1 | contig 25648 bp, 20 predicted proteins | sample DSLMC04102__metabat2_low_PE_003 | metagenome-assembled genome bin DSLMC04102 | reverse complement strand
AGCTGTCAAGCGATTAATATATTTTACGGAGGCGATAGCATGAGATACGTGGTTCAGCCCTACATAAAGCGCGCGCACATACGCCCTGAGGTCTATGGCAACTTCTCGGAGCACCTGGGCCGGTGCATATACGAGGGCGTGTTTGTCGGCAAGGACTCGCCGATACCCAATGTGAACGGCATGCGGTGCGACGTAGTGGATGCGCTCAAGCGCATGCATCTGCCGGCGCTGAGATGGCCGGGCGGCTGCTTTGCCGACACGTATCACTGGATGGACGGCATAGGCCCGGTGGCACAGCGCAAGCGCATAGTCAACACCAACTGGGGCGGCGTGGTCGAGGACAACTCGTTTGGCACGCATGAGTTCATGGAGCTGTGCCGGCAGGTGGGCTGTGAGCCGTACATAAACGGCAACCTGGGCAGCGGCACGGTGCGCGAGATGAGCGAATGGGTCGAGTACATGACGTCGGACGGCGAGTCGCCGATGAGCGAGCTGAGGCGGCAAAATGGCCAGCAGGCGCCGTGGAAGGTCAAGTATTTCGGCGTAGGCAACGAGAACTGGGGCTGCGGCGGCAACATGACGGCCGACTACTATGCGGACGAATACCGCAGGTATCAGACCTATCTCAACAACTACGGCGACAATAAGCTCTATAAAATAGCGTGCGGCCCGGGCACCAGCCCCGAGAATCCCAACTACGACTGGACCGACACGCTGATGCGCAAGGCGGGCCGCATGATGGATGGCCTGTCGCTGCACTACTATACGACCATAGGTAGCGACTGGAATCATAAGGGCCATGCGACCGGCTTTACCCAGGACGACTATTACGACACCATCGGCAAGTGCTACTTCATGGAGCAGCTGCTGACCGGCCATTCGGCGATAATGGATCGCTACGATCCGGACCGGCGCGTGGGCCTGATAGTCGACGAGTGGGGCACGTGGTTCGACGTCGAGCCGGGCACCAACCCGGGCTTCCTGTATCAGCAGAACACTATGCGCGACGCCATGGTAGCGGGCGTGACGCTGAACTGCTTCAACAAGCATGCCGCGCGCGTGCACATGGCCAACATCGCACAGTTGATAAACGTGCTGCAGGCAGTGGCGCTGACCGATGGCGAGCGCATGCTGCTGACGCCCACGTTCCACGTATTCGAGATGTACGCAGTGCATCAGGGCGCGGAACTGGTCGAGAGCCATATCGCCGATGAGACCCGCACCGCGCCTAACGGCTTCGTGCTGCCGGGCGTATCCGAGTCGGCGTCGGTGGACGCTCAGGGACGGCTGAACGTAACGCTGTGCAACACGGCGCTGGACGCGGCAAAGCCCGTTGAAATGCTGCTGGATTCCAGCGATATGAAGCTGGTCGAAGGCCGGATACTCACCGGCGCGATGGGCGACTTCAACGATTTTGATGCGCCCGAGCGCGTGCACAGCGATGAGTTCGATGCGTTTGCGTGTGATAAGGCCGTCTCGGGCACTGAGGTGCGGTTCACGCTGCCGGCGTGTTCGGTGGTGCGGCTGACGTTTGAGGCCGCGAAGTAATGCGGATCATGCCGCGCATGGCGTGTGCCTGATGCGCCGCGGCCATGTGCGGGCGACCTGCGTCGACGCTGCGCCATAGCCGGGTAAGGCGCGATATGCGCAAACTCATGGCGTTGGGCGCACGTTGGTCAGGCATGGCGGTATGCATTAGCCAAAGAATATGGCAAGTCCGGGCGGCGCAGATGCGTTGCCCGGTTTTTGTGCGGCGTTCGGCTTGCGCGGCGTTGAGGCCTGTCATTTGTGCAGTGGCGCCAGCGCTTGCTGCTACAGGCGCGCTGCGTGCGGATTGCGATTGGATGCGCGTATACCCATGCGCGGCGTCGCCTGCGACTTGCCCCGTGAAGGCATATAACGGTAAATTAACCGTAAACGGCCTTGCAAAAACGCGCGTGCGAGGCTATAATCGACTCAATAGCTGTGATGGAGAGAGTACCGCCATGTCAGGCCCTTCAGAGAGGCGCGCCATGGGCTGCGAGCGCGCCGGGATGCTGCCGGGCGGGAAGTTCACTCCGGAGCTGGCGGACTGAAGGCGAATGCAGGTAGGCCCGTTCGGAGTCACGCCCGTTATGCGCGTGAGAGGTTAGGCGCGTCCGCGTCCGACAAATCTTTGGGTGGTACAGCGTGAGCTATGGCTCTCGCCCCTTTGCGTGGGGGCGAGGGCTTTTTTTATCGCGGCGGCCGCGTCCGCCCCGCGGCGTCGGACGGCATACGCCGGCAAAAGTTTTGAAAGGATGGATGACAAAGTGCGCGAACAACTGGAAAACATACTGCGCGACGCGCTCGAAGAGCTAAAGGGCATAGACAGCAGCGCCGCACTGGAGGCGCTGCGCGTGCGCCTGCTGGGCAAGAAGGGCGAGCTGACCGCGTTGCTGCGCGGCATGGGAAAGCTCTCGCCCGAGGAGCGCCCCGCTATGGGCCAGCTGGTCAATAGCGTGCGCAGCCAGATAGAATCCGCGATGGATGCGCGCGCCGCAAGCATCGCCCAGGCCGAAAAGCAGGCCCGCCTGCGCGAGGAGGCCATAGACGTCACGCTGCCCGGCCCGACGCGTCAGGTCGGCGCGCTGCACCCGATCTCGATGGCTGAGAACGCGCTGATGGACATATTCACCGGAATGGGCTTTGAGGTCGTGCAGGGCCCCGAGATAGAGCTGGATCACTTCAACTTCGAGCTTATGAACCTGCCCAAGAACCATCCCGCCCGCGACGCGCAGGACACGTTCTACATATCCGACAACGTGCTGCTGCGCACGCATACCTCGCCGGTGCAGGCGCGCATCATGACCACGCGCAAGCCGCCGATACGCATCGTGTGCCCGGGTCGCGTGTACCGCGCCGACGAGGCCGACGCGTCGCATTCGCCGGTGTTCCATCAGATGGAGGGCCTGGTCATAGACGAGCACATAACGATGGGCGACCTCAAGGGCACGCTGGACACGTTTGCCAAGGCGATGTTTGGCGAGCACGTGTCGACGCGGTTCCGGCCGTCGTTCTTCCCGTTCACTGAGCCGTCGGCCGAGGTCGACGTAAGCTGCGCGGGCTGCGGCGGCAAGGGCTGCCGAATATGCAAGGGCACGGGCTGGCTGGAGATACTGGGCGCGGGCATGGTCAATCCGCATGTGCTGGAGATGTGCGGCATAGACCCGGAGCGCTATACCGGATTCGCGTTCGGCATGGGCATAGAGCGCGTGGCGATACTCAAGTATCAGCTGCCGGACATGCGTTGCCTGTACGAAAACGACGTGCGACTGCTCAGCCAGTTCAAATAGGAGGAAGCAAACGATGTTAGCACCGCTCAAGTGGCTAGGTGAATACGTAGATATAGACATTGCGACCGACGAGTATGTGCGGCGCATGATAATGGCCGGCAACGGCGTCGAGGGCACGTCCACGACCGGCAGCCAGTTCAATAAGGTGGTCGTGGGCTATGTGGTGAGCTGCGTCGACCATCCGAACTCCGACCATCTGCACCTGTGCATGGTGGACGTGGGCGCGGGCGAGCCGATACAGATAGTCTGCGGCGCGCCCAACGTGCACGCGGGCATGCGCGTGGCGGCGGCGCTGGACGGCGCGCAGTTGCCGGGCGGCGTCAAGATACGCCGCAGCAAGATGCGCGGCGAGGTGTCCAACGGCATGCTGTGCTCGGGGCCGGAGCTGGACGTGCCGGCGTCGCTGTACCCCAACATAGGCGACGAGGGCATAATCGAGATATTCGAGGACGTCGCGCCGGGCACCGACGTAAAGCAGGTGTTCGGTCTGGGCGACGACGTGGTTGACTTCGAGGTGCTGGCCAATCGCCCCGACTGCCTGAGCATATGGGGCATGGCGCGCGAGTCGGCGGCGGTGCTGGGCAAGAAGTACAAGGCGCCCGACCTGACCGTGCGCGAGGCCGACGTGGACGATATGTCAAAGAGCGTATCGATAGAAGTGCGCGACAGCGACCTGTGCCCGCGCTATATCGGCAAGCTGATACGCAACGTGCGCATAGCGCCGTCGCCCAAGTGGCTGCGCGAGTACCTGTACGCGGCCGGCATGCGCCCGATAAACAACATAGTCGACATAACCAACTTCGTGATGATAGAGACCGGCAACCCGATGCACGCTTTCGACATGAGCAAGGTGCGCGACGGCAGGATAATCGTGCGCCGCGCCGCGCCGGGCGAGATACTGACGACGCTGGACGGCAAGCAGCGCGAACTCGACGAGAGCATGCTGGTCATAGCCGACGGCCAGCAGGCGACCGGCCTGGCGGGCATAATGGGCGGCGAGGAGTCCGAGATAACCGAGGGCACCCACGACGTGCTGTTCGAGTGCGCGGCGTTCGACCGCACCTGCATCCGCCTTACCAGCCGCCATCTGGGCATGCGCACCGACGCGTCGGGCCACTACGAGCGCGGCGTGTGCCCGGCGATGAGCATGGACGCGATGATGCGCGCGTGCCAGCTGGTCAATATGCTGGACGCGGGCGACGTGGCGCCGGGCATCGTGGACATATACCCGAACCCCGCGCCCGAGACCGTGATAAAGGCGTCGGTCAAGCGCATACAGCAGCACATTGGCATCGATGTGCCGGCCGAGCGCATGGTCGAGATACTGGACAGCCTGGACATAATGACCCAGCGCGACGGTGACGAGCTGACCTGCCATGTGCCGAAATACCGCATGGATATGGAGAGCTATGCCGACGTGTCCGAGGAAGTGCTGCGGCTGTACGGCTACGACGCGATTCCGTCGACGCTCATGACCGGCGTCACGATGCGCGGCGGCAAGAACCACGACCACATAGTCGTGGATCGCGTGCGCGACGTGCTGCTGGCGGTGGGCGGATATGAGATACAGACGTATTCGTTCATAAGCCCGCAGGATATCGAGAAGCTGGGCCTGCCCGCGGATGATGCGCGGCTCAATCCGGTGCGGCTGCTCAACCCGCTGGGCGAGGACACCTCGGTGATGCGCACCACGCTCACGCCGTCGATGCTCCAGACGCTCAGTTACAACATGAACCACGGCAATCCGCAGGCGCTGCTGTTCGAGACCGCGGTGCGCTTTGAAAAGACCGACGAGATGGCGCACACACCCGATGGCAAGCTGGCCAACCTGCCCAATGAGAAGCCCACGCTGGCGATAGGCATGTATGGCGGCGACGCCGACTTCTACAAGCTCAAGTTCGTGGTGGACGCGCTGCTGACGCACTTCGGCGAGCAGGGCAAGTACGCCGCGCAGGGCGACGCGCACTATCATCCGGGCCGGCGCGCAACGGTGAGCGTGAACGGCCAGGCGGTGGGTCAGCTGGGAGAGATACATCCCGACGTGGCGGCGGCGTTCGGCATGGAGGGCAAGCGCGTGTACGTGGCCGAGATAGACCTGACGACGCTGGACGCCAACGTGCCGCCGATAGAGGCGCCCAAGCCGATTCCGCGGTTCCCGGCGGTCAGCCGCGACCTGGCGCTGGTGATGGACGAGGCTCAGCCGGTGGGCGAGGTCATGGACGAGATAGCGCACGCGGCCGGCAAGATCTGCGAGGCGGTCAACGTGTTCGACGTGTACCGCGGCGAGCAGTTGGGCGCGGGCAAGAAGTCTGTGGCGTTCTCGCTGACGCTGCGCGCGTCCGACCGCACGCTGGTCGAGGACGAGATAAACGCCGCGATGAAGAAGGTCGTGGGCAACTGCGCGCACAAGTTCGGCGCACAGATTCGCTGATGCGGCTCAACGGCGTGAATGACTGATTATGCGCGGGGCGTAAGCTCCGCGCTTTTTGCGCTGAGCGAGCGCTTTGCGTGGAGTTGCGCGCATCGAGTAATTGCGCTTTGGCGAGGGCTGTTCTGGGCGAGCGTTGACAGACTTCGTTGGCAGACGTGTTGTGCCCTGCGAATCGTCGCTGAGCGGAGGTGGATCAGCCGGCGTGCGGCGTGCGGACGATGGCGCAATGCGGCGCTGGGCACCCTGCATAGCCAAAAGTTTGCATTGACGGCAGTTGGGTATGGACTTGCTCGCAAAAATGTCGTATCATTACTATAAGAATACAGACGTGGGGTGAGGAGTATGCAGCATCAGAAGTTCAACTACAAGTCGTTGGACGAGATCCGCGCGCGGGCGCAGGAGGTCGGCGCATGGTTGCCGCTGTCGGATGATATATCGATACTGTCGACACCGGTCGAAATAAACGGACGCAAGCTGCCCAACAGGTTCGCGCTCCAGCCTATGGAGGGCACGGACGGCACCGAGGACGGACGTCCGGGCGAACTGACGATACGCCGTTATGAGCGGTTCGCGGCGGGCGGTGCGGCGCTGATATGGTTTGAGGCCGTGGCCACTGCGCCCGAGGTGCGTGCCAGCGCGCATCAGCTGCGCATAACGCCGGAAAACGTGGACGACTTCAAGCGCCTGGTCGAGCGCATGAAGGAGATCGGCCTAAAGCAAAACGGTTTTGAGCCGATGATAATAATGCAGGCCACCAACTCGGGCCGGTACAGCAAGCCGCATGGCTATCCCGAGCCGCTGATAGCGTACAATAATCCGATATTCGAGGGCGACCAGCCGATAGACGCCAGCCGCATACTCTCGGACGATCAGCTCAGGCATTATGAGTCGCTGTTCGGGCCGGCGTGCAAGCTGGCGCAGCAGGCCGGGTTTGACGGCATGGATGTGAAGTGCTGCCACAGGTACCTGGCGTGCGAGCTGCTCAGCGCGTTCACGCGCCCGGGCGAGTATGGCGGCAGCTTTGAGAACCGCACGCGCTTCTACCGCAATGCGATAGCGGCGGCTAAGGCTGAGGCGCGCGGCGACTTCCTGATAACCAGCCGGCTCAACGTATACGACGGGTTTGAGTATCCGTATGGCTTTGGCGTCAAGCCCGAGACCGGACTTGAGCCGCAATTGGATGAAGGCGTCAAACTGGCGCGGATGCTGCGCGACGAATTCGGCTTCAAGCTGCTTGACATAACGATAGGCAATCCCTACAAGAACCCGCATGTGAATCGCCCCTACGACAACGGCGCATACATACCCGACGAGCACCCGCTGTACGGCGAGGGACGCATGATGAAATGCGTGGCCGAGATACAGGCGGCGATACCCGAGGTGCCGGTCATAGGTTCCGCGTACAGCTACCTGCGGCAGTTCTCGCCGAATCTGGCGGCGGGCATGATAGCGGGCGGACATGCGGCGATGGCGGGCTTTGGGCGCATGGCGTTTGCGTACCCGGACTTCCCCAACGACGTGCTCAAGAAGGGCGCGTTGGATCCCAAGAAGGTGTGCATAACCTGCGGCCAGTGCGCGGCGCTGCTGCGTGCGGGCATACCGGCGGGCTGCGTGGCGCGCGACCGCGAGTTCTACAAGCCGCCCAAGGCATGACGGCGCATTGCGACGCCAAGCAGATCGATTCTATGTAGTTTATTAAAGCATGCCGCCCCGGTGCGTTTAAGCGCGTCGGGGCGGTTGCGCGTTTATATGGGCGGCTTATGCTTGTATCATCGAGTCCGATGGCATGTGATATGGCGACCGGTCGATTGAGCGGGTTTGATTTTATGCGCATGGGTGGCGGAATGTAAGGAGGCGGCGGTTAAAGCACGTCGGCCGCTATGCTACGCGTTTTACCCGCAGATGCGGCATGCTCTGCCTGGGCGGGATGCGGTTTGCAGAACAAGCGGTTGGGACTATGCGCCATGACGGCAATGTATACGGCCTGACCGCCATGCCTGACGCATGCAAAAATTTGTTACAATCGTGCACTTTGATATCGAGTTGGGTGTTGGCGGCGCAGTGAACGCGGGCACAGGCAGGAATTCGAGCCTGTCGGCGCGAATATATGCGCCGTAGATTTATCTTGTAGTGTTAAAAAATATGCGACATAACTGTATGAAGCAGGGGTGAAATACGATATGGATTTCAAGATCGAAGGCATAGCGCCCGCGGACGCGCATGCAGTGGCCAGCGCGCGCAGATACATAGACGCACTGGCCAAGCCGCTGGGTTCGCTGGGCGAACTGGAGGCGATAGTCGAAAAGCTGGCGGGGATATTTGGCCGCATACCGCGCGATATAGCCAGCAAGCGAATGCTGATATTCTGTGCGGACAACGGCGTGCATGCGCAGGGGATCTCGCCGGTGCCTCAGTCGGTTACGCGGGTTCAGGCGATAAACATAGCCAACGGTCTGACCGGCGTGGGTCGGCTGGCCGAATGCGCGCATGTGGAGCTTGAGACGTATGACGTGGGCATAAACGCGCCGGCCGCCGAGTGCGCGCCGCTTATCGACCGCAAGATAATGTCCGGCACGCGCGACTTTACGCAGGGTCCCGCGATAGGCCGCGACAATGCGATAGCCGCGCTGGAGGTGGGACGCGAAGCCGCGCACAAGGCCGCGCGCGAAGGCGTGAAGGTCATCGGTCTGGGTGAGATGGGCATATGCAATACCTGCACGTCGTCGGCGGTGCTGTCGGCGCTGACCGGCGCGGACGCTGACGTGACGGTGGGGCGCGGCGCGGGGCTGAGCCCTGAGCAGTTCGCGCTCAAGCGCGACGTGGTGCGCCGCGGCATAGCGCTGAACGCGCCCGATCCGTCAGATCCGATAGACGTGCTCTCAAAGGTCGGCGGGCTGGACATATGCGCGATGACCGGCGCGTATCTGGGCGCGGCGCAGGCGCGCATTGCTGTAGTGATAGATGGGTTCATAGGCATGGTGTCGGCATTGTGCGCGGTCAGGCTGGCGCCGCAGGCGCGGGACTTCATGTTCGGGTCGCACGTCTCGGCTGAGCCGGCGTTCCAGCTGGCGGCGCGCGGCGTGGGCATAGAGCCCAAGCTCAACCTGGGCATGCGCCTGGGCGAAGGCAGCGGCTGTCCGATAATGATGCAGATAATGGACGACGCGCTGTTTACGATGAATACGATGGCGTCGTTTGAGCAGGCCGACATAGACATGAACGACTACGTGGACATACGCGAGCAGGACAAGACCTCGAATTGAGCCGGTGCAGCGCGCCATGCCTCCGGCGCTCAGCCGTGGCTGTTGTCGACCGGACGCATGCAAAACGATGGAATGGCCGCCGACCGTTGCGAATTTTGCCTTAATTTTGCATATTGCGCGACAAAATCTCTGTACGGGCGCGCGCGCTAATGCAGCCTTAACGCGCGGGCGCTATAATATACAGGCAGGATTGTTTTCAAGCCAACTACCGGAGGGATTGTAGATGGAAGGCATACGGATTGACTTTAACCACATGATGAGCGATTTCCTGGGCGAGGGCAAGGGTATACCGCGCGACATGCTAAACGGCATGGAAGACCGCGCCGCGGCGGCAGTGGAGGCGTTCAACGCGCGCCACGGCGACGTCAAGGCGATGGTGGGCTGGGTGGACCTGCCCCGTGGTCAGCAGGACGTGGTCGAGAGCATACTCGCCGAGGCCGCGGAGATACGGCGCAACTTTGAGTACTTTGTGGTACTGGGCATAGGCGGCAGCGCGCTGGGCCCGATAGCCATACAGCAGGCGCTCAACCACCTGCGCTACAACGAGCTGCCCGACTCCAAGCGCCCCGGCCCGCGCTTCTACGTCGAGGACAACATCGATCCCGAGCGCATGGCGGCGCTGATGGACGTGATCGATGTGCGCAAGACCTGCTTTAACGTGATAACCAAGTCGGGCGGCACCGCCGAGACGATGAGCCAGTACCTGATAGCGCTGGATGCGCTCAAGCAGGCGATAGGCGCCGATTACAATAAGCACATAATCGCCACGACCAGCAGCCATTCGGGCCTGCTGCTTGAGATCGCCAAGCGCGAGGGCTTCAAGACCTTCTTCATACCCGACGACGTGGGCGGACGTTTCTCTGAGATGTGCCCGGTGGGCCTGCTGCCGGCGGCGGTGTGCGGCATAGACATAAAGGGCATGCTCGAGGGTGCGGCTGCGATGCAGGATCGCTGCACCAGCACCGACATGTGGAAGAACCCCGCGCTGATGCAGGCGGTCGTGATGTACCTGGCCATGACCGAGCTCAAGGCCAACATAACCGTCATGATGCCCTACGCCGACAGCATGAAGTACATGGCCGACTGGTACTGCCAGCTGTGGGCCGAGAGCCTGGGCAAAGCGCATACCCGCGACGGCAAGCTGATTAACGCCGGCTCCACTCCGGTCAAGTCGCTGGGCGTGACCGACCAGCACAGCCAGCTGCAGCTGTACACCGAGGGCCCGGTCGACAAGGTCGTGACCTTCCTGGCGGTGGACGACTATCGCGCCGAGGTCAAGATACCCAAGGGCTGCGAGTACATAGAGCGCGTCGACTTCCTCAGCGGCAAGACGCTCAATCAGCTGATCCAGGCCGAATTGCTGGGCACCGAGTACGCGATAACCAAGGCCGGCCGCATGAGCCAGAAGATAACGCTGCCCCAGGTCAACGCCAACACTATCGGCCAGCTGATGTATTTCTTCGAGCTGGCGACGGCGTATGCCGGCGAGCTGCTGGGCATCGACGCGTTCGATCAGCCCGGCGTCGAGCAGAGCAAGATAGCCAGCTACGCGGTGCTGGGCAACAAGGAGCAGAAGTATGTGGATGCCGCCGCTGAGATGAGCGCGCAGCCGCTGCCGTTTGCCGAGTACGTGATGTAATGTGTGCGGCGCGGACGCTGCGGCGTCCGGCTGTACATAGGCTGTGCTGACCGCTGCGACGGCGCGTCGGTATGACTGACATAGATATGACCCCGCGCATGGCGGACTTTGATCCACCGTGCGCGGGGTCGATTTGTGTGAGCACATGGCGATGGTTTCTTGCAGTTTGGCGGTCTGGCGCCATGCGGTGGCTCTGGCAATCGAGGCGTGTACAACCGCGGCACTGAGCGGCGCGACCGCGTTGCATGATACGGCCTTATGGGGTGAAGCGCGTGACAACGTCCTGCACGGTCTCGCCGCATGTTATCTCGGCGTGTATGAGAGGCGCAGGCTCGATCGGCGCGTCGGATATGTCAATCGCGCCCAGCAGCCGCGCGGCGGCCTCGTCCAGATTGGCGCGGGAGTTCACATGCAGTTCGGCCAGCGGCTCGCCCTTTTCCACCGGCTCGCCCAGGCGCTTTTTGAGCACCAGGCCCACGCCCAGGTCTATCGGGTCGGAATAGCTGAGCCGTCCCGCGCCCAGCAGCATGGACGCGATGCCTATCTCGCGCGTGCGCATAGCCGCGACCCAGCCGGTGCGCGCGGCCCTGACCGGCACCACCTCGCGGCAGCCCGGCAGCAGGCTCAGGTCGTCGACTATTCGCGATTGACCGTGCTGGGCCTCTATCATGCGACGCAGCTTGTCCAGCCCTGCGCCCGAACTCAGCTTCGCCTGCAGCAGCGCGCGCGCATCGGCCGCATTCTGCGCCACGCCCGCGGCGGTCAGCATCAGCGCGCCCAGCCGCAGCGCTACCTCCAGCAGCGCGCCGCCCGTTTCGCCGCGCAGCACGCGCACGGCTTCCTCGACCTCGAGCGCGTTGCCTATGTACATGCCCAGTGGCTGATTCATGTCGGTCACCAGCGCCGCCATGCCGCGGCCAGCCTGCCGGCCAATGCGCACCATGTCGCGTGCAAGCTTGAGCGCGTCGTCCTCGCGCTCCATAAGCGCGCCCGAGCCGCTCTTGACGTCCAGCACTATCGCGCGCGCGCCGGATGCCAGCTTCTTGGACAGTATCGAGGACACGATCAGCGGCAGCGAGTCCACAGTTGACGTCACGTCGCGCAGCGCATACAGGCGCTTGTCGGCCGGGGCAAGGCGATCGCTCTGACCGGCTATTGCGCAGCCCACATGCTGTACGATTGCTATGAACTCGTCCGGCGCGAGCTGATGACAGAAACCGGGTATTGAGTCGAGCTTGTCCAGCGTGCCGCCGGTGAAGCCCAACGCGCGGCCGCTCATCTTGGCCACCGGCGCGCCGCACGCGGCCACCAGCGGCACCAGTATCAGCGATGTGGTGTCGCCCACGCCGCCGGTTGAGTGCTTGTCGACCGGCACGCCGTCTATGGCGCTCAGGTCGAGCTCGTCGCCCGAAGCGGCCATCTCGCGGGTCAATGCGACCGTTTCGCGATCGGTCATGCCGTTTATGCGTATCGCCATAAGCAGCGCGGCCAGCTGATAGTCGGGCGTTTCCGGGTCGAGCGTGGCGCGCACAAACTGGGATATCTGCTCGTCGGTAAGCTCCCGGCCCAGTTTTTTGGCTTCTATTATGTCGAGTATGCGCAATTGAATTCGCCTCCCTGTATGTTCGGGCGCCTGAGCACGGTTAGCGCTCAGGCCCACAGCGGGTCATTGTATGTGAGCGCGAGCGCCGCGTGGTCATGCCGTGAGTTGCGACATGCGAGCCGAGCGCCGCGTAGTTACGCTGCAAGCTGCGACATGCGGGTCCAGCGCCGCGTAGTTACGTCGCAAGCCGAGACGTGCGAGTCGAATGCTGCCTGTGCACGCCGCAATCTGAGACAAGCAGGCCCAGCGCCGCATAGTTACGCTGCAAGCCGCCATCGAATTTGTATCCGCGCTGTGCCGGTGCGTGTTAGACAGGCGGGATTCAGGCGCGCTGCAAGTTGGCATGCGCGGGCGCGAGCGGAATCCCGACCGCCTCCAGCGCTTCGCGCCATGCGTCGCGTTTGGCCTCGTATTTTAACGTATATGCCGGGCTCGTGGAGGGCAGCCGCGTACACGGCAGGTCGAGCGCCACGTGCCGGCGGTAAAGCGACGCCGCGGCGCCGCCGTTGAGCAGTACGTGTTCTATGACGAACCGGTTCGCCAGTCCGGCTATGTCGTTGGGCACTTCGTTGCGTATGCGGGCGTCGCTTGAGGTCTCGCGCTCGCAGCAGTGGCATACGTCCCATAGCGCTATGCCGTGTTCGAGCAAGAGCTGTGCGCGCCGGGAGTAGTCCTCGATATAGCGGCCCTCCAGCAGTTCGCACATTATCGGCCAGAACGCGTTGCGCGGGTGGCCGTAGTACTGGCTCAACTCCAGCGAGCGCACCGAGGGCATCGAGCCCAGTATCAGCACGCGGCAGCCCGGGCCGCAGATCGGTTCAAATCCGGTTATCATGTTCATTGCACAGTGCTCCTTTCGCCGCGTTGCTGACCTAATTATAACAGAGCGCGGGCGAATGTGTCTATGCAAAACTTGCAATCTGCGGTATAATGGAGGGTGTAATAGATGATAAGCAACAGATTGGAGTGCATTTAATGACCGCGCTGAGCGATAAAAAGGGCTTTATATGCGACATGGACGGCGTTATATACCATGGCAACCGGCTGCTGCCGGGCGTGGATGTGTTTGTGAACTGGCTTGAGCGCGAGAATAAGCGGTATGTGTTCCTGACCAACTCGTCGGAGCGTTCGCCGCGCGAACTGCAACAAAAGCTCAAACGACTGGGCCTGGACGTCGACGACAGCCATTTCTACACTTCCGCGCTGGCCACGGCGAGCTTCCTGAAGGCACAGCGCCCCGGCGGCAGCGCGTACGTCATAGGCGACACGGGCCTGGTCGGCGCCATGTACGAAGCCGGCTTTACGATGAACGATGTCAATCCCGATTACGTCATAGTAGGCGAGACTCATTCGTACAGCTATGAGAAGATAGAAAAGGCGATACAGCTGGTGCTGGCCGGCGCGCGGCTTATAGGCACTAATCCCGACCTGACCGGGCCGGTCGAGTCGGGCATAGCGCCGGCGACGCGCGCGCTGATATCGCCGATAGAACTGGCGACCGGCCGAGAGGCATACTTCATAGGCAAGCCCAACCCGCTGATGATGCGCCACGCGCTCAAGCGGCTGGGCACATCGCGCGAGGAGACCGTGATAATCGGCGACCGCATGGACACCGACGTAATCGCCGGCATAGAGTCCGAGATAGACACGGTGCTGGTGCTTTCGGGCGTGACCGCGGCTGAGGATGTGGACAGGTTCCCGTACCGTCCGCATCACATACTGCCGGGCGTGATGTCGATACCGATGCAGTGAGCCGCCGGCGTGGCCAATGAAAAGGGTGATTCGTTTGAGGAAGATCATCATCATATCGTCCGATCGCACCGGACATGGTCATACATCTATAGCCACGGCGCTGGTGGAGCAGTTTGAGCGCTATCCGGACGTGCAGGTCGAGGTGGTGCAGGGCTTCCGGCTCATAAGTCAGACCGCACAGAAGGCCTCGGGACTCTATGGCCCGATGACGCGCTACTCGCGCGACCTGTGGAAGCTCACGTTTGAGCTGAGCCAGCCCAGTGCGCGCGTGCTCAATGAGCTCATGTCCACCGCGATACACGACAACTTCATGAAGCTGCTGACCGAGCAGCATCCCGACATGATACTGACGGTGCACTCCATGTTCGCCGGCAGCGTCATAAACATACTCGAGGATTACGGCCTTAATATACCGCATGTCACGCTTATAGCCGACATGATAGATCTGCACGCGACCTGGTGCGAGCCGCGCTCCAGTCTGCTGCTGTGCCCCACGCCCGAGGCGGCGCGCGTGTGCCGCATCAAGGGCTGCGATCCGGCGCGCATGCTGGTGTGCGGGTTCCCGACGCGCCGGCAGTTCTGCGATGCCGCGCGCAAGTTCAACCGCGGCGACGCGCCCGGCAAGCCGTTGCGCTTTCTGATAATGAGCGGCGGCGAGGGCTCGGGCAGCCTTAAAAAGTACGCGCTGGCGCTGTTGGAGAACTTCGACTGCGAAGTGCGCGTGATCTGCGGCCGCAACGAAAAGCTGCATGCCATGCTCATGCAGACGCTCAAACCCCGCTTTGGCGCGCGCGCGCAGATACTGGGCTTTGTCAAGGACGTCGAACGGCACATGATAGAGTGCGACATGATAATCGCGCGCGGCTCGCCCAATTCGCTTATGGAGGCCGTGGTGTGCAATATACCTATAATCTGCGTGGGCGCGCTGCCCGGGCAGGAGGAACACAACCCCACGATAATGGTGCGGCATAACCTGGGCGTGGTATGCGACTCGCCGCGGGAGTTGCCGGACGTGGTGCGGCGGCTGCTGGCGGACGACGCCGCGGGCTGGAAGCGGCTGCGCGACGGCCAGCTCAAATACCGCGATCTGGACATCGCCGCGCACATCGTCGACGAACTGTGCGCGCGACTCAAGCCGCTGGACTATGTGGTGCCGCCGTTCAAGCTGAAGAATCCGCTTATGGACTATGTCGAGACCAAGCGCCAGCTGCGCACCGAACATAAACAAAAGCGCTATCGTCGCGCCCATCATGACGATGTTTCCAAAAATTAACATGGAATCCGGGAACATAGCAGGTCTAAATTTTATCAATATATGCAGGAGGTATTTTGTATGGCTTCCAAGGTGCTGTTTGCTCCGATGAAGTACGCGCGCTACGAGGCGACCCAGACGCTGCCGGCCAAGTTTGCCCGCATGCTCAAAAAATCGCCGCTGGGCGATATGGTCAATGGCAAAAAGGTGGCCATAAAGATGCACGTCGGAGACGGCATAACGTATTCGACGATACCGCCGGTATTCATATCGACGCTGGTCGACTTCATACACGAGCACGGCGGCGACTGCTTCATAACTGATCACTACATAAGCGCGCGCCATCCCGAAAAGCGCGGATATACCGAATACAACCTGGGCTGTCCGATACTGGAAGGCACCGGATACATGGGCAAGTACTTCTACACCAAGGAAGTAAACTACAAGACGCTCAAGCATGTGGACATAGCAGGCCTCATAAACGACGCGGACGTGCTGGTCGACTTTTCGCATGTAAAGGGCCATGGCTCGTGCGGCTTTGGCGGGGCGTGCAAGAACATAGCGATGGGCTGCGTGACCGACCGCACGCGCCACGAGATACACTCGCTGGAGGGCGGCCTGGTATGGGATAAGGACAAGTGCATACACTGCAAGCTGTGCATACCTGCCTGCAATCACCACGCCAACTCGTTCACGACCGACGGCAAGGACGGCGAGTATAAGGTCAATTACCATCACTGCACGATGTGCCAGCACTGCCTGAAGGTCTGCCCCAAGCATGCGATAACGCTGGACAGCCACGACTACGCCGATTTCCAGAGCGGCATGGCGCTGACCACCAAGACCGTGCTGGATACGTTCGCGCCGAATTCGGTGTACTTCATAAACGTGCTGACGATGATAACCGCGCTGTGCGACTGCTGGGGCATGACCACGCCGTCGCTGGTGCCGGATATCGGCATAATGGCGTCTGACGACATCGTGGCGATAGAGCGCGCCAGCATAGACGCCATCAAGATGGAAGACCTGATACCGGTGGGCATACCCGAGGGTATGGAGCTGGGCACGGAAGGCCACCTGTTCCAGCGCCTGCACGGCAAGAACCCCTACGTACAGCTGGACAAGCTTGAAGAGTGCGGACTGGGCACTCAGGAATACGAACTGGTCGAGATAAAGTAACACGCGGCGCGCCGACGAGCCTGCGCCGCTCAAGAAGGATGGTCTGATGGAACGATATCGCAATGAAACTGCGGCGCGCAAGCGCAAGCGGCGGCAGGCGCGCGTGCGCCGCATGACGGCAGTGCTGACTATAGCGGTCTGTGCGGTCGTGATATTCACGGGTTCAAGGATAGTCAATGCGCGCATGAACGAGCCGGTAACGCCTGAGGCGGTGGTATTGCCCACGCTGATGCCCGGCGTCACGCCCGAGCCGCAGCCCACTGAGATCCCGGCTGCCGGAACGCAGCTGACCGGCGACAGCGCCTGGATGCTTATGCTGGTCAACAAGTGGCACGCGCTGCCCGAAGGCTATGAGCCGCCGTCGCTGACCGAGCTGTCCAATGGCGAATCGGTCGATGAGCGCATGTATCCGTCGCTGCAGCAGATGTTCGATGACGCGCGCGATCAGGGCGTGTATCCGCTGGTGGGTTCGGGCTACCGCACCGCCGAAGAGCAGCAGCAGACTATGGACGACAAGATATCATACTACAAGGGTCAGGGCCATACCGACGCCGATGCGCGCAGCCTGGCCTCCCAAAGCGTCGCCGAACCCGGCTACAGCGAACATCAGACCGGCCTGGCCGTCGACATCAACGCTGACGATGAGCGCTCCACCTCCGATGAGGTGTACGCCTGGCTCGCCGAGAACTGCGCGCAGTATGGTTTTATACTTCGCTATCCCGACGGCAAGACCGACATAACCGGCATAACATATGAACCGTGGCACTTCCGCTACGTGGGCGTGGATGCCGCGACGGCCATAATGGACGCCGGCATATGCCTTGAGGAATACCTGGGAGTCATTAATTGAGCGCATACTAAGCGCTAAGGCGCATATGAGGTGACAGGCTATGGAACAAATGACTGTGGGTATAATCGGTACCGGCGGCATCGCGCACGCGCATATGCGCGCGTATCAGCAGATGCCCGATGTGCGCATTGTGGGCGCGGCGGATATAGTGCCCGGCAAGGCGCGCGCGTTTCTGGATGAGTTTGGCTTGAAGGATGTGCCGGCGTTTGAAAGCAAGGAAGAACTGCTGGCGCTCAAGCCCGAATGCGTGTCGGTGTGCACTTACAACTCGACGCATGCCGAGTGCGCGATAGCGGCGCTGGAGGCGGGCTGCGACGTGCTGTGCGAAAAGCCGATGTCTGTGACGCTTGCGCAGGCTGTGGACATGGCGCGCGCGCAGGTGCGCACGGGACATATACTCACAATAGGCTTTCAGCCGCGCTATGATCCCAACATGATGATGGTTAAGGACATAGTGCGCTCGGGCGAACTGGGCCATATATATTACATACAGACCGGCGGCGGACGGCGGCGCGGCATACCCGGGCCGACGTTCCTGAGCCGCGAGACCGCGGGCGTGGGCTGCCTGGCCGACATAGGCTGCTATGGTCTGGACATGGCGCTCAACTCGATCGGGTATCGCAAGCCGATAACGGTGTCGGCGTACTCGGCGGATTACTTCGGCAAGAACCCCAAGTACTGCAAAAACGCCGACATATTCTCGGTGGATGACTTTGCGGTGGCGCTGATACGGTTTGAGGACGGCCTGGTGATGGACTTCAGGATGTCGTGGGCGATGCACATGGACACGATGGGCGACACGCTGTTCCTGGGCACCGAGGGCGGACTCAAGGTCAAGTCGCCGCATCCGGAGCTGAACTGGGGCGGCGCGTGGGACGGCACGATCGGCGACGTATACCTCTACCACGACATGTGTGGCGAGACGGTGTGCACGCAGGTGCCGCTCAAGCCCAATGAGAATGACCGGTTCTACCGCAAGGTGCGGGCGTTTGTGGATGCGGCGCGCGCACATGGCCCCAGCCCGATACCGTGGCAGGAGATAATCTACAACCAGGCGATAATCGATGGCATATTCCGCTCCAGCCAACTGGGGCGCGAGGTCGAGATAGACATTCCCGAAATAAACTGACCGGCAGAACGGAGGCAGTCTATGTACGAGCGGGAAACGGCGCTGTTCAAGGCGCTGTCCGATGAGAATCGCTTACGCATAATTGCGATGCTGCGCTGCGGAGAGCGCTGTGCGTGCCGGATGCAGGACGAGCTGGGCATAGGCCAGCCGACGCTGTCGTATCACATGGGACTGCTGTGCGCCAGCGGCATAGTCAGCGCGCGGCGCGAAGGGCGCTGGACGTATTACTCGATCAGCCGCGAAGGCTGCGAGCGCGCCAAGCGCATGATAGACGAGCTGACTGAGCCGTGTGGTGCGGCAGATGCCGGCAAGTGAGTTGCCGGACTTGAGCCGCGCGTGGCACGCGGCGGCAATGCGGGCGGGGAGCGCCATTGGGCGCATCTGCTGCCCGCTTTTTTAGCGTATTCCAATCCGGGTCTAATGACGCGTGGGCGCGGACGGTGTATAATGGCAGCGTACGGGAGGGAAGTCAAATGAGTTGCATAGGCAATCTGTTATGGCTGTTGTTTGCGGGCATATGGCTTGGATTGGGCTGGGCGATAACGGGCGTGCTGTGGTGCTGTACGATAGTGGGCATACCGGTGGGGGTACAGTGCTTCAAGTTTGCGCTGCTGGCGCTGGCACCGTTTGGACGGGACGTGCGGTTCCGGGGCGGCGCGGGGTCGGTATTGTTGAATGTGTGCTGGCTGGTGTTTGGTGGATTGGCGCTGGCGTTGGCTTCTGCGGCGTGCGGCGTGGTGCTGTGCTGCACGATAATTGGCATACCGTTTGGCATGCAGTGCTTTAAGCTGGCACAGCTGGCGCTGATGCCGTTTGGTTCGGATGTATACTGAGCATGGTGGGGGAGAATGCATATGAGCAAGGATATCAATTGGCCCGACGATCGGGCGGAGCTGTACGCACTGCTGCTAAAGCAGGTCGACGCGCTGATAGACCGTAGGCGGCACGCGATATCGACGCTGGCCAATGCGGCCGCGCTGATATACGATGCGCTGGAAGACGTCAACTGGGCGGGGTTTTACCTGATGCATGAAGGCGCGCTGCTGCTGGGGCCGTTTGTGGGCAAGGTGGCGTGCGTGGACATACCGCTGGAGCGCGGGGTGTGCGGCGCGGCGGCGCGGCAGGGCGAGACCGTACTGGTCGAAGATGTGCACAAGTTTGCCGGACACATAGCTTGCGACAGCGCGTCGCGTTCGGAGATAGTCGTGCCGCTGCGCCAGGATGGGCGCGTGATCGGCGTTATGGACATCGACAGCCCGCGCGTGGGCCGGTTTGACGGCGTCGACCGCGCGGGACTGGAGGCCATTGCCGCACTGCTGGGCGATCTGGACTATGACAGATGCGGCTACTGACGCCGGCGCATGCTGGGAGCGCAGTCGAATTGCGAGCCGTTTGCGCCAGCGCCGTACTGAATGCGATTGTTTGATTGAGGCGGATGCGTAAAGGCGCAATAGCGGCGCATACAAAAGCGGGTGACATCGCGTGTGGACGTCCGCTCAGACCGTTGCCCAGGTCCCGGCAACTGGACGGGGTGCAGCATTTAAGTCTTTTCTGAAATGACGCATGTATGCAAATACGTTTGGTATAACGGGCGCTATGGCATGGCTTGCAGATGCTATTTGCCGTTACTGCAAGTGTTGTAAAGCTGGCAGTATGCGTAATACTTTGTCAATAAACTGAGCGGGCGACAACGCGTGTGGTCGCCCGCTTTTGTATGTCTACTTAATATGGAAATGCATCTGGCAGACGCGCCGGCATGCCATCGTGGAATGCAGCCAATGCCAAGCATGTGCGAGCAGGCATTGCATAAGCAGGAGCATATCAAAGCGGGTGACGGCAAAAGTTGTCACCCGCTTTAATGTGCAACGACAGAATGCTTACTGCTGCTGGCTGGCTTCGCGTTTGGCGTCGAGCGCGGCCTTGAGCGCGGCGCGCTGCTGCGCGGACAGAAAGTCCTGTTTCAACAGGCGGCGCACCGTGCCGGATGACGGCGGCTCAAGCCTTAGCGCGCTGTCAAACAGCATGTCGAATACCTCGGGCGACAGGTATGCGCCTATCGCTTCGAGCGCCTGCCAGCGTGAGTATGTGCGCGGCTGCACGCTGCCTGAGAGCAGGTCGTCCAGGCTCACGTTCATCAACCGGCTCAGCGCGTGCAGCGTGGTTATGTCGGGCAGCGCTGCGCCTGTCTCCCACTTGCTGACGCTCTGGTGCGTAACGTAGAGCCGTTCGGCCAGTTCGGCCTGGGTCATGCCCGCGTCGCGCCGCAGTTCGGCGATCGCCCGGCCCACCTTTGCCGTGTCAATCATTAGCCCCACCGCCATCCGAATCTAACAACTTCAGTGCCAGCTCATCCAGATAGCTGGTCGGCAGGAACGGCGCAAGGCGCTTGATCATGTCCCAGTTGGGCTGTTTGCCACTGAGCGCCTGGTCGGCCAGCCGCGCCAGCGTTTTGCGGCTCAGGAACGGCGCGAGCTGATGGACCATCTTCATGTCGACCTCGCCATCATCGATACTGCCAATCAACGTGTCCAGCGTGTCCTTGTCAAGGAATGGCGCCAGTCGTTTTATTATTGAATAGTTGGGCTGACCGTCGTTCATTGCGCGCTGTGCGAGTTTACCCAGCGCATTTTTGCTCAGGAACGGCGCGATCTGTGCGATGCGATCCCAGGTCAGTTTGCGGTCATTGCTGCCGATGTCATCATCGCCGTCTTCATCTTCGTCGTCAGCGTCCTCATCCTCGTCCTGGTCTTCGTCGTAGTCGTCGTCCACGTCGTCCGCGTCCTCGTCGTAGTCGACGTCCTCATCGTCGTCTACGTCGTCGTCTTCATCGTCGTCCGCGTCGTTGTCTTCATCGTCGTCCACGTCGACGTCCTCATCGTCGTCCACGTCGTTGTCTTCATCGTCGTCCGCGTCGTCGCCTTCATCGTCGTCTACATCGTCATCCGCGTCGTCTGCGTTCTCATTATAATCAGAGTCATGTGCGAGGTCGTGTACAAGGTCGTGAGCTACTTCTCGCGCTACTTCCTCGGCTATGTTTAGATTGATTTCTGCGGTCAAGTCACCTGGCAGGCCGTTTACTGAATTGGATGCTTCAAGCTCGGATCTCACGCTTTCGACAGCGGTCGTCACTGCATCGGCTATCGCGGCTTCGTCTACGACGTTGCCGTACTCGGCCTCCAGCTGCTCTTTTAGCTTTGCGGCCAGATCGTCCGCGTTAGGCATAGTGTGCCTGGCGCTAAACGGCTCATGCGGGCGGCCGGAGCGGTGATTGTTAGTCGCGCGCGGGCCAAAACGGCGATGGTCATCGCGGGAACCGGGACGGCGATGCTCGCTGTGCGGGCCGCGAGGCTCATGCGGGCGATGCCCGTCATGCGGGACACGCGGCTCGGGCGGGCAATGCTCGTCATGCGGGCCACGCGGCTCGGGCGGGCGATGCTCGTCATGCGGGCCACGCGGTTCGGGCGGGCGGTGCGGCTCGGGCGGGCGGTGTGGCTCGGGCGGGCGGTGCCTGTCATGCGGGCCGTGGTGCTCATGCGGCCCATGCGGGCCGGGTTCGTCGCCCATCAGGCGGTCAGCGCTGACGCCCAGCGCGCTCAGCAGTCGCATAAACTCGTCGGGCGTGGGCATTGCGTCGCCGCACTCCCACTCCATGAGTCGGGCGCGATCAACGCCGGCCTTGTCGGACAGGTCTTCAGTCGTCAGCCCCTGCTGGCGGCGCAGCGCTCGCAGCGTATCGGCAAATCCTTCATTCATGGTTTGAAACCTCCCGTGTGTTATCTGATGACAATATTGTGCGCCATGAATGCCCAAATGTCAATCGAACGCAGGTTGCAAGCCGCTGCTCGAAAAAAGCGGCTCGGGCAACTCCCGAACCGCTGTAAAATAATCAGCCGATCTTGTCGACTATATCGCGTGCGACGACCACACCGGTGACCGAGGCCTGCATGAGCCCTCTGGTTATGCCCGCGCCGTCGCCTATCGCGTACAGGCCCTTTAGCGCTGTCTCGAACGTATTGTCCACTTTCACCTTGCTGGAATAGAACTTGACCTCCACGCCGTAGAGCAGCGTGTTCTTGGAGTACAGTCCGGGCGCCACGTTGTCGAACGCCTTGAGCGCCTCTATGATCGAGGTCAGGTGCCGGTGCGGCAGCACGAACGACAGGTCGCCAGGCGTGGCGGTGTTGAGCGTGGGTATCGTCGTGGACTTCTTGAGCCGCGACGCGTCGGTGCGCCGGCCCTTGAGCAGGTCGCCCAGTCGCTGCACCATTATGCCGCCGCCGGTCAACATGTTGCTGAGCTGAGCTATGTAGCGGCCGTACTCTATCGGCTGGTTGAACGGCTGAGTGAACCGCGTCGATACCAGCATGGCAAAGTTGGTATTGCCGGTGCGCAGCTTCTGGTCGTTGTAGCTGTGGCCGTTGACTACCGCTATGCCGCCGTCGTAGTGCTCCTCGGACACCAGTCCGCCCGGGTTCATGCAGAACGTGCGCACCTTGTTCTCGAACGTGTCGGAGTAGTAGACCAGTTTGGCCTCGTACAGGTGCTCGGTCAGGTGATCCATTATCGAATTGGGCACCTCGACGCGCACGCCTATGTCTACCTCGTTGTTGGTGGTTTCGATCTTGTGGGCGTGGGCTACCTTGCTGAGCCACGCCGCGCCGCCGCGCCCGGGCGCGGCCACTATGAACGGCGCGCGCACGTCCTCGCGCTCGCCCTTGCGGCTGACGAGCGTTACGCCGACCACCTTGCCGCCCTCGGTGATGATCTCATCGGCGGTCGTGTGATCGCGGAACTCGAACGTGTCGAACTGGCTTAGGTAGTTGTACATGTTCTGCAGCACTACCAGCGACAGCTCCGTGCCCATGTGCCGCACCGGGCAGGGTATCAGCTGTATGTTGTACCGGCTCGCCTCATACATTATCTCGCCGACCTTGGGATCGTCCAGGCCGTGTACCTTCTGAGGCGCGCCGAACTCGGTGTATATCGAATCGGCGTACTTTATGAGGCTTTGCGCCTCGGCGCGCGTCATGTAGTCGATCAGATTGCCGCCCACGTCCTCTGACAGCGACAGCTTGCCGTCCGAGAACGCGCCCGCGCCTGCCCAGCCGCTCATTATGTTGCACGGATTGCAGTGCACGCAGCGGCCCAGTTTGCGCGCGGGGCAGTTGCGCTTGTCGATCGACGTACCCATGTCCACCATCAGCACATGGCGGTCGGGCGACTTGCGCATCAGCTCTATCGCGGTGAATATGCCGGCGGGGCCGGCGCCGACGATTATTACGTCATAATTCTTCATCTGGCTGATCTCCTTGTTCAGTGTCATTGAGGGCGTGCGCGGCGACCAAGGCCGCGCGGAGTGCTATACAAAGCCGAAGCATTGCGCCTCGGGCGTGTAGTCTATCTCATTGAGCTCGCAGTAGTCGATTACAGGCTTGGCGACAAACCGCCGTATTACGCCGCCATGGGATACAATTGCGATGCGGCGCGCGCCCTCGGCGCAGTAACGGTCCAGCACGGGCTTTACGCGGGCGAGCAACTCGGGTATGGTCTCCCAGACGCGGGTCTCGCCTTCGGGATAGACGCCGCGGCAGTCAAGGAAGTCGGCGTGCAGCGCGTGGGACTGCTCAGCGGTGGAATAGCGAAACGTCTTGTCGGGCATCCACTCGTGCAGGTCGAGTTCGACCTTTATCCCAAGGCCGGTGACGCGCGATATTATCGCGGCGGTCTCGAGCGCGCGGGTGTAGGGCGAGGACACTATGAACTCGCACCCGCAAGGCAATGGACTGTCAGCGGCCGTGCGCGCCTGCTGCCGGCCCCGCGGCGTGAGCGGCGCCAGGTCGCGGCCCTGACCCATCAGCCCGCGCGCGTCGCAGGGCGCGTAGTCGGGCTCGCCGTGGCGGATGAATACTACCTGCATGTCATGTACCTCGCTTAGCTGTGTTAAACTGGCATGAGCGCGTCCGAGCATAAATAGGGCGCGGCAGGGGGATGAGCGTCACCCGCGGCCGCGCCCGATTATACATCAGAACTTGAGTTTATCGGCGATGTAGCCGTGCAGCGCGTCGATGGCGATGCGCTCCTGGGCCATCGTGTCGCGGTCGCGAATGGTCACGGTGCCGTTTTCGAGCGTATCGAAGTCGATGGTCACGCAGAACGGCGTGCCGACCTCGTCCTGGCGGCGGTAGCGCTTGCCGATTGAGCCGGTCTCGTCGTAGTCGACCATGTAATCCTCGCTGAGCATCTGATAGACCTCGCGGGCCTTGTCGCCGAGCTTCTTTTGCAGCGGCAGCACGGCGCACTTATAGGGCGCCAGCGCCGGATGCAGGTGCAGCACGACGCGCATGTCGCCGCCGTCGAGTTCCTGCTCCTCGTATGCGTCGCACAGGAACGCCAGCACGGCGCGGTCCGCGCCCAGCGACGGCTCGATGCAGTAGGGCACGATCTTCTCGCCGTTGGACGAGTCGACGTACTCCATGGTTTCGCCGGAGTGTTCCATATGCTGGCGCAGGTCGTAGTCGGTGCGGTCGGCGACGCCCCACAGCTCGCCCCAGCCGAACGGGAACTTGTATTCGAAGTCGGTGGTGGCGTTGGAGTAGAATGCGAGTTCTTCCTTGGCGTGGTCGCGCAGGCGCAGGTGTTCCGCGGTCATATTAAGGCTCAGCAGCCAGTCGCGGCAGAATCCGCGCCAGTAGTCGAACCACTGAAGGTCCTCGCCGGGGCGGCAGAAGAACTCCAGCTCCATCTGTTCAAACTCGCGGGTGCGGAACGTGAAGTTGCCGGGTGTTATCTCGTTGCGGAACGACTTGCCGATCTGGGCTATGCCGAAGGGCAGTTTCTTGCGCGAGGTGCGCAGCACGTTTTTGAAGTTGACGAATATGCCCTGCGCGGTCTCGGGGCGCAGGTAAATCTCCGCGGCGCTGTCCTGGTTGACGCCCTGGAAGGTCTTAAACATCATGTTGAACTGGCGTATGCCGGTGAAGTCGTGCTTGCCGCACTGCGGGCAGGGTATGTTGTGCTCCTCGATGTATGCTTCGAGCTGCTCGTTGGACCAGCCGTCGGCCTGAATCTCCTGGCCCTGCGCGGCGCAGAAGTCCTCGATGAGCTTATCGGCACGGAAGCGGGCCTTGCAGGCCTTGCAGTCCATCAGCGGGTCGTTGAAGCCGCCGACGTGGCCGGAAGCCACCCAGACCTCGCGGTTCATCAGAATGGCGCAGTCCAGCCCGGTGTTGTAGGGGC